>Ga0116219_10001248_pt1 | contig 24099 bp, 28 predicted proteins | sample Sb_taG_4_FD_91019 | JGI IMG/M metagenome (GOLD analysis project Ga0116219, IMG submission 91019) | Peat soil microbial communities from Weissenstadt, Germany - Sb_50d_6_BS metaG | ecosystem: Environmental > Terrestrial > Soil > Wetlands > Peat | place: Germany: Weissenstadt | collected 2010-09-21
ATGGGGGAAGGAGGGGGCGAGGCTGTAGTAGACGACGCGACCCTCCTTGCGGAAGCTCACCAGGCCCGCCGTCCGCAGCATGCGCAGCCCGTAGGACACGGCGTCGTCGGTCACCCCAAGGGCGAGGGCCAGGTCGCCGACACAGAGCCGGTCCACCGCGGAGAGGGCGAACAGCAGCCTCGAGCGGACCGGGTCGGCGATCAGACCGAGGAGGCCGGCCAGGCGCCCGGCGTCATCGAGCGAGATGAGGCTCCGGTGGGCGGACTCGACCCCGTCGAGGTCGATGGGATGGTCGTGAGGGGAGGAGGGGGGCATGTACTTCTCCGTATATCCGTACTAGTACACGGATAATAGCGGGACACTGGGACCGCCGGTTCAGGGACGCAGCAGGTTCAGGGCAGGAGCAGGGCGGCCATACGCCGGGTGGCCACGACGAGGCCGAGGCATCCCGCCACGACCAGATAGGCGACGTGGCCCACCAACGACCACGACACGATCCCGAGGTCGAGGCCGCGCAGGAGCGCCACGCCCTGGTACAGGGGGGTGCAGCGGATCACGGCCTGGAGCCAGCCGGGGTACACCGACAGCGGGTAGAAGGTGGCGGAGAACAAGAACAACGGGATGAGGGCGAGTGAGACCTTGTCGAAGTCCTGCCAACTGCGCATGTAGGTGGTGGCCGCCATGCCGACCGCCGCGAAGGCGTAGCTGACCGTCATGGCCGCGGGCAGGCACAAGATGGCCCACGGTGACATCACGTAGCCGAAGCCGGCCATCACCACGAGAAACGCCGTCGAGTACACCGTGGCCCGCATGAGCGACCACGTCAGCTCGCCGAGGGCGACGTCGCCGGGGCCGAGCGGTGTGGACAGCACGGCGTCATAGGTCTTGGCGATCTTGAGCTTGAAGAACACGTTGAACGTGGAGTCGAGGGTGGCGCCGTTCATTGCCGAGGACGCCAGGAGCCCCGGGGCGACGTAGGTGGCGTAGGGGATGACATGTCCCGCCACGTGGATGGTGTGTACCAGCTTGCTCAGCCCCACACCGATCGACAGCAGGTAGAAGAAGGGCTCGAAGAACCCCGACACGAAGAAGACCCAGGAGCGGCGGTACACGAGGATGTTGCGTTCGACGAGGCGCTGGGCCCGCCGCGTCCCGAGCAGCGACACCGGGACGATGCGCAGCGGGATTCCCCCCGGCGCCGTGGTGTCGGTCACGTGACGAGCCTCCGCCGGTACGAGCGCGAGGCGAGCACGAACCCCACGACGGTGAGCACGACCAGATAGGCGACGTGGGCGCCGGCCGCCGCCAGGCCGAGACGGCCGAGCACGAGGCCGCGGCACAGCGCCACGCCGTGGTAGAGCGGCGTGGCCTGGGCGACGGGCTGGAGCCAGCCCGGGAGCAGGGCGACGGGGAAGAAGGTCCCCGAGAAGAGGAACAACGGGATCAGCCCGAAGCGGTAGATCGTGGAGAAGCCCGTGTCGTTCTGCTGGGCGGCCGCGAACGCCGCGATGGGCGCCGCGAAGGCCAGGCCCGTCAGGATCCCCACGGGTACGGCCAGGATGGCCAGGGCCGAGTGCACGGTCCCGAAGGCGGCCATGATCGCCAGGTAGATCGTGGTCACCATGAAGAGCCGAAACGCGATCCAGGCCAGGTGGCCGACGAGCACGTCGATGACGGTGAGCGGCGTGGCCAGCATGGCGAAGTACGTCCGGAGCCACTTGATGGCCGCCATGACCGGGTACATGGACTCGTTGCCGCCGATCTGCATGGCCGTCGACGCCAGGAGCCCCGGTGCGATGAAGTCGAGATACCGCACGCCATCGACGTGCCCTTTGACGAGGGACCCGAGGCCCAGTCCCATCGCGGCGAGATACAGCACCGGGTACAGGAAGCTGGTGGTGATCGACCCCCGCCACGTGCGTTTGTACTGGTACATCCAGTAGCGCATGGACCGCACCCAGGTGGGGGAGCTCCGGTGGCGTCGGGCCGCACTGGTGGCGCCGGGCATTGCCGCTCTCGTCGTCATGGTCATCGCGGCCGTGTCTGTCAGTCGACCAGGGACCGGCCCGTCAGGCGGAGGAAGACGTCTTCGAGGGTCGATCGCCGGATGAGCGTGCTGTCGGGAGTGAGCCCGAGCCGGTGCACCTCGGCGAGCGTCGTCTCGCCGTCGTCGGTGTAGAGGAGCAGACGGTCCGGGAGCGCCTCGAAGCGCTCCGCCAGCCCTTCGAGTCGGGCCGCGACGACAGCGGTGTCGGTGTCGGGGTCGCGGAAGCGGAGCTCGAGCACCTCGCGCGTCGAGTAGCGGGCGATGAGCTCATGGGGGGTGCCCTCGGCGGCGAAGGTGCCGCCGTCCATCACGGCGAGGCGGTCGCACAACTGCTCGGCCTCGTCCATGTAGTGCGTGGTGATGACCTGGGTCACCCCCTGTTGCTTCAGCCGGTAGAGCCGGTCCCACAGCAAGTGCCGAGCTTGGGGGTCGAGACCGGTGGTCGGTTCGTCGAGGATCAGGATCTCGGGGTCCGAGATGAGCGAGCGCGCGATCGTGAGCCGGCGCTTCATCCCCCCCGACAGGGGGTCGACCTTGTCGTGCGCCCTCTCGGACAGCTGGGTGAAGTCGAGCAGCTGCTCGGCGCGCTCGCGGATGACGCGACGGGGCAGGTCGAAGTAGCGGCCGTAGACCATCAGGTTGTCGAGGACGGTGAGCTCGAGGTCGAGGGTGTCTTCTTGCGGCACGAGGCCGATGCGACCCCGGATGCGCGATCCGTCGTGGGCGGGGTCCATCCCGAGGACGCGCAGCGTCCCCGCCGACACCGGTGACATGCAGGCGATCATCCGCATGGTGGAGGTCTTGCCGGCGCCGTTCGGACCCAGGAGCCCGTAGGACTCACCCCGGCCGATCTCGAAGTCGATGCCGTCGACGGCCACGAAGTCGCCGAAACGCTTGGTGAGCCCACGCGCCATCACCAACGGTTCCGACTCCTGATCGGGCGCGGGAACGGTCAGCCGAGATGTTCCGGGCGTTGCCACGACATCTCAACCTACCCCCGCGTCGCCCCGACGCCCGGCGGTGTGGTCAGTCGGAGACGAGCGCGAGCGCACGTGTCGCCACGTCCACGCGCGACATCGCCGTCATGCGAGCGGCTCGTTGCAGCAGGCCGTCCATGTACACGGCGAGGCTGATCGTCGCCGCCACCGGGTCGGCCACGAGCAGCGGCACCGGCTCGGTGCGCTCGTCGAGGCCCGACGCCGCCAGGAGGGCACGCCGCAACACGAGCATGGCGTCGCGGGCGGTCTCGATGCGGATCCGGCCCCGGTGCATCCACAGGCTCAGTCCGAGGGGAACGGTGAGGTTCCCGTGGGTGAAGTCCTCGGACTCGAGATCGGCGAGGCCGAGCATCGCCTCGTGGGCAAAGCGTTCGACGGATTCCTCCTCCACCACCTCGAGCCGTGCTCCTGACACCTGAACCTCCTGGTCAGCACATCCGTTCGTCCTGTGGCCAGTGTGGTCTCGGGGTGTAACAGGGTGGTGGACCTGGGTACATATCCTGGTCAGAGCGGTAGGGGCCGTGGTTGACTGGAAACCCCCGCTGGCGAAAGGAGTCGGCATGCCCAGAGCGATCTGGACGGGGTCGTTGAGCTTCGGCCTGGTCAACGTGCCCGTCGGCCTGTTCTCCGCCACGGACGACAAGGCGATCCATTTCAACCAGTTCCAGGCCGGGACGCCCGACCGCATCCGCCAGAAGCGTGTCAACGAGCGGACCGGTGAAGAGGTCGAGTACGCCGACGTCGTGAAGGGGTACGACCTGGGCGGGGGCGAGTACGTCATCGTCACGCCCGAAGAGCTCGAGTCCGTCGAGCCCGGACGCTCCCGGACGATCGAGATCACGGACTTCGTCGACCTCGGTGCCATCGATCCCATCTATTACAAGTCGACGTACTACCTCGGCCCATTGGGTGACCAGGCCACCCGCCCTTATGCGCTGTTGCGCGAGGCCATGGCGCAGAGCAACAAGGTGGCGGTGGCGTCTCTCGTGCTGCGCACGAAGGAACACCTCGTCACGATCAGGCCCACGCAGTCGGTGCTGGCCCTCGAGACCATGTACTTCGCCGACGAGATCCGGGATCCGAAGACCGAGATCCCCGGTGTCTCGTCCGATGTCGACTTCTCGGACCGGGAGCTGAGCACGGCCCAGCTGTTGATCGAGTCGATGGCGAGCGAATGGGACCCCACCATCTACGAGGACGAATACCGCAAGCGGGTCGAGGGGCTCATCGAGGAGAAGCGCCAGGGCAAGGTGATCGTCACCGAACGTCCCGAGACGCAACCGACGAAGGTCGTGGACCTCATGGAAGCGTTGCAGGCCAGCGTGGAGGCGGCGCGGTCGCATCGGCCCGGTCGCCACATCACCGCCGACGCGCCGGCCAAGGGCAGGGCCAAGAGGCCGGCTCAACGCGCCGCCGCGCCAGCGGCGGGTGAAGACGTGTCGGGCCTGAGCAAGGCGGAGCTCCTGGCGCGCGCCGCCGAGCACGGCATCCCGGGCCGGTCGAAGATGAGCCGAGACGAGCTCGAGCACGCCGTGGCCGGCGCTTCGAAGCCGGCCAGGCGCCGCAAGGCGTCGTAACGGTCTCGATGGTCGGGCCGGGTCTCGGCCCGAACCGTGGGTGTTCGCCGTGAGGAACCGCCCATGACGATCGATCCCGCCCTCCGTTACGAGGGCATGAGCCCCAAGGCCTACGAGCACCCGGCGGACCGGGCCGCCACTGCCGCGCTCAGGTCGATCCCCTTGATGGACCAACTCGTGCGGCGCCTGTGTGACTTCGGCCACGAGCGGCGCCTGCGCCAGGTCCTCCTGGGCAACGCGGTGCGCATCGGCGAGGACCAGGTTCCCGATCTGTGGGCCAGCTACACGAACTGCGCGTGGGTGCTCGACCTCGACCGTACGCCGGACCTGTACGTGACCCAGACCCCGGTCGTCAACGCCATGACGGTGGGCGCGCAGAACCCTGTCGTGATCGTCTACTCATCACTGGTTGGCTCGTACGAGCCCGTCGAGGTGCGCGCTGTCCTCGCCCACGAGCTCGGGCACGTCTTGTCGGAGCACTACACCTACACCACCGCGCTGTTGATCATCACCCAGGTCGTCCAGGGCGCGTTGCCCCGATCGCTGTTCGCCGGTCTCCCCATCCGTGCCCTGTACCTGGCGTTGCTGGAGTGGTCGAGGATGGCCGAGCTCTCGAGCGACCGCGCCGCGGCCCTCGTGCTCGGGGACCCCCTGCCGGTGTGTCGCATGCTCATGCGCATGGCCGGTGGGGCGCTGCCGGGTATGAGCCTCGACGCATTCATCACCCAGGCCCATGAGTACGAGGACGAAGACGACCTCTACTCCCGACACACGCGGTTCTGGGAGGAGATCGGTCGCACCCATCCCTTCGCCGTCCGTCGCGTGCATCAACTCGTGAAATGGGTGAGCGAGGGCGAGTTCGACCCCATCCGGGCCGGGCACTACGTGCGCCGGGGTCAAGAGCCTCCCGCCTCAGCCGAGTTCGATGCGGCCGTCTCGCACTACGGCGACAGGTTCGTCGCCATGGTCGACCGGATGGGCGGAGGGGTGCAACGCGTCGCCGACCAGATCAGCGCCTGGCTCCGCGCTCGGCAGGGTACGGATTCGACCTCGACCGGGGACGACGACGCCGACTGGGACGATCTCGGCCCGCAGTGAGATCTGGAACACCGGGGCACGATGCGAAGAACACGGCGGTGAAGACGCCTGAGTAGGGCGCCCGGAGTCGGACCGGAAAGGTCCGCGGCGGGAAAACCACGGTCGATCCAACCCCGGGCACTGCCGCGACCATACCCCGCTCCGGTGCGGTCGCGATCCGGTCCTCGCGGCGAACGAGCCGCCGCGATGCGACGATGGGCCCGCTCGTCGTCGAGGGGGTAAGAAGCTTCATGGATGGCGCCGCGACCACGAGCGAGGGTCGGTCCCACCTGAGCCGGGGCATGGTCCTGTTGTTCGCTTTCGCCTGTGGCGCGTCGGTCGCCAACCTGTACTACGCCCAGCCCGTCCTCCACAGTGTCGCCCGGTCCTTCGGCACCACCTCGGGTACCGCCGGCCTGGTCGTGACCTTCGCCCAAATCGGCTACGCGGCGGGGCTCGCCTTCATGGTGCCACTGGGCGACTTGTTCGCACGGCGCTGGTTGGTTCCGGCCGTCCTCCTCGTCACCGCCGTGGGGTTGGTGGCTTCTGCCACCGCCCCCGACATGGAGGTATTGACCGTGGTGGGGCTCCTGGTGGGTGGAGGCTCGGTGGCGGCGCAGCTTCTCGTCCCCATGGCCGCATCCCTGGCCGACGACGAGCACCGGGGTCACGTCGTCGGGATGGTGATGAGCGGCCTGCTGCTCGGCATCCTGCTGGCCCGGACGGTATCGGGGATCGTGGCCGAGGTTTCGAGTTGGCGGGTGGTCTATGCGAGCGCCGCGGTCTTGACCGTGGTCATGGCGATCGTCCTGGCGCGACTCCTTCCCGAGGAAGGTGAGCGCGTCCGGATCGGGTACGGGACCTTGTTGGGCACCACGGTGCGATTGCTGTTGACCGAGCCCGTCTTGCAGGTCCGGGCCTTCTTGGGGGCGTTGGGGTTCGCGGCGTTCAGCGTCTTTTGGACCACGATGGCGTTCCTTCTGGCCGGGGCCCCGTACCACGACAGCGATCTCACCATCGGCTTGTTCGGATTGGTGGGGGCGGGCGGCGCTTTGTGCGCCAACGTGGCGGGACGGTGGGCCGACCGGGGGTGGACGAAGGCCACCACCGCGCTGTTCGCGGCGCTGGTGGCGGTGTCGTTCCTGCCTCTGTGGTACGGGCGTCACGACCTGGGCTTGTTGATCGTGGGGATCCTGGTGCTCGACGTCGGCGTGCAGGGGCTTCAGGTGACGAACCAGTCGATCATCTACGGTTTGGCGCCCCAAGCCCGGAGCCGGGTCAACTCAGCGTACATGGTGTGCTACTTCGTAGGTGGTGCCATCGGTTCGGCCGTCGGCGCTTCGATCTACGAGAGCCATCGTTGGGCCGGAGTGTGCGTTCTCGGCGCCGGCATCGGTGCGGTGGCCACCGTTGCTTCGGTGATCGACGCCGTGCGCCGGGCCGCGGTGGAAGCCGACGCGGCGTCGACGTCGGCACGTCACCGGTGAGCCCTTGACCTAGGGCGTCACGGTGGCCACGTCGCCGGTGCGGCCGCAGGTCGACGGAGCGGTGGAGCCTCGCAGACGGGCTGTCATCCACGCTACGATCGTCGGCACCGACACGTTGACGACCGTGCCGTGGGTGGCGCCGGTGACGTGGAGGTAGTCGACGGTGTCGCCGAGTGGACACGCCGTGGTCGTGACGTATTCGTCGGTGAGCGCCGGGGGCACGGTGGTGTCGGCCGTGCCTTGGACGACGAGCATCGGGGCGCCCGTCTTGGTGCGTCCCGGGTCGTTCATCTTGGCGTGGGCGACCACGACCGGGTTGGTGGCCGCGCCCGGTTGGAAGATCGAGGCGGCGGTCAGATGGCGGGACCCGATGGCCGAGATCAAGGCCGAAAGACATCCCTGGGGCACCACCGACGCTGCTTCCGACGCCCCGGCCGGTGTGAAAAGATCCGACAGCGGGAGGTCGCGATACGTCTTCGCCCACGTATAGGCGACGGGGATCGTGAACTCCAAGATGCCCTGGCCGACCGACGTCGTCACCACCCCGAGGATGGTGCTCAGACCCGTCGCCGGTGCGGCCGCCACGACGCCGGCGATGTGGAGGTCGGGCGCGTAGGTCGGTGCCAGCTCGCCTGCGAACAGTGCCGCCTGACCTCCTTGGGAGTGTCCGTAGATCATCACCGTGCTCGAGGTGTGCACGCCGGGCAGGCGGCGCGCGGCGCGGGCGGCGTCGAGGACACCGCGTCCCTCGCTGTCGCCGAGGAGATAGGGGTGGATGCCGGGTGTCCCGAGGCCCTCGTAGTCGGTGGCGGCGACGACGAACCCGGCATCGAGATAGTCACGCAGGCCCGGCACCAGGTACGGCCCCACACCGCCCTGGGACGTGAACAGCGACGGGGCGCAGATGCCCGCGAACCCGGTCGTGCCGTGCGCCCAGGACATGATCGGGAACCCGCCCGGCGGGGGCGCGCTGCCCGGCACCACGACGTACCCGGACTCGGCGATGTCCTGGCCGTAGATCGACCGGGAATGAAAGAGGACGCGCCACACCGTGGCGTTGGCGGGCACGCCCGGGACGTCGACGACCTTCTCGGTGCGGATGAGGGCGCCGGGCGCTCCCGCCCGAAGTGGGTCGGGAGGCGTGTAGAAGGCGGGGATGCCGGTGGCGCCCACATCGTCGGTGACCGTCAGCGGGGAATGGGCCGCGTGGGGAGCGCTGGTCGCTCGGGGGCTGCTGCACGCGGCGAGCCCCACACCCAGGGCCAGCACGACGGCCGCGACGGCGGGTGTCATGAGCGGCGCGCGCCGATGCAACCGCAACGGTGTCATGGTCCCCCTTCCGCTCCGCACCCTGGCGAGGTGGGCGCACTCGACACTATCTCCGGGTGTGTCGACTCGCCGTGCGATCGACCCTGCTTTCGAGGCCGCTCGGCGCGCCGCTCTCAGGTGTGACGGCGGCGCAGGAGTCGGCCGACGACGATCGACACTTCGTAGAAGACATAGAGCGGCACCGCCAGCGCCAGCATCGAAAAGGGGTCCCCGCTCGGGGTGATGACCGCCGCCACGGTCACGATCCCGACGAGGGCCCACCGGCGCCATGACGCCAGCTCCGCCGGGCTCACCACGCCCACGAGCTCCAGCGCCACGAGGATCACCGGGAACTCGAAGGTGAGGCCGAACACCGCCATGAGGGCCATTACGAGGCCCACGTACTTGTTGGGGTCGTAGATCTGTTGGAGTGTCGGCCCCCCCACGGTTCCGAGGAAGCGAAGGGCGTGGGGCAGGCTCACCAGGGCGACCCAGGCACCGACCGCGAACAGGACGAGCGAGGCGGCGACGAACGGCACGACATAGCGCTTCTCGTTGCTGTGCAATCCCGGCGTGACGAAGCGCCACACCTGCCACAGGATCACCGGGGAGGCCAAGAAGGCACCGGCGTACATCGCCACGTGGATCCGCAGTGTCAGGCCGTCGAGAGGGCCGGTGACGTACAGGCTGCACCGTGGACTGACACGGCAGTACGGCGCCTGGAGCCAGTGCAGGATCTGCGGATAGGCCACGAAGGCCACGATGCAGGTGGCGGAAAGGGCGAGGCCGGTCACGACCACCCTGCGCCTGAGCTCGGCGAGGTGCGCGCCCATGGAGGTGGGTTCCGGCCGGCGCGGCCGGGGGCGATGCAGCGTGATGGACATGGGCGACGACGGCGACGGTGTCAGTTCATCAAGAAGACGTCGTGGTCTGCCGCCGAGGCCGCCGGGGATACCGGTCGGGCCTGGGACGTGACCGGGTGCGGCACACCGCCTCCCGCGGGCTCGCTCCGGGCATGTCCCTCCGTCGGCGCCGGCTGGTGTGTCGTCGACCCTGGCGTGGCGGTACCGGCGGCGTTCCCCGCACCGGCACCTGGGCTGGCGCCGTGTTCATCAGCCAGCCGGTCGAGCAGCGTGATGGGGGAGCGCACCGCCCGGGCGATCTCCGTCGTCGACGGCAGATCGGGGAACGTGGACCGCACCTCGGACTCGAGATGGGCGCGCCAGCGGTTGAAGTCGCTCCACAGGGCTCCCACTCGACGCGCCGCCGACGGCAACTTGTCCGGCCCGAGCACGATCAGCGCGATGGCGAGGATCACGAGCAGTTTGGGTGGACTGAGGAGGATCATGACAACCCCTCCGCTCGATTCGGGCCTACGCCTGACCGCCGATGTGCGCACCCGTCGACGTCTCGGTATCGGACGACGTGTCCTGCACCTCGGCCAGGCCCTTCTTGAACTCCGACCGAGCCGAACCGAGCGAGCGCGCCAGCTTCGGAATCTGTGTGCTCCCGAACAGCACGGCCACGGCGAGGACGATGAAGACCATCCCGTCCATCGAGAAGATTTCAGCAAGCATGGCGTTGCTCCTTTTCCTGTTGGTGTTGTTGTGCGGATGGTGCGGTGGCGGCGCCAGCGGTGATATCCCGCGGCGCCGAAGTCAGGGCGTCGATGGCCGTCTCGACGAGATGCAGCCCCTCGAGTCCCGGGAGCCGCCCGACGGCGCGGTCGATGCGCTGTGCTGCGGCGACGCCCTCGGCGTCGCCGAAGAGATGGTTGGCGAGGAACTTCACCTCGGGATCGGGCATGACGCCGGTCCCGACCGGCGCCCAGTACCGACGGAGGGCGAAACGGGTGAGGCGTCGCGCCGTGGCGCTGGCGGCAAGACGCTGGCGAGCCCCGAGCGCATAGAAGTCGATGTGCCTGCCCTCTTGACGCATGATCCTGCGCAGCAGCTCGGACAGCACCGGATGCTTCGCTTTGGCGGCGAGGCGCCCGTAGCCGGCCTGGGTCGTCCATTCGTTGACGGCACCCCACGTCATGTGGACGGCGACGATGTGTGGCGTGAGCGCCGAGGCGATGGTGAACGCCACGGGCTTGAGGGCGTCCCGGCGTGGCATGCGACGCCGCGTCGCCTCCAGTCGGTTTCGGCCCGCGGGCTCGTCGTGGGCCCGGAGGACCTCCGCGATCGCCTCACCGTGCCAGTGCTCCTCGTAGCACCAGCAGGCCAGGAACGCCGTGACCTGGGGGTCGCGATGCGCCCGGGTAGCGAGCAGGTCCCGCAGGTAGCAGGCGGTGTGCCCTTCCACGTCGTGCATGTAGCGGAGGCAGCGCAGGGTGCCCGGGTCGAGGGGGTGCCGCCGGAAGGCCTCGAAGTCGATGTCGTCCACCTCCAGGCGCCCCGACCGTTGGATCAGGGAGTCGATATCGGTCGTCACGGCTCTTCTTCGACACACGACCGCCTCACGGATGTGTGTCGAGGGGCTCGGCGCAGAAGAGCCGATTCGCCCGGCGCCCGGGGCGTAGGGCCGGGACGGGGCTACCCTCGCTGTGTGGCGCGCCGCTCATCCAGGTCGGTGACCGGCTCCGAACAACGTCCTGACATGCTGAAGCTCGAGACGGCCAGTGACGCCGCCTTGATGGTGGCGATCGCTCGGATGCACGAGCCGGCGTTGGCGGAGGCGTACCGGCGTCATGGGGGAGCGGTGCTCACCCTGGCCCGTCGCGTCCTGGGCTCTGCCGATCTCGCCGAAGAGGTCACCCAGGAGGTCTTTGTCGACCTGTGGGATTCCCCCGAACGCTTCGACCCCGGTCGGGGCGCGCTGCGGACGTTTCTCATGACCAAGGCTCACGGCCGCGCCGTCGACATCGTCCGCTCCGAGTCGGCCCGCCGCCAGCGCGAGGAGCGCACCGTGCGGGAGACGGCGGTGTCCGGCTACGACATCGAGCACCAGGCCTGGGACCTGGCCATCGCCGAGCAGGTGAAGGCGGCGGTGACGAGCCTGCCGGCCGAGGAGCGCACCGCCATCGAGATGGCCTACTTCGACGGCCACACCTACCGCGAGGTGGCGTCGATCCTGGGACAGCCGGAGGGAACCGTGAAGAGTCGCATCCGTAGCGGGCTACGCCGGCTCCGGTCCGCACTGGCGCAGCACGGCGTGGAGACGGCATGGACAGAACCATGAACCACGACGAGATCGCTCAGCTCCTGGGTGCGTTCGCGCTCGACGCCGTCGATCCCGACGAGGCCGCCGCCATCCGCGCCCATCTGACCGAGTGTCCGCGGTGCTCGGCCGAGGTGGCGGAACACTGGGAGGTGACGGGCCTCATCGCCAACGTCGGGGTCGACGCGCCGCCCGAGATCTGGGACCGGATCGCGGCGAGGATCGACACCGGGGCCGAGGCCCGTCGCCCCGCACCACTGCACCTGGCGTCACCGTCGTCTCCCCCCGGACGCGCCTCCGCGGTGGCACGTCGGCGACTGGCGTGGTCAGGGGCAGGTGCCATCGCCGCTGCGGTGGCGGTGGTGGCGGTCTTGTTGGCGGTCCAGGTCTCGCATCTCGACCAGCGGGTCAACCAGATCGCCGAGGCGAGTCGGCACAGCGGGCTCACCCAGGCGGTCCAGGCCGCCTTGCTGGAGCCCAACGCCCAGAGGGTGCCCCTCGACTCCACGGGCTCGAGCTCGTCGACGGGCGGGTCGTCACCTGCCCGAGCTGCGGTAGTCGTGGTCCTCCCCGACGGCTCGGCCTACCTGGTTAACACGGGCCTGCCCCGGCTGCCCTCGGATCGCACGTATCAGCTGTGGGGGGTCGTGAGGGGCCAGACGGTGTCACTGGGCCTGCTCGGGAGCCAACCTAGTGACGTCGCCTTCACCGTCAATCCCTCGGCGCCCGTGAAAGTGTTCGCCGTCACCGATGAGGTCTCAGGCGGCGTCGTCCGGTCGGTGCACGCCCCGGTGGCCGAGAGCACCTCGGCCTGAGAAGTCCTCGGGCCCGTCTCCCGGACGTGAGAGGGTGGGGACCTCGAAGGCGACCACCGATCCGGTCCGGTGTGTGGAGGTGCGACGTCATGAGTCTTCCGAGAGTCGTGTCACGAGAAGAGTGGCTGATCGAGCGCAAAGCCCTGCTCGGGCAGGAGAAGGCGATGACCCGGGCGCGAGACGCACTGAGCACCAGGCGCCGCCAATTGCCGATGGTCCAGATCGACAAGGACTACGTCTTCGAAGGCCCCGGTGGAGAGCTCGCTCTGGGCGACTTGTTCGATGGACGGCGTCAGCTCATCGTCCAGCACTTCATGTTCGACCCGGACTGGGACGATGGGTGTCCGTCGTGCACGGGGGCGGCCGATGAGATCTCCGCGGGGCTGCTCGACCACCTGCGCGCCCGCGACACGAACTTCGTCGTCGTGTCGCGCGCCCCGCTCGAAAAGATCGAGCGCTACAAGGCGAAGCGGGGTTGGTCGTTCCCCTGGTACTCCTCGTTCGGGAGCGACTTCAACTACGACTTCAATGTGACCATCGACGCCTCGGTGGCCCCGGTGATGTGGAACTACCGGACGACCGAGGAGCTCGCCCGGCACGACATGGGCTGGCTTGCCGAAGGATCCTCCGAGCAACCCGGCTACAGCACGTTCCTCCGTGATGGCGACACGATCTTCCACACCTATTCCGTGTACGCACGGGGAACCGAGATGCTCGGGGGCGCCTACTACTTCCTCGACATGACCGCCCTCGGTCGGCAGGAGGAATGGGAGGAGCCCAAGGGGCGTGCCGACACCGCCCGCGCCGCCATCCCCGATTTCTCGACTTGACCCCTTTGGCTCCGGATGACCTCTGGCGCCATCACGGCCGGCTGCTACCGGCGCGGGAAGTGGCTCTCCCCGATCACCTCGCTGACCAAGATGTCATACGACGCGTAGAAGCGATCGCGCCCGAGCTGTTGGGCGGCGCGATGCTCGGGATGGTCTCGCCACGCCCGGTGGGTCTCTACCGAGGCGAAGGTGACGACCGAGACCCGTTCCCCGTCGTCGGCCTCGAAGCTCTTGAAGTCCACGAACCCGGGCATGGTCCGGGCCAGGTCCAAGATGCGTTGGGCGGTCTCGTGGTACTCATCGACCGACTCGGGCCTGAGTCGTGACCGGAAGACCGTCACGATCCGGGTGTCGTCCGCTCCGGCCGGGTCGGTCATGGCGTCATCAGAAGGTGGCCTCGAGTTGCTCGGCCGTGTTCAGCCGCTCCTCGATGGCCTCGAGGGCGGCCTCGTTCCCCTGGGCGCGCGGGCCGGTGAACCACTTGCGGGCGCTCGCGAACCAGAAGACGGTGGCGTAGAGCAGGACGACGCCGACGGCGACGATGGTGTAGTTGAAGTTGTGCCAGGTGATCGGGCTCGCCGTCGGGAGCACGAACAAGATGGTGATGATCCCGACCCACATGATCCCGAGCCAGCCGACGGTGGCGCTCCATTTCCCAAGGCTCCACGGACCGGGTGTGAAGGATTCGCCGGCCAGGCGGCGCAGCAAGGTCGGGATCACATAGGCGATGTAGAGGCCGATGACGGAGATCGAGATCACCGCTCCGTACGCCACCGAGCTCACGGGATGGCGAGGATGAAGGCGAAGACCACCGCAAAGTAGATGGACCGGCTCGGGGTCCGGGTACGCGGGTTGATGTGGGTGCCAGAACTTCGACGCCGGGTGGCGCCGCGCCGACGCTGCCAATGTCGACCATACGGCAGGGCAATTTGGCATCCGCTTCCAGGTTACGGCTGGCACACACCCGGCGACAGCCGTCGTCGAGGGTAAGCGGGAGATGACCACGGCACAGTGCCGACGAGATCGCCCTCGACCGCCCTCCTCCAGCTCACCGACGCTAAAGCGACTTCGTGACAGATTCAGTCGACTTCTTCGAGCTCCCGCTCGATCTGTGAGAACTCCTGCTCGATGTGCGTCAACTCGGCCTCGGTCCCCTGCGGCTTCGGTCCCGTGAACCACTTGCGGGCCGACACCAGCCAGTAGATGCCCGCGTAGAGCAGGACCACGCCGACGGCGATGGGGGCGTAGTTGAAGGTGTCGCGGTTGATCGGAGAGAACTCCGGCAGCATGAAGAGGATGGCGATGACGACCACCCAGATCACGCCCAGCCATCCGATGAACGGGCTCCACTTGCCCAGGCTCCAGCGGCCACCCTCCCAGCTCTTGCCCTGAAGACGGCGCAGCAGGGTGGGAATGACGTAGGCGATGTAGAGACCGATGGTGGCGATCGACGTGACGGCGCCGTAGGCCACGCCGCTCCACATCGAGGGGATGGCGAGGATGAAGGCGAACACCACGCAGAACCAGATGCTGTTGGTTGGCGTCCGCGTCCGTGGGTTGATCCGGTGCCAGTAACGGTGTCCGGGCACGGCGCCGTCCCGGCTGAAGGCGTACAACATGCGGGAGTTGGCCGTGACCGAGGCCATGCCGCAGTAGGCCTGCGCCATGAAGGCGATGATGAGCAGAAACTCGGCGGTGTGGCGGCCGACGGCGGTCGTCCAGATGAGCACGGGAGCGAACTCCTGCACGGCCACCTTGGCGTAGACAGCGGACTTGGTGGGGATGACGAACGTGATGGCCAAGATGAGGATCCAGCCGGCGATGAGAGACACGACGATCGAACTGACGATCCCCCGGGGAGCGGCGATGTCAGGGTTCCTCGTCTCCTCCGACATGTGGGCGGAGGCGTCGTAGCCGGTGAAGGTGTACTGGGCCAACAACAGCCCGATGAAGAACACATAGATGGTGGAGTGAAAGCCTGACAGGTTGACGAACTTCGTGAAGACGAATGAGGCCGAGGCATGATGGCTCGGGACGAAGGCAAGGACTCCCGCGATGATGCCTACGCCGAGCAGGTGCCACCAGACCGAGATGTCTGAGAGAAGGGCCACTACCCGCACCCCGAAGGTGTTCAGGAGGCCGTGAATGATGAGGATGCCGGCGTAGATGATGAGGATGTAACCGGCCGTCGTCGGGTAGTTCGCCGTCATGTTGAGAAACGATGTAAAGAAGAAGGCGAAGCCGTAGTCGATACCGGCCGTGATCGCCACCTGGCCGAGCAGGTTGAACCAGCCGGTGAACCAGCTCCAGGCGCCGGGTTGGTTCTTGGCCAGCTTGGCCGACCAGTAGTACAGGCCTCCCGCCGTCGGGTACTTCGAGGCGATCTCCGCCATCCCGAGGCCGACGACCGTCGTCATGATCCCGACGAGGATCCAGCCCCAGACGATATCGACTGGGCCACCCTCCTGCATCCCGAAGAAGTAGAGCGTGAGACACCCGGACAGCACCGAGATGATCGTGAACGAGACGGCGAAGTTCGAGAATCCGCCCATCCGGCGGCGGAGCTCCTGGGCGTAGCCGAGCTTGTGGAGCTCGGCTACATCGTCGTCGATCGCCGTGGATCTCGCTTCGCCCGGGTTGCCGATCGCTGCCATGACGACCCCTTTGCACGGACGTTCATCCGTTCCCGGGGCACATCGGAGCAGGTGAACGGTCCGGTGTCAACCATCTTCGGCCAAGGGCCTGGAACCGGTCCGGTCAGGTCAGGTCAGACCCCCGAACGCTCATTCACAGCGACGGACCGCAAATGTCAAAGTACAACGACGTTCCCGAAGATCGATCTGCCGGGTCCCATACCCCCCGGATTGAGCAGGGTGCGTCTTGAGTGAGGTAGTCCGAGATGAGGCCGGCGGGAAGCTCTCAGAGCAATCACCTACGATAACGCCGTGGAAGTCCTCGTTTCTGAGGTGGCCAAGAAATACATCCGAGCCCACGGCGGTACCGTGTTCGTCCGCGCTCACCCTCATCACTGTTGTAACGGATCGCTGACGCTTTTGGATATCAAGACGGATCCCCCAAGAGATCTCGCCAACTTCGAGTCGGTCGACGCCGACGAAGTCGAAGTGTGGTTTTGTGGCGGGTCCGGTGGCCGGCCGGATCAGCTAGTTCTCGAACTCCGCGGAGTGCTCAAGCGCCACCCTGTGGCCTATTGGGACGGGTGCGCCTTGAAGCGGTAGTAGGCCCGTTGGCATTGTTGAAAGCGGCGCCCATAAGGGCGATCCCGACCAGAATGTATTTCCAACTGGCCCGGTGACGTGTGTGTCGGTTGCGCTCTGCGGCTCGGCACGAAACCGGACTCGGCACCCATCCGATATCGCCATCCCCCGACCTCGCGGAAATTCGTGGCGTGATCGAACCAGCGACAACACTGCCGACACCGTCCCCGCTCGATCTTCGAGGAAGCTCGCAGGCGACCGCCTGGGTTGCCGTGGCCCAACGTTGACCCACCTGAGTCATCTCGCGGCCTACGCCACGGCTTTGCCTACGATTAGGAGGGGAGCACAGTCGGGACTCCGTGCGTGGCCCGGGCGACCCCACCCCAAGGTCCGTCCACAAAGGGCAAGCAGCCCCTCCGTGCGGTCGAGGCGGGAGCCGGAACGTTCCGGTGTGGATGCGATCGTTCAATCAATATCTGGACGGGCCCGCCGTTGGTCATGGCGATGCCGTATGCCGTAAGGCAGCCCGACAGGATCGAGATGATCGTGAATGACACGGCGAAGTTCGAGAAGCTGCTCATTCGGCGCCGGAGCTTCTGCGCGTAGCCGAGCTCGCGGAGCTTCTTCGTGTCCGCGTCCAACTGGGCCGATCCATCGGCACCGATCGTCATGGCTACCCCCATCGTCGGGGCCGACAGGGAGCCGTTCAGTGCCACCCGCGCCCGGCACTCTCGGGCATTCGACCACTGATGTCGGGCAGACACCTGCAACCAGCCGGGAGGTCCGGTCGGACGACGCCAACAACGATCGGTAGCTGACGTCACTAGAACAGTTCGGCGTCGCGGCGTCAGGATCACCGGGCCGGGGTGCCGATTCCCCGTTCGGGCGGCAGCGTTCGCCGCCGCGTGGCACGTCGGCGACCGCCGGGCTACAGGCTGCCCTGCGGCAGGGCTACAGCGCCAGGGGCCGGATGGGGCTGAAGAGCAGAGCGGGATCGGACTTCCAGTCGACACCGGGAACGTCGACGAAGAGCTCGATCTCGTTGCCGTCGGGGTCGAGAATGTAGAGGCTGTGGGTCACGGTGTGGTCGCTCGCCCCGATGACGGTGGCGCCCGCATCCTGCACGGTTTGCAGTGCGTCGCGCAGCTCGTCGTCGCTGTCGCCCACTTTGAGGCCGAAGTGGTAGAGCCCCACGTGCCGGCCCGTGGGCAGCGCCTGGGCCTCCTCACCGACCTCGATGAGCAGCAGTTCGTGGTGGGTACGGTTCGAGGGCGCCGAGAACGCCGCCGCCGGGAACCCGAGCTCCTCGGTCGGCGCCAGCTGCCGCCACCCCAGGACGTCGCGGTAGAAGGCGGCCGAGCGCTCGAGGTTGCGCACGTACAGCACCAGGTGCCCCAGCTCTTTGACTTGCATCGGCTCTCCTCGTCTCCGCGTGGCCGTGTTCAACAACCTGCCTCGAGCGCCGACTATTCCTCGGGGTGGCCCATATGCTCGGTCGCCATGGACCTCACTGCCGCCGAGATCCGGGTGCTCGGGAGCCTCGTGGAGAAACAGCTCACCACCCCCCAGCAATACCCACTCACGCTCAACTCCCTCACCCTGGCGTGCAGCCAGTCATCGAATCGAGATCCCGTCGTCGAGTACGACGAGCGCAGCACCGAGGCGGCTGTCACGAGCGTCAAGACCCATGGGCTGGCGCGATTCGTCCACCCTTCCCACGGGCGCTCCGCGCTCCGCTACAGCCACACCCTCGACGAGGCGTTGGGCCTCGAGACCCGTCCCCTGGCGCTCCTGGCCGTGCTGATGCTGCGTGGACCGCAGACCTTGGGCGAGTTGCGCACCCGCACCGAGCGCATGGTGCAGTTCGCCGATCTCCACGAGGTCCAGGCCGAGCTCGACGCCCTGGCTTCCCGGGACGAGCCCCTGGTCCAGCGCCTGGCCCGGGGTCCGGGTCAGAAGGAGGACCGGTACGCCCAGCTGCTCGGCGGGTCGGTCGCCCACGGGCAGGGCGCGACGCCGGTGACCCCGAGCGCGGGCCTCGGGACCGGGCCGTCCCCGATCACCCCCGACAAGCCGGGCTCGGCTCACCCAGACGAGGTGGCGGCGCTGCGAGCCGAGCTGGCCGAGCTGCGCCTCGAGGTGGGCGCGGTGCGCAGCGCTCTCGACGACCTGCGCGAGCAGCTCGGCGCCTGAGCGGGGGAGAACCCCGGGCGGGGTCCACCTCGACAATGCGGGCTCCGGCATGATGGACGCACAAGGCCGAACGACCAAGGCCACACGAAACGGCGGGCCTCTGCAGGCCGGGACGGCTCGCCTCGACGATGACGATGGAGGGCTCATGAACGCGCCGGCGGGATCGCCACCGACGATCGTGGTGGGTGTGGACGGGTCCGAACCTTCCAAACGGGCCCTGCGATGGGCAGCCGACCAGGCCAAGCTCACCGGCGCCGAGCTCAAGGTCGTCACGACCTGGGAATACCCCCCGACCCTGGGATGGGCACCGCCCTACCCGTCGGACTTCGACCCCAACGAGGACGCCCGCCGGGCGCTGCAGGACACGGTCGACACGGTCCTCGGGACCGACCATGGCGTGGTGCTGCATCTCGTGGTCACCGAGGGCCACCCCGCCTTCGTGCTCACCGAGGCGGCGAAGGGTGCGACGCTCCTGGTCGTCGGCAGCCGGGGCCACGGCGCCTTCGCGGGAATGCTCCTCGGGTCGGTGAGCGAGTACTGCGCGTCGCACGCGCCGTGCCCCGTGGTGGTGGTGCGCAGCTCTGACGACGGGCACTGACCCGGTGCGCGACATCGAGCCGTGGCGCGTCCGGCCGGGGGAGAAGGTGCGGCTTCCCGAGCGCGACCCGGCCTCGACCGACGGTGCCCCCGGTGATCGTGTCCAGACCGAGCGGGCCATCCTGGTGTTGCACGACGAGCTGTTCGCCCTCCAAGACCGCCTCTGGGCCGAGGCCCGGCGTCCCGGCGCGCACCGAGCCGACGTCGGCCCGTCAGGCCTGCCCCCGTGCCATGGCGTCCGCGTACCGGCACACTCGCCGGGCGAACCCCCGCACCATGCGCCCGAGCACGAACCGCAGGACCGCGCCCGTGCCCGCGATCCGCGGTTCGACGCTGCACCGCCATGTAACCACGGTGCCCGTCGCGTCGTCTCGGAGGTACACATCGGCCCGGTAGTGGCGCACGGGGAGCCCCTGCACCGCGATGTAGCCGAGGTGATACGGCGGCTCCCAGACGACGACCTCTTCCTGGCTCCCACCGGGACCCAGCGCGAAACGCCGTAACGCCCCCACCCCGTCGGGTGGAGGGTCGCCTTCGCGCAGCAACGACGTGCTCGTCATCCACGACCATTCCTTCCAGCGCGCGGCCTCGCCGATGAGCGGCCAGATCACCGCAGCCGGTGCAGACGATCGCGCCGACGCCTCGAATTGGTATCGCCGGGCCATGTCAGCCCGACAGGTGGACCTTCAGCGCTTGCAGGCTCTGCTGGTACACCTGGTGCATCATGTCGAGTACCTCGTCGTCGGTGTCGACGTCCCACGTGACGTGCGAACCGCTTCCGTTGGGGGTCACGGTGATGGTGGCCTTGTGGTTGATCACGGGGACGCCGCCCACGATCCCGTAGATGAGCTCGTGTGTTTCCTCGGTGCGCCGCTCGAGGCGCTCGATGATCTCCATCCCCCCCATCTTGATCACTCGGTCGTCGCCGTCGATGGCGACCGACTCGATCCCCGGCATCCAGTCCCCGATGCTGGCGAAGTCCCCGACCACGGCCCAGACCTCGTCGGCCGGCCGGTCGATGTCGATCTCTGCACGCGCTGTGGCCATCGTCCCTCCATCACTCAGCAATGCTGCAGCATGCCACGGCGTCGCGGTGACAGCCGTCCTCGGTCTCCTCGATCCGGTGTCCAATCAGGTCTGGAGGTCGAGCACCCCGTCGGCGAGCATCTTCAGCTCCTCCCGCAACGACGTCGGGGGGACCACCGGCCGAATGACGAACTTGGAGAAGCCGACGTCGACGAATTTTCCGATGAGCCGCCGCAGCCCGTCCACGCCGTCGGGCACGAGATCCCGGATGTCGGCCGTGTCGGGGCCGGCCCCGGCTCCGGACGCGGTGGCATGACGGGCCGCCACCCGCCGCAGCAGCTGTTCGGGCGGCTCGCCCCGCGTGTAGCCGATGCTCACCCCGAAGTGCTCGGGGTCGATGCGCCGCCCCGCGTCGGTGGCGACGTCCTCGATGACGCGCCGTCCCGCCGCAGCCTCCTCCGGGGTGCACAGCGCCGGGAGCCATCCGTCGCCGAGCAGTCCGGCGCGCCGCAGTGCGCCGGGCACACTGCCCCCGAGCCAGACATCGAAGGGCTGCTGTTTCGGTTTGGGCTCGACGGTCACGCCGTGGAGCTTCCACGACTCCCCGTCGTGATCGACGTCGTCCTCGGTCCACAGCCGGCGCAGGAGTGGGAGCAGCTCGTCGAGTTGCCGACCCCGGTCCCCGGCCCCGACCCCCATGGCGTCGAGCTCGGTGGCGCGCCGCAGTCCGAGCACGAACGTGACGAGCAGCCTGCCTCCCGACAGTCGGTCCAAGGTGGCGAGCTGCTTCGCCAGCCGCACGGGGTTGCGCCCGGGCAGCACCATGGTCGTGCCGATCTTCAGGTGCGGGGCGTGACCGGCCGCGTAGGCCATGGCGGCCAGGGGGTCGTCACCGGGGACGGTGAGAACGTCGGACCACCACAACGAGTCGAACCCGTTCGACTCGAGGTGGTCGACGACGTGACTGAGCTCGTCACCCGTCATCACCGATGTCCCGGTGCCGACCCCGATGCGGACCTTCACGGCGCCGACCGGTCCTCGTCTGCACGTCGGGGGAGCCGGGCCTTCATCTCCGGAAGGCTAGCGGCGCGCCTGCGCTGGTAGCGTCGCCGCGCCGTCCCGACCGAGGAGCCTGACCATGAACGCCGAAGAGGCCGCCCGTGCGACCACCGACGTCGTCGCCTACCTGCCCGCCGGCTTCATGATGGCCGGTGCCACGTACAAGCGCGGCGGTGAGCTCGGCTTCGACGGTGTCGACTTCTACTTCGCGGGACGCGGCGGTGCCCTCGGTGACGTGGACGGCAACGTGGTGGCCGCCACGTTCGTCTTCTTCAATCCCGACACCGTCATCGCGTCGTGGGAGCGCACACGCTCGGTCATGGCACGGCGCGAGGCTGCCCTTGCCTTCGCCGGGTGCCTCGCCACGTGGGCGGACAAGCACCTCCCCGACGAGGTGGACTACGTGCGCCTGGCGGAGCTGCTCGGCCGGGTGAACGACGCCGCCTCGCCGGCGGTCGCCCCGCTGTTCGCGGCGTGGAAGGCGCTTCCCGAGCCCGAGGACCCGAAAGCCCTCGCTCTGCAACGGCTGAACGTGTTGCGAGAGCTGCGCGGCGCGATGCACGGGGCATCGGTGCTCGCCTCGGGCCTCGACCCGCTCGAGGCGGTGCTCATCAAGACCCCGTTCATGATCGAGCTCTTCGGCTGGGCCGAGCCCTTCCCCGACGTTGCCTCGCGTCACGACGCGTGGGAGCAGGCCGAGCTGTCCACCAACCGCATCGTGGCGAGGGCCTATTCGGTTCTCGACAACAGTGAGCTCTCTGAGCTCGTCGACCTGTCGAGCCGGGCGCACAAGGGCGTGACCTGAGCGAGGAGCCTCCGGTTCCGGGCACGCCCCGGGGTCGGGCTCCCGAAGATCAGGCTTCTTCGGCCAGCAGGGACCGCACCTCGGCCAGGGTCGAGCCTTCGTGGGGCACGGCCAACGACGATGTGCGCAGATCGTCGGGTGCCACCAGGGTCCCGGTATGGCGGACCTGGCCGATGAGATCGGCCAGGGTGCTGGCGAATTCGGTCTCGTCCCCACGCTCCAGGGCGTCGGCGAGCTGCGCGTCGAGCTGCTCGATGGCGGGGATGTCGGCGTCGGGTACGTCGTAGCGACCCTCGCCGAGGATGCGGACCACCATCAGCTGTCCCCTCCTTCGGGTGCGGGAGTGCCATTGCCCGACGCGGCGGGACCACCCGGCCCGCCGTTGCTCCCCGGGGCGGCCCCGGGCGGCAGGCTGGCACTGGGCTCATCGGCACCGGAACCGATCTGGGCCTTGAGGGCGGCGAGCTCGGCGTCGACCTGTCCCTGCTTCGAGGTGGCGTCGAGCTGCTTCTGGATGTCGTCTCCGCCCCCCCCGAGGGCGTCGGGAAGGGCGCCGGTGTCGAGGAGCTCGTCGATGGCGCCGGCCCGCGCCTGCATCTGGGCGATCTTGTCCTGGGCCCGGTCGAGGGTCATGCCGGCGTCGGTCATCGACTCCGAGATGCCCGAGACGGCCTCGCCGATGCTGGCCTGGGCCTTCGACGCCGTGTAGCTCGCCTTTAAGGTTTCCTTCTTGGTGCGGAAGGCGTCGACCTGGGCCTGGAGCCGGCTGGCGGTGGTCTCGAGCTGTTGCTGCTGGGTCTCGACCTGCTGGTGCTGGGTCCCCAGGCTCTCGAGCTGGTCGGCGATCGTCGCCCGGCGGGCCAGCGCCTCGCGAGCCAGGTCCTCTTGGCCCTGGCCGAGCGCTTGCTTGGCCTGGTCCTGGAGCTTCTGCGCCTGCGCCTGGAGCTGGGATGCCTGGAGCTCGAGCCGTTTGCGGGCGGTGGCCACATCGGCGAGGGCGCGCCGAACCTTGGTGAGGTTCTCCATCTGCTTCTCGTAGGAGAGGTCGAGCATGTCCGCGGGGTTCTCGGCCTTGTCGAGCGCCTTGTTCGCCTTGGCTTGGACGATCCCGGACAACCTCTTCATCACACTCATGCTGTTCTGGCCTTTCTTCTCTTCCTGGTGTCCACCAACGATCAGATCACGTCGCGACGCCCTAGTCGAGAGCGGGGGCACCGCCGGTTCCGAGGAGTTGGGCCCGGCCATGCTCCTCGAATTCGGCCCGCAGGGCGCGCCGGTCGGCCTCGGAGAGCGGACGGTAGCGCAGCTCGGCGCGCCGCTCGCTCCACAGCACCGGGTCGGCGCAGTCCCAGCCCTCGGCCCGCAGCGTCGCCTTCGTGATCTTGCCGCTGGCGGTGAGCGGGAGACCCGGCGACAGCCGCACATAGCGAGGGGGCCATTTGGTGCCGAGGTCGGGCTGGGAACGGAGGAAGGCGGCGAAACCGTCCGGGTCGAACACCGCATCGGGACGGAGCTCGAGCGTGGCCATGACCTCGTCCCCGGATCGGGGGTCGGGGACGGCGTAGACCGCGGCGGCGGCGACGTCGGGATGGCGCTCGATGACCCGTTCGATCGGGCCGGCGGCAAAGTTTTCGGAGTCCACCCGCAACCAGTCCCCGCCCCGTCCCGCGAAGTAGAAGTAGCCGGCCCCGTCGCGGTATCCGAGGTCCCCGGACCAGAACCAGTCGTTGCGGACTCGCTCGGCGTTGCCGTCGGGGTTCTTGTAGTAGCCCTCGAAGCCCCGCGCCCCGGTGCGGCTCACGATCTCGCCGATGGCGTCACCGGCGTTGACGAGCCGGCCGCCGTCGTCGAAGCGCGCCCGTTCACACTCGCGCCCGGTGTCGGGGTCGATCACCACCACGTC
>Ga0116219_10001266_pt1 | contig 23907 bp, 27 predicted proteins | sample Sb_taG_4_FD_91019 | JGI IMG/M metagenome (GOLD analysis project Ga0116219, IMG submission 91019) | Peat soil microbial communities from Weissenstadt, Germany - Sb_50d_6_BS metaG | ecosystem: Environmental > Terrestrial > Soil > Wetlands > Peat | place: Germany: Weissenstadt | collected 2010-09-21
TACTCAGCCATGGTCGGAACGACCGGACCGGCGTGAGCGAATATCTAGATTGGCCAGAAGTAGCGAACTGACCATTGCCGAAGTAGGTGATCAGGTAGTTGGCGCTCTCGAAGTCAGCGAATCCTCACCGTCTTACGCTCCACAAGTTCATGAGAACAATCTCTACATCTATAATGCTCCTCACATCCCGGCAACTCATCGGGCAAGGGATCGGAGGAGCACTCTTGAATCATGCCCGAGCGGACTGTCATACCAGAGGGTTGGAACTTTTGCGTGTGGATTGCTGGGCTGGGGGCGAGCAGCGGCTCGTCAGGTACTACGAATCGCAAGGGTTTACTGCTACCGAACAGTTCAACCGAGACGGCTGGCTTGGACAGCTTCTGATCCAGCGGTTGGGTAATTCAGGGACCTTGATCAAGTAGCCCAGTTCGGGACGGTGGGACACTCCGGTACGACTGGGGCACCCGCCGTCGGGATAGTTGGGAACTTCATACTGCCGGTGTGCTGACCCTTCGGCGCCTCGAGAGACCTCCATGACCATCCCGAGGATGATGGAAGCAGCCAACGGCAGCGAGAGGTTGAAAGGAACCCGGGGTGTTTCGAGCCGGGGCATGGTCGCTTCGCTGTCGTAGGCACCAGTGTCGCATGGGGTCGTTTCGGTGCAGCCACGTTGGTCCGTTGGCAAGCAGTCGGCGGAATCTGTGACGTGACCGATGACGGGCCTGACTACTCGAATCCCGACTGGGGGATCCGGCCCTTGGACCTGGGTCGATAGCGGGTTGTAGCGTCGTGTGGCATGCCCTGCGAGCTACCCGTGACCGGAGCCAGCATCTCGATGCAGGTGATCCTGGCCGTCCTTCTCGTCGCGAGTGGCATCGTGTTTCTGCTGATCGTCCGCCGACGTGGCGTCTGCCGCGTTGCGGGAATCGTCATCACCCTGGCCGTTGGGACGACGGTGCTGACGTTCAGCGGGGCCCCGCCGGCGGGCGCCGACTCGTGCCCGCCCACTGCCCCAGCAGTCGCCGCTGCCGTAGGGACGACCACCACGACGATGGCCGACCCGTCGATCACCGGGCCTATCCCCCCAATCGTCACCAGCCCTGGGGTAGCGCTCCCCGAGGCGTCGCAGGTCGTGGCCTTCCCGGCCATCGGCCTGCTCGTAATGAGCGGTTACCTCGTGATGCGTCGCCGTAGGAACCAGGCCATTACCCGATGACCACCGCCGTCGCTCAGACGGCCGGAGCTTGTTCTGGGTCGACAACGAGGGGCTGAGGACTGCCCCCTACCGCCGGCCTGGGGTCGGTAATCGCACGCCGTTTCGTACGGTCGTGCTTCATGCAGCAAGCACCAACGAGCAGCAGCGGTCAAGGGAGGCCGAAGGCCAGCGGAGCGGCCCTTGACGGCTGCGCCGTGACTCCACTCGACGTCCCACAATGGAGTTGGCCGGGCGCTCCAGCGGCCGGCCTGGATGCGCAGTTGGGCCACTCTTGGGGCGGGTGCGGACCCTGTAACACAGCACCTGCAAAATACATACGAGGTCAATGTGTCACTGGAGCCAGTGCACCCAGTCATGTTCGGTTTCAGGAGGTGACTCCAACAACCGAGTCAGCGACGCGATGAGGTTCTCCGGGTAGGCGGCGCCACCACGATGGAATCGCCGGGTCGATGTCAGAACCACTCCGGCATGGTGTTCACCGGTGGCCGCCCACTGTCGGACGATGCGATCGAGATCCTTGGCGTCTTCGCTGACCAGTGCTCGACCCTCCGCTGCGGCATGTCGGAGAAGCTCTTCATCGGCCAACTCCGCCAAGCGTGGGTCGTCGGCCGCCACGACGACGTCGTGGCCGTCCTGGCGAAGCCGTGCAGCCGCGATACGAGAATGGTGCACGTCGAGAATGAGCTTCACCCCGCCAGAAGGCCCTGGCGCCGCCGCCACGCCGCCTCGAGCTCGTCGGCTGCGGCGACGTTCTCGGCGATCTCTTCGTCGATCTCGATGGTGAAGTCGGCGTAGTAGTCCAACACGGCGACGATCTGTTGGTGGGACAGGCCCAGGTGCTCGGCCGCACGGCTTATGCGGTCCTCGGGGAGGACGTCCCCGCTGACGAGCCCGCCGACCACCTCCCAGACATCTGGGCCGCCGATGAGCCCGGCGCGACGACCAGACGCACCGTCACGGAAGACGATCATCGGGTGGCGCCGTGTGCGCAGGCCCTCCTCGATGAGCTCCTCGGCAAGGGCCGAGGTGGATACATTGCGAGCTCCGGCCTCAGCCTTCAGCCGTTCGAGGACCTGGGGCCGTCGGAAACGGATGGACATCGGAGTCACCATGACTACAGTGTAGTCACCTACCGTTCCGTCCTTAACAGCTGCGAGCCTGCTCGAGGCTCTCGAGCAAATGACGGGCGTTGGCCGGCGCCCGAAGCAGGTGGGCCGTCTCCTCGAGGGCGAGGTAATCCGCCCTCGACATCAGCACGGCATCCCCTCGATTGGAGGTGATCTCGATCGGCTGGCGGTCGTTGTTCACCTGCTCGATCAGGGTGAGGAGGTTCTTCCGGGCCACGCTTGCCGTAATTCCCATCGGGATCAGCTCTTTCTGTCGTACAAGAAGACGGTACAACCGTCCTTCTGGGGCCAGGGTCGGGGATCACGGAAACTTTTTGAAAAAGGGTCTTGACAGCCTCTAAGGTCAGTCGCATACGTGCGACACCATGACCGACGCCCCCGACTTCCGATCCGACCCCAGCGAGAGCCCCGAAGGGCGGGGCATCGCCTACGGCCGCCTGGCCGCCTTCTGGAAGTCCATGCCGGACAACGTCCGGGCCGAGGCCTCCCAGGAGGCCACCATCACCTCCATCGAGGACTATCCGGCTTTCATCCGCGACCAGGTGACCAGCACGGCCGTCGAGGACGCCGAGCTCATAGGCTTCTGGGTGGCCTGGCACAAAGCCGGCGGTTTCGGTGGCCTCGAGGCCGGCGGGTGGCACCGGGCCACCGTCTACCGCAAGATCCGCCGCTTCCGGGCCCGCTTCGGTGCCCACCCCGACGAGCACCGCTTCGAGTGGATCAAGCTCGATCTCCGGCGAGCCTGGACCGAGGAGCTCGAAGACGCCTGATCCTCCCGGTCAACCCGGACCCGGACTGAAAGACCCCACATGCCTCCGTCTCCGCACACCTCCGTCCAGTCAGTCGCAAATATGCGTGTGCTGGCATCCGAGGACGGGAGGATGTGCGAGCTGGCCTCGGGGGTCGACGCCCTTTACCTCTCGGGCCACGGCTACCTCTCCAAGGGCTTCCTCGCCCGGCTCGAAGAGGAGCGCATCTTCGCCGACCGGGTGTCGGTGCCCGTCCCGTTCGAACTGGGCCCCCTTACCTTCGGGCTGGCCCCCCACGGCTGGGGCAAGTACCGCTACTGCCTCGACCACGAGACGGGGCGGATCGGCTTCACGTCCAGCCGCCGGCTGCCGTCGGTGCGCATCCAGCCCCGGGCCAAGTTCCTCCATTCGGTCGGGCCCGAAGAAACAGTCCGACATTTCAGCGACCTGGTGCGACCGTTCGTTGAGGGACTGGTCTTGCGCGTCGCGCGCCTGGACCTGTTCGTGGACATGAAAGGGATGCAGCTATGCGCCCAGGACCGCAGCGCTTTCGTGTGCCGCGGCGACGGCTGCACGACCTAGGAGAACGGCAACACCGTGTCCGGGTTCGCCTTCGGTTCGAGGCGGACCCAGCGCATCAGCGCCCGCCTCTACGACAAGACGGCCGAGATGGCCCTCAAGGGCACCGACTGGTGGGAGCTCGTCTGGGGCGACTGTCACACCCCCGGTGCCCAGGTGTGGCGGATCGAGTTCGAGATCGGCCGGGCCGCTCTCAGCGATCTCGACCTGTTCCTCCCCAACGCTGTACTGGCCGCCGCACCGTCGCTGTGGCGCTACTGCACAGCGGAGTGGCTCACGTTGCGCTCGCCGACACTGGACTCGAACCGTTCTCGTTGGCCGCTGGACGCTCGCTGGGAGGGCGTCCAGTCGGCGTCACTCGCCCATGGGGCTACCGAGCTGCGCTTCATCCGGGAGCGCAAGCGGGCCACCCTCCTTCGCAACCTCATGCCCGCTCTCGTCGGGTACCTCGTCGCCTTCGCCGTGGTGACGGGGAGCACAGACATCGACGACACCTTCGGGGAGCTCTTGGACGCCGTGGCCAACGACGAGATCGTCCGCCGTATGACCTTCGCCGAGCGGGTCCAGCGCCGTCGAGCAGAAAGGGGGTTCCGGTGAGCACCGAACGCCACGACGACAGCACCGGCATCGAGGGGGAGGGAGGGCGCCGACAGGCGCCCGACGGCGAGGGCCGGCCCAAAGGCCGTGCCCTCGCCGGCCGTCCCTCTCGGGCTCCCGAGCGTTCCCTGCGCTGTGCCGAATGCGGCGAACTGCGTCCTCCGTCGGCGCTCCTCACCATGGACGAGGTTGCGTTCCGACTGGGGACGAGCCTGCGTCACGTGCGGCGGTTGGTGGCCGAGCGGCGGATCCCCATCGTCAAGGTCGGTCGCTTCGTCCGCTTCGATGCGCATGCGGTGGAGCACTGGGTCGACGACCACCGGGACGCCGTCGTGGCACCTGGAAACGCATCGCGGGCCTCCCGACCCGGTCGGGCGGAGAGTCGTCGTGCCAGGTAGCGCTCGTTCACCGAGGATGGCGTAGCCCGTGCCGTCGATGCGCCCGTTCGGGAGCGTGCGACAGCGGGGCCGGCTCTACGAGGCCAGCTACTGGCACAACGGTCGCCGGCACGTCGCACCGACCAGCTTCACGACCAAGGGCGACGCCCGGGCCTTCCTCTCCACCGTGGAGACCGACATCCGCCGTGGCGTGTGGATCGATCCTTGGGCCGGCCGCCTCCGGGTATCGGAGCTGGCCGAGGAATGGACCGCCTCCAACCCGAACAAGCGAGAGTCGACGACGGCCCGGGAGGAGCTCACCCTTCGCCTCCACGTGCTGCCGACCATCGGCGACCAGCGGATCGAGCGGGTCGGCCCCCGGGACATCCAGCGGCTGGTCAACTCCTGGCGGGCCGAGCACGCTCCCCGGACGGTCAAGCGCAATTACGAGGTGGTGCGGGCCATGTTCGGCTGCGCCGTGCGCAACGACTGGCTGGCCCGGAACCCCTGCCGCAACGTCAATCTGCCGCCGGTCGAGGGAACCCGTCGCTTCGACCTGACCCCCGAGGACGTCGCCGCCATCGCCGCCCACGTGTCCGACGAGTACCGCCCGATGATCTGGATCGGTGCGGCGCTCGGCCTGCGCTGGTCCGAGGTGGCCGCCCTCCGGGTCGGCCGGCTCGATCTCGACTCCGGACGGCTTGCGGTGGCCGAGGCACTCGTCCGGGGGACCGGTGGCCGCAACGTCTTCGGCCCGCCCAAGTCGAAGGCTGGCCAGCGGACCATGTTCATGCCCAAGGTCGTCGTCGCCATGCTGTCGGCCCACCTCGAGCAGGCCGGGTTCACCGACGACGACACTGACGAGCTCGTCTTCACCGACGAGGAGGGTGGGCCGTTGCGCTACTCGAACTGGCGCCGCCGGGTGTGGCTCCCGGCCGCCGCAGCCGCCGGTTGTGCCGGCGCCGGCTTCCACGACCTGCGCCGGCTGAACGCCACCACGCTCGTCGTCGAAGGGATCGACGTGAAGACGGCGCAGACCCGGCTCGGCCATGCCGACCCGAGGACGACGCTGGCCGTCTACGCCTCCGCCCCGGCGTCAATCGACCGGGCCGCAGCGGACGTCATTGGCGAACGCTTCTTCGGCGAGAAGGCCAAAAAAGCCTCAGGCACAAAATCTCCGCGCCACTTCCGCGCCAATCCTTCCGAGGGGTCGGGCGCCCCGGAATTCTGAGGCCCTGACCAGGGGTTTTGAGTCGGGCTGCCCGGATTTGAACCGGGGACCTCTGCGTCCCGAACGCAGCGCGCTAACCAAGCTGCGCCACAGCCCGTCCGCCCCCCGAGGGGAGCAGCGCGCCACACTACCGCGGCGTCAGCCTGCCGCTTCTCCCACCCCGTCGGCCGTCGGGGCCCCACTCTCGCCACTGTCCGCGCTCTCACCGGCGGGTGAGCCGCCCCGGCGGTCGCCGGCGAAGGTGGCCACGACCTGTGCCACCCGACGTTTGTCCATCTCGACCACGCGGAGGTCCCAGTCGCCGACCCGGACCTCCTCCCCCTCGGAGGGAATGTGGCCGAACCGCTCGAAGAGGAGCCCGCCCAAGGTCACGTACTCCCCGTCGGGGATCTCGATGCCCAATCGCTCGCGCACGTCGTCGACGTTCGTCTGGCCGTCGACGAGCCAGCGGGTGTTGTCCACCCGGACGATGTGCGCCTCCTCCTCGTCGTCGAACTCGTCGTGGAGGTCGCCCACCAACGGCTCCAGGAGGTCCTTGACGGTGAGCATGCCGGCGACGCCTCCGTACTCGTCGACGACGACGGCGACGGCCCGATGGTGCCGGCGCATGTCCGCCAACGCCTCGAGGACACCGAGCGACTCGGGGAGCAGGTACGGCTGGCGTAGCTTGCGCGAGATCTCCAGGGGGCTGGGGTCGGTAGCGTCCCGGTCCCTGGGCTCGTCGCCATCCGCACGCGCCCGTGCGCCGGTGGTACCGCCGGTGCGGAAGATGTCGTTGACGAAGAGGATGCCGATCAGGTCGTCGAGGTCGTCGTGGACCACCGGGAAGCAGCTGTGCCCCGAGGTCCGCACCGCTCTGGCGATGTCCTCGGCGTGCACCGGGATGGTCAGGTACGTGACGTCGACCCGCGGCGTCATCACCTCGCGGACGTCCATGTCCCGGAGGTCGGCGAGTGCCTCCGTGATGATCCGCTCCTGCTCGGAGGCGTCCGCGTCGAGAGGCTGGCTCCGGCGGGAGGACCCGGCCTCGTCAGCGGTGTCGGCGGAGCGCCGCCAGGGCCGGCGGGATCGCCTGGTTGGTTGTTGGTCGGGAGGCTCCCGGCGGTTGGACACGGCGGCGCCGGGTCAGTGCGTGGGCTCGGGTCCCGCCTGCAGCTGGGGTCCGGCGCCCACCAGCACGGGCACGGGTGTGAACGAGTCATCGGCAAAGGTCCTGTCATCGAGCAGCGCGCTGACGGCTCGCCGGAGGCGCAGCGGGTCGATCGGCTTCACGAGCCAGCCTTCGGCGCCGGACCGGCGGGCCAGGAAGACGTCGGGCCGGCGGTCCAGCAGCATGAGCACCGGAATGTGGTCCAGCGCGTCGTAGGACTCCTGGAGCCGCAGCTCGAGGGTGACCGCCATGCCGCCCATGTTGCCCATCTGCATGTCGACGATCACCAGATCGGGCGACTCCTCGGTGACGAACGCGATCACCTCGGGGCCCGAGGTCACTGCCTCCACCTCCACGTCGGGACCGCTGATGACGGCCTCGATCTCCCGGCGGAGGGTGGGTGCGTCGCTGGCGACCAGGATGGTCTGCACCGACGGGACACTATCGGACCCGCGTGGAGGGCCGAAAACCCGCGTGGTGTGCCCGCCACGGCCTTCGGCGACGTGTAAACGAACTTCGTTACAGTCTTCAGAGAGACCGCCGAGGCGCTTCGCCGGCGGAGCGACGCGAGGTCGGTGGATCAGGCGAAAAGGTGGTCCGCCGCTCGTCGTAGGCCTGCGAGCTCGTGCACGTCCTGCCCGAAGAGCGGGATCCGACCGACCGGTGCCGGCGACACCTGTGCGGCGAGCCCGGCGAAGGCCCGCTCCTCCCGCTCCGCCATCGCGTTCAGCCCGGTGAGGTTCGCCTCCAGCGCCTCCATCCCCGGCAGGGGTGGGGCCCCGGCGCCGGCACCGCCGCCGAACGAGGGTGCGATCCGGTTGACCACGAGCGCCGCCACCGCCACGTCGCGCTCGGAGAGCTTGTCGGCGAAGAAACCGGCCTCGGTGATCGCGTCGGGCCGGGCCGAGGTGACGAGTACGTAGGCGGTGGCGGGGTCGGCGAGCAGCTCGTGCACTGCGCTGGCCCGGCTCCGGAACCCGTCCTCCATCCCCTCGAAGGCCTGGAAGAAGGACACCGCGTCCTGCACGATCTCGGCGCCGGCCACCTTGGCGATCGTCTTCAGCAGCGCCTGCGTGGCGACGTTCACGGCGCGCAGCCCCACACGGGTCGGCACCATGAGCGCCCGGAACAGGCGGTTCTCGAGGAACCGGGTGAGGCGGCGCGGCGCGTCGAGCAGGTCGAGCGCGTTGCGGGTCGGCGGGGTGTCGACGACCACCACGTCGAACTCCTTGGAGTGGACCAGCTCGTAGAGCTTCTCCATGGCCATGTACTCCTGCGTGCCCGAGAGCGCGCCAGCGAGATTCTGATAGAGCCGGTTGGCCAGGATCGACTCCGCCTGCTCCGGCGTGCGGGCGTAGCGCCGGACCAGGTCGTCGAACGTCCCCTGGGAGTCGAGCATCAGCGCGTGCAGGTGACCAGGCCAGTCGCCCTCCACCTCCGAGGGTGTGTTGGGCAGCGACTGGACTCCCAGCGCGTCGGCCAGGCGCCGGGCGGGGTCCACGGTGACCACACAGGAGCGCCGGCCCGCCCGGGCCGCCGCCAGGGCGAAGGTGGCCGACACCGTCGTCTTGCCCACCCCCCCCGACCCGCAGCACACAATGACCGAGCGCTGCGTAACCAATTCCGGCAGCGTCGTGGGAATTCTCGCCGCCGACTCACCCGGAGCCGACGGCACCTCTCGCGTCGCCCCGCCCACCGCTGGCCCCGCCTTAGCCGTCGAGCTCACGCCGCGCCCTCGGCCACCAGGCCGGTCACCGCCCCCGCCAGCGCGTCGGCGAGAAGTCGGGTCTCGGCCGGGCCGATGGAGGCGGCGTCGAGCGCCGGCACGAGCAGGTGGGGCAGCGGCAGCTCGCGACGGAGCCGCTCGACCTGCTCGGTGGAGACGGCGTGCCGGGCCATGCGGAAGCCGCGGGCCTCCTCGAGCGCAGTCAGGTGGTCCGGGTCCACGGTCACTCCCGCTGCCGCGGCCACCTCCGCCGCCGGCCGGTCCAGCCCGACTGGCTCGGGGTCGCAGGCGTTGACGATGACCGGCCCGAGTTGCACGCCCGCCTTGTCCTCGAGGGTGTAGGCCGACTCGACCGTCTCGGAGACCGGGAGCTCCTCGGGCAGCGTGACGAGGAGCACCCGGCAGCGGGCCGGGTCGCTCAGGAGATCGACCACGTCCTGGGCCTGGGTCCGCAGGGGCCCGCCGCGCGCCGCGTTGACCAGCCCGCTCGCCGACGTCAGGAACGTGATGGCGTGGCCCGTGGCAGGAGCATCGACCAGGATCAGGTCGGCCAGGGCCTCGCGCTCGAGCTGCTTGACCTTGCCCAGCACCAGCACGTCACGGATGCCGGGGATGGCCGTCGAGACCACGTCGAGGACCCCCGAGCGCGCCAGCCGTTTGGACACGCGCCGCAGGCCGTGGTCCTCGAGATACTCCATGAGCGCGTCGTCGGGCGTGAGCCTCCGGGCCCGCACCGACCCGGTCACTCCGCCGCTGGCACCGACCGCGGCCGGTGCCAGGAGGACCTCCTCGTAGCCCAGGTCCTCGTGCCGGCCGAAGGCGGCTGTGAGGCCTGACTTGCCTTCGAGCTCCACGATGAGGACCGAGTGTCCGGCGTCGGCAGCCATTCGAGCCAGCGCCGCACTCATCGAGGTCTTGCCCACGCCACCCTTGCCGGCAACGACGAGGACGTGGCTCTGAGCGCAGAAGGTACCCACGTCCATGCTGGGCCGAGCGTAGTTGCCGGGCCCGCGCCGCAGATCTACCGGTCGCCAAAGATCCTGGTCAAGACCCTTGAACGCCGAGCACCTCCAGCGGTAGCTTGGCGCCCGAGGGGGTTCTGAGGTGCCCTATCGGGGGGTTTCATGCGCCAGGGATCAGATATGTGGCAGTTGAAGGCAGCGTGTCGGGGACCGCAGGCCGCGGTGTTCTTCCCCCCGTCCCACGCGGAGCGGAAGGAAGAGAAGGCCTCGCGCGAGTTCAGGGCGAAGGCCATCTGCGACCAGTGCCACGTGCGGGGTGAGTGCCTCGACTACGCCATGAGGATCCGTGAGCCCCACGGGATCTGGGGTGGCATGAACGAGGTCGAGCGCAAGCTGATGCTCGACCGCCGCGCCGCCAGCTGAGCCAGCCGCCCGCCCCGCCGCTCGGGGCACACCCGCGGCAGTCCAGGGCACCGGCGCCCGCGCGCGTCAGCGCCGGGGCGTGATCTTGAGCACCTGATCCGCCGCCAGCACGCCCTTGGACTCGCACACGGCGTCGGGCCGGTCGCCGTCGACCGAGCAGATGGCGGCCGTGATCTCGTTGGCTGCCGTCACCATGGCCTGGGTCATCGGGCTGGCGGGGGTGGTGAGGTCGCCGGCGATCTGGCCCTGGGAGAGCCCGGCCAGGACGGTGGGCGAGAAGGCGGCGCCGTTGAGGACGTACCGGTTGGCGACGTCGAGCAGTGAGAAGGTGTTGGCGTTCGTCCCGTAGCCGGCGATCGCCGCGGACTGCCGGGCGTCAGGGGCCTCGAGGCTGAGATACCGCGCCCCCGTCGGGTTCAGCGAGCTGTAGCGCTCCACCGACTCCAGGATCACGTAGCGGCTCGTGTACGAGACCTTCCAGAAGGTGAACGTCGAGAGGTTCGCGAACGCCGTCGTCGGGCTCGACTGCATCAGCCCGAGTTGGTTGAAGGACCCGAAGCGCGAGAGGGCCATGATCAGCGGCCAGCGCTCGACGGCGGCGTAGGGGGCGAACTCGGCGCCGTAGAAGAAGACCACCGGGAGGGGTGGCCCGCCGTTCACCGGGGCGAGCCACGACGGCGCGTTCCCGCTCCCCGCCTTCCCCAACGGCATGACCGGGTTGCCCGGCGAGCTGACCCCGACGGCGTCGTAGACCGAGGCGGGCACCGACGCCACGGTCGAGACGAGCGAGGACGGCGCTGGATTGAAGGTCTCCACCGTCGAGATGGTGGTCGGCCCCGAATTATCCCGGACGAGGACCAGCGCGCCCAGCAGGACGATGGCCAGAATGATCAGGCCGAGAGCCACGTAGCGACGCGGGATCTGGCGCAGGGAGGGCGCCGACGCGGGCTCGTTCGCGGGCTGGCTCATGAGTTGGGTCAGGTTACTCAAGGGGTGCCCCCGTTCCGGGGGCGCCGCCCGCTGCTGCCGGTACCCTGCTGGCGTGCCTCCTTCGGTCTCTCCTCCGCCTGGCGCAGCCGATCCGGCCCCCGTCGAGATCCGGCCGGCCGCCACCGTGATGCTCGTCCGCGACGCCCCGGCGCCCTCGGGTGGGACCGCGCTCGAGGTGCTGATGGTGCGGCGCAACCTGCGCTCGGACTTCGTCGGCGGTGCCTACGTGTTTCCCGGCGGGGCCGTCGATCTGCTCGACGGTGGGGCGGAGGCCGAGGCGCTGAGTGCCGGCCGGAGCGACGCCGAGGCCAGCGCGCTCCTCGGGGTGGGATCCGGCGGCCTGGCCTACTGGGTGGCCGTCGTCCGCGAGACCTTCGAGGAAGCCGGCCTGCTGCTGGCCCGCCGCGAGGGCGGGCCCGACCTGCTGGCCGGTGACCCCGAGGAGGAGGCGTGCTTCGCCGCCGCCCGGGCCGCCGTCAACGCCGGCACGCGCCGCTTCCTCGACCTGTGCCGGGACGAGCGGCTCCAGCTCGGGGTGGGCGACATCCACTACTTCGCGCACTGGATCACGCCGCGCGGCGCGCCGCGCCGCTACGACACGCGGTTTTTCGTGGCCGCCGCGCCGCCCGGCCAGATCGCCGCGCACGACGCGGGCGAGACCATCGCCGAGGTGTGGATCTCGCCGCACGATGCGCTGGCGCGTCACCGGGCCGGCGAGATCGAGATCATCTTCCCCACCATCCGCAACCTCCAGGCCATCGGGCGCTTCGCCACCAGCGCGGAGCTCCTGGAGGCGGCGGCGCGGGCGTCGAGCGCGGTTCCAACCATTGAGCCGCGGGTCGTCCCCGACGGGAACGGGATGCGCATCGTGCTGCCGGGCGACCCGAGCTACGAACGGGCCCCGGTCCCCGACCCCACGGACGGCGAGGCCCGGGGCGACTTCAACGAGGCGGTGCGCGCCGTGTCGATGAAGGCGAACGAGGAGGGTCCCGACACCGCGCCCGGCCCACGCCCCGCCGGCCCGTGATCCCGGCGGTGCCGGACTACGGCATCGGTCCCGCGCCGGAGCCGGGGCGGGTCGACGAGGTGGCACCGGGCGTCCTGCGGCTCACCGCCCCCAACCCGGGGCTCATGACCGGGCCGGGCACCAACACCTACCTGGTCGGGCGCGCCGACCCCGTCGTGATCGACCCCGGCCCGGCCGACGACGCTCACACCGAGGCCATCGTCGCTGCGGTCGCGCCGCTGGGTTCCGTCGGGACCATCGTCATCACCCACACCCACGTGGACCACGCGCCCGGCGCCGCCGCCCTCGCCCGCGCCACCGGGGCGCGGGTCGTCGGCTTCGGACCCGCCGAGGGCTTCGTGCCCGACGAGTGCGTGGGCGAGGGGTGGTCGCTGCGCTGCCCGGGCCCCGGCACCGCCGGGGACCTCACGCTGCGGGCGCTGCACACTCCCGGCCACGCCTCGGACCACCTGTGCTGGCTGGTCGAGGAGCACGCCCTGCTCCTCACGGGTGACCACGTCATGCACGGCTCCACCGTCGTGATCCGTCCGCCCGACGGGGACCTCCACCGGTACCTGACCAGCCTGGCCCGCATCCGGGACACGGCGGTGCCCATCCGCACGCTGGCTCCGGGCCACGGACGCCTGATGGACCGCGTGCCCCACGTGGTCGACGCGCTCATCGCGCACCGGCTCGGGCGGCACGAGCGCATCGCGGCCGCGCTCGCCCGGCGCGGCGAGGCGACGGTCGACGATCTGCTACCCGAAGTGTACGGCGACATCACCGAGCGGCTTTTGCCGGTGGCCCGCTTCTCGCTGTGGGCCCACCTGCGGGCGCTGGGCCAGGAGAGCAGGGCCACCCTCGTCGGGGCAGACGCGAGGACAGCATCGAGAGCCGTTGGGCGGTGGCCTGAGCGACGGGGAGCCCGGAGGTCCCGCCGCCGCCGTCCTCAACCGGCTTCGGCCTCCCCTTGGGCCACCGCCGCCTCGACCCGCTCGATCAGCCGGGCGGAGCAGCCCTGTGCGTCGACGAGCGGGGACACCTCCTCGGCGACGACCCGGGCCATCTCCTCGAACACGGCGGCCAGCTCAACGCTGCCGCCCAGGGCCACGGGAACCCCGGAGTCACCGCCGGCCGCCAGGTCCGGGTGCAGGGGGATGGAGCCCACCAGCGGGACCCCGAGACCGTGGGCCAGGCGCTCGCCGCCGCCCGAGCCGAAGAGCGCGTAGGTGGTGCCGTGCTCGCAGGTGAAGTCGCTCATGTTCTCGATCACGCCGGCCACCCGCAGGTAGCCCCGGCGGGCCATGTCCGCCGCCCGCGCCGCGACCTTCTGGGCTGCGACCGGCGGCGTGGTGACGACCAGGAGCTCGGTGCGCGGCAGCAGCCGGGCCAGACCCATCTGGATGTCGCCCGTGCCGGGCGGCAGGTCGATCAGCAGATAGTCGAGATCACCCCAGTGGACGTCCTGGAGGAATTGCTGCACGGCCCGGTTCAGCACCAACCCGCGCCACATGATCGCCTGCTCCTCGTCGGCCAGGAACCCCATCGACAGCACGCGCAGCGTGCCGTTGCCGACCGCGCGCTCCAGCGGGACCATCTTTCCCTGGCGGGCCTCGACGTCACCCTCCATGCCGAGCAGCCGCGGGACCGAGAAACCCCAGATGTCGGCGTCGAGGATGCCCACGACGAGGCCGCGGGCCGCCAGCGCCACGGCGAGGTTCACCGTGACCGACGACTTGCCGACCCCGCCCTTGCCCGACGCGATGGCGAGCACCCGCGTGCTCGCGGGCACGGCCGTCTCGGGGGCATCCTCCCGGGCCTTCCAGCGGGCCCGGGCCATCACGGCCGCCCGCTCGTCGGCGTCCATGGCCGCCACCCGCACCTCGACGGAGCGCACCCAGTCCAGGGACTCCACGTGGCCCACGACGTCACGCTCGATCTGTGTCCGCAGCGGGCAGGCGGCGATGGTCAGCGCCACGTCGACGACCACGTCCCCGCCGTCGACCGTGATGCCCCGCACCATCCCGAGGTCCACGATGGTGTCGCCCAGCTCGGGGTCGATCACGGCCCGCAGGGCGTCACGCACCTCGTCCTCGGGGCCGCCCGGCGCGGCGTCCGCCGCCGGCAGCGTCGGTGTGTCGGACTCGGGGGGCACAAGTTGGGATTCTACCTGCGTGGCAGCGAATTCCGAGCCGGCGACGCGGTGGGTGTCGCTCCGAGGGCGGCGCCGGTAACATAGGAGGCGTCCGCGGCGCAGGGTGCACCGCGAGCGACCGAGCGCCAGGGCACAGGGCTCATGAGGAGGAACCAGTGACGACAATCTCCACGTCCGTCAACATCGGGAAGAAGCCGGCACCGGTCACCCTCAGCGACGAGGCCACCGCGAAGGTCGCCGAGCTGCTGGCCGACGAGGAGGGCGAGGAGCTTGCGTTGCGCGTCGCCGTGAAGCCGGGTGGCTGCTCTGGCTACAGCTACGAGATGTTCTTCGACACCGAGGTCATGTCCGACGACGTCGTGAGCGAGTTCGGCTCGGTCCGGGTCGTCGTGGACGCAGCGAGCGCCGAGCTGTTGACCGGGTCGACCCTCGACTTCAGCGACGGCCTGCAGGGCGCCGGCTTCCACATCACCAACCCCAACGCCACCCGCACCTGCGGCTGCGGCTCCTCGTTCAGCTGAGCCCGGCCCGCCCGCGCACCTGACCCCCTGAGCGGCACCGGCACCACACCCGAACCAGCTCCCGGACCGGTCGCCGCCCCGCCGGCCACCACGCCCGTCTCCTTCACCCTCAACGGTGAAGCCGTCGCGGTCGCCGACGGGATCTCCCTCCTCGACGCGCTGCGCGAGGAGCTCGGCTGCCGCTCCGCCAAGGACGGCTGCAGCCCGCAGGGGCAGTGCGGGTGTTGCACCGTGTGGGTCGACGGCGCGCCCAGGGTCGCCTGCGTCACGCCGGTCCGCCGCATCGCCGGCCGCCGGGTCATCACAGTGGAGGGACTGCCGCCCGATCGGCGCGACCGATGGGCCGCCGCCTTCGTCGCCCACGGGGCGAGCCAGTGCGGCTTCTGCACTCCCGGCATCGTGATGCGCCTCGCCGCGCTCGACGAGACGGGGTCGGGCGGCCCGCCCTCGCGACGGGACGTCGAAGCGGGTCTGCGCGCCCACCTGTGCCGCTGCACCGGATGGCAGTCCATCGTCGAAGCCGCCTACGACGCGCTCGGCATGGAGGGGACGCCCGGTGTGCCGGCGCCCGGGTCCCGTGATTCACTCTTCGCCGCCTGGCGGGCCCAGGTCGAGGGCCCAGCCTTCCAGACCTCGGGGCCCGACGTCGTTCTCGGCGGCGGCGGCTTCGCGGACGACACCGCCCCGCCCGGCGCGCTGGTCCAGCTCGGTGCCGACGCGCCCCTCGCCCCTGACCTGCGCGCCGCCCGGGCGGCCCACGGCCGCGTGCAGGGCCGCAACAGCACCGTGCCCCTGACGCACCCGGTCGAGCTGCCTGTGGGCGAGTGGGCGCTCACGCTGCAGACCACCTGGGTCGAGCCCGCCTACGTCGAGCCGGACGCCAGTTGGAGCCGGCCTGGGGGTCGTCCCGCCACACCGCTGGCCAACGGGGGCGCCTTCGGGGGCAAGCGGCACAGCCCGGTGCCGGCCCGTGCCCAGGAGCTGGCCGACGAGACCGGTGAGGCCGTCCGGGTCCTCTGGCGCCGAGAGGACGTCGTGCGGCGCGGCCCCAAGCGCCCGCCGCTCGCCATCGCCCTGCGCCCCGACGGCACCGGCATCGTCCGCGTCGCCACCACCGAGGGCTCGGCCGACCTCGAGCCGTTGGCGGCGCGGGTGCGCGAGCTGTGCCCGGGCGTGCACATGGAGCAGGTCGAGGTGTCCGGCCCGCCGGTGGCGCCCGAGCTGCGCGGCGCCGGTTGGGCCGAGACTCTGGCGGCGCTCCATGCGCTGGGAGCTCCCCCCACTTCGCCGGGGGCGGGCCGGGCACACGTCAGGTTGCTCGGCGCGGGGAGCGCCGGCGTCGAGCTCCACCTCGCCGACGGCGAGCGTGGCCGCGTCGAGGTCGATGTGTGGGCCGGCGAGATCCTGTGCCCCGTGACCCTGCGTTCCTACGCGCTGGGCGCGGTGCACCAGGCGCTCGGGATGGTGTGGAGCGAGGGCATCGCCGTTGACGGTGCGGGCGAGCCGGTCGACCTCACCATCCGCTCCTTCGGCATCCTGGCCGCCCGCGACATGCCCGAGGTCGTCGTCCGGCTCCACGAAGAGGAGCGCTGGCCCGTCAACGGCTCCGACGCCGTGTTCGTCGCCACGCTGGCGGCGGCCTGGATCGCCGACGGGCTCCCCGCGCGCTGGCCCACCCGGCGCGCCGCCATGCGTGCGCCGTTCCGCGACGTGACACCATCGCGCGGTTGAGAGGAGCCCCATGAGCCCTGCCGTCGGTCCCTACTCCCCCGTTCGCCGCGTGGGCGACTGGGTCGTCACCTCGGGCCAGATCGGCCTGAGCAACGACGACTCGGGCGCGCCGACCCTCGTGTCCGGCGGCACCGTCGCCGAGCTCCGCCAGGCGCTCCAGAACGTGGCCGAGGTGCTCGCCATTGAGGGGGCGACCCTGGTCGACGTGGTCAAGACCACGCTGTACCTCGTCGATATGGGTGACTTCGCCGCGGTGAACGAGGTGTGGGTGGAGTACTTCAGCGAGAACCGGCCCACCCGCTCGGCCGTGGCGGTGGCGGCCCTGCCGCTCGGCGCCCGGGCCGAGGTCGAGGCCTGGGCCTACGCGCCGGTCGTCTGAGCGGCGGGCGCGGCCGGCGCCTGCCCGCCGTTGCGCTGGGCCACACCGGGGTGCCAAGCGACCTGCCCGAAGCGGTAGCCCACCGAGCGCACGGTCTGGATCAGATGCGCGTGCTCCTCGCCGAGCTTGGCCCGCAGGCGCCGGATGTGGACGTCGACGGTCCGTGCGCCGCCGTAGTACTCGTAGCCCCAGACCCGGCTGAGCAGGGTCTCGCGCGTGAAGACCTTGGCCGGGTGGCCGGCCAGGAAGCGCAGCAGTTCATACTCCATGTAGGTGAGGTCGAGGACTCGGCCCGCGACGGCCGCCTGGTACGTCTCGAGGTTGAGCATCAACGGCCCGTACTCGATGATGTCGGGCCGCAGACTCTGCCCGGTGCGCCAGAAGAGATGTTGCAGACGCGCCACGAGCTCCTCGGGCCGGGCCGGCAGCACGCAGAAGTCGTCGTAGAGGTCGTCGCGCAGCAGCAGCTCACCCACCTGGTCCGACCCGATGGCCAGGAGCAGCGGCGTCATGGGCACCTCGCGCAGGCGGAGATGCCGGCAGAACGCGACGGCGGTCGTCATGTCGTCACCGGCGACGACGAGCGCGCCCGAGTAGCCCACGGTGCGACCGTCGGACCCGGGTGCGGCGATCTCCTCCGGCCCGGCCACGCCGTGGTGCCCGAGCCCGGCGTTTTGCAGCGCGAGGGTCACCTCGGCGGGCAGGTCGGCGGGGAAGCAGAGGAGGGGGTCCATCGTCGGTCGGGGTCAGAGCAGGGGCAGGTAACGGTCCAGCTCGAACTGTGTGACCTGGACCTGGTAGGCGTCCCACTCCTCGCGCTTGTTGCGGATGAACCACTCGAAGACGTGGTCGCCCAGCGTGTCGGCCAGCAGCTCGGAGCCCTCCATCTCGTTGACGGCGTCGTGCAGGCTCGAGGGAAGTGGCTCGATCCCCTTCTTGGCCAGCTCCTTGGGTGTCAGGCTGAACAGGTTGTCGTCCGCCTCGGGCGGGAGCGGGTAGTCCTCGGCGATGCCGCGCAGCCCGGCGGCGAGGATCACGGCGAAGGCCAGGTAGGGATTGCACGCGCTGTCCGGTGCCCGGTACTCCAGGCGGGTGGAATCGGCCTTGCCCATCTTGACGACGGGCACCCGCACCAGCGCCGAGCGGTTGTTGCGCGCCCAGCTGACGTGGACGGGCGCCTCGTATCCACCGATGAGGCGCTTGTAGGAGTTGACCCACTGGTTGGTGACGGCAGTGATCTCGCGCGCGTGGTGCAGCAGGCCGGCGATGAAGCGGCGCGCCACCTCTGAGAGCCCGTAGCGGTCGTTCTCGTCGACGAACGCGTTGCGCTCGCCCTCCCAGAGCGAAATGTGGGTGTGCATGCCCGAGCCCTGCACGCCTCCGAGCGGCTTGGGCATGAAGGAGGCGAACACCCCCTCCTGGCGCGCCATCTCCTTGATCACCATGCGGGTGGTCATCACGGTGTCGGCCATGGTGAGCGCGTCGGTGTAGCGCAGGTCGATCTCGTGCTGGCTGCGCGCGTCCTCGTGCTGGGTGTGCTCGACCGGGATCCCCATCTCCTCGAGCATGAGCACCGACCGCCGGCGCAGGTTGCTGGTCAGGTCGGCCACCGTGAGGTCGAAGTACGAGCCGGAGTCGAGGGTCACGGGGCCCCGCTCCGGGTCCGCGTCGGCGAAGTAGAAGAACTCCACTTCGGGCGAGGCGAAGAATGTGTAGCCGGCCGCCCGCGCGCGCTCGAGCGTGCGCCGCAGGGCGTGCCGGGGGTCGCCCTCGAAGGGGGTGCCGTCCAGATTGGCGATGTCGCAGAATACGCGGGCCACCTGCGCGTCATCCTGGTGCCAGGGCAGCATCTGGAACGTCTTGGGGTCGGGGCGGGCCAGCACGTCGGCCTCCTGGACCCGGCTGAACCCGTCGATGGCGGAGCCGTCGAAGGTCATCCCCTCGTCGAGCGCGTTCTCCAGCTCCGCCGAGGTGATGTTGAACCCCTTGGGGGTCCCCAGCACATCGGTGAACCACAACTGGACGAAGCGGATGCCCCGCTCCTCCACGGTCCGGAGCACGTAGTCCCGCTGGCTTTGCACCGCAGTAGCTTCGCATGCCCGCGCACCCCGCTCCTCCGGGGGCCTCCCCACGGGGGGCCCATCGGGTCGGCCGGGACCACCGGTAATCTGGGACGATGCCGCACCTGCGCCTGGCCGCCGCGCAGCTCAACACCGTCGTGGGCGACCTTTCCGGCAACGTGGAGCGGATCCTCGGTGCGCTGGCCGCCGCCGAGGCGGCGGAGGCCGACATCTGCGTCATGCCCGAACTGGCCATCCCCGGCTACCCGCCCGAGGACCTCCTGCTCAAGCCGGGGTTCGTGGCCGACAACGTGGCCGCGCTCGAGAAGGTCGCCGCCGCCACGGGGCAGTGCGCGGTCGTCGTCGGGTTCGTCGGCGCCGCCCCCGGAGGTGTGGGGCTGGCCAACGCGGCGGCAGTCTGCGCCGGCGGCCGGATCGTGGGCGTGTACCGCAAGCGCTTCCTCCCGAACTACGGCGTCTTCGACGAGCAGCGGTGGTTCGTGCCCAGCCACGAGCCGCCGCCCCTCTTCGGCGTCGCCGGCGCCTGGGTCGGCGTGTCCATCTGCGAGGACGTCTGGTTCGACGACGGCCCCGTCGCACACGCAGGCCGCGCCGGGGCCGACGTCGCTGTGAATCTCAACGCCTCGCCGTACAACCGCGGCCGGCGTGTCGAGCGCCTCGACATGCTGCGGGGCCGGGTGGCCGAGGCTGGGTGCGCCATCGCGTACGTAAACCAGGTGGGCGGGCAGGACGAACTGGTCTTCGACGGCGACTCCCTCATTGTCGTGGCGGACGGGACCCTGGTGGGCTCGGGCGCGCAGTTCGCCACCGATCTGGTGGTCGTGGACCTCCCCGTCGGACCGCACCGGCCCCACGCCGTCACCGAACTGCTGCCCAGGATCGTGGTGAGCGAGCCCCGGCGGGGCGAGCGGCTGGCGCTGGCACCGGCGCCGCTGCGGCCCGCGCTGAGCGACCACGCCGAGGTCTACGCCGCACTGGTGCTGGGCACCCGGGACTACCTGCGCAAGAACGGGTTCACGGAGGCGGTCATCGGTCTATCGGGCGGCATCGACTCCTCGCTCGTGGCGGCGATCGCGGTGGACGCCATCGGCGCCGAGCGGGTGCACGGCCTCTCCATGCCGTCGCGCTACTCGAGCGAGGGGTCGCGCCATGACGCCGGCCTCCTGGCCGAGCGGCTGGGGATCGATGTCAAGGTGGTGCCGATCGAGGAGGCGCACGTCGCCTTCGCCTCCATGCTGGCCCCGGTGTTCGGGCGTGAGCCTTCCGGGCTGACCGACGAGAACCTGCAGTCGCGCCTACGCGGCGTGCTGCTGATGGCGGTCTCCAACGCCAAGGGGTGGATCGTGCTGACGACGGGGAACAAGAGCGAGATGGCCACCGGCTACTCCACGCTCTACGGCGACTCGGCGGGCGGGTTCGCGGTGATCAAGGACGTGCCCAAGACACTGGTGTACGAGCTGTGCCGCCACCGCAACACCCAGGCGGTGCTCGAGGGACTGCCGGGTCCGATCCCCGACAGCGTCCTCGACAAGCCACCCTCGGCCGAGCTGCGACCGGATCAGCGCGACGACCAGTCGCTCCCTCCGTACGAGGAGCTCGATCCGGTGCTCCAGGGCTACGTCGAGCGCGACCTCACCGCGGCGGACCTGGTGGCGGAGGGCTTCGACCCCGCCGTGGTCGACCGGGTCGTCCGGCTGGTCGATGGCGCCGAGTACAAGCGGCGCCAGATGCCACCGGGCGTGCGCATCACCACGAAGGCCTTCGGCAAGGACCGCCGTATGCCGATCACCAACCGCTACCGCTCCTCGGCGCTCGAGGAGTCGGGGGGTGCCTGACGTCGCGACCGGCGATGCCCGCGGCGAGTGGCGAGGCATCGACGGGCTGGCGGGGCTCGTGGGCACGTACTGCTGGGTCGAGCACCGGATCTTCGAGCTGACCGGTCGATGGGCGACCGGGCCCGGCGGTACCGACGAGGGTGAGGCCGAGCTGAGGGTCTTCTGGGCCGCCGCCTCCAGGCGCCATGGGGCGCTGGCGGGTCGCTGGGCCGAGCGGCTGCCCGTGCGGGCCGGCGTGGACCCGGCCGGACTGGTGACGGCCCCGGTCGGCCCCCTGGCGGAGGCGCTCGAGACCCTGGCGGCCGAGCCGGAGGGCGCGGTGCGTGCCGAGGCCTTGGTCGGGGCCGTTCTCCCGCTGCTGAGGGGGGTCTACGAGACCCACCTACGGACGGCCTCTGCGGTCAGCGAGGGGCCGGTCATGGAGGTCCTGGTGGAGGCACGCCGGGAATCGGCCGCCGAGATCCGGGGCGGTCAGGCCATCCTGGACGCCCTCCCGGAAGGGCTCGAGGGGGGCGAGAAGCTCCGGTCCGAAATTGAACGGGCGTTTGAGGGAACGCGCGTTTTCCCTGCTGTACGCCCATCTTGACAGCGCCATTACACTATCTCCGCAGCCCACACGCGCCGGGAACGGGCGCCGCCAGCTGCCAATGACGAGCGCGACAGCCCGGCCAGGTCCCCCTGCCGAGGCCACGGGACGGAAGGTTAGGCGACGATCTTGGCAAAGGAACGAATCGAGCGCGACGACGAGGATCTCGTCCGGCTCTACCTGACAGACATCGGTCAGTACCCACTGCTGACCAAGGACGACGAGGTACGCCTGGCCCAGGCCATCGAGGCCGGGCGGGACGCCGAGGCCGAGGTCGCCAAGGCGGCCAAGGGGATCACGACGGCGAAGAAGCGTGAGCTCCGACGCGCCGTGATGGAGGGTGAGCAGGCCCAGCAGACGTTCGTGCAGTCGAACCTCCGGCTGGTCGTGTCGATCGCCAAGAAGTACCAGGCGTCGGGCCTGCCCCTGCTCGACCTGATCCAGGAGGGGAATCTCGGCCTCATGCACGCGGTCGAGAAGTTCGACTGGCGCAAGGGCTTCAAGTTCTCCACGTACGCCACCTGGTGGATCCGCCAGGCCATCACCCGCGGCATCGCCAACACCGGGCGCACAATTCGCCTGCCCGTCCATGCCGGCGACACCCTGGCCCGGGTGCAGAAGGCCCAGGCGCGGCTTGAGCTGAAGCTGGGCCGGCCCGCCACCCTGGCCGAGCTCGGTGTCGAGGTCGAGATGCCCGAGGACAAGCTCGTCGAGGCTCTGCGGTTCCGGGCCGAGCCGCTGTCGCTGTCCGAGCCGTTGCGCGAGGACGGGGACGCCGAGCTGGGCGACGTGGTCGAGGACCGGTCCGCCGAGTCCCCCTTCGAGGTCGCCGCGGTGTCGTTGCTGCCCGACGAGATCGGCCGGCTGCTCTCGCCGCTCGACGAGCGCGAGCGCGAGATCCTGCGCCTGCGCTTCGGTCTGGACCGGGGTGAGCCCCGCACGCTCGAAGAGGTCGGCGAGCACTTCAACCTCACCCGGGAACGGATCCGCCAGATCGAGGCCCGGGCCATGTCCAAGCTACGCCACCCGTCCTCGGACACCGGTGCGCGTGATCTGCTTACCGTCTAGCGCGCCTAGGCTCCCTGTCCATGAAGAAGCTGCTCATCCTGGCCCTGCTGGTCGCCCTTGGCGTCATCGCCGCCCGTCGCCTGCAGAACAGCTAGCTCATCGAGCTCGGGACGAGCTCGGCTCAGGCGACCGCCGGCCTTCCGTGCGCGTGGCGGCTGCGCACGCCGCGCCGCCACAAGATGAGCGCCGCGCCGGCCACGGCGAGGCTCGTCGTCACCACCGGTGTCGTACGCCCGACCCGGTCACGTAGGCGGACCGGCTTGGTGAAGTTGCGTACCTCCCAGCCCCGCTCCCGTGCGATCTTCGCCAGCGCGCGATCGGGGTTGACCGCCACCGGCCGCCCGACCGCCTCGAGCATCGGGAGATCGGTGGCCGAGTCCGAGTAGGCGCTGCTCGAGGACAGGTCGAGTCCCGTGCGCTCGGCCAACTCGCGCATGGCGGTCGCCTTGGACTCGCCGTAGGCGTAGAAGGCCATGCGGCCCGTGTAGCAGCCCTGCTCGTCCACCTCGCCCCGGGAGCAGATGGCCCCGTCGACACCGAGAAGGTCCGCCAGGGGCAGCACGATCTCCTCGGGTGAGGCCGACACCAGGTAGACGCGATGTCCGGCCGCCCGGTGCAGCTCCATGAGCTCGAGCGCCTCGGCGTACATGATCGGCTCCATCGTCTGGAGCATCGTCTCGCGCACGATCTGGCGCACCTGGGCGCGGTCCCAGCCCTTCGTCACGGCCAGCATGGACTCGCGCACCCGGACCAGCCGCTCCTCGTCGGCGCCGAAGTAGAGGTAGATCAGCTGCGACATGGCGGCCCGCGCCACCAGCCGGCGGTTGATGAGGCCGCCCTTGAGGAACGGCCGCCCGAACGCGGCGATGGACGCGCGGTCGATGACCGTCTTGTCCAGGTCGAAGAAGGCCGCCTCCATATCTCTAATGGTACGGGCGTCCGGACCCCCGCCTTTAGCAACGGTGACAAATGAAGGACCAGGCCGCGAACGTTCGGTGCGTGTGACCTGGACTGTCGCGGGGGTTGCGGGCGGGTTGCGGCTCAGGCCTGCTGGTCGGCGATGAACAGCACGTGCACCGCGTCCTCGGCCTCGGCGGCAACGAGCACGAGCACCTCGTCGCCGGACTGCAAGGTCGTGTCGCCGCGGGGGACGATCAGGCGATTCGCCCTGACGACCGCGACGACGACGGCGTCGCGCGGGAAGGCGAGGTCGGCGATCGCGGTGTCGTTGGCCGGTGAGTCCTCGGCGAGCGTGATCTCGACCAGGTGGGCGAGACCGCCCTGGAACTGCAGCAGCCGCACGAGCGCCCCGACGGAGACCGCCTCCTCCACCAGCGCGGTGAGGAGCTGGGGCGTGGAGACCGAGACGTCCACCCCCCAGCTCTCGTTGAAGAGCCACTGGTTCTTGGGGTGGTTGA
>Ga0116219_10001270_pt1 | contig 23892 bp, 18 predicted proteins | sample Sb_taG_4_FD_91019 | JGI IMG/M metagenome (GOLD analysis project Ga0116219, IMG submission 91019) | Peat soil microbial communities from Weissenstadt, Germany - Sb_50d_6_BS metaG | ecosystem: Environmental > Terrestrial > Soil > Wetlands > Peat | place: Germany: Weissenstadt | collected 2010-09-21
ACGAGATTGGTTCGCTGCAGGTATTCGAACATCACCAGTCTTGGACGGTGCGTTTCAAGCAGCCCCGCCATCCCGCGCAAAACAGAATTCTCGTGTCCTTCCACGTCGATCTTAACTGCTGAAATTGGAGCCGGCAGAGCAGCGTGTGCGGCTAGAAAGTTGTCGACGGTTGCGCGCTGCACAGAAATGGTTGGAAGAGAGGTGGTGAAGCCGACTACCGTCCGGTTGCACGAATCCACACCGCCCGCATTTTCGATCTCGACAACTCCAGCCTGATCCGACAAAGCGAGTGCATGGACCTCAAAACCGAACTGGTTGAGTGCCATGTTCTCTCGCGCGCGGGCGGCTGCGATTGGATTTGGCTCGAAGAGAATTGCATGTTGAATCTTGTCGGCCAACAGAAGAGTGACCAGACCGACGTTGGCTCCGATATCGAGGAGGGTCCCTTTGTCGATGTGCTTTCTAACGAACGAGAGGCACTTGAAATTCGGGATCCGGGTGTAGAGCACGGCCGACGAAGCTTGACAGTCGGGGTAGGCGCGAAATCGGAAGCCGTTAAAGAGCGGGACAATCACCGGAGTTCGAACCAGACGCTTCCAGACTTGCCAGCCTCCGGCCATGAACAGGCGGCGCAGTCGCGCCTGGCGGTTGGACTCATCCTGCCAGACTGATCGAACCACGTAGTGCAAATCTCGGATTGAAGGCGAAGCGTTCAGCCGGATGACCTTTTGTAGCGACAATGATTCGATAAGGATGACAAGTGACAATCATAGACTTGGCTCCGGCGAACGAGATAAGAAAAAGGCGTGTCGTTTTTGAGTCATCGAGGTTTACCATGATTCGCAGGGAAAACCTGGAGTGCAGTCATGATGTTGAAGAAACTTGCGTCACTATGCAAAACTCCGTGGCGGAAGACCGGACTTGCGGGTTTCGGCTTTCTTGGAGCAGTCCTGACGACGTTCCTGGCTGTGCATCTGGTTAGCTGCAATAGCAGCTCGCCTCCCAAGCAGTCGACGTTGACGCCCCCTCCCGGCACGAGCGGAACTAACGTCACGACGTACCACAACGACAATGCCCGCACTGGGCAGAACCTGAGCGAAACCATGCTCACGGTCAGCAACGTCAACTCTTCCAGTTTCGGCAAGCTTTTTGTCATCAGCGTGGACGGGAAAGTGGACGCTCAGCCGCTTTATCTCACGCAGGTGAGTATTCCGAACCAAGGGATGCATAACGTGCTGTATGTCGCTACGGAACACGGAAGCGTCTACGGCTTCGATGCGGACAGCGGAAAGCTTCTCTGGCAAATCTCGACACTGGCCTCCGGCGAGACCACCAGCGACGATCGTGGCTGTGGCCAGGTGACGCCAGAGATCGGCGTTACCGCGACTCCGGTCATCGATCCCGGAGCAGGTCCGCACGGCACGATTTACGTAGTCGCGATGTCGAAAGATGGATCCGGAAATTACCACCAGCGACTGCATGCTCTGGACGTAACTACCGGGGCGGAAGAATTTGGCGGGCCGCAGAATGTTCAGGCTTCGTTCCCCGGAACTGGCGACGGCAGTTCGGGAGGGGATGTGGTATTCGCTCCCGGACAATACGAAGAGCGGGCGGGGCTGCTTCTGCTGAACGGCGTGGTCTACACCGGATGGACCTCCCATTGCGACATCCGTCCCTACACTGGCTGGATCATGGGCTTCAACGGGTCAACCCTGGCGCAGGTCAGCGTGTTGAACGTCACTCCGAATGGCAACGAGGGTTCAGTCTGGATGAGTGGCGCAGGGCTGGCCGCCGACACTTCCGGGAACATCTTTCTCCTCGACGCGAACGGTACATTTGATTCCACACTGGACGCGAATGGCTTTCCGATCCAGGGCGATTTCGGAAATGCTTTTCTCAAGATTTCGACCACGAACCAGCAGTTGGCGGTCGCTGACTATTTTGAAATGTTCAATCAAAGTGCGGAAAACGGTTCTGATGAAGACCTGGGATCGGGAGGAGCGCTGGTGCTGCCCGATTTCATGGACAGCACCGGCCAGACGCGGCACCTTGCAGTTGGCGCAGGCAAGGATTCGAATATCTACGTAGTCGATCGTGACGCAATGGGAAAGTTTAATCCGAACAAGAACAATGTTTACCAGCAACTCCAGGGGGCACTGTCGGGTTCTGTATTTTCCATGCCCGCTTACTTCAACAATACGGTTTACTACGGCGCGGTGAGTGACAACATCAAGGCTTTTGCCATCAGCAATGCGCTGCTCGCGAGCGCTGCGTCGTCGAAAACCGGAACCTCTTTCGGATACCCCGGCGCTACTCCGAGTATCTCTGCCAACGGGACCAGCAACGCGATCTTATGGGCTGCGGAGAACGCCAGTAGTGCGGTTTTGCATGCTTACGATGCGACCAATCTTTCGCATGAGCTATACAACAGCAACCAGGCGTCAGGGGGAAGAGATCAGTTCGGCACAGGAAACAAGTTCATCACGCCGATGATCACGAACGGCAAAGTGTATGTGGGAACAACCAATGGCGTCGGTGTGTTTGGCCTGCTGCAGTGAAATCTGACGCAAAGGATATCGCCGAAATTCTGCATGCGGCTTTTCGTTAGTTTTCCACCCAGATCGGTTTGGCACCGATTGGCACGGTACCGTTGGTGATACGGATCTTGCTGCCGTCCAACGTCAAGTAATCCACATACGGCGAACCGACTTGGTAGGGTATGGTCGTGCAAACGCTACCCTTGCAGGATTGCGAAGTGTCCCACACGGCAACCGCCTCATAGCCGTCAGGCCGGGTGAAAGCGCACGTCCATGTAGTCGAACTGCCTTGCGTCGCACAAGCCTGGGTCATCGTGGATCCGATCAACCATTTATGAACCTGTTCGTAGGCAACCCCAGCTTTGTTCAACCCAGTTTGTGGGTTATAGAGGCCGCCGTTGCCATCGATCCACCCGCGCCAGTAAAAGCGCTGAACCCCTAGCGAAAGATGCAGGAGGTAGAAACGACCGAGAAATGCGGCCTGCAGATCCTGATCGGTGAAGCAGTCCCCGTCGGTTCGTCCCCAACTCGCCTCCGTGTCCCAAATGGGCTTATTGTCTTGACCGTATTGCATTAGAACCGTGTGCAAGTTCTGCATGACAGTGAGAAAGGTCTCGGGCTCTGGGTAATCGCCGCAGGCAACGACAGAAGGGCGGACGTCGCCGTGGACTGCAATAATATCGGCCCACTGCAGGCCACCCGCAGCCGCATATCCGTTCCACCAGTTCAAACCGGCGCTATAGTGCGAGCTGGTGCCCGGATTCAAGAGCTTGGCATTGGGGTTCACGCTCAGGATGATGCTGCGCGCATCCTGCGCCATTCGTGCTAATTGCGCGTAAGTGCCGCTCCAGTAGGGTGGATTGTTGGGCTCGTTCCAGATTTCCCAGTAATTGACCTCGGTGCCGACGTGCTTGGCGATTGCCGTGACAAAGTCTTGCCAGTGTTGGTCGGTGCCGCTGCCGTCGGCATTGACGTCGTCGGGCGGATCACATTCGCCGACGCCGTCATGACAGCCTGGGTTGATAAACCTCACAGCCCAGGCCGGAGTCATGCCGAGAGTAAACAGCAGGTCCACATGTTTCTGCTTGTGAACTCCTAGCCACATGTCAACGTCCGACCAGTCGTAGACTCCCTGAGCCGGGTTGATTTCTGCCCAGAAGGTGTGCGTGTCCCACAGCCTCAACCCATAAAATGGAATGGTTGCCCAAGGCGACGGCCAATGATCAATCAGGTCCATGAAGCTGGGCTGAACAGCGGAGCCGTTCTGCTGCTGTTGGGAGTGCGCGAGCAGTGGCGATCCCACCAGGGCAAGCATTAACACCAGGGGCAGAGGTGAAGATCGCTGAGCCTGTTTGCTGAGAAAAGCGAGAGGTTCTTTCAGCGATTCGACGAGACGAACGCCCAAGGAAACACGCAAGATAGCCATACAGCCCCCCGCGCCGAACTGTGAACTCTAAGGTTAACCTAATTTCCCTCGTTTCCGGCCCGCTTCCACGACATCAATTCGCCGATGGTGGATCCGCCGGTGCTCGATACTGGGTGTTTGTAGGCTTCGACCTCGTGACGCGAGGCTTCCTCGCCCACGGCTTTGATGCTGAGCCCAACTTTCTTTTCTTCCTGGCTCATCTTGATGATCTTGAAGTCATGCTCCTGCCCAGGCTCCAAAGTCAAAGGCTGGCCGTTGGCATCGACTGCTTCGGAGTTGTGGCAGAGGCCTTCGATACCCTCGGCGATCTCAATGAATGCGCCGAAGCTGGCTACACGCAGGACTTTGCCGTGCAGCACGTCGCCGACTTTATGCTGTCCGAAGAAGCTCTCCCAGACGTCGGGTTGAAGCTGCTTTACGCCGAGCGACAACCGCCGCTTGTCAGGCTCAATGGCCAACACCACCGCTTTCAGGCGATCACCTTTTTTCAAAATCTCTGACGGGTGCTTTACGCGTTTGGTCCAGCTCAGATTGCTGACGTGGACCAGGCCGTCGATGCCGTCTTCGATTTCGATGAACGCACCGAAGTCAGTCAGGTTTCGCACCCGACCTTCGACGGTTGCGCCGACCGGATATTTCTCGTGCAAAGCGTCCCACGGGTTGGTCGCAAGTTGCCGCATGCCCAGCGAAATGCGGCGTTCCTGCGGATGCACGTTCAACACAACGCAGTCCACGTGATCGCCAACATTCACCAGCTTGGAAGGATGCTTCATGCGCTTGGACCACGTCATTTCGCTGACGTGCACCAATCCTTCGATGCCCTGCTCCAGTTCGACAAAAGCGCCGTAATCGGTGACGCTGATGACGCGTCCGCCAACGTGCGCGCCCACGGGATAGCGATGCTCTGCATCTAGCCAAGGGTCGGGCGTTAGTTGCTTGAAGCCGAGCGATACGCGCTGCTTCTCCTTGTCGAACTTCAGCACCTTGACCTGAATCTGATCACCGACGTTGACCAGGTCGCGGGGATGAGTGAGACGTCCCCACGACATGTCGGTGATGTGCAACAGTCCGTCGATGCCGCCGAGATCGACGAAGGCGCCGTAATCGGTGAGGTTCTTCACCACGCCCGTCAGAATCGAGTTTTCTTCCAGGTGCTCCAGAGTCTTGGACCGCTTTTCGCTCTGCTCGCCTTCCAACACCTGCTTGCGCGAGACCACGATGTTGCCGCGTTTCTTGTTGAGCTTGATGATGGCAACTTCGAGAACCTGACCCTTCACCGCGTCAAGGTTGCGAGCCGGACGCAGGTCGGCCTGGGAGCCAGGCAGAAATGCATGCACGCCCATAATGTCGACGGTGAGACCACCCTTGATGCGTTCGATCACAATTGCGCGAATCGGCTTCTTCTCGGCGTGGGCTTTCTCAATCTCATCCCAAGCGCGCAGCTTCTGTGCCTTCTGGTGAGAGAGGTTGATGTAGCCCTCCTCGGCTTCGCCCTTATCCCGCATGACGTCGATTTCGTCGCCGGGCTGGAACCGGGGTTTGCCCTCGTGATCCAGAACTTCCGAAAGGGGCAGCATGCCCTCGGACTTGGCGCCGATATCCACCACCACGTGCGTGCCGGTGAGCTTCAGCACCGTGCCCTTGAGGACTTTGTCCTCGCGCACAGCTTCTTCACTTTCCGTGGTGAAATTTTCCAGGGCCGAAGCAAAATCCTCGACGCCGGCACTTGCCGGCTTTTCATCGTGGTGTTGCGCTGCTTGCGGCATCTCTGAAACAGAAGTCTGCAGGGTTGCGGTTTCCGAAGAGCCCTCGGGGTTCTCGGTTAAGGTTGAGGTCACTGATTCCGTGTCGTGGGGAGTGTTGTCGTCGTGCAAGGTTTATCGCCTCTCTGGTCTACTCGCGCGTGCGCGAAGGATGCGGGAACTGTTTTGCGGACAGCTGGCGTGAGTCTTAGGTTGTGTGGAGCCCGCCCTGGCGGACGGACCTGAACAATCCCAGCGGTCGGACGTTATCAAAAAGCGAACCCGCGTCCAAAAGGGAACCTCTCGACTATAGCAACCGCTTGCAAACAGTGTCAAACCCCAAACTCAGAATAATTGAAGTTGATTAAAACCGTGTTAAAAAGGCCGTCCCATCCCGGTCTGAATTTGAGACGAACTCTTGGCCAATCCTCCTCTGCAACGGCTTGACCATAAAGTGCAGGCTCTTTCGTTACTCCTACCTCGGGCAAAAGGCTTTATATACTTCGATTACTCGGTCACCTTCAACCGCATCAAACCTGCCCGGGCAGGGTTTAAGAGTACGAGTCTATGGCGAAATGGCTCAAGCTGGCTCCGCTAGTTTTTTGGCTCGCAAGCGCGACCTTGCAGGCGCGTGCCGATGTCACCCTACTCCTGGAGGAGCCGTACAGCTACGACGGAGCTTTTGCCGGGACGGGTCACGCGGCCGTGTACCTGTCGAGGGTTTGCGCTGAGTCGCCGGTGGTTCTGCGCCATTGCGCCCCGGGCGAACTAGGCGTCGTCATCAGCCGCTACGACGGCATCGCGGGACATGACTGGATTGCGATGCCGCTGATTCCTTACTTGTACGCGGTCGACAGGCCCGAGAAAGTGCCGCTGTCTGCGGACCCGAAGTTAGCCGACTATCTCAGAGACGAGTATCGGCGAAGTCACCTCCAGTCTCTTGCGCCTGACGGTCCGGAGGGGCAGGCGCCGGCCGGGCGCTGGATCGAACTGGTCGGAACGGCCTACCGCCGGACCATGTACGGTTTCCACCTCGACACCACGCCAGAGGAAGACGACGCGCTGATAAAAAAATACAATTCGGAGCCCAACCGGTTCCGGTTCAATCTGGTGACTCACAACTGCGCGGACTTTGCCCGTAACCTGATCAACTTTTACTATCCGAAAGTGCTTCACCGTAGTGTGATTGGCGATCTTGGCGTCACGACGCCCAAGCAGCTTGCACGGTTGTTTGTGCGCTACGGCGACCAGCACCCGGAACTGCATTTGTCCAGCTTTGTGATTCCTCAAGTGCCGGGCAGCATTCGGCGCAGCAAGCCGGTGCATGGTGTTGCCGAATCCGCATTCAAAGCGAAGAAGTATATGGTGCCGCTGTTGGTATTCCACCCGGTGCTGGCCAGTTGCTTCGTGGTCGCCGCGCTGAGTGAGCGTTTCAATCCGGCACACGATGCCATGGTTTTTGATCCAAGCCGGGAGTTGGAACCACCGCTGGCGGCGGAGCAGCGACGCGAATATCAAAATAAGCTGGACGCGCTGAAGCGCCCGCTCGCCGAGGGCAATCCGTGGATTGCAAACAAGTGGGAGGCTGACGCCGTGCCGCGACTGGACGATTCCGGGAATCCCGAGTGGCAGGTCAGGCTGGGCGACGAAACCGTCGACCTCGGACTCTCACGAAGCAACATTCTTCGTACGTCGGCGCCTCCCGAGTTGGCCGAGTCGATTCTGCTGCTCCGGCTCAAAGAAGAGTTGAAGAACAGCGGAACGCCAAAGGTCTCGGACCACGATGTCGACAACGACTGGGAATTGCTGCAACAGGTTATGCAGGAACGCCACAGAAAACCTGATGCGACCGGCGGCAGCTTGGCCGCAATGCGATCCACCTCACCGTAAGAGCCGAGTTCCGAAACTCGTTCCCATCTGCTACTCTGCCCTGCAATGGACTATCTCTGGACCCCCTGGCGTTACGCCTATGTGACCGCAGGCGCGAAAACCACCGGATGTATCTTCTGCGATCTCCCCAAACTAGGGGACGACGCTAAAGCCCGCATCGTGCATCGTGGCCAGCACTGTTACATCGTGCTGAACACGTTCCCGTACACTCCGGGGCATGTCATGGTGGTGCCATTCGCCCATCTCGATGAATTGCAGAAACTGCCGGTTGAAGCTTCCCACGAAATGATGGATCTGTCGCAGAAAATGGAACAGGTACTGCGACAGCTTTACTCTCCCGACGGAGTGAACCTGGGCATGAACATCGGAAAGGCCGCTGGCGCCGGCGTTGCCGGACACATCCACATGCACGTGCTGCCGCGCTGGGTGGCGGACGCGAATTTTGTCTCAGTGGTCGGAGAAACCAGAATCTTGCCGGAAAGCCTGGAGATGACCTACGGGAGGATTAGAGGCGCTCTTACATCGACGGTGTGATCCTGAGCGAGTGTTCGAAGGGCGAAAACCTCGCTCAGGATGAACGCCGCAAACGCAACAAGCGCACAATCGCGACACTCAAAATGCGGCACCGCGATGCTCCCTATGCGCCCCTGCGCATGTCCACAAAGCGAAACATCGTTAGCCAGAGACCCACCGGTTCTTTATTAGTGGCCGGCGGGCTTCCACTAGTGCTGAGATTAGAGCGAAGCACAATCCTCTGTTGTCATAATAATGTTAATAATTTGTAAGTTTTTGTGAAGATAATCATCGGGCTGGGAAGCTCCCGGAGACAACTGAAATCATTGCCCTAGCAGTTCGTCCAAATCGTTTTCGCCAATCACGCTTACTCCTAACTCCTTCGCTTTATCGAGTTTGGAGCCTGCTTCGTCTCCGGCGACCACGTAGTCGGTTTTCTTGCTGACCGAGCCCGATACGCGTCCACCCGCATCTTCGATTATCTTCTTGACCTGGTCGCGAGGGCGGGTGAGCGCGCCGGTCAGGACAAACGTCTTATCTGCGAGTTTCGTGCCGCGGTGTTTCTTGGTTCCGGAAAATGTCAAGCCGGCTTTACGCAACCGCTCCACCAGTTCACGGTTTCTCGGCTCGTGAAAGAACTCGGCAATACTTTGAGCGATGCGCGGACCCACCTCGGTCGCCTGCTGAAGGTCTTCTTCGCTGGCATTCACGAGCGCGTCCATAGATCCAAAATGTTCGGCCAGGAACTGCGCCGTACGCTCGCCCACAAAGCGAATGCCCAGGCCATAGATCACACGTTCGAGCGGCAACTTCTTGGAAGCCTCAATCTCCCGCAGCACATTCCGTGCCGATTTTTCGCCCATTCGCTCGAGCGACAGCAAGTCAGCCTCGGTCAGCTTATAGATGTCGGCGACATCCTTCACCAGCCCGCGATCGGTGAGTTGATTGACCAACGCTTCCCCCATGCCGTCAATGTTCATCACGCCGCGCGAGGCGAAGTGCAGGATGGTTTCCCGCAGCTTCGCCGGACAGTTGGCGTTTACACAGCGGTAATCCACTTCGCCTTCGCTGCGCACAACCTTCGTGCCGCATACGGGACATTTCTCCGGCACATGGATTAACTTGTGGCCACGCGGGTGATCTTTATCTTCGACAACGCGTGTGACTTTCGGGATGACGTCGCCGCCGCGTTCGACTTCGACCCAGTCATCAATCTTCACGCCCAGCCTTTCGATCTCGTCGAGGTTATGCAAAGTGGCGCGACTAACCGTCGTGCCCCCGATCGGCACCGGCTTCAACATCGCTACCGGAGTCAATTTGCCGGTCCGGCCGACTTGCCACAAAACGCCTTCAATCTGCGTAACACCGGCCCGAGCGGCGTACTTGTAAGCGATCGCCCAGCGCGGCGCCTTCCCGGTGTAGCCCAGTTCCTCCTGCAGCGCCGTGCGATCGACCTTGACCACAATGCCGTCGATCTCATAGGGAAGTTTTTCACGCTTGGTTTCTTCTCGTTCGATGAATGCCCAGACCTCGTCAAAGCTCTTGGCCAGTTTGCGACTGGCATTGACCTTGAATCCGGCGGCATCGAGGGCGTTCAAGCTCTCCCAGTGACGATCAAAGAAGGTGCGCCCGTCGCGCAGCAACATGTAGGCAAAATAGTCGAGCCGCCTTTGCGCAACGATGCTCGGCTCAAGTTGCCGGACGGTCCCGGCGGTGGCATTGCGCGGATTGGCGAACAACGAAAGTCCCTTCTCTTCGCGTTGCTGATTCATCTTTCGGAATGCCGCCAGCGGCATCAGCATTTCACCACGCACCTCAAAGTCTGGAGGAATGCCCGCCGCCTTGAGTTTTTCTTTCGGAATCGACAGCGGAATCGAACGCACCGTCCGCACATTCAGCGTGACATCTTCGCCCACAGTTCCATCGCCGCGCGTGATTCCGCGCACCAGACGTCCATTCTCATAGAACAGCGCGAGCGACATGCCGTCAAGCTTCAGCTCACAGACGTAGTCAATGTCCTTGCGCCCGCTGAGCTCGTGAACCCGCCGTTCCCAGTTGCGCAGGTCGTCCACGTTGTAAGTGTTGTCGAGCGAAAGCATGGGCGAGGAGTGCGCTGCTTTGACAATGCCCTCCCGCGGCTTGCCGCCAACCCGCTGCGTAGGAGAATCCGGTGTGATCAGCTCGGGATGCTCGGCCTCAAGCTTCTTCAACTGGTTCATCAGTTGATCGAATTCAGCGTCACTGATCTCCGGATCGTCAAGCACGAAGTACCGATATTCGTGGTGCCGGATTTTGTCGCGGAGCGCCTCGATCTTCTTCTCGTCTCTGTCTTTCTCTTTCGCAGCCATCGAAAAAGATTATAGGCGAGTAAAGAATCACGTGGGGACAGCCGCCCTCGGCTGTCCAATCGAGCGTAGCTCGATGTGAGTGTGGCCCGGGCGCCCAAAGCCGACTTGTTCTAAACTCCACCCATGCCGGTCCTCCAAACCCAGCGCCTCACACTCCGGGAATTTGAACCCGAAGACGCAGGCGCTCTCGCCACCATCCTCACCGATCCGGAAACAATGCGTTATTACCCTGTGCCGTTCGACCACGCCTCGGTTGCGGATTGGATCCAGCGTAATCGCGCCCGCTACGCGAATGACGGCTACGGGCTCTGGGCCATGATTCTGAATTCCACGGGCGAACTGATTGGCGATTGCGGCTTGGTGCGGCAAAATGTCGATGGCGTCGATGAGATTGAAATCGGCTACCACGTGCGCCGCGATCTCTGGGGACAAGGTCTCGCCTCCGAAGCCGCTCAGGCTTGTCGAGACTATGGATTTGCGAATCTACAGGTCGACCGGCTCATCTCACTGATCCGCCCTGAGAATTTGGCGTCACGCCGGGTCGCAGTGAAAAATGGCATGACGATCTGGAAAGAAACGACGAGGGTGAATTTGCTACATTACGTCTACGCAATCACACGCGAGCAACTTAAGCATGCGTGATGTTTAGAGACCACTATGCCCAAAGCCGCGCCAATCGCGTTCTCGCTGTCGCAAGCCTTGCTGACTTCCTTTGACACCAACGATGGCATCAACCAGTACATGATCGAAAACCTGTCCGCCGAAGCCTGGCGCGCCGAGCCACCCGAAAACAAGGGACGCACCATCGCCGCCATCGTGGCCCACATGCACAACGTCCGCGTGATGTGGCTGAAGGCTGCGGCCAAGGGAAGCAAGATCCCCGACCAACTGGACCGCACGAGCGTGACCCCGGCACAGGCGACGAAAGCGTTGGAGCAAAGCCGCGCTGCTCTGAGAGCGGTATTGAAGTCCGCTTTGGATGGCGACGGCCGGGTGAAGGGATTCCGCCCAGACGCGGCCGGATTTTTCGGCTATCTGATTGCCCACGACGCCCACCATCGCGGCCAAATCTGCATGCTGGCGCGCCAGGTGGGCCACCACCTGCCGCAGAAAGCAATGTTCGGCATGTGGGAGTGGGGCACCAGAGGAAAGTCTGAATAACAATCATGTGGGGACGGGTCTTCGACCCGTCCGGCCGAGTCGATGACTCAGTGTTGCGGCACAGCAATTCACTCCAGCGCCGGACATCTTCCGGTAGAATCCCCTGAGAAATGCGCAAAGTAATCCTGCTCTACAACCCGCTCTTCGGCCGCCGACGCGCAAGCAGGCTGGAAGATGTGGAAGCCGCACGGTCAGTGCTGCGTCATGCCGGAGTCGAAGCTTCAACCGCGCCCACGCGCAGCGCAATGGATGCCGCTGACCAGGCAAAACAAGCTATTGCCGAAGGCTGCGACACCATATTTGCCTGCGGCGGCGACGGTACGATCCACGATGTACTGCAGGGATTGGTAGGCACAAATGCCGCATTGGCCATCATCCCACTCGGCACAGCGAATTCGCTGGCACACGGTCTGCGTCTGCCACTTTCTGCAATTGGCGCAGCCCGGGCGGCTCTAACTGCAAAACCTCGACGCATCGCTGTCGGGCGAATCGAGTATCAGGATTTCGAAGGCAATCGCGCCTCACGATATTTCACCGTCATCGTCGGAATCGGCATGGATGCGTGCGTGTTCCACAAACTAGATCCATTAGCGAAGCGGCATTTCGGCATAGCCGCCTATTGCGCGAAAGCAACTCGCCTGTGGCTCACCCACAAAATCGAGAACTTTGCGGTAGAGTTCGCTGAAGAAAAGCAAACTCGTCATGCAGAGGTTTCGCAGCTGCTGGCAGTCCGCATCCGCGACTTTGGCGGAGCGCTGCGCCAACTTGCTCCCGGCGCGTCGCTCGACCGCGAAGATCTTCGTCTCGTGCTCTTCCGCACCCGCAGTCGCTTGGCGTACCTGCGCTACGTCCTGCGCGGACTCTTCGGAACCAACTGGAAAGTCCCCGGAATCGAACTGGTCCATAGCACAAGTGCGATCTGCCGCACCGTCGCAATGCCAACCGACGCCGGGACGAAATCCCGCATCTTCGTCGAAGCCGACGGCGAACTATTGGGCACGCTCCCCGCGGAAATGTCCATGGTCTGCGATGCCCTGACCGTGCTGGCGCCCGCTTGATCGGCATGGCAAGAAGCGATTCAGATCGATCGACCGAGAGCGGTTCTTACGCAGGCGGCGCATCCTTATGAACCCGCACCGGTGCAGGAGAGAATTGAATATTGATGCGTTCCCGCGATCCGGTTGAATACCGCGCTTCGAGTCAGAACATGCGCGAGCTCAGGATTGTGATAAAGGATAAACACCGCCCTGGGATGCTCTCGCAATGACCGTTCCAGGTTGCCGAACATTCTTGCCAGTTCGGGTTCGGGAAGCGGGTTGAACAGGTACAGCACAGTCGGCTCCGGTGGAAAAGGGAACTCGCACGCGTCGCCCAGCAAACAGTCTAGGGCAAAGCACCGCTGCGAATCGCTCTTGTATTTGCCGAGATTTTCTTTGGCCACGCGGTGCAGTTCGGGAAACAATTCGATCCCCATGACCCGCCGAAAGGGATAATCCGCCGCCATCAGCAGGGCGCGCCCCTTGCCCGAGCCGATGTCGAGAAAAGTGAACTCGCGGAAGTCGAGCTTAGGATTTGCCTGCATTAAGCACGCGAGCATTTCGCGAAACAGCGCAGGTTCGCTGGGTTGATAAGGCGAATGGAACATTCCCAACAGACGATCACGCGCGCCAACCGTCGCGCTGGTCGTATCGACGCGGAAGTCCCAGTCATATTCCACGTCGCCATATCGTTGTCGCCGCTGCGCCGGAGTCGATTCGCGGACGAACTCCCACAGCGTGGAGATGAAGCGCTTCAGGGTGGCGTAGAATCCATGCCGTGTTGAGTTCTCCTTCCACCAATCGCGAATGGTCGCACCGAGAGTTGGTCCCGCACTGCGCTCGTCTGCCATAGCAGATCATGGTAATGCGTCGTGGTCAGGCCAGAGGCTTCGACATCGTCACCAGATGACAAGGCTGGTTTGAGTGTTGGTCTGCAGGAAAGGGCAGGGTACCGCTTTCCACGTAGCCCAGGCGGTGATAAAAGCCGGGCAACTCGGCACGCAAATTTACGATGGTGAGGTCCATGAAGCGGCAGCCTGCGGCACGACAGTACTGTTCGGCCTCAGCTACCATGCGAGATCCCAGTCCCGCGCGTTGCTGCGCAGGATCCACCGCGAGCAGGCCGAAATATCCGCGCTCCCCGCGCAGTTCCACATAGACGCAGCCGGTCAGCCTGCCAGCTTCCTCCGCAAGCAAGAACTTACCTTTCTCCAGTAGGGCGAGCACTTTTTCCGGGCTGGTACGGTCACCGTCGGTGAAGAAGCGCTCCGGGCGGAAGGCGGCATTCACCATGCGTGCAATGTTCTCGGCATCCTGGGGTGCTGCCGTGCGCGTCTTCATTCCAGGGACCTTGTACTGGCCTGCTTCAGTTGGATGTTAGTTTACCGGCGGCAGCTTCGGCGTTCGCGGAGGAATGTAGCCGATGGGGGTTCCTTTTTCGATAAAGGGCAAATCATCGGGGACTCGCACTTCGACGCGACCATCCGGCATAAGCTTGTAGGTGTGTCCAAGCGGGTCGGTCGGAATGCCGCGTAACAGGTTCGCCGCTTCCAGATCTGCAAAGCTCTGCGGCAGGTGTCCTGTCTTTTCGCGGTAGTGCGATGTCAGTCTTTCGAGAGTAGTTACGTCCTCATCCACTTGCAAGGCATTCAAGTGGGCTACGGCGTTCGCTTTGACGTTGGGATCGAGTGTGGTTTGCAGAGTCGTAACCCACATCAGTCGCGCGGTTTGGATGTTTCCCACGTGCTCTGCCATCTTGGCTGCCATGATTGGCATGATCTGATGCGTGCGTGGCAACTTTGCGCCGTCGGCGAACGCCTTCTCGGCTTTGGCATAGTCTTCGAGATCAAAATAGTAGATAAAGCCCAGATCGTAATAGAGGTGCCATTGATTCGGATTGTTGCGGATGCCAAACTCCGCCAGCTTGATTGCACGCAGCGGTTGGCCGGCGCCCTCGGGAAACTTGGGAGCCAGAAAGTTGGCGCCATACTCATAGGCCACTAGCAGGTGCGGATCGAGCGTCGTCGTGATCTCGAGCAGAGGCGCCAACAGATCAAAATGCTCCGAGCCTCGGGTGAGCTTGTCTCCGAAGTACTGCACGGCGCGGGTCCAGTAGATGTCGGCGAGTAACCCGTCGTATCCTAGGCTCATGCGCTTGAGCAGGGTCGGCGAGCTGATGTACAGCACTTCCTCGAGTGTGGTCCCGGTTCGTTCGCGATCGATTTGCCGCAGCAGCAAAACGGATGCGGTCAGACACATTACCAGCAGAGCGCTGGCCGTAATTGTGATTCTGCGCGAGGGACTCATTTCAGGTTCCGGCGCTCGAAAATCAGCACGGCTCCGCAGAGAGCCATACCGGCATAAACCAGCGCATAAGCCGTGTTCGAGAGGATCAGTTGCCCCGCAACCGGTTGCTCGTGGGCTACCGAGCTAATCACGTTCAGGGCGGAAAAATTCGGTACCAAGTACGCCGCGCCCGTGGCCAGCCAGCGCACGATGCCTTTGGTCAGGCCGGCAAACCCTCGCAGGTCTTCCGCGAAGGTGCCGATTACGAACAAGGCAAAAGCAAACACCGCCGACAACAACGGAGAAGAGAAGGACGAAAACAAGAGCGCCAGCGCGGTGATGATCAGGAACTGGAGGATGATGAAATACAGCGCCACGAGCACCCAGCCATCGCTCGCCTGGAAGTGTCGCGAAACGTACAACAAGGCGGCAAATACTCCGAGCGCCATGAAGAACGCATTCACCACCAGCGTGCCCGCCAGGCCGAAGAACTTGCCGACAATAAACTCCCAGCGCCGCACCGGTCGAGACAGAACCGTATAGAGAGTTTTTTTGTCGATCTCTTTTGAGACCAGCCCAATGCCGATGAAAATGGCAATCACGATACCGAACAACGAAACTGCTGTGAGCCCGAGGTTGATCACCACCAGGCGCTCGATACCAATCGAAATCTGGCCGACGAGGATAGCTGCTCCCGACATCAGCAATGCGAATGCGATCAGGTTATACAGGACGCGATCGCGTACCGCTTCGCGGAAAGTGTTCGAGGCAATGTGCACGATCCGTCCGCTCATTGCGTCTCCTTCATGGCGTCACCCTCATTGCGTTACCCCGGCAACCGCCTTGGAGGGTTGCAGCTTGCGCACAAAATACTCTTCCAACGAAGTCCGCACTGGAATTAAAGAGACGATCCTCAACTGTTCGCGCCGCAACGCTTCGAGGGCCGCGTCCTGATTTCCTTCCAGAAGCACTGCACGAACGGTGTCGCCAGTAACGTGGCAGTCTGCGCCCAACGACTTCATCGACGCTGGCACCTTGTTGCCATGCCATATCAATTCGATCTTTCCCTCAATGCTCGAGGTAAGATCCGCCACTGCGCCCACACTCTGGAGTTCACCCAAATGTATGATCGCTACTCGATCGCAGAGCGCCTCGGCGTCGGAAAGGATGTGAGTGGAGAAGAAAACTGTTTTGCCTTCGTGTTTCAACTGTTCCATCAGATCGCGTACTTCGCGGCGGCCCATGGGATCGAGTCCGGACATGGGCTCGTCGAGGAAGACAATCCGGGGATCATGCAGGATAGCCTGCGCGATGCCTACGCGCTGCAGCATGCCTTTGGAAAACTTCCGCAACTGCACGCGGCTGACATCTGGCAGCCCGACCCGCTCAAGAACCTCGCGGACCTTGCGCTCGCGTTCCTTGGGGGCGACTCCGGAAAGCTGCCCGTAATAGTTCAGGAGTTCGCCAGCGGTCAGATAATCGTAGAAATACGGTTGCTCGGGAAGAAAGCCGATCTGCGCCTTCATGCGCGGATCGTTAATATCCATGCCCAGGATCTGCGCCGATCCGGCCGTCGGATACACCAGGCCCATGAGCATCTTGAGCGTGGTCGTTTTTCCCGCTCCATTGGGGCCGAGAAAGCCAAAAATTTCTCCCTCCTCCACCCTAAGGTGCAGGGGTTTCAATGCACACTTCGGTTTCTTGCGCCAGAAACCTACGCTATAGGTTTTTTCGAGACCGAGAATGTCGATTGCGGTCATGGCGTAGAGCGGAACTGCCCTCCTTGTCTTGATACCAAGAAAATTATATGCAAAATCTGAGCGAACGCGGGACTCTGTGGGAGGTTACGAGATTACGAAAGTAAAAAAGGCGGGGGTTCACTTCTGGACAACGCTGAGGATATCCGGTTCGGTTCCTGCGTGAAGCACCGCTAGGGGTGATGAAGGCGAGGCAAATCGTCGACCAAAAAACAAAAGGAGCAACGGATTTCTCCGTTGCTCCCCGGCTGGTACCCTCCCCCAGGTACTTCGCCAAATTCAAACTACTGCAACTGCGGCCATACTGCGCTGGCACAGACCGTGTTGATGATGGTCGGCGCGCCGTTGTAGGACGCGTTGTAGTGGATGACGCCGTCTTCGTTGGAGCAGAAGCCGCGCACACCGGTCTGGTTGAATGCGGCAGCTGCGCCGCTGACCGTGTACTGCAGATATGGGGCGGCAGCCGAGGTGCTGGTTACGCCGAAGTAGAAACCGCTCTTCGAGTTGGCAATGGTCGTGGCTTGCGACAGGTTCCAGTCAATCAGGCAAGCCGCGGTGACCAGCGGTCCGCCAGCCGGACAACCAGTGATTGCGCCCGGTCCAAGGTTAGCCATCGCGGTCGCGTTGGCCGAATAGCCTTGCGCCGGATAAGTCGAATAGAAGCTGACTTCCGCTGTGTTGACGGTACGGATGGAGCTGGCCGCAGACGATTCATTGGCCGAAATACGTGCACGCAACAGGTTCGGAATGGCGATAGCAGCGATAATAAGAATAATCGCCACCACGATAAGCAACTCAATCAGTGAAAAACCCTTTTGTTTCCGCATGTGTGTTCCCTTCTTCTCCGTTATCAGATGTGGTCTCAGTAGACCCAATTGCCGATTATGTTCGCATTTTACCGGCCAGAACCGGAAGTTACTATAGGGTGGGTGCGGATTCCCGGGCGTGGTTTGTTTTCAAGGACTCAGCAATCTTCCGTAACCACGGTGCCTGCAGAGGCTTGCATCTGGAAGGGTCGTTTCTAGCAGATTTTGTCGGCAGTGTGACAAGTTGTGTCATTTTGGTATTTTGCGAATGAGATTCGGTTCGCCCTACATTTGGAGCCACTTTTGGCGTTTGCGATCGCAGCTGCGCGAGCTCCAAAAAGTAAAAGGAGCAACGGATTTCTCCGTTGCTCCGGCTTGTAACTTCCCAGGTACTTCGCCAAGTTCAAACTACTGCAACTGTGGCCACACCGCGCTGGCGCAGACCGTGTTGATGATCGTCGGCGCGCCGTTATAAGACGCGTTGAAATGGATCGCGGCATCCTCGTTGGAGCAGAATCCGCGCACGCCCGTCTGGTTGAATCCCGATGCCGCACCACTCACCGTGTATTGCGTGTACGGGGCGGCGGCCGAAGTGCTGGTGATACCGAAGTAGTAACCGCTCTTCGAGTTGGCTATGGTCGTGGCTTGCGACAGGTTCCAATCAATCAAGCACGCGGCGGTAACGAGTGGGCCGCCAGCCGGACAACCGGTGACGGCTCCGGGTCCCAGGTTGGCCATAGCCGTAGCGTTCGCCGAATAGCCTTGCGCCGGATAAGTGGAAGCATAGCTGACCTCTGCCGTGCTGACGGTGCGAATCGAGCTGGCTGCAGACGATTCGTTGGCCGAAATACGCGAGCGCAACAGGTTTGGAATCGCGATGGCAGCGATAATCAGAATAATGGCCACCACAATCAGCAGTTCGATGAGGGAGAAGCCTCTTTGCCTCTGTCTCTGCATTTTCTGTTTCACAATGTCTCCGCAATGGGTGAGCTTCTTGAACCCCATGCCAGAGATATCGCAATCCGGGTGCCATCGCGGACGGCAAACATGGCAGCGCATTACTTTGGGCTAAGTCTCATGCCTGCCGTCCCTGGGAAGTCCTATGGGCTGGCGCTAACTCAGGCTGGGGAAACCGAGCCGGCGAAACCTGACAAATTTCGTCATCCCAGTCCCGTTTTCTGCTGACTATGCCGCTTTCACCAGCATGCAGGTCACGTCGTCGTGCTGAGGGGTGGGGCCGACGAACGCGTCGAGGTCGCTCATCATGCGGCGGAGGAGTTCGTCGGGAGTGGCCGATACGCCCGCCTGCAGAACATTGAGCATTCGCTGTTCGCCGTATTCTTCATCACGGCTGTTCACCGCTTCGACTACTCCGTCGGTGAAGATCACCAGCCAGTCGCCCGGTTGCAGGATCAACTGGCCCTCTTCATAAGACTTATCGGCCCACATTCCCAAGGGCAGGCCGCCGCTGGTCAGGCGTTCGATTGCACCCGAGCCGCGTCGCAGAATCGGGGCGTTGTGTCCGGCATTGATGTAAGTCAGCGTGCGGCTGGCCGGGTCGAACTCCGCCAGGAACGCGGTGGTGAAGCGGAGGCCGCTTTGGCTGTTGGTGCAGGCGTAGTGATTCATGCTCGTCACCAGGCCGGCGAGAGAGCAGGACGTCTCCGAAAGAGTTTTAAGGCTGGCCTGGAAAGTGGCCATGAGCAGCGCGGCCGGAATGCTCTTACCCGCGACATCGGCTACTGCAAGCAGGAAATGAGGTTCAGCGGAGTCCGTCGCGGGCCGGGCGAAGACGTCATAAAAATCACCGGCCACTGTATTCGCGGGGCGCGCGGCAAAAGCGATTTGCAAACCGGGCACTTGGGGCGGTTTCGCCGGCAGCAGCCATCTTTGAATATCACGCGCGATCTCGAGGTCGCGTTTCATCACGACGCGATCGGCGACTTCGAGCATCAGCAGAACAAAGAGCACGGCCCCGCCCCAGAAATGAAAATCGAACGAGACAACGACGAGCTCTCCAGATTTCCTCAAGAAGCTGTAGCCGCCGGAGGGAAAGATCAGGAGCACAACGCCCAACAGCAGCAAGACTCGCCGCGCGGGTGTCAGCTTTTCCAGGATTGCCCAGACGTACTCCTGCGCCGTGTGCCAGAAGCCGCGTTTGCGGATCTCTTCTGGAGCGCGGGCCTGAAAGTCGCGGTGATAGAGCCGGTAACTGGCACGCGCATCGGCGCTGAACTGCTTCCACAGTTGGCTGAGTTCAAGTCCCTCGGTAACTCGATGCCAGAATCGATCGAGGTGCACGAAGAACGTCGGCTTTCGAACTGCGGGCGCTGGAGCGCTCGGCGCGACTTGGGAATTCTGGGGATTCATCACGTCTTTTCGGAGCAGTCATTATAGAAGGTCGTGACGGAAACCGCTCGAATGAGCGTCAAGCAGCGAAGGTCTTACGAGCGAGCCTGTTCGCGGCTACGGTTGTGCCTCGAGAACAACCAGCGTCATGTCGTCGTGCTGTTTGGCGCCCGCGACGAATGCATCGGCAGCTTGCATAATACGCGCAATGATCTCGGATGGGTTCAAGCCGCCACATCCGCGGATGGTTTCGACCAGCGGTTCCTCGCCCCATTCTTCGTCGGCAGCGTTCATCGCTTCGCTGATGCCATCCGTGAAAGCAATAAAGATGTCTCCCGGAGCAATCGTGCAAGCGGCTTGCTGGTAGGGAAAACTTTCGAGCAAACCCACCACGGTGCCGCCGGTCTCAAGCCGGGAGAGTTGCCATTCGCCAGTTGATGATCGATGGAACAGCATGGGCGGGTTGTGCCCTGCGTTCACGTAAGTGAGCAGACGCGAAGCAGGATTGTATTGGCCGTAGAAGAAAGTCGCATAACGATTGGCCGATGAAGCTTCATAGACCAACCGGTTCACATTACTGACGAGGGCGGCAAGATCGTCCGTCATGCGCGTGGCTTCGCCGCGCAAAGAAGCTTGCAGGCTGGCCATCGTGAGAGCTGCCGCAATGCCTTTGCCGGAAACATCTCCGACCGCGATTCCGAGCTGTCCACCGGGCAGTGCGAGAAAGTCATAGTAGTCGCCGCCCACACCAAGCGCGGGACGACAGGCGCCCGCGTACGCAATGCCTGCAATTGGCGGCAAGGTCTGCGGAAAAAGACGCTCTTGCACCTCGCGGGCGATTTCAAGTTCACGGTTCAATCGCTCTCGCTGGGCTACCTCGTCGGCGATGGCGGACATGAGGCGGGCGTTCTCAAGCGCCAAGCCAGTTTGAGCGGCCACGGACTTCAACAGGCGCAGGTCGCTGCCGGAATAAGGTTCGTCGGAGAGCTTTGGTCCCAAGCTGATGAACCCCAGTAGTTTGTCGCGCGCGTTCAGAGGGAGCAGCACTTCGGTCTGGAGTTGAGCCAGCTTGCCGCGATCTTCTTCAGTGACTTGCGGCTCGCGATAAAGCCAGGAATCGGGATCGTCGAAATAAACCCGGGCCGGGTCCCGTTGCTTCTGTAGCAGGTTCACGGTGCCGGTGCCGGGAGCAAATACAACGTCCGGGGGTGCATCGTATCCGAGAGCATAGGCTGGACGGTACGGTTCGGCGCCGCCCAGCAAAACTGCGATACGAGGAATGTGCAGGGTCTCAGAAATGCGTCCGGCCACGGTCTCAATCAAGGAACGCGTTTCCACGATGCTTCGGACTTGATCACTGAGTTCGCTGAGCACCTGCTCGGCGTCGTAAGCTTCGCGGAAGAAACGCCGGTCAGTCCAGTTGCGAAGTTTCTCCGCCCGGCGGATGATTCTCCAGGTTACTGCCGCTCCCAACACGACTGCCGCAACCTTCAAGGCCAGGTTCATGGCCTGGTCGGCAAACATCCTCAGGACCAGATGCGCCATGGCCAGGATAAAAATGCCCTGGAGGATTCGGATTCCGCTCTTAGCCAAGGCGTACTTCAGGCCTTGCCGGATCACTACCCGCACATCCATCGCCCGCTGCACCACGATCACATAGGCCAGAGTGAGCGGGAAGAGTAACAGCGCCAGAAGGGCAAATGAAATCAGCCAGTGGGGGATGGTCGCAGATGGTCCCCGGATAGCCTGAGTAACGGTGAAGATCAATCCTGGAGTCATGGCGACCGTCGTGCCCCAGTAGAGCAAGCGCAGCCTGCGACGGGCGTCCGGCGAGATCGCCATCGCCGACTTGGTAAAGATCGCAGTGAAGAACGAGCTGACGAGCACGTACGGAGCAATCTGATATGGCAACAACAACGGGTGCAGAGGGCGATAAAAGGATGCGGCCAATGCGTAGTTGGAAGTGCTCACGACCGCGACCGCGACGACAGCCACACTGAATACGGCGAACGGAAGCGCCAGAAACCAGCCTGTCAGTTTCCAGATACGTCGCAGTCGATTGTCCGGCGGAAATTTCTCCGGGAAATACATGCCCAGGAAAAACATTCCGGCTGGCCAGAAGAGGATCGATGTCTGGTGGTATAACATTCCCAACTCGCGCCACCCTGGTCCCCAGCTCTCGATCCGGGCGCTCTCCAGAAACTGCGAGAGGGACAGTAGCACCGCAAGCAAGAACCATGCGAGCGTGTCTCGAGGCCGGGCAAGAGCGACCCAGAAACCCAGCGAGATACAAACCACAGCCATGGCAATTTGCGGGAGCACGTCCCAAACAATCCCGAATATTCCACGCTGGCTTTGGGTTGCCTGCAGCGCGACCGTGCGCACCCCGTCCTCGGAGCGGACCGTCACGAGTACGCTTTCTCCCGGACGCGCTTTGGCCACCGCGTCCGCGAGAGTCGCGCTTCCTGCGTAGGAGTTTCCATTGATTGCGAGCAGCACATCGCCGCGATGCAGTCCTGCGCGTTCGGCCTCTCGAGAAACCGTTTCGAGGCGCGCGCTCGCCAGAGCAGGCTCGATGCTTGGGACGTCAACCTTCTCAGTGTGCAAAAGGTCCACGACCGTTCGCGCCTGGTAGAGCAACGTCGCCGCAAAGAGTGCAGCCAGGCAGGTGTAGCGAAGAGTCGGCGAGTTTCTGCTGCGCGTGGAAGCTGGCATTTGCATTGCGGGTCCAGAGAACCGGTTGATTCTACCTTTTTACTGGCAGAGTCAGGAATGCCGAGCTTCCGTCGTGACTTCGAGCTTCCGTCGTGACTTAGTGATCAGAATAATTTCATTTGTGCGCAGCCTTCCGGATCACGAGCAGGTTCGGTCTTCCGGTCATAGCGGTCGTAGTGGTTCCTTAGTCCGTATTTATCGCGCAGGCGTGCCATGAGTTGTGAAAGCCGCTTGCGGTACGGGGCGGAAAGGAAGGCGCGATCTTTGTAGCGCTGGTGGTAGCTTTCGACGAGTTGCGGAAACTCCTTTTCCAGAAATGGCAGGAAGACTGCGGCCGAGCAGGGCTTCAGAAACAGGGAATTAGCAAAGATGTATTTTCCACCCGCTTTGACGGTGGCTTGGACTAACTGCTCGAGGTCGCGCGGCGAATCGGTGATGCCGGGCAGCACGGGCGCGCAGATCACGCCCGCATTAAGCCCGGCATCGATCAGTCCGCGGACAGCCTCCATCCGCAAATCCGGACGCGGTGCGCGCGGTTCCAGAAGGCGTGCCAATTCCACTTTCAAAGTGGTTATGGTCATGTTGATGTACAGCCGATTATTCTTTGCAATCTGCTGGAGCAGGTCAACGTCCCGCAACACAAGATTCGACTTCGTGACAATGCCAATCTCGAGCCCGCGATGCCGGGCGAATTCTTCCAGGATTGCGCGCGTTACTTCAAAGCGTTTCTCCGCCGGTTGATAGGGATCCGTCGCTGTGCCCAGTGTGATTTCTTCCCCCGCCTTGACGTGGTGAAGCTCCTGCCGCAGCAAGTCCGCGGCATGTTGCTTCACGAAAATCTTCTGCTCGAAATCGACGCCGTCGCGCATTTCCATGAACTCATGGGTGTAGCGCGCGTAGCAGTATTTGCAGGCGAACTCGCATCCGCGGTAGGGGTTGATCGTCCACGTAAACGGCATGCGCACGCCGGTGCAACGGTTGAGCAGCGACCGAACCGGGAGCGTGAAGTATTCGACTTCATGCCCCTGGCGCAGCGATTCCCCTTGCGAAGCGAGACGAGCGATGCCGATGAGCTTGGGCTTGAATGCCGGGAGGAGGGGAAGTGTGGTCATGAGTTTGTTCGCTTTTTATTCGCTCTATAATATAGCGGAGGCGATAGCGGATAGTCAAGGTCGGTTTCGGCATTTGACGCACACGTCATCAACGTGTTACACGTAATATGCGTGACCAATTTATGAAAACAGATAACACGTCCAAGTTGAACGTAACAGTAAGCTTAAGTCGACAGACTCTGCAGAAAGCAAGAGTGCTGGCCGCCCGCCGGG
>Ga0116219_10001274_pt1 | contig 23881 bp, 20 predicted proteins | sample Sb_taG_4_FD_91019 | JGI IMG/M metagenome (GOLD analysis project Ga0116219, IMG submission 91019) | Peat soil microbial communities from Weissenstadt, Germany - Sb_50d_6_BS metaG | ecosystem: Environmental > Terrestrial > Soil > Wetlands > Peat | place: Germany: Weissenstadt | collected 2010-09-21
CGCAATTTCTGGGCGTTTCTCGCCTCGTTTCGAATCGGCTAGAATTTAGAAATGGAATCGCTACCGGCCGGCTGCTCGATCCGGTGATTCGGCCGAGGAGCCCCAAAGCCTGGGCATTCCAGCGTAGCGCCGATGGCCGGGTGCCTCCGGACCGCCTGTTGAGAAATCTCGGCCTGACAGCCCATCCGGAGACGCTGGAAAATGCAATTCTGCCGGCGGGGCGCCAGAAGGCAGCGAACGATCGCGCCCTGGTCGTATTCAACGGGAAGAAACAATCCGAACCGCTTTCCGTGCGGCGCACCCTGGCGGGGAAAAACATTCTTCTGATCGGGGTCACGGGGTTTATCGGCAAGGTATGGCTGGCGCAGCTTTTGAACGAAGTCCCGCAGATCGGCAAGATCTACCTGCTGATTCGCCGCCAGCGCGCGACGACCGCGCAACGGCGCTTTGAGAAAATTTTCGAGGAGTCGCCCGTATTTGACCCGCTGCAGGAGCGGCTTGGCGAGCGGTTCGCGGAGTTTGTCTCCGAACGTGTCGAAGTCATCGAGGGAGACGTGAGCCAGCCGGGACTGGGGATTGCCCCGGAGAGGCGGGCGCAACTTGCGCGCGATCTCGACCTCGTCGTCAATAGTTCCGGCCTGACGGATTTCAATCCGGACCTTCGCGAAGCGCTAGCGAGCAATGTCGCGCCCGTCCTGCATTTAATCGAATTTCTGCGCGCATCAGACCACGCCGCACTGATCCACCTTTCGACCTGCTACGTCGTGGGAGGGAAGGACGGCCGGGTGGTCGAGGAAGTGCAGCCGAATTACACGCCGCTCGGCGTTGCGGATTTCGACGCCGAGCATGAATGGCGCTCCCTGCAGGAAGTGGTCGCGCATGCCGAAGCGCGGGCAGAAAGTCAGGAGATTACGGCGGCGCTGCGAAGGCAGGCGCTCGGAAAACATCGCGGCAGTGAAGAGCCCGCGGGTCCCGAGTTGGAAAATCTCATCCGCAAGAATCGCATGCGCTGGCTGCGGAATCGACTGACGCGCGCGGGAACTCGGCGCGCACGGCGCCTCGGCTGGCCCAATACTTACACGCTCTCCAAATCGCTCGCCGAATCCATGATCGTGCGTCACGGGGCCGGGCTGCCGATCGCCATCGTGCGGCCCTCGATCGTCGAAACTTCCACCGACCAGCCATTTCGCGGCTGGAACGAAGGCATTAATACTTCGGCGCCTCTTTCGTATCTGCTGGGCACTTATTTTCGCCAATTGCCGACCAACGAACGCAAATGCCTGGACGTGATTCCCGTGGACATGGTGTGCCGCGGAATGACTTTGATCGCCGCCGCGATCATCGCGCGGCGTCACGAGCCGATCTACCAGCTTGCCACGTCGGCGAGCAATCCGTGCGACATGGGACGCTCGATCGAATTGACCGGCCTCGCCCACCGCAAGCACTATCGCTCGCAGCAGAGTCTGGAGAACTGGATGCGCATGCAGTTCGACACGATTCCCGTCTCCAAATCGCGCTACGAGAAATTTTCCGTGCCCGCGCAAAAAGCCGTGGTCCAGGGCATCAATCGCGCCGCTTCGGCGCTGCAGATGAAGAAGCCTCCGCTGGCCCGTGCGGAACGCGACCTCATTCGCGTCGAAAAGCTGATCGAGCTCTACGAGCCATTTATCTTGCACAACGAGCAGGTCTTCGAGGCCCAAAATGTGCAGTTGCTTTCCGCGGCGCTTCCTCCGGAAGAGCGCGAGGCATTTGGATACGATCCTTCCGCCGTTGACTGGTGGGATTATTGGATTAACATCCATATTCCCGCCTTGCGCCGGTGGGTCTACCCGCTCATCGAGGGGCGCCCGATGGAAGAGCGCCCGCACCGCGCTTTTTCCTTGCAGCATGCCGGCAATGGAACGGGACGCCCGGAAGATTTGCCACACGCGGGGGCGGCGTCAGGCGCGGGGACCCAAAACTAACCCATGGCCATCTTTCTGACCGGTTCCACCGGCTACATCGGCGCCCACGTCGCCTCCATTCTGCTCGAGCGTCACACGGACCGCTTGAACCTGCTGGTGCGGGCGAAGACGGAGCAGGAGGCCAACGAACGCCTCTGGCACGCGTTGCAGTTGCATTTGGACTTTCCGCAGTTCCGCGATGCGCTCGAAACGCGTATTTCTGTTTTTCGCGGAGATCTCACCGAGCCGCGTTTTGGTCTGGGCACAGCCGATTACGCGCACTTGATCGGCACGACCGAGTCGGTGATTCATTGCGCGGCCTCGCTCAACCGCAAATCCGAAAAGAGCTGCCTCAACGTGAATTTGCGCGGCACTCTTGAAGTCGCGCAACTCGCTCGCCGCGCGCAGGACGCGCACGGCCTGCGCCGCTTCAGCCAGGTTTCCACCGTCGCCGTCGCGGGCCATCGCAGCCACGAAGTGGTTGCCGAAGACGCTTCCATCGACTGGAACCGCTCCGACTACGACCCGTATGCGCGCACGAAAAAATTCTGCGAGCACATGGTGCGGGAACTGCTCCCCGATGTTTCTCGAACCGTGTTTCGCCCGAGCATCGTGCTCGGCGACAGCCGCCGCCCCGAAACGACGCAATTCGACATGGTCCGCGCGTTCGTGTTTCTCGCGGCCTTGCCGGTTTTGCCTTTTCGCTCGGCCGACCGGATCGATATCGTCCCGGTGGACTACGTCGCCGAGTCCGTCGTCGCGCTGCATCAAAAACCGAATCCTGAACATGAGATTTACCACCTCTCTTCCGGCACTCGTTCCGAAACGTTTGGCCAGCTCACGCACGCGCTCGCGGAATCAGCGGGAAAAATGCAGCCGCTATTTTGGCCGGGGCTCGAGCGGAATTTTTCTTCCGTCGTAAACTGGCTGTCGAATTCTCGCGGCACGATTGGCCGCAGCGCGTCCCTGCTGAAAGTGTTCATGCCGTACCTCGTCTGGGACACGGTGTTCGAGAATTCGCGGGTCGTCGCGGAAATGGGCCGAGCACCAGAACCCTTTTCCAAGTATTGCTACCCGCTGCTGCGATTCAGCCGCGACAATCATTTCTCCTATCCTTACCAGCCTTGGCCTGCGTCCGCCGTCTTGGTTCGCGAAGACGCCGCGGCGGCCGGCGTGGGATCGGCGCGAGGGTCGCACCCATGATGGACTTTATCCTGGAAGCGTGGACCAGCGCGTACATCGATCTCTCCAGCGCGCTTTGGAAGTTTGGGGCGGGTCGTCCCTGGCAGCCCGGCGAGAAGCTGAAACTGCTCTTTGCGGGATACAACGGCACGCGCAACACGGGCTCGGACGTTCGCGTCGAGGAAATGCTGAGGCAAGTTCGGCGCGTTCTGGGCGAGGAAAATCTCGCGCTCAGCGTGATGTCTCAGAATCTGGATTGGAGCCGCGGCTATTTTGGCGATGCGCGGCAGGTATTTCTTCCGGACATCTATCCGCCGTTTCTGTTCCGCGAAGTGAGGCCGCATCACGGCGTGATCGCCTGTGAAGGGTCGATGTTCAAAAGCAAATTCGCGGATGCGCTCACCACCATGTTCATCGGCGCGCTGGGAATTGCTTCGGCCGAAAACAAATTGTCGGTTGGCTATGGAGCGGAAGCGGGCTACATGAACCCGATGCTCGAGAAGATGTGCGCCCGTTATTGCCGCCGCTCCTTGATCATCACGCGAAACGAAGAATCGCAAACAGTACTCAGCAAACTGGGCGTGGCGAGCGAGGCCGGCACGGATACGGCATGGACTTTTGAGCCGCACCCGCCCGAATACGGCCGCAAAGCACTGCTCGATGCCGGCTGGGACGGGCAAACTCCTGTGCTGACAGTCTGCCCGATCAACCCGTTCTGGTGGCCGGTGACGCCATCCACGCCGAAGTTTGTGGCGCACGCCTGCTTCGGCGCATACAAGGAAAGCCACTACCGCACGATTTATTTTCACAAGTCGGGCGCCGCGGTGGATGGCGCGTACAAAAAATATCTGGCCGCGCTGGCGCAAGGCATAAAGGCATTTCGCAGCAAGCATCGCGTCTTCTTGATTCTTGTGGCCATGGAAAGGCTGGATACCAGAGCGTGCGACGAGCTCGCGCCGCAACTGGGCGGCGCGCCCGTGTTCAGCGCCGATGATTTCGACATGTACCAAATCGTGAGCATTTTGCGCTGCTCCAGCCTGATGGTTTCCTCGCGCTACCACGCCATCGTCACTTCGATGCCTTCCCTCGTGCCTTCGGCGGGAGTCACAATGGATGAGCGCATTCGCAACCTGCTTCGCGAGCGGGGCCACGAGCACTTGCTGCTTACGGTGGAAGACCCGGATCTCGGAGAAAAACTCGCCGGCGTTATGGATCGCCTGGCCGCGGAAGCGGATGCCGTGCGGGACGGCATAGCTCGCTCGGTCGTTCGCAATTTGAAAACCATGGCTCGCATGGGGGTCTACCTGGAGCGCGCGGTTCATCAGCAATACCCGGAATTTCCTGTGCGGTCGGGCGTGCGCGGCTGGGAAGAGTATCTGCCGCCGCTCAGTTCCAATTTGGAAAGATTGCTCAACACATATGAAGGCGCAGCTGCCGCTGCGGCTGGGGATTAGCCTGAGAGATCGCGTGGAATTTTAGTAGCACAGGCTTCAGCCTGTGGGGGGTGTTCTACTCCGCGCGAAAAATCCACAGGCTGAAGCCTGTGCTACTTAAGACGCCATGAATTTCCTGGAGAATATTTTTTCAAGATTGCAGGAAGCCGCCGGCCGCGTGGTGTTGGCCGAAGCGCAAGCGGGAGGCGATCGAACCGCGACGGGTTCGGAACTGCTCGGTCAAATCGCCGCCGTGCGCGCCTATTTGCGCGCTTCGGGACTTGCGAAGGGAGACCGTTGCGCGCTCGTTGCACCGAACAGCATCCGATGGACCGCCCTCGACCTCGCGATTATCGCGGAGGGACTCATCGCCGTTCCCATGTACGCTCGCCAAGCCGCGGGCGAGTTGGGCGCGATGCTGCGCGACGCCGGGCCCGGCTTGATTTGTTGCGGGGATGCCACGCTTCGCGATGCTATCTCGGCGGCGTGGCCCGATGCGCCGCGCTTCGTTTTGTTTGATGAAATTTTCAGCCCCAATTCGCCGACCGCAACGAGCGCTCCTCCTTCGCCTTCCGTCCTTTCGCCGCAGGATACGGTCGCCATTCTGTACACGTCGGGGACCTCCGGCGAAGCCAAAGGCGTGATGCTGACGGTTGGGAATATCGATCACATGCTTTCCTGCACCAAGGCCCGCCTCGACGTATTGATGGGGCCACGCAATGTGCCAGACCGCGTGTTTCACTACTTGCCGTTTTGTTTCGCGGGATCGTGGATTCTCCTGCTGTCGTGCCTGTCACGAACGAGCGAGCTTACGATGTCGATGGATCTCGCGAAGCTTGCCGAGGAAATTGGCGTCGCGGCTCCCAACTATTTTTTGAACGTGCCGACGCTGCTGGAACGCATTCGCGGCGGCGTCGAGGGGAACATTCAAAAGCGCGGCGGCATGATTGCCAGGATTTTCAACCATGCGAAGGCTGCATGGTCCAGACTGAATGAGAAAGCTCCCAGGCCGTGGGATTTTTTCTGGCTTGGGCTGGGCGGCATCGTGATTTTTCCGTCCATTCGCAAACGCCTGGGTCCGAATCTTCGCGCGATGATTTCCGGCTCCGCACCCCTGGCTCGCGAAACGCAGCTCTTTTTCATGATGCTCGGGATTCGCGTGCTCCAGGTTTATGGCCTGACGGAAACTACCGCGATTTGCACGATGGACGATCCGCGGCACGTCGAGCCGGGACGAGTCGGCCCCGCCATTCCCGGCATCGAAATGAAGGTCGGCGAGAACAGTGAAATCGTCGTCCGAGGCCCGAATATTTTTCCAGGCTACTGGCGTCGTCCGGAGCAAACCGCAGCCGTGGTGCGCGATGGATGGTTCCACACCGGAGACCAGGGCGATGTGGACGCAAATGGCAATTGGCGCATCACCGGAAGGCTGAAAAATCTCATCATCCTCAATTCCGGCCACAACATTGCGCCGGAACCGATCGAGGAAGAATTATTCCGCGCCGTCCCCGGCGCGCAGCACGTCATGTTGGTCGGGAATGGCCGAAGTTTCCTTGCCGCCATCATCACGGGCGCCGCCGCCGGCGCGGAAATTGATTCACAACTGGAGCGTGTGAATGCTCCGCTGCCGCACTACCGTAAGATTCGCAGGTATCACGTGGCGCAGGAATTGTTTACTATCGAAAACGGCTTGCTCACGGCCAACGGAAAATTGCGGCGCGATACGATCGCCGCGCGCTTTGCTGAGGAGATTGAGCGGATGTACGCAAAGCAAGAGTAGATATGATTTTGGAGGTCGGGGCTTCAGCCCTAAAGCGTCAGGGCCTAAAGGCCATTTTTGCACGACCATGATTGTCCGACCTAAAGGTCGGACCTCCTAAACAGCAGACTCAAAATCGATTCCGTCAAATGGATCGAATTCTGGACTGCATAAAGTTTCGCATCAGCAAGGGCTGAACGCATGGACGAATACAAAGGAAAAACGCTCTCGTGGCGGCTGGCCGACGGTGTCGTCGAGCTGGCGCTGGATCGCCCTCCCGCGAACGAGATTGGCCTTGCCATGCTCGAGGATCTGGAGCGCTTCGTCACTTCTCTTCCCGCTCTGGAATCGAAAGCCAGTGCGCTCATTCTTTACAGCAAGCAGAAAGCGGGCTTCTCTGCCGGCGCCGACTTGCGCGAACTGTACGAGCAAGCGCGGAAGTTGGACGCGTCTTCCGCCGCAAAGGGAGTCCGCGAATTCCTCGAACGAATTCATGACGTGCTCAATCGGCTGGACACTTCTCCGCTCACGACCATCGCGGCCGTTCACGGCGTATGCTTCGGCGGCGGATTCGAGCTGGCGCTCGTGTGCGATCTCATCATCGCGGACAAGATGGCGCGTTTCTGCTTTCCTGAATTGCGGCTCGGACTGATCCCCGGCTTCGGCGGAATCCCACGGTTAAAGCGCGATATTGGCAACGCCGTGGTGCGCGATCTCCTGCTCACCGGACGCAGCATCAATGCCACGAAGGGGCTTTCGGCGGGCCTCGTGAGCCAGGTAGCCGCGGAAGGCGAAGCCCTGCGCCTCGCGCGCACGACCGCCGCGCAAACGACAAAATTCGATCGCGCGACCGCCGCCGCCGCGAAGCGTTTCATCAAACCCCTGCCCGCCGAAGAACTGCGGCGCGAAATCGACACTTTCTGCGAACTCTTCACGCGGCCCGCCGTCATGGAAGGCCTGCGCAAGTTCGTCGAAAACGCGGGGCCACATCCGTATCTGCCGTGAGAGGTCTTGTAGGACAGCCACTCTTGGCTGTCCGGGCTCGCCACATTCAAAGTGGGAGGGACAGCCAAGAGTGGCTGACCTACAAAATTCAGCACAAATAGCCAGCGGACTCTTTCTTCCTATAAAATAGGAGCAATCATGAAAACAATCGAACAGACAACGGACGAGATCTTGAATCTTGCCGCCACCCATTTCAAATTTCCGCGCGCCGAACTTCAGCCGGGCGACGATTTCTATAAGAAGCTGGGGATCGACAGCTTGCAGGCTCTGGAACTGCTCACGCGCCTGGAAAACCATTTCGGCGTTGAACTCCCGGACTACGAAGTACAAGGCGTCAGCGACTTTCACACACTCGCATCACGGATCCAGGCCAGGCTCTGAGCGCCAAGCGGAATAAAACGATTCCTCCGAGGAATTCCTCATATAATCTTGCTTCTCTCTGTGTTTTTGTGCGTCTTTGGCTATTCTGATGCTTGATTTGGCGAAATACGATTCGCTGGGAGCGGCGCTGCGGGATGCGCTCGGACGCTGGCCCGAGGAAGTCTGCCTGATCGAAGCGGACCGCGACCACGAGCGCTCTCGCCTCACGTACCGCCAGTTCGGCGAGGCCGCCGAGCCCGTGGCGGCAGCCCTCGAAGAATCGGGTTTTGCCGCGGGAGATCGCGCCGCGATCATCATGACCAATCAGCCCAAGTGGCTGATTTCGGCTTACGCCGTGTTTTTCGCGGGCGGCGTTCTCGTTCCGCTCGATTACAAACTCTCCGCCGCCGAACATCTTCAATTGCTCGCACACTCAAAAGCGCAGATCTTGTTTGTCGAGTATCCGCTGTGGCGCGCCATCACGCAAGCACCCGCGTTTCGCGAACATAAGCTGCGAACAGTGCTCGTGACTGAAGCGCCGCCAAACGCCGACCTCGCGGGCGGCATGCGCTGGGAGGGATTTCGCGGTGCGCGCGCGCCCGAATTCCGGCCGCGCGCGCAAACCGACACGGCCTGCATCGTATATTCGTCCGGTACGGGAGGCCACCCGAGGGGTTGCGTGCTGACTCACGACAACTATCTCGAACAGTGCGCCGCGGTGGCGCCGGTTTTTCCGTTCTGGCCGGGCGCGCGATATTTGAGCATCATCCCCACCAATCATGCGATCGATTTCATGGGCGGCTTCCTCATGCCGTTCACCGGCGGAGGGACCGTAGTTCATTTGCGCACGTTGCGGCCGGAATTCATCCGCGAAGCTTTTACAAAATACAAAATCACCTACATGGCTGTGGTGCCCCTGATTTTGAAAAATCTGCAACGCAGCTTGCGTGAGAAATTTGCCGCGCTTCCTTCGGCCAAACGGAAGATGCTCGATGCGCTGATCGGCGTGAATCGCGCGTTCACGCGCGGGAAACCGCGCCCCGCGCTGAGCCGCATGCTGTTGAAGGACGTCCATAAGGCTTTCGGTGGCGGACTGCAAGCGCTGCTCGTCGGCGGCGCGTTTACCGAGCCTGCCACGATCGAGTTTTTCCACGATATCGGCATCCCTATTTACAACGGCTACGGTTGCACGGAAGCGTGCACCGCCATCACACTGAACGATCTCCGGCCGTTCCGGCCCGACACTGTCGGCAAACCCGTGCGCGGGATGGAAATTCGCATCGTGGAGCCGGACGCGGACGGAATCGGTGAAGTGGCTGTGCGCAGCAAGACGGTAATGTCCGAGTATCTCGATGATCCGGAAATGACGGCTGAAACCATCGTGAATGGCTGGCTCATGACCGGCGATCTCGGCCGCGTCGACCGGACGGGCCATTTGCAACTGTTTGGGCGCAAAAAAAACATGATCGTCACCGCCGAAGGAAAGAACATCTATCCCGAAGACATCGAAAACAATTTCGAGGGCATTGCGGTGAAGGAGTTCTGCGTTTTTGCGGCGAACTACATCTGGCCGCAGCACACGATGACCGGCGAGCAGCTCGTGCTGGTGCTTCATCTTGAACCGGGACACACAGTGAATGACGCGCTGGTCAAAGAACTTTCCCGGCGCAATTCGCAGCTATTGAACTACAAACGCGTTTCCGGCTACATCGTCTGGAATCAGGATTTCCCCCGCAACGCCGCGATGAAAATCAGACGCGTCATCCTTGCCGGACAAATCGGCAAGCAACTCGGCCGCGGCGCGATGGTTGCCCTGTGAACGAAGCCTACTTCACGATCGTGAATCCGGCAGCCGGCGGGGGACGCTGCGGAAAGCTGGCCGCGCGCGCGCTCGAGCGGCTCCGCGCGGCAGGCCTATCTCTCGAAGTGCGCGAAACGCGCGCTCCCGGCGAGGCGACCGTGCACGCGTGCGGCGCTTACGCCGATGGGTTTCGCAAATTCATTGCCGTGGGCGGCGACGGAACGAGCTTCGAGATCGTCAACGGACTTTTTCCGGACGCGGCAACGAAAGGCCGCGCCTCTCTGGGATTTCTTCCCCTCGGAACCGGCAATTCGTTCCTTCGAGACTTCGTTGTAAACGGGTCGGACCTTGCGGAATTTGGCATTAAGGCGATTCTCGAACACCGTGCGCGTCCCTGCGACGTCATCCGCCTGGACCATTCGGGTGGCTCCATTTATTACATCAATACGCTGAACATGGGTTTCGCCGCGGACGTCGCTACATTGACCAACCGCCGTCTAAAATTTCTGGGCGAGCCCGGCTATCTGGCCGGGGTGCTGGTTTCCCTGGCCCGGCTCCGCCGCCGCCCGTTTCCCCTTCGCGCGGACGGCGAGCGCGACGACAGGCGCTGCCTGTTTGTTGCCTTTAGCAATAGCAAGTACACCGGCGGTAAAATGATGATCGCGCCGCAAGCATCGATCGACAGCGGCACGATTGAATATGTCCACTGGGGACCGATCGGCCGGCTGGGCCTGGTGCGGAATCTTCCGACTTTGTTTACCGGCTCGCATATCCGGCACCGAATGGCTTCGAGGCGCACGGCGGCGCGGATCGAATTCGATTTGAAGAATCCCGTCGACGTGGTCGTCGACGGCGAAGTGCTCACTCTCGAAGCCGAATCGTTGGAAGTGCTGCCCGGCGCGCTCGATGTGATGGTATGAAGGTAGAAAGCGAACAACCGATTCCCGCGCCTGTGGCGACAGAGGCCCCCAGCGGACAGGGCCTTCGCCGCGCGTGGGCTATTACGCGCAGCACGTATCATTGGCTGCTCTCCGCGGCGTTTTTCTTTCCCGTGTGCACTTTCCTCCTTCTGCTCGGCGTGATCATCGATCCACGCAGAAATGATGGCGCGCAGCGCTGGCTTTGCCGCGTGGTCATGCGGCTCGCCGGCGTGAATCTCGTCGTGCGGTGCGCGCCCGGCTTCGACCCGGCGCGCACCTGCTTCCTTCTCACGAATCATGTCAATTTATTCGATCCGTTCGTCCTCTACGCGACGGTCCCGCAATTTTTTCGGGGCCTGGAACTGGAATCTCATTTTCGGATTCCCGTGTACGGCTGGATGATGAAACGCTTCGGCAATGTTCCCGTGCCGGACGTGAACCGGCCTTCCGACTTGAAACGCATGTGGCGGCTGACTCGCGTGGCGCTCGATTCCGGAGTGAGCCTCGCCGTATTCCCCGAAGGGCAGCGGACGCGGGATGGCCGCGTCGGGCCATTCAAGGACGGCGTGTTCCGCATGGCATTGCAATTTGGCACGCCCATTATTCCCGTCAGCATCGTTGGTTCGTTTGAGTTCAACAAGAAGACAAGCTGGCTGATCCGGCCGGGCACCGTCACCGTGTACTTGCACGACGTGATTGAAACGAAAGACCTGCGGAAGGAAGATTTTCCAGCGTTGCGCGACCGCGTTCACGCGATCATCGCGGGCCCGATTGATGAGGCTCACGCCTCTACGGAAAAGAATCAAATCGTGGCCTAATGTCTGCGCTCAGGCTTGAGGAACAAAATTATTCACAGTCTTCGAGGATCAATCTCTTGAAGCAGGCTTAACTGTGGACGCGTCGGCCTTCACTTCTTCAAGTGCAGGCGGTGTGAGCCACGCGACTGCTCTTCCACGATTGGTGATAACAATCGTTTCGCCCCTGCGGACGAATTTAAGATACCGTCCCAAACGGGCTCTCAGTTCACTGCTGCTGACAGTCCTCATCAAGTTTCCTTACATTGACTTTTGGTACTTTGCCCAATGGGAGTCAATTCTTGTTGGAAGGAATGATGCGGGACAGGCACAGCCATCGGGTATGCCTAAAGCGACAGGCGGATTCCGGGCAGCGTGCGGCCGGCCTTGGTTTCCTGCCAGGTGTGGAGAATCCGGTGGATGACGGTGAGCGTCGCGACGACCGCAATCACCCAGAGCGCGGGAGCCATGCGGTTGAACAAGCCGCCGAGGATTAACAGGACCATGCGCTCGGGGCGCTCCATGAAACCGACTTTGCAAAGAGGAATCAAGGATTCGGCGCGCGCGCGGGAATAGCTGACCATCACCGATCCGGCCGTCGCCACCGCCGAAAGAACGACGTAGGAGGTGCGCTCGGCCACGGCGTAATACACCAGCAAGCCCATGTAAAGCGCCATGTCCGAGTAGCGGTCCAGCGTCGAATCGAAAAAAGCGCCAAACGCCGTCACGCGTTTTTCGCGGCGCGCCACTTGTCCGTCGAGCATATCCAGAAAGGCGGCAAAGAAAATCACCATGGCCCCGGAACGGAATTTTCCCATCGCGAACAGGTAGGCCGCCCAGCAGTTCACCAAGAGTCCGAAGAAGGTAAGAAGGTTCGGGTTGATGCCGGTCGACGCGACCACATCCACAATCTTTTCGAGCAGCCAGCGACCGCCCTCCCCAATTTTGCGTGTGATCATGATTTTTGCGCCGTCGTCCCCTGCCGGCGCGAAGGAATGATACGCTACCAAGCCGCTTCCCCTCAAGCTCAGGAGGCTCAGCCACGCTTGACTCCCGAACGTGGCCCGGCGTAATCTCCTGCATATTGTTTTCATATCCAATCAGAATGCACGGAAATCTAATTGAGGAGGGCGCTCGATGAAGCGACGGATTGGGTTGTTCGGGGTTTTAGCAATTGTGCTTGCCGCTGGAAGTGTGCTGCTGGCTCAAAGCAATCCCTTTGTAGGCACCTGGAAACTGAATCTCGCGAGTTCAAAATATAATCCGGGACCGCCGCCGCAAAGCCAGACTCGCACGTGGGATGCTGCGGGAATGGTGATGGTTAATGGAGTCGGCGCCACGGGGAAGTCTTTCTCGTACGGCTATTCGGTGAAGGGCGACGGCAAGGACTCTCCAACAATGGGCGCGATCCCCAATAAGGCGGACATGATTTCCACCAAGAAGATCGACGCCAACACTTACGAAGCCAAATTTACGAAGGCCGGCAAACAAGTCGAGACCACCACGTTCAAGGTTTCCAATGGCGGCAAGACCTTGACCATTCACGCCATGGGCAGCCCCGATGCGGGCTTTGTCGAGAACGTGCAGGTCTTGGACAAGCAGTAGAGGCCTTCCTCGCGCGCTTCCGTTTGGATGACATCAGCGAGCGAGGCCAACGGCGCCGGTTAGCGGGTCTGGGGAATCAAAAAGCTCTCCGGAATTTTTCCATCGAGCGTCGCCAACTGAGCGCCGTTGGCTCTTGCCAGTTCCACCAGATGGCCGTCGGTCGTCTGCTTGGGACTTTTGACCCACCTTGGAAGATGCGAAATGTCGTGCCCATCCGGAATGAAAGAGCAGCGAATCGAATCGCTGGCTTTGAACAGAAGCAATAATTCTCGCGCTTGAACAATCGAGAACCGGTATTGCTGAGCATGGCTCAGCACCCGCACAAACCCTAGCTCAGTGATCGAGCAGGTAGCCAAGTCCGGAATCCCCTTTTTGGCCAGACGAGCAACCCAAGCCGCCACGCGCTCGTGAAATTCGTGATGAAGCACACCCAGCGCAAGCAGTGAATTCACGTCCAGAAGATAAGTCATGGAAAATCGGCCAGGATTTCGCGCACCTGTTCGCTCGTCAGCTTGGCCGCATCCGCGCCAGCCGTCAAAACTGGCAAACCGGTAACGGGATCCTTGACGATCCGCGCGTTTCCGCGCCGCGCTCTTCGCGGAGTCAGGATAATCCTCTCTCCTTCGAGTTCGGCATCGAGAGAATCACCCGGCTGAAGGCCAAGCCGAACGCGGATCGGGCTCGGAAGAACTACTTGCCCCTTGGTGGAAACCTTGGTCCGCATGGTAAGACGATCTTACCCCAAATATGACATTTCAGCCATCCGAAACGGTTGATAAGTGCGTTTTTCTCCGCTCAATGAGGGCGCTCGTCCATCCACGCGTACATCCTCTGTACTCCTCGAATCTCGGCGCCGGGCCCTTTAATTTGCGGGAAATCCTTACTGTGAGAGGTCATGTCGGCCTTTTGCGCCGCCTCCTCGGCGGAGAGGCCCTGCTTGCGAAGTTCGGTCACCTGAGACATGAAATCCTTTAGGTAGCTTTGATACGCGGTGATCAGGGATTTATCGTGGAACGGCACGCCGTGCCCGGGCAGATCGGTGGCGAAATCCAGCTCTTTGAGCGCATCGAGCGTTTTGATCCACTCGTCGAACATGGCGTCGCCCATGTAAGCGGGTTGAGTTTCCATCATGTCTCCGCTGCACACGATTCGTTCTTTCGGCAGATAGACGACCGTGTCGCCCTGCGTGTGGCCGCGTCCAAGGAAGAGAAGCTGAATTTCGCGCTGGCCCTGGAACAGCGTCATTTTCGAGGTATACGTCATCGTGGGCGGAGTGGGCTTCAGCATCTTGAATTCTTCCCAGTCCGCTTGCTTGGCTGCGAGCTGCTTCTCAAGCGCGGTCCGCTTGGCAGGATCTTTTTCGTCGGCAATCTGTTTTTTGAGCGCGTCGACTTGAATCGGCATGTTCGCCAGGGCCGTCTTGAAGGGCTCGTGATGGATGATGTCAAGATCCGCGATGGCGTGGCGGACGTATTCGTGGCCGATGATTTGAACCTCGGGCCCGAAGATCGAGTTGGCGTTCGTATGATCCCAATGAAAATGCGTATTGACCACCCAACGGACGGGCTTGTCCGTGATCAGTTTCATATCCTCCAGGAGCGCTCGCCCGGCAGCAGGCGTGGCGCCGGCGTCCACAAGAAACACGTCGCGGTCGCCGACGATGATCGTGTGATTGCCGCCCGTGGCCATCAGGCTGCTGGAAGTGGTGTAATACACGCCCTCGGCAATCTTTTCAAACGCGTACACTTTGCCCGTGACAACGGGTCCGCTTGACCGCGCATTTCCACCCTGCCCTCCAGCTTGCGCGTGGAACGAAGACATTGCGAGAAACGCGAGACACATAACCACTGCAGCCATACGAATTCTTACTTTCATGCATTGCCTCCTGAAGACTCAAATTGAGCCCTTGACAGTCTGGATTCTCACTTTGGATTTTAGGCTGACCGGCAATATACACCTTGCGGCTACTGCGCGGATTGTAGAAATCGAAGGCAGCCCATTTCAGGCTGGCGCATGCTTCAGAGACGTTTTGGAAAGGATCTCCGGTAGCTCCATTATGGTTTTATGAACTCAAAACCGTTGTTTCTTAACCCCGGTTTTCGATATTCCTCACAGATGACGTCTTCCTTCATTTCAAAATTTGCCGGCTGCAACTGGTAGATTTTCTTTCCTGTCCAGGGTTTTGTGTAGGACTTGGGGTCCTCGAACGTGACCTCGATCTCCAGGGTGTCATGGTTCACGCGCCGGAACCGCTCGACAAGGTGCAAAGCGTCGCTATGCGGATGGCCTAGAGTATCAATCCAAGTTGTCTCGTTTATAGCTGCCGTATCGACCACCAGCGTATTTCCATCATACTTGCCGATCGAGTGCCCCATCCACGTGCTCGGATATCCGTCGGGATGTCCTCGCCCGTCCATGTAGATTCGGCGGACCCAGTGATCCATCTCGGAAAGGATGTAAACCTCTTGAGCGGTCTGACGGATCTCGAACGGCCGGGGGATCGTAAAGATGCGCGTCGGACCCGGCGGAAAACAGCTACTACTTGGATCGATATCGTCTCGTCCTTTTAATCTTGGGTCGGTGACGCCCTTCCGGTTGGTCTGGTAGATCTCCAATGCCGCAGGCAGAAGCGGGGGATCTTGCTTGGTAAAGCCGAGGAAAGGAACACCATTGGCATCATCATCAAAAATACCGGCAGCAGTGTGCGCTGCGCCTCTGTTCCAGGTTCCAGACAGGTTCGGCATGCTCGTCGCCGCTCCCGAAGGCTTAGCAGTCTGAGCGAGCAAAACGGCCGAGAAGGTGAACGCCGCGAGCACAAGGGTCGAACCAAGGAAACCGTTTCGCATTCGGAAACCCCCTCCTTCAACAGCCGCTCTTCACTCGGCGGATCCCTGGGTGAGAACCGGGGCGTTCCCCCCGGTAAGCTTGATGATGGTCACGATCTTCTGGCCGTCTTTGAGCGGCGCACCGGTTACCGTGACTTTGTCCCCTGCCTTCAATGTCTTCGCGTTCCAGCCAAAGCCGAACAGCCTCTGCGGAGAAGCGGTTTCGGCAATCCATTTCTCGACGCTGCCATTCTCGCCGATCACATCAATATGAATTTGCACATGCGGGTTGGTAAACAGGTACTCCGTTACCGTCCCCGTCATGGTGACCGGATGCTTCGTGTCGTATTGCGCTCCGCCATGGTGCGCGAAGATTGGGCCGGAAACCATGAGAAGTACTACCCCCACGGCCAAAACAGCGAAGAGCCTGCTTTTCATTTTCCCTCCTCCGAACACTCAGCCGATTGGGTCCTGTCCACACAATCAACAGGCCACTTGCCTGCCAAAATGACCCCTTCACAATAGAAAACCGGAGTAGCTCTTTTACTGATTGGGCTTCGCGGAGTAGTGCGTCCCCATCTGCAAAAGTTCATCGCAGAAGTCCCCTTCCAACATTTCAAACCCCGGCGGAAGCAAGTCCTGAACCATCTTTCTCGTCCAGGGCTTTTTGTAAGCTTTCGGATCGTCGATCGTGACTTCGTACTGCAAGGTTTTCTGGTCCAAGCGCCGGAAGCGCTCCACAAGGTGGAGCGCATCGCTGTGCGGATGACCCTGCCGGTCGATCCAGTTCTTGTCATTGAAACCGACGGTATCGACGACGAGCGTGTCTCCCTCATATTTGCCAATCGAATGCCCCATCCACGTGCTCAGCGAACCGTCGGGATGCGCTCGCCCGTCCATGTAGATTCGGCGCACCAGGTGATCCTCATCGAACAGGAGGAGCACCACGTCCGGGAACTGGCGCAGTTCGTAAAGGCGGCGATTATCCAGCATCAGGTCGGTCGGACTTTGCGGCGTGCAACCGGTGAAGTTGGGGTCTCGGGCCGTTCCTTCCCTGACAGCCCTGTATTTCTCCTCGGCCCACGGCTGCATTTCGGGCTCCTCGATCTTCTCCGCCATTGGCGCTTCTACTCCGCGCAGTTCGTCGCAGATCCTCCGAATCCCGCACAGCGCGGTCTCGCCCGTGACTGGAACCGGGCGGTGCGGCGCCCAATTTCCAGATAGGTCCGGTATCGCTGTCGCCGCTGCGGGCCCCGGCTTCGCCGAGGTTTGAGCCTGCAAAGCGGTTGAGACGGCGAGCAACGCAAACGCTGAAAGGATTGAACCGATTAAACGAATTCGCATGTGGGAATCTCTCCTTGTTTTGGAGATCGCATCCTCAGTATTGAGTTCGGGGGTTCACCTCGAGGCCCACGAACGCGGTTCAACTATGATTTCCAATTTGGATTTTAACTTTGCACACAATCCTATGCCTGCCTCCTTCTGGCGTCAATCTCAGATTTCTCTTCGACTTGACCCTTTCGTTGGTGGGCCGCTATGATGTTTGTCACTGTTCATTGTAGTCGTCCGCGTTGGGCCTGTAGCATTTCACTCCTATGTTGAAACGGCGTCGCTTACACCCAAATCACGCCCTTCAAATTGGCCTCTCTGGGACTCAGGTTGGACTCGGTACCTCCTTGGAGGAGTTTGTTCCGTCACAGGCAAATCGTTGCCAGCCGTCGTGGCATCGGAAGATATCCCTTCCTTGCACGATGCCAACAGATGCCCACCTGCCAGTGTGTCATGTTTGCCCGCGAAAGCCACATTCCGATAAGACTTATCCGGACTTGGCCCAAAACTGTCGGGGAGTTCTCTGAACAATACACATCCGAATGGACACAATCATCAGGGGCGTCACGCTCACGCCGCATTCGCCATATTAGCTCAACCGTGAGGGATTGAATTTATGGGTTAGTCCAGCCATGTACAGGCGAGTGTGGTTTTGAGCATTTTGGGGTTTCACGTTAAGAATAAGTTTAAGATGGTAATGATTCAACAAGCCGTTAAGTCGTGTACCCCGATAGGGCTGTGCTTGAGTTTGTAAACACGCTTTGGATCGCTGTCCCGACTGTCTGTACAGTTGCGGCCGCAGTTAGGGCGATAAGGACGAGAAGTAACGCATATTCCACAAGGTCTTGGCCTTGTTCGTCCTGCCACAGGCGCTTCAAAATATTCTGCACATCGTCCTCCGATTCATGGGATACATGGCGACATATCCCTAAACGGCGTGGTCGGCTGGGTCGCACGCCGCACCCACGCTTAGTGCGCGGATAGTCTTCTGGATGCGCCTTCGAGTCAAGATCTATTCTTCAGCAAGTACTTACAGGACCACTAGTACGCAGTAATTACATCATCGGGTTTCTTGGAGTGGTCTTCTGCAAGCGCGCCTCATATTTCTATTTGGCGGGTGGGACACGCTTTGAATGGTTTTTGAGGTTGGAGTCGAGCTCTTAGGCCGATGTGGAATTTTGGGGTGCCGCATCCTTGCGATCTTTGCAAGGGTGCGATCTCTGTTACCGGCCCCTTTCACTTGACCCCTTCCTCGCCAGACCGCTATCATGTTTGGTACCGTTTAGCGGTTGTATTCCCGTGGGCCTGTAGCTCAGGTGGCTAGAGCGCGCCCCTGATAAGGGCGAGGTCGGTAGTTCAAGTCTACCCAGGCCCACCATTCTTGAGGTTGGAGAATAGAAGTTAGAGGTTAGAAGGCGAGCCTGGAGCCCGGGGAATCCTAAGACCGCCAACAACAGCCTACAGCTGCGACATGCGATGGCATATTACTTTTACGTCTTGCGGAGTCAGACCACCCCCCATTTCTATACGGTCATACCGAAGTCCTGGCCCGGCGAATCTACCAACTCAATAACAATCGGACCGTCTCGAATAAGAATCGAGGACCATGGGAAATTTTCTATTCGGAGTTTTGTCATTCTGAGCGAAGCGAAGAATCTCTCTTCGATTTAAGTATAAGAAAACAATCAAGGAGAGATTCTTCGCTTCGCTCAGAATGACAGCGCTTTGAGTTTTTCCGCAGCCTCTAGAGCGTCCCGATCAGATAGGGAAGATCGGTAGTTCAAGTCTACCGAGGCCCACCAAACAAGCGACCTCCCTTCGCGCTCGTGTAATTGTCTCGGCTACTCAACTGGCTTGACATGTGCTCCACATGCAATTATGCTTGGCACATGTCCAAGATGATTCAGGTTCGCAATGTTCCGGATGGCGTGCATCGCACGTTGAAGGCTCAGGCAGCCCTGGCCGGGATGTCTCTTTCCGATTTCCTTTTGGCGGAGATGCGCCACCTTGCCGAGCGGCCCACGGTCGCGGAACTGCGGGAACGCTTGCGCCACCGCTCGCGGATTGCAGACCCCCTATCCGCGGCAGAAGCCGTGCGCCGCGAGCGGGATGCACGGTGATTGTTCTGGATGCCTCTGCCGCAATCGAGTGGCTTTTTCAGTCGCCCATCGGAAGGAAGATCGATCACCGAATGTTTGTTCCTTCGGAGTCGCTCCACGCTCCTCATCTCATCGACGTCGAAGTGGCTCAGGTGTTGCGGCGTTATGTTCGGGATAAGACGATTACCGCCCAGCGAGGCCAGGAAGCGCTCGAGGATCTCCGCGACCTGCCACTCAGCCGCTATCCGCATGATTTCCTTATTCCTCGCATTTGGGAACTCCGGGCAACGCTCACGGCTTATGATGCGGTATACGTGGCGCTCGCTGAGTTACTCGGCGCCCCGCTCTTGACCTGCGACGGCAAGATTGCATCCGCGCCAGGTCATCACGCTAAGGTAGTGGTAGTATAGGGCGATAACCGGGTGCTACGGCCACCTCCCGACACGCAGTTGGGTCTGCTCGGGAATTACTGATGAAGAGTTCTAAGATCGTCAACCAGTGCCCGGCAATTCTAGATGTTGGGTGTTGGAAGTTAGTGGCTGGAAGGCAAACCTGGATTCCGGGAACGTCTGAGGTCGGAGGTGCTGACTTGAGGCGAATTTTCGCAATCTCTACGATTTTTGCTATCTGCATTCTGGTATGGGGCGTCCCTCTGTTTGCACATCACGGGACGGGCGTGGCTTATGAAACCGACAAGCTGATCACTCTGAAGGGAACCGTGACGGAATGGATTTGGTCCAACCCTCATTGCGGCATTCTGTTCGATGTGACCGACGACCAGGGCAACGTCGTGCATTGGGGCGCCGAACTCGGCAATCCGCACATGTTGTCCAGTGCAGGCTTTAGCAAGGATGTGCTCAAGCCAGGGGACAAAGTAACCATCGTCGGACACCCTTCCAGATCCGGCGCGCCGCGCGTTGAGTTTAGAAATATGGTGCTCCCCGATGGCCGCACGCTCGCGATGGGAGGCGTTAAGGGGAACGGCGAACGCGCGGACACGGAGTACGAGACGCCTGGAAAATAGGTCCGCAGTTTTTCATCCGGCATTTCAGCCTTCGCGCGGACGACCCACATCATGAAACCTGAATCGAGAACGGGATCCGAATGAATTGCCGAAGGAGATGCAACATGTGGAATCGACTCCTCAAATCGGTCGAGGTCCTGGCGGCGCTGCTGGCGTTCTCGTGCGTCACGTTCGCGCAGACATACGGCACGCCGGGATATTCGCCGGGCGCGTGGAAACCGGACGAGTTGCCGAAGGAGCTTTCCAAGCCGAAGCCATTCAATGCCCGCGATTTGTCCGGCGTGTGGTCCACGCCCACCACAGCAGGCTATTTCGAGCGACATTCCCTGAACGATAAATGGAGGGAAGTCAAAGACAAGAAAATCCCGCCGCAGATGAGGTCAGACGCTTCGCCGCCGCCGATGACGGATTGGGGCAAGGCGAAATTTGATGCCAACAAAGTGAGTTATGGCCCTCGAGCCGTTGAGCCCGAATTGAACAACGATCCGGTTTCCCAGTGCGAGCCCTTGGGCTATCCACGCGACTTGTGGGAGGCGAATCTGAGGCCGTTTGAATTCATTCAGACTGCGGACAGGGTGCTGCAACACATGCAGTATCACGACACCTGGCGCACGATCTGGACCGACGGGCGACCCCTTCCGAAAGATCCCGATCCGGCCTGGTACGGATATGCGATCGGCAGATGGGAGGGAGATACCTTCGTCGTGGAGTCCATCGGCTATGACGACAGAACATGGATCGATCATTTCGGCAATCCGCACAGCGACCAGATGCGCCTGGTCGAGCGCTGGCGGCGCGTCGACAAGGACACGCTCAAACTCGATATGACGCTCACCGATCCAAAAACGTATACGAAGCCGTGGGTGGCGGAAACCATCACATTCGTCAATCCGAAAGCGGCCATTTTTGAGGAAATCTGTTCGCCGTCGGAGGAACACCGATTTAACGACGAAATTCGGGATGAATCCAAGGCGAAATCCAAACCTTAGTCCGAATCTTTCACAAGTCACTCGCACCAATTTTATTAAGTAAGGATGGAATGTGGCCCGGCAGGGCCAGTGGCGCAGGCTTCAGCCTGTGGGGGGTTCGTCCTGGCAAGCACCAAACACCACAGGCTGAAGCCTGCGCCACTACAGACCGAGTTACTTCCACGTGCGCGCGATCATCTCGTCCACTTCGTGAACCCCCGCTTCTAGATTTTCGGCTTGCAGATACGCCGCGACATAGCGGTCCGGGCGAATCAACGCCAGTCCCGGAGGCAGGGTCTTCATGGAGCGCGAGAAATCGCCGGTGGCATCGAATGGGCTGGTGACTCCATTCGGCGCCGGAAGGGAGTCGCCGGGCGCACGGATCGCGACTCGCTGAAGGTTCAGAGGCTGCCATAGATCGGCGGGCAATTTATCAAAAAGATTTGGGGGCGTCTGCGGCAGGGAAACCAGTGCGAAATTGTCCCCCAGAAATTCATCCAGCAACGCGGTACGATCCGCGGCGCGAACTTCGGGCTGCGGAAAGAGTCTTCCGATCAACGGACTCGCGCCGTGCTTGCCTCCGCCAGCGAGAAAGCCAGCATCAAAGCGGGGCTTGGGTTTGTATTTCATCTCCGCGAAATAGTTGCGCGCGGGCGGGACGACGCTGAGCAGACGAAAGGCAGCCTGCAAACCGAAGGCGCTCCAGAAGCTGCGCGGCATCATCACTTTGCCCATCCGCAGCGCCAGCAGGATCATTTCCCAGGCATGCTTGCGGCGCTCCTGCTCGTAGGTCTCGAGCAGGCGAGGGCCCAGCTTTCCTTGAATCACTGCCGCGAGCTTCCACGCCAGATTATGCGCGTCGCGGATTCCGCTGTTCATTCCCTGCCCGGCGAATGGAGGCGTGAGATGCGCGGCATCGCCCACCAGGAAAATGCGGCCGTCCCGCCAGCGGTCGGCCATGCGCGCATGAAAGGTGTAGACGCGGCTTCGGCGGAGCGGGGTGTATTCTTCGCCGTGCCGGCTCAGCAACTTCCTCGTGAATTCGGGAGAGATGACTTCTGGTTCGATTTCGCCTTCATGCAACATGAATTCAAAACGCCGGGTCCGATCCGGCCCGGGAAGCGAGAGACACGGGCGCGCCGGATCGCAAAAGACTTTTGTATCGCGCGTGTGGTCCCGCGTTTCCTCGAGATCGAGGATGAGCCAGCGTTCACGAAATGTGGACCCGCTGAGTTTGATCCCGAGCTTCTCGCGGACGAAACTGCGCCCTCCGTCGCACGCGACCAGATACGGGGTGGAGACCTCGGTCAAGCTTCCATCGGCGCGCCGCAAAACAAGATCGACAGCGTCCGAGCCTTGCTGGAAGTCGATCAATTCCGTGCTGAACCAAGCTTCGGAACGAGTCTCCCTGACCGCGTGCGTGCAGAAATAATCCCGCAACTGCTGCTCGAAGATCGGCTGGCGAAATGCGTTCCGCCGCGGATAGCCATATTCCTTTGCGGTGGGACGAACCCGCAGAAAGCACGATCCTCCCGCACTGAAATAATCGGATCCGTAACCAAGCACCACGCGTGAAACGACGGCCTCGACCACGCCTATCGCCTGCATCGTGCGCAGCGACTCGTCGTCAATCGAAACCGCCCTCGGTTCCTGGACGGTCGTCTCGTTCCGCTCGATGAGCAGAACATCAATGCCATAGCGCGCGAGAAGGTTTGCGGTGGTAAGGCCGTTTGGCCCTGCTCCCACAACCACGACGGGCCATACCTTATCTGATGTCATGAGTCAGCGCGGATTGAATCAGTTAGATTTTCGATTTGTAGCGAACAGTAAGTCCTGCTCCTAATCCGCCGTTGGAGAAAGATTCCGGCGAACTTCGCAGTGCTCGTTGTCCTCAAAAAAGAATAGATTTAGCTCAACAATATGACCCCAGGTCTTCACTAGCTCTTGCCCAAGCAGCATTTCTCGCGCTCTTTGCGGACTTTGCGAATGGTCTTGTCGACGGTCGCCTGCGTGAGTCGCTCGCCGGATCGAAAGACCCAGACACCGTGCTTTTTGCGAAGTTGAATTGCACGTTTCTTCAAGTCCTCACGACCTTTCTACTTGACGGCGATGGGATTCACGGGTGATCCAACGGCCCGCGTAATCGGCAGCGGCGGGGCGCAGAAAAAGAATTCGTACACCTGATCCTGCGCGCAATCCGCCGCCAGGTCTTTCAAGTAAAAAATCTCGCCCATGCTGATGCCGATCATGGGGATGACAACCCAGTGCCAGGGCTGCGTCGCGGCGCTCGTCTCATTTGGCCGGACCTCGCAGCCCCAGGTATCCGCGCAGATTGCGGCGATGTCCGTCTTCCGAATCCACTCGGCGGTTTCAAAGCGCAGGCCGGGCGCGTTGCCGCCCGCGTAACCTTCCCAATTGCCCGCGCTCAGGCAGCGTTCCATGTGCCCTGTCCGCACGATCACAAAATCGCCCTTGCGAATTTCCACGCCCTGCGCAACGGCGCATTTTTCGAGCTCGGCGGTGCCGATGCCGTAGCCGTCTTCGAGCGAGTCCACACCCTTGAAACGGGCCACGTCGAGAAGCACGCCGCGCCCGACCATTTTGTCTTTCACATTTTCAATGCCGTTCTTGTGCGCTCCGTCCGAATCGACGAGGCGCGCATCGTAGCCATTCCACATGTTCTCGCCGTAAAAAACGTGGCCCAGCGCGTCCCACTGCGTGCCGCATTGCAGCGGCATGGAGACCATGTCGTCGGCATATCGTATTCCGATGGATTCCTGGCGTCCGGCGACCGCGTCGGTCCCGGTGGCCAGCATGGTGTGTATTGGATTGAA
>Ga0116219_10001279_pt1 | contig 23834 bp, 23 predicted proteins | sample Sb_taG_4_FD_91019 | JGI IMG/M metagenome (GOLD analysis project Ga0116219, IMG submission 91019) | Peat soil microbial communities from Weissenstadt, Germany - Sb_50d_6_BS metaG | ecosystem: Environmental > Terrestrial > Soil > Wetlands > Peat | place: Germany: Weissenstadt | collected 2010-09-21
CACCCCGGCACTGCGCGCCACCGCTCCCTGCCCCGCGTTGTAGGCGGCCAGGGTCAGCTTCACGTCGCCTCCGTAGTTCTGCATAAGCTGCTTTAGATGACGAACCCCGGCGTCGACGTTTTGTTGCGGATCAAACGGATTGGCCACCTTGAGCTGGCGTGCGGTTTGCGGCATCAGTTGCATCAGGCCCATTGCGCCCTTGCGCGAAACTGCATTGGGATTGAAGTTCGACTCCACCTTGATGACAGCCCGCACCAGGTTGGGATCGACGTTGTGCCGCGACGCCGCCTGATCAATGGCGGCATCGATATCCTGCGCTGAGAACGCCCGTCCGTGAACGAAATTCGGGAGAGGCGAGCTTTGGCCTGACGTCTCGCCGAGATAGTGGTTGACCTCCGCCGCTGCCGAGCGCGCTGCCCGGATGTTGGCGGAAGGTACCGGCTTCCAACGGTGTTCGGCAGCGCTCCAGTAGGCCAGCGAATTCCGCCGGACGGGAGTCTCGGAGCGCTTGTTGGTCATGACTGGAAAGGATTCGTTGACATAGACTTTCCGGCCGTTGTCGTCGGTGCTGGTGATGGCGGTCTTGGCGCCGCCGGAACCGGCTTCTGCCTGCACGTATGGCGTGGTGAGCGAAAGGAAGGTCGCGATTACGGGACTAGCCATCAGGGCGAGTTGCAGGTGCTTTCGCATAGCCGGGCGCGCAAAAATCATCGCGAAGACGGTAAAAACCAACCGTCGACATGACACTTTCCGGCGCGGACCAAACAACTCCGCGCCTTCCCACCCGGAACCTGACGGAGAATCCTAAAACCAGAGTGCAACGATTATAGGTCGGCGACGGCCGGGCGGCAACTTACCAAAGGAGCGTTGAACCACGGTGGTAATCTGTGTAAATTGTTGAAATAATTACCGCTTCTAGAGGGTACGTGCAGGCGGAGGACGAAAGATCGCATGGACAGCAGCGGTCACCGGGCGTAACATGGCGGGCAATCTGCGCGCTTGTTCGGCTCTCCCACCGGCAACGCTGGAAATCCACTTAAGGTTGGATTCTTAGCCATGAATTGCAATCGCAACTCTCGCGCCGTCCGCCGCTGGTTGGCAGTCATCACGGTGAGTCTCTTGCTGGCCTCCGCTGCTTCCGCCGAGTGGAAGGAGAAAGTGCTCTACAGCTTCCAGGGCGGGGCAACTGACGGCGCTCTGCCCGCTGGCGGCGTGGTGTTTGATGCGGCGGGCAATCTCTACGGAGCTACTACGCAAGGCTTTGGGTTTTGCCCTCCGGCGCAGTGCGGGTCTGTCTTTCAGCTCTCGCCCCCGGCCAAGAAGGGCGATCCCTGGACCGAGAGCGTGCTCCACGTTTTCACCGGCAACAGCAACGGTGACGGCGACACTCCGGTTGGTGGCTTGGTGATCGACAGCACCGGCAACCTTTACGGCACTGCCGGTTACGGCGGCACGGGGGGGTGCGTTCTTCTGGGAACTAAAGTTGGCTGTGGCATTGTGTACGAAATGACGCCGCCGCAGACCAAGGGCGGCAAGTGGACAGAGAAAGTGCTGTACAGCTTCCAGGGTGGCAAAGACGGTTACCTTCCCGTCGGCAACCTGACCCTCGACAAGGCGGGGAGCCTCTACGGGGCAACGGAGTTCGGTGGCGGGTTCGGAAGTTGCGACTCACCCTACTACCAATATTGCGGCACGATTTTCAAACTGAGTCCGCCAAAGACCAAGGGCGGCAAGTGGAAGGAGAAAGTGCTATACAGCTTCAAGAGCGGCACGGACGGAGCTAATCCTAACGGCGGTTTGGTCTTCGACAGCAGAAATGCTATTTACGGGACCACTTCGATTGGCGGCGGCACAAACTGTCAGAGTGATCTAGGCGCCGGTTGCGGAATAGTTTTCGAGCTTAAACCCCCTGCAGAAAAGGAGGGGCGATGGCATGAGCAAGTGCTTTACCGTTTTGTGGCGGGTACCGATGGAGCTGGACCAAATGGCGGTTTAATCCTTGATACCAAGGGCGCAGTCTACGGCACTACATTCGGCGGGGGCAGTGAGAACGGTACGGTTTTCAGGCTAACGCCACCGGCGAAACTAGGACTGCGGTGGGGGAAAACTCTGCTGTACGTGTTTCAGAGTTGTAGCAACGTAACCGGCTGCAGCCCAGGGGCAGGCCTAGCCATTGATTCGGCGGGCAACCTCTTCGGTACGGCTGGTGGCGGAATATCTCGCGGAGGAGTGGTTTTTCGGTTGAAGCGCATTACGAATAGCGGCCCCTGGCCTTGCTCTGTTCTATATAGCTTTACGGGTTCCCCCGACGGATATGGCCCGGATGCGGGCCTGAGTTGGGACAAGCTAGGAAACCTATACGGCACAACCCTGTACGGCGGTACAGGGCAGGCTTGCCAAGGCGGCTGTGGGACCATATTTGAGGCAACGAAGTAGGAACGGACGTTCCCAACAATTAAACAGGACAACTGAGTAGCGTACAACGTAAGGAGAATAAAAATGAAAAACGTCACGAGATTAGCGTCCTGTCCAGCAATCTTCGCGGCTGTCGCGATCTTAATCGGTTGGTTTTTGGTTTTGCCCACCCGAGCGGAGGCACAGACCGTAGGAAACAACGCCGTGTACTACTACACCACTAGTAACCCAGGCGTTTGCTGCAAGGGCTCTGGAGCGTTCATTGACGCCAGCATGCTTTTGCATTCGGGTTCAGACATTTGCGACACGATATACGGGCTCTTCACGGGACGAACCGGATTTCCTCCCTACCCGTCCGCAGGCGCAGTGATTGACGCGCGTGGTATCAGCGGCTCGGCGCTGACCTGCACGAAAGGTAGTCCGTGGACCGAAAGCGGCAGTTCCGCAACCCTACCATCGACTATACTGCTACCCGCTACGACACCCTCCGCACCTATCGTCATTCCCACACCGTGGATCTTGCCCAACAACACGCGGTTGATCGGTGAAGGCGACAACGATCCCACCTCCGCCACTCCGCTGACCACGATTCAGGCGTCGAGCAGTTTCTCCGGAAACATGATTCAGTTTGGGGGGCTGGCCCACGCTTTCCCTGACCCAAAACAGCGGGTGCCCCGTCCTTCTCGCGTTCTTTGCGAGAGGGCGGGGCTTCTAGAGGCTTTCCGTTGCCGCAAGACCAGCGCACGGCGGATAAATTAGACTGTGGGTGCCCCACTCTTTCGCGTTCTTTGCGAACGGGTGGGGCAGTGGCGGAGTGCTTAGACCTGCGATGCGGATCTTCAAAAGAGGGGTGGTTCACCAGTGAACCTCAATCAGTTTCGACTGCGACCGGGGCTGGTGGCGGTCATTCTTTCGCCAGCCGGGATGTACGGCGTTCGGCTCCGGCGATACCGTAATCACGATGTGCAGTAGCGCCTGCACCGGCGCCTCAGCATAGAACCTGAGGTAGACTTGGACGGGCGAGGACGCCCGTCCTCCACAAAATGAGTGAACTGGAAAATTCTTCGCGGCAAACGCCGGACTCTCTCATGCTCTACGGCTTCTGGTATCGCGCCCTGCTCAGCAGCCAGGTCTCGCGCAACCGCCTGCATAAGGCGATGCTGCTGGAGACACCTCTGGCCCTCGGCCGCGATCGCCAGGGAAAGCCTTTCGCTATGCGCGATGCCTGCCCGCACCGGGGAATGCCGCTCTCGTGCGGCTGGTTTGATGGTCAGAATTTGGAGTGCAGCTATCACGGCTGGAAGTTCGATGCCCACAGCGGCCAGTGCCGGCTCATCCCGTCGCTGACTTCCGATCAAGAGCTGAAGCTGGACCGCATCTATGCCGGAAGTTACGCCTGCGAGGAGCACGACGACTACGTTTGGGTATTCGTTCCCGAACCACTTCCGCCGGGAGCCGGGTTCAGCAAAGCGGTCGAGCCGTCCTCCGCCGTGCCACGAGTTCCGACTTTCGGCGGAAAATATGAGATCGCTTATTTGACGGCTGACCTGCCCTGCAGCGTGGACCACGGCATCATCGGCCTCATGGACCCGGCGCACGGGCCGTTTGTCCATCAGGCATGGTGGTGGCGTAGCCGCCACAGCATTCACGAGAAGCAAAAGAATTTCGAGCCCATCCCCATGGGCTTCCGCATGAGCGCCCACACGCCCAGCTCGAACAGCGCGCCCTACAAACTGCTGCGGCTCTACGCGGACGCGGATTCGATCACGACCACCATTGATTTCGTCTTGCCCAACCTGCGCCTGGAAACTATCCGCGCCGGCAAGAACTGGTTTTCCAGCTTGACCACGGTTACACCCATCACGCGCAGCCATTGCCGCATCGACGTGGTGGCTTGCTGGAATATTTTCCGCTGGGTTCCGTTTGGACCGGCGTTGCTGAAGTTTGTGTTCGCGAAGTTTGTCGAACAAGACCGGCAGACGATGGAGAATCAGTCGGAAGGCTTGAAGCACAATCCGCACCTCATGCTGATCGACGACGCCGATCGTCCGGCGAAGTGGTATTTCCAGTTGAAAGCGGCGTATTTGGAGTCATGCCGCAATGGCGGAGAGATGCATCATCCCATGAACGGGCCGGTCACATTGAAGTGGAGAAGCTAGAGTTTTCGTGGCGCTGGCTTCCCGGCGGCTGGGTGAGTCCACACCTTTTGTGAAGCTTCGTTTCCGCTGATCAGTGGAAGAAGTTGATCGCCACCGCCGGGGTGATCGTGGTCGCCGTGTTGCGGCCGAGCGCAATGATGCGGGTGCCGACGAGCACTCCCAGATTTCGTTTCCAATTGTATTCAATTGCCGGCGCGAAGCCGAAAGCCTCGCTGGAGCCGGAGTCCAGCCGGATGCTGGGCGGATTCTGCGCGCTGGTGGAGTCCAGAATGTTGTACCCGGTCGTGCGCGTATTGCCGGCGTGGCGGTATGTGGCATCAAGCGCCAGCACCCATTTCCGCGTCAGGCTGTATTCCCAGGCCGCGTCGACGAAGAGAGAGCCGCCGGGCCTGGCGTGCCCACGGAATCCGGTCGCTGTACCGTAGACACTGACGTCTTCTACATTCACGTTGTTGGAAAACGCCGGCAACAGGTTGAAGCGCATGCGCAGAATGCGGCCATTCGGCAGCCAGAAGTAGGTCTGAGAATAGAACGCCACCGTCGTGGTGTAGGCCCCGCTTCCCAGGCCGTCGCTCGGCCGGTTGCCCAGCCGGTCGTACTTTCCCGTCGGAAACGTTTCCTGCACGGCGACCGAGGTCGTCGGAATCCAACTGCCTTCATGAAATTTCGTGAACTCGTACTGAGCCTGCAAGGTGAGATCGCCCAACCCGACCCCGGAGCCGCTCGGGCCCTTGCTCGCCACGTTGTAGCCCGCCGTCGGGATCAACCCAACCGTCACTCGGTCTGCGAGTCCGTAGTTCACGTACGTGAGCGACCCGACGCCGTTCGAATGAGCAGCACTCACATCGTAGAGATAGGGCTCGATCAGGAAATGGCCGCGCGGTAACGTCGTGGCATTGGGCGCCAGCATGGGTCCGGTCCACCAGGCATCGTCCAGCGATTGCCGGTCAACCGAAGATGGGGCTGGCTTTTCCTGCGCACCGGCAAGGCACGCCATCATGGCCAGCATGGCGAATATTCCCCGAACCGCGCTTCCGAATGTCATCTGTACGGCCCTTTCAATAGATGCAAGAGGCGCGATAGGTGACTCTTCCAGGTACCAATCTCGAAGTCAAAGTTATGTTGGCCGTCCCGCTCTGTGACAGCCGGTTGAGATCCTGCTCTAGTGGTTTGTGGTGAGGTTCGGCCGAATCCTGTCAGAGTGTGCAGGATGAAGACGGCAGTCAACATCAGAAGCGGTCCGCACCGGAGTTCAGTGCGCCTGGTCAGATTCATCTCTCACCCGTGTGTCGGTCGCGATCCAGTTCACTTCCCAAGTCTTGCCTCCATCGTCCGAGAATGACTGTTCAAAGCGGCACGAATTCGGAGTGATGTCGGAGATAACAAATCGAACATAGATGGCTCGGCCATTGAGGGTTTCCTGATCATAGAACTCACCGCGCCCATTCTTAAACTCGCCGATCGTCGGCTGACTCATAGTGCCGCCGCTGCTGCTGGCAAAATTCAGGCTCCACTGGTGGGATTGCGGATTGTACAGACGAAGATTCAGACCCTCGAAGTGACCCGCCGGGCCATCGGCCTCGAGTTCCACCAAATTGGCGCGGCCATTCCAGATCTTTCGGACCACGGTCGTACCCTCATATTCGACCCAGGTAGTGGAGCCGGTTAAGGGATGCAGGAGGCGCGTCAGGTGAGTTTTCCAGGTACCTATCTCGAAGTCGAAATCGTGTTGCCCGTCCCGCTCCGTGGGAGTGTGTTCAGGGCTTTTCGACGCATCTGAATTCTGCTGCGCGAGTCCCGGACGAGGCGTTGAGATGACAACCAGGCTGCACGCCAGGAGGTAAGTCCGAAAATGTTTGAGTGCGTTCATCACTGCTTCCTTTTCACTCGTTTGTTTATCCGCTTACGCCGACCGCGGCGCCGTGATCCCCGTGCAGGGCGATCATCATGGCAACCAGCGCATGCGCGAGCGGGGAGTGGGATCGAGAACAATCAACTCCGGAGCCCCCCGGAGCAAGCCTGTCGCAGTAAGCGATGGCAGGGAACGTTCGGCCACGGGAGTGAAGGCGGTCTCCAGCATCTGGTTATCTCTGAGGACGCCCAGCCACACCAGGTAGGGCCCATCGGTTCGGATGGGAAGCTGCGGGAAGTTATTTTTCACATCCAACGTAACCAGAACGCCGGCTTCCCGTGCACCCGTGGCCCGATAGCTGGCGAATGCGGTCTCCGCCTCTTTGGCAAAGGCCTCCACGCCGTTTGCTTTTACCGCAAATATCTGCGCGACCACGACCCCTTCAGCTCCATGCGCTTCGGTGACGGGATCGACAGCCGGCAGCACAACGACCCCTCGTTCGGGGCTCAGCGGACGGAGCAGCATCACGTTGTCGGAGTCAATCATGAGATCGTTCAACGTGTTCCTATGCTCATTCCATAGTGGCCCGTAGTAGAAAGCCGCATTCACCACCGCGCGATCGTCAATCGTGTGAAAGCCCCTGATCCATGTGAAGCCGGACTGGTTCTTTCGCTCGAAGAAAGAGCCTGCTGCGATTGCTCCTAACTGCTGAAAAGCCTCGGGAAAATAACTTTCAAAATACTGGGCGAAATGCGTGCGCTCTCCCTCTTTGACTGTGTAGCGGCGAAACTCGATCGCCTGAAAGCCGCTTAGATGGGCGTTGTGTTCTCCGGGCACTTTTACGGCCGTCTGATTAGTCTGAGCCAATGTGAGGTGGCAGATTGCAATAAAAGACAGAGTTCCGACTAAGAATCGCAGCATTGGTTTGTCCTTTTCTATTCGTGGCCGCGCTGCTGCCAGCAAAGAAACTGGCTGCTAGCGGTCCGCTCGCGTCATTTCCATAATCCAGTTCGTTTCCCATGTCTTGCCACCGTCCGGGGAAAAGGCCTGCTCCCAGCGGCACGAACCAGGTTTGATGTCCAGCCAGGAGTAGCGAACAAAGATGCTGCGGCCCTGGAAGAATTCCTGATCGTAGAAGTCTCCGCGGCCATTCCTGAACTCGCCAATCGTGGGAATCTCCATAGCGCCATTCGCCTGGTTGGCCCAGTAGAGGCTCCACTGATGCGATTTGGCGTTATAGGTGCGCACGGTCATGCCCTCGATGTGGCCCGAAGGGCTATCGGCCTCGTATTCGTCCATGTTCGCCCTTCCGTCCCAAATCGGCCGGGCGACAGCAGTTCCGTCGAACTCAACCCACGTGTTCGAGCCCGTGAGCGGATGCAGCAAACGGCGGTTGTGAACTCGCCAACTACCGAACCAAAAATCAAAATCATGTTGACCATCCCGCCGCGTAACGGTTGGTTGAGATCCGGCGTTCGGTGCGGCCGGAGTGGTTTGAGCCAATCCCGAAACAGAGTACGTGAGAATGCTAAGAGTGCACACCACGATACAGGTTCGAAAATTCTCGAGAGCGTTCATCGCGTCCTCTAAATTCACTTACCAACGATGGAAACCAGCGCAACGCTGATCTGCTGGCAGCCCATCCCTAGAATGACGGAATGTGTGGTATTTTTGAAGTCCCACTTTCCGTGTCATTTGTGATACCACTTTCGAAGCAGGGTGAACCGCTTTTCCGGCAGGTCTACCAGGGATTGCGGCAAGCCATTTTGTCGGGCACCTTCCGGTCGGGTGACCGCCTCCCCTCGACGCGGGACTTGGCTGAACAACTGGGAATTTCTCGGACAGTCGTATTGCTGGCCTACGAGCAGCTGTTAGCAGAAGGTTTCGCAGGCGGCCGGGGCGGTTCAGGAACATATGTATCCGAAGGATTAGGCGGCAGCAGGCCAAAAAGACGGGAAAAGTCCGCCAAACTCCGGCTGTCGCATTATGGCTCTGCAGCCGCTGATGTTGCGGCAACGGTGGATTTTCCGGGCCGGCGCCCGATTCCGCTCCGGTACGATTTTGCCTATGGACGGGGCGACGTGGCAACGTTTCCTTTCGAGATGTGGCGGCGCATCCTGCTGCGGCATGCCCGGAAGGCCCCGGTTCGTGAACTCGACTACGGTACAGCGGCCGGAAGCTATGCGCTGCGCGAGGCGATTTGCGTCCACCTGCGGCGGTCGCGAGGGGTGATCTGCGATCCGTCGCAAGTGATTGTCGTGAACGGCTCGCAGCAAGCATTGGACCTGGTTGCGCGGGTACTGATCGAACCCGGCGATCCGGTCGCCATCGAGGATCCGCAGTATCAGGGCACACGGGAAGTCATGCGCGCTGCCGGCGCTCGCCTACAGCCGGTGCCGGTCGATCGCGACGGCCTGAATCCTGCCAAGCTGCCCGAGGATGGCCGCATAGCCTTCGTCACGCCTTCGCACCAGTTTCCCACCGGCGCGATTCTTCCGCTCGCTCGCCGCCTCGCACTCCTCGCGTGGGCCAGGAGCAAGGACGCAGTGATCGTTGAGGACGACTACGATGGCGAGTTCCGCTACGAAGGACAACCGCTGGAGTCTCTGCAGGGTCTGGATAGCGAAGGGCGCGTCATCTACGTCGGGACGTTCTCGCGTACGGTCTTCTCAGCACTCCGCATCGGCTACTTGATCGCACCCAAATCGTTGGTTCCAGCGTTCACCTCGGCCAAATGGCTCTGTGATCGGCATACCGCCACCCTGGAACAGGAAACGCTGGCGGAGTTCATCACTAGCGGAATCTACGAGCGCCATTTGCGTCGCGTTCGCCGCCGGAATACTGCAAGTCGCCAAGCGCTGCTCGCCGCCATTCACAAGTATTTGGGCGATCGTGTCGAGGTGACCGGTGATGGTGCCGGTGCTCACCTCGTGCTGTGGCCTAGTAAGGGCATCTCGGAAGACGTCGTCATTCATCGAGCGGCAGCGCGGGGAGTTGGCATTTACGGAATTTCCCGATACTTCTTAAAACAGCCGTCGCGGATGGGGCTAATGCTCGGCTACTCGCGGATAAACGAGGAGGAAATTCGAGACGGCATCCGACGGTTAAGCGAAATACTCTGAAATCCGCCGTGCTCCGGACGCGTCAGAATCGCGCGGCAGATGGTCACGCGAGCACCTTGAGTATTCTGGTTACCTATAATATGCATCGGGTTGCACCTGTGGGACCCGGCTCCGGTCAAGGAATTCAGGCTAAGTGGCTGGTTTTCTGGCCGTTTGGGAAAGCCTGGCGCAATGGTGTTTAAGGTGCATTTCCCCTAGTGCCCGCTGCTTTGGGGCGGAGATCGGGGTCTCACTTGTTGAGCTGGACGCAAGACACCGTGGTCACAGTTTTGCCCGAGCCGAAGCCCAAGAATAAGCATTCGCTGCTCCCGGTTCTGGTCGTGCTGTTTCTGATTTCCTACGGCTTGATGTCCCTACTGGCGGTGGAACAGGATCGGACAATTGCGTCCCAGCGTTCGCTGATCACGTCTCTGCTCCACGACAGTACGGAACTGAGCGGCCTTAAAGGCAAGCTCCTGCAAAAGCAACATGCGCAGGCGGGAGATCGCTCCCAGGCGCAGACTCCGTCAGCCCAGGCTCCGATGACCCAGGACACACCGGGTGGCAACGCGCAGCACAGCCACAATGCAGGCAAACTGCGGAAGGTCCCACAAAAACCGCCGTTGGGAATTGCGGACATTGTCGACGGACGCAGGATCGTGAAGACGATCTGAATTCAAGGCCCGGCAAGGTAGGATGAAAACTCTGGCCACACTATTGTTGGCGTTGTCTCTGCCCGGGTCGAAGTTCGTAGCGCCTCAGCGCCCGCCAGTCGATCGTCCTTTAGCGCGGCATGGGCGCGAGGGTGGTATCTGGTACATGGCGGAAAGTGGTCATGCGGTGTTCTGCTATGGTCCCGTCGTGCTACTGAAACAGGCAAACGGCGGCTTCCTGCATGTGGCGACTTTCTGTCGGGGCGATCAGACGATTGTGCCCTTGAAAGATTGAGTTTTCCAGCAGTGCAGTCCTAAATTCCATAAATCACAACGGACACGAAGTTTCACGAAGGAGTGAGTCTGGAGGCTTCCTTCGTGTTGCGTCGTGTCCTTTGCGGTTAATCTGCTTTCTCGGCGGCGCGGGAGTGTCGCGGCATCCTGTACATTGTTCTAATGGCGAAGTTCGAGAAGCATATTTTCATCTGCGGGAACCAGCGGCCGGTGGAACATCCGAGGGGGTGCTGCGATCCCGAGGCGAAAGCGGAGTTGCAGAAACTGTTTAAGCAGAAACTGGCGGAACGCGGATTAAAAGGAAGGGTGCGGGCGAATCAGTCTGGGTGTCTCGACCAGTGCGAGCATGGTCCGAACTTGGTGATCTATCCGGAGGCGGTATGGTATGGCGGGGTGACGCTGGCTGATGTGGAGGAAATCATCGAGTGTCACATTGTGGGAGGGAAGCCGGTAGAGCGGTTGAGGCTGCGAGATTCGTGCATCAACACCGCGAGTTGCCAGCATAAACCACGGCCGGGATCGACGAGTAAGAACGGGTGAGCGGCTGTCTGCCGGGCGGCAAGGAGGGCTCACCCTTATCAGTTCTCAATTGCGGGTTAGTTCTCCCTCTTTCTTGCCGGTGATGGTGACGAACCGAATGACGCCCTCGCTGTCCTCGAAAATCAGGCCCGTGCCCTCGGAGTTCACCACTGCGGTAACCAGACGACCGTACGATTTAGGGATGCCGCCGTGGGTCGGGGTTTGGTCATAACGGGCTAACTCTCCCTCTTTCATGCCGGTTACGCTGACGAACCGAATTACGCCCTGGGCGTCCTCAAAAATGAGGCCGGTTCCTATCTGGTCCGCAATCGCGGCAACCAGACGACCGTAGGATTTGGGGACGCTGCCCTGGGTCGGAGACCCGGCATAGGCGATCGTTGTGTTCCTATTTCCAATCAGGTATCCGGCGAGCAACAAAAGCGCGCTGGCTAAGACGAAAAGAATCCTCTTTCGCATTTGCCTCACACCTCCCAGTGGTTGCGCCACCGCTCATTTTGGCAGGACTAGAATTTTGTGCATCATACCCAGATCTTCGTGGAGCAGGATATGACAGTGAAACACAAATGTACCCGCAATGGTGGAATCCCGGAAATCAAACCGAGCCTTGAAGCTGTGGTAGGGATGACCTGGGCCTTCCCAGAAGGGAATCTCAAAGGTATCGCGTAGGTCCTGGTCGGTGACGGGCTTTCCGTCCACTTCCAAAAGCTTGAAGTGGATTTGGTGGATGTGGAAGTCATGGGTCTCGAGGGCATGGTTTTCCACGATCCAGTCTTCCACCGCTCCCACGTGAGTCGTGATCACGGGCTTCTCGTTGGCTTTGAAAACCTTCTGTTTTTGTCCGTCGATCGTGATGTAGAACTGGATGGGGCCGTTGGTGCCGCCGAATTCCTCCGAGAAATAGAGTTTGCGCAGCGCGGTTGGCTTCTGTTGGCTCAATCCGGCGAATTTAATGCTTTGCATCGAGATGCGAGGCCCGGGCTCGGTAGTCTTTGTCGTCTCTTGCTGTATCGGTTGCGCTTCATCTGCATCACCGCTGACTTCGATCTTAGCCAGTTGCTGTTCGAGATCGGGATTGCCAGTCGGACCGGTGGAATAACTCAGCGACATAAAGAGCGCCTCGTTGGTTTGCGGAGGAGCCTGTACGATGAACTCCGCGCGCCCGGCGGGAGGCACTAAAATTGTGTCCTCGAATCTGGACTTGGCGAGAGGATAGCCGTCGAGCGCGATCAACTCCATTTTCTGCGGGACACCATTAAACCAAAATTGCAAGGGCATGAAATCCTGGATGGTAGCATTTGCCACCCGCCAGAACTGCTTTTCATTGGGCTTCATTTTGATGATGGGAGACGGGAGGTTGGGGGATTGCGCGACCTGGTAGTTAAGCGATAGTTGGTAGGGTCCGGGTACCCAGGGAACCAGGTACTGCTGACGGACGATAAACACGCGCTCTTTCAGTCCAGCCACCTCTGGGCGTACCTTGTCCATCCCCTCGACAACTATCGCCCCCGCCGCGCCGCCATTTACCTGGAACTCGGTAAAGCCGTGCACATGCGGGTGGTACCAATACAGCCCGGGAGGCTCGTTCTTGGGAATCTGCATGTCAAATCGAAACGCTGATTTGCCCGGCTGAATCAGTGTATCGAGCACGTCATCCTGATGGCAGATTGGAGGAACATTCAGGCCGTGGAAGTGCATGTTGGTCGAAGACAACGTCGGGGTTCCGCTGTCGCCGCAAATCGGTAACCCAGACATATCCATCTGGTCCATGCTTGAGGAGTCATCCTCGCTCGCGATGCGGTCCTTGACGTCCAGGACCAGATGATCGCCCTGGTTAAGACGCAAGGTGGGGGCTTCCACGTCACCTTGGTTCGTTGCGTAGTTCAAACAATAGTGATTGTATCCGCCGGTGTCGACCGAGTGCTGCATGGTGAGTTCGGCGTTGAGAGTGCCATTGGCACTCGTGAGAGCCAGGGGATCCTCAACCACAGTACCGGGTGCGGGGCGATCGGGACACTGCGCCTCCAGCCGCAAGAAAGAAAATCCGCACACCAGGATCACAAGCAGATATCTGAACGCAGAAAGCATAATCAACTCCTTTGCTTCTCCCAACCCCGCTAAAGGTTGAGACACGTTACCTCGGGTTAGAACGGCCGGGGCGGAAAAGCTCCAATGGACAACAACCCCGGACTATCTGGGTCAGCGATGGGTGAGTGGGAAGATTCGGTCAGAGTACACTTCCCACGCGCGGATTTCACGTTAATCTCTCCGATGGAGGACGGAGCGCCGTATTCGGCAACATACACGACTCCGCCGGTCCCCGTGGTTTTTTGCAAGGCCAACGATGCCACGTAGGACCAGTTGCTCACGAAGCCCTTGAGGTAGCCGGAAGCGCAACCTTTCGAAAGTTTGCCAGTGTTCTTGTCAAAAAAAGCCGCTGTAATACTACCCCCTTGATTGTCGCTGATGTAGAGGAGGGTCTCGTCCGGGCTCAACAGAATATTACTGGAACTGATCGCGTTTCCCAAGTGGTAGACAACCGTCGGCTTCAACTTGCCCGAGGAAATATCGGACACTTCAACTACCGTGAATGGTGAGGTATCGCCGAAGATGGCGTAGTGTCCATCCTGCGTGATGTCGACGCCATTCGGATAGGTATTGCCGGTACGCGAACCGGTGGAATTCTGTTCATCGCCATTCGATACCGGCACACCCCCGGAAATGTCGAACGACTCGATGGAACCATCTAAGTAGGTAACGACCATGATGTTCCCATGGATCACCATTCCAGCGACTACGCCGCCCTGCAGGCCGGCGACGGTGATATCGCCCACAAAGCTGAGGCTGCAGCCCGGCAGCACCTTAAACGTTCCGATGGTGCTGAAGTCGGTGAAGCTGGCATAGATATAGTGCGCGTTCATGGCCAAGCCCACGCCGTTGGTTGCGCCGGTGTCCATGCTGGAGCCAATCGCATGGCCACCAATTTTTAGAGTCTTCACCGAGATTCCGTTGATCTCGCCGCCCTGAGACACCGAAGCGTAGACGCACCCTGCATTCCCATTTTGCAGCACGCTGACGCGGTTCGCCGCAAAATAGCCGCTTCCAATGCCGCCTCGGCCAATTAGAACTTTTTCCTTCATGGTTAGTTGACCGTTGGCCCCTATTGTGTAGAAGGTGACACTGGTTGCGAGGGCTGGTGGCACGTCGTCATTGGTAACCAGATAGTGGGGATTGCCCGCACCCACAGCGAAGCCACTAGAGAGACAAATCCCGGCCAGCAGCGCTGTCACCCGCGATGACCAGGATTTAATGGATATGCTCATACTTGTTCCTTACCGGCCAAAAATGGCGTCCAACAAGCTAACCACAGGTAGTGCGTCTGTTCAACAAGAATTGAGTTAAGTTCCTCAGAGCACCCACGACGGTTGAAAATGTTTGCGGAAAAGTGGAAAACTGCACTCTCGCCATAGTTTCAACCGTGATGTTGACTACTTAAATTCGATCACTCCGAAGGTGCCATCCAAGTTGTTGTTGGGGCCAGCCGCGAAGAAGAACTGATTCTTCGCTCCATTCGCTGCAGTTCCTCCGCCGAAATTGATCCCCCAAAGCTGGTCGATTCGGATCGGCCTGCCGGCAGCGTTCTTGATCGTGCCTACAAACTTGCCAGTTTTGAGATTGAAGCCGTTAATGGTGCCATTGTTGGTGACGTTGTTGGATATGAGGAGGGTATTACTGAGAGGTCCGAAGTTTTTCGGAGCCAGGGCGAAACCCCAAGCTTGGTTCAGCGGCTTTCCATGGGTAAATCGCTTCACGAATGTACCCTCTTCTTTGAAGATATCAATGAACCCGCCCGCTTTGCTGGTGTTCGTGGCAGCGTACGCGACGTAAAGCTGGCCGTTGATGTCCTGGATGTTAAATGGGACGAAACCGCTCGGAATTGTGCCGAATTGCCCTTCCAGCCCTGCTCCGGCAGCCCGCTTCCCTGCTGACTGCAAACCCCGCAGTCTGCAATGGACCCCAAAAAGGAGTTACTACGCTACCTAGTTTGCGTTTTATCAAAGAGCCTGGAGCCTCATCTCACAAGTTGAGGATTGTCATCTCTCCCGCTCCTGTGCTAGGGTAGTGGAAAGTTCACGCCTTCAGAATCCACAATCACAGTCGCGCCGGGTTGTGGCCCGCGTAAAAAAGCGTGTCGGACAGGTGGTGTTATGGCTATGAAAGATGCGATTGATTCGATGCCGCACGAACGGACAATCGAACCTGAGAGTTTTGCCAACCGGAAGCTGATTCGACCTTCGCTAGGCCGTAGCGACCACAACCATTCGTCCGCGCCTGTGGGAGAGCGACGGGATCGCCCCGAGCGCTCTGACCGCAATGATCGCCATGACCGCAATGGCGGCGGCCGCAAGGCTCCGCCACCCGAGCAAACCAATGCCGAGAATTTCTATTACCAGAAACAGATGCAAGCGAGAACTCCGATGGTCATCGTGCTCCGCGATGGCGAGGAAATCCGCGGCGTCATCGAGTGGTACGACAAGACTTGCCTCAAGGTGAACTGCAACGGTTCGCCCAACCTGATGATCTACAAGCCCGCGATCAAGTACATGTACAAGGAAGGCGAGAACCAGGGAAAGTAGTGGTCAGACTTCCAGGTTCCTGGATGTTGGCCAGCAATGCCCGCATTCAGCTTCATGGCTTCTGTGCTGACTTCCTTTGCCGGCAAGCTTAAAGCCGCGCAGAACCTTGTACCTAGCGCATACTTCCAAGCGTGCCTGTTGGGCAATAAGAACAAACCCTATAAGCTCGCAAGGACAGCCATAACTCTGGGCAACTGCGTTCATGCGCTCTTGCGAGGGGGCTTCAGAGCGGAATTGGGTGGGAGCTGCAAATTGGACTTGGGCGGGCCCGAATCCACATTGACTCCTAAACTCAAATCGCTGGACCAGCAGTCAGCGAGGATCTTCCAGTCGCCCGACTGTCGGGCCAGAGTGAGCAGATATTTGCCGCGCTCTTCGCGGCGCTTGCCCATGGTAAACGGAACCAGCATCTTGCAACGGCCCGCCTCGTAGGCGATCTCTCCGAAGACTTCCGCGCGCAGGGGTTCCATCTCGACGTCTCCCAGTCCGGCATCCAGCACGCCGAAGAAGAACTCACGAATCGCTGCCGTGCCTCGAACGGGCGGCACATTCGGACGCAACACAATGGCATCGGCTCCGTAAAGATCAACCAGATCGTCGAGTTGCTTGCCGTTGCAAGCCAGCGCCCAATCCTGCGTCAGCTTTCGCACCGCGGTTTCCGCCCGGTTCAACGAAGCTCCACCCACTTGAGTGCGCGGGCGGGCATCGCGTGCCACGGGCGCATTCGTTGCCCGCTGCTCCGAGCCGGCGAATGGGACGCCTCCCTCCGAGGAGGAGAAATAATGGTGATGATAATGATGATGATAGTGATGCTGCCCAGGCGCGGGCGCGGCTGGCCTCACACTGGCCGCAATTGGAGGCTCCGGTTCTAAGGGTGGGGCATCCTGCTGGGGAACCCCGCAGATCGCACAGAACCGGTTCTCCACGGGGTTCTGACTGCCGCAGGCCATGCAGGTGCGAGTCTCAGCCGTTTCTGCCGCGGCGCTGGCGGACGCGTCCGCGTCCACCTGCGAAGTGAGCCGCTGAACCGCCTGCAGAGCGGCGGCAATGGCTTCGTTGCCGGGCTTGGGATGCTGTACGTCTTGCTTTAGCCGCCGGAAGAAATCGTCGACTGCGGGATTGTGGGCGAGCTCTCCCTCGGATACGGATGCAGGCAAATTCCGCAACGGTCCGGTTGGTTTTTCAGGATCCATTGACGCTGGCCCAGTCAGCGCTCATTCTAGTCGAAAAGCAGCTTCTCGAAAAGAAGACCTAGCGGCTGGAAAACTCGATCTTGGCTTCGGTCTCGGTAGCGGCGCCGTTGCACATCGCCGGGCGATAACGCCAGGAACGAACCGTGTCCAGGATAGCCCGGTCTTTGGTGGGGCCGGCACTCTCCAGGATGAGAGGAGAATGAACTCGGCCGTCGGTGCCGATGATGAAGCTGACACTTACCCTGGTGCTGGGCTCGGCGATGTCAAGCAGCGGATTTGGTGTGGCTAAAGGCTCGGGAGGCTGTGAGGCTTCGCAATTTGTGGCGGCGCTGGCGTGCAGCATGGCTGCAAACTTCGAATCATGCAGCGCCGAAGCCCACACCTGATGTTCGCGGACGGCTAGTGTCAATGATGTCGCCGCCAGAACTGGCAGCTTTGGTCCGCTGGTCGAGGCCAGACAGGTAGTGGAGGCTAAGGTCACCAGAAGGAGCGAGCGCATGGTGCGGACTGCCATGACCAATTCCCAGGAGCATGGTGGACGGAGATAAAGCCGCCACACTCAGAATCCGACGCTCTAAAGGGCAATCTGGATGCCAGCTCGAAGCTTATGTATGTAATTGGTCGGCCGAGATTTAATTGCAAGGCGGAGTGAAGGCGAAGCGCTCGAGGTGAAAACCATTGCAGCTTCGAGGGTGGGATGTAGGGCCGGCCGCGTTCCGCCAACGCGGCGCTACGAGTCCGAGTAGGTCGGAGCCGGATCGCCGGTCTTCGATGGCCACTTGTTCCGCTCTAGCGTCGGCGTCCATGCGCGGTCGGGTTGACGAGCCAACTGATCATGGCTCGGTTCGGAACTCGGTTCGGCGCTTCCGTCGGCAAGCAGCGGGGCGATGAGTCGAAGCGCATCGACTTCGGTGCGCACGCGCAGCAAGGTTCTTTCTTTTTCACGCAGCACTTCATATATGTTTTTCATGGCCGCCAAGCTGGGCCAGCACAGGCCCCAAAACAGCTTTCGTGTAGAAATGAACCGCGTGTTACTTTCCGGCTAAACGAGGCGATCATAATACCAATCTGTCCAGATCGCCATCTCCAAAAAAAGTGCGTTTGCAGGTTCACGTTGCGCGTGGTATCTAAGCCTGTGCGCCAGGTGTGTGGCGGAGCGCTTGGGGAGACATATAAATGGTGGTAAGTCCGGAGGTGGACCCAGAGCGGTTGCGGCGTCTGGATGGCAGCTTGCCGGAGGATGAAGTCCACGTCTGGCATGTTGACCTCAGCGCCTGGGAGAACGAGGCGGGCTCGCTGTGCGAGCTGCTCAATCCGGAAGAGCGAGAGCGAGCGGCGCGATTCAAGTTTTCCGGGCCGCGCAATCAGTTTGTGATCAGCAGAGCTTTGCTGCGGCGAGCTCTGGGCCGCTATCTGCGGATCGAAGCCGGCGAGATTCGTTTCCGCACGACGGCGAATGGGAAGCCGGAACTTGCGGCGAATTCTGTTCTTCGTTTCAGCCATCTTCACCTGAACGATCTTCGCTTCAACTTGTCACATACCGAAGGGGCGACGGTGTTCGCCGTTGTGCGCCATCGGCAGGTGGGAATTGATGTGGAGCGGATTCGCGCGGATACGAATGCGATGGAGCTGGCCGAGCGTTTTTTTTCCGGTCCCGAGGTGCAATGGTTGCAATCGCAACCGGCTTCCGAACAGGTTTCATCGTTCTACCGTTGCTGGACCGGGAAAGAGGCTTACATCAAGGCGCAGGGGGAGGGGCTTTCCCTGGCGCTGAGCAGCTTCGGGGTGCTGCCACGACCCAGTGGCTCCGAATTGCAGTTGGAGGTGTATGCGGATCCGGAGGAGGCACGGCGCTGGTCGATGTGGCAATTGGCACTGGGCGCGGATTTGCGGGCAGCGCTGGCGGTCGAGGGCGCAAGCTGCAGAGTACGTCTCGGTCATTGGCCATCTCCCGACACGGATCTAAACCCACGGTAGAAATCTTGGTACCATCCGAATTTGTAGGTTGCCGCTGGGCTAGGCTTTCTCCCATTTTGGGACGGTGTTTACTGTTCAGTACCGGGCACCCCCCCTCCCCCTTTGGCTGCAAAATCTTGAAAACAATGGATCTATTTTGGCACTAGGTGCTAGATCTTTGAGTTTGCAGGACTTACACGCAAAATCTAGAGAACATGAGAGTTACGGGTGGCACGCGACGGGATCCAGTTCCGTTTGGGAACTCAGGCCTGGGACTCGACAGCACCCAAGTCAGATGGTTCTCTGGAGATTCGCCGGCAGTCCCGGTAGCTGGAGCACGGGCCGAGAGGCGGCGGATCGCCGGGTCAGATTGTCAAAGATCAATATTTCTTATAGATAATATGCTTAATCAAGCCTATCTCAAATGCAGCGCGCAGTCAACGGGAATGAAGGCTGGAGTGGTTCTCGGGTTGGGGTGGAGTGCGTGCCCCCAGCGCTAAGGCCGGAATTCGTTGCAGTCCTGGAGGCACAACTGAAGAGGCCGCGGAAAAAGTCAAATTGCAGGCCGCAGCGCCTGAAGGCGGTATTGACTTTGGGCCATTTGCGGCATCGCTAAAGCGATGCCCTGATACGAGTCGATCATTTTTCCGCGGCCGTAAAACTGGTGTGCTTGGTGTCTCGAACCACTTAGCATGAGTCCGCAGCTGAAGCTCCATGTGACTTGGGTTGAGCGTGCTTGCCTCGGGACTCGGTCGTCCCTACGGGACTTGGTCGTGGTTCTTGCTTTTCCCAGCGCTTCAGCGCTGGGCTAATATCGCGGCGCCCCTGCCGCGGCTGAGCTTCGCTGGGCTCTATGCATCGTCTCCCACTGTTCGCAAAGAAAGCGAAAGATGGGGTGCCCCGAGATCCGCCGAGCGAAAAACTGGCGGGCACCTCAGGGGCTAAACGCCGCATTTTTGTTGGCCTGAGCGGCGGCTGAAAGCCGTGGCCTCCCATGAATCGTGCTGCCGGACCGGACGAGGCGTCCAGGGCTACGTGGGCCTGGCGGGAGATCCTGGCAGAGAGTTTCTTGCAGCCTGTGAAGCCGTGCCCTTTCCGCTTCTGGATGCTCCATACAGCAACGGGAAAACTGCTGTAGCACGGATTGGGCTGTGGTTAAGAGGCTCGTGCCCCGCTCTTTTTCGCAAAGGACGCGGAAAGAGTGGGGCACCTTATTCGTTGGCGGAGCGGGAATGGGTTGTGCTAGCCCCCAACCATTAATCACAGAATTTAAGGAGGAGAGAAAGTGAGCGCAGAGTTTGCCTGCGACGGCGTCATCGGTGGTGCGGGCAGGAACCTAGATCCCTCGCTGGGCTCGGGCTGACAAATGTGTTTTGGTTCACGCAGAGCCGGCGCGGACGGCGGATGGATCGTTCCGGGCAGTGTCCCAAAATGGGAATTGTGACCTCTAACGCTCGAGGCTGAGGGCGTTTGCCCATTTATCCCCAATCTTCAGTGCAGGATCACCGAAACATCTGACGGGGTTGATGATGTACCTCCCGCAGGCTTCACTCTTGGCGCGATTCGCTTGCGGAAGAGGAATAGTTTTTCCGTCGGCTGCACTTGGCTCCCGATGCTGGCCATAGCCGTCTTGGCCATCAGACCGCTCAACCACTACAGTTTTGCGCTTGGGTAAACGGGCTGACTGCGCCTTCCTTTCCTGCAGTCATTAGCAGAATTTTAGGAACGCAGGTACTTATCCCTTCGTCACAGACCTGCGTGACCTGTGCCCTATCACAATGTTCGTGGTTTCGTGCATAGTCAAGAGGAATGGCTCATCAACTCACAACCTGCACATTTTGTGGAGTTGGTTGCGGGCTTTATCTGGAGACTTCCGGTAACCAGATCGTGGGAGCCTATCCCAGTGTCTCCCATCCCAGCAATCAAGGACGAATCTGCATACGGGGCTGGTCGGTGCATGAGATCGCCAGTTCGCCCGACCGTCTGAAGCATCCTTTACTGCGCAAGAATGGCGAGTTGCGGGAAGTCGGCTGGGATGAGGCGCTGGGCTTCATCGCCGTCAAAATGAAGGCGATCCGCGATCAGCACGGCCCGGATGCGCTGGGTTTCCTGAATTCACCGCGCTGCTCCAACGAAGAATCGTATCTGCTGCAGAAGTTTGCCCGCGGGGTGATCGGCACCAACAACGTGCACCACGGGACCGGGGCTTATGCCAACAATTCCATCAACGTATTGCTGGACATGATTGGCATTCCGGCGAGCACGAACTCGATTGCGGAGTTGGCCCAGAGCCAGGTGATCGTGGTCGATGGGGTGGATCTGGCGAAGCGCATGCCGACTATTGGCGGCGCGGTCATCCGCGCCAAGCTTAGGGGAGCCCGCCTGATTGTGGTCGGTACCCGGCGTCACCGGGTGGCGGAGAGTGCTGACTTCTACCTGCAGATCAAGCCGGGAACCGAGGCGCTGCTCTATGGCGCGATGGCTAAGGTCATTGTCGATCGCGGGCTCATGGATCTGAGTTTTGTCAAAGCCCGCTGCCGCGACTACGAAGCTTTTCTCGCCAGCATCCACGAATATGATCTGCTGCGGGTTGCAGAGGGCTGCGGAGTAGCGCCCCATCTGATCGAGGAGGCCGCGCTGGCATACGGGGGCGCAAGTTCTGCCATGCTGATGTTTTCCGCCAGTATGGAAGAGCGCAGCCGCGACAGTCTGCGGGCGGTGGTGAATCTGGCGCTGTTGTCGGGCAACTTCGGTAAGCCCGGAGCTGGGTTGTTTGCCCTCACCGAGCAAAACAACTTGCAGGGAGTATGCGACATGGGGATGTTGCCGGACCGTCTTCCCGGCTACCGGCCGGTGAAAGATGCGGGGGCGCGTTCGGCGCTCGGGGCGCTGTGGAAGACCAGAATCCCGCCCGAGCCTGGGCTGGGATCTCGGGCCTTGTTGGGTCACCGCGGGCAGGGCAAGGTCAAGGCGCTGTGGCTGTCGCGCTATGATCCCACAAATACCCCGCTGCTCGGCGACGTTGCCGGCCAGTTTCGGCAACTGGATTTGCTGGTTCTGCAGCACCTGTTCCTGACGGAGAGCAGCAACTATGCCCACGTGATTCTGCCCACGACCGCGTTTGGCGAGGAAGAAGTCACCTTCACCAGCACCGACCGTCGGATTCAGTTAGCGGGACACGTGGTCGACCCGCCGCCGGGCCTTACTCCGGCCTGGGAACAGATCGCCCAACTGGCGAGACGGATGGGTGCAGAGTGGAACTACACCACAGCGGGCGAAGTGATGGACGAGATCGGGGAGGTTGTCCCCTTCTACAGCGGTGCGGACTATGAGAACCTCGCCCACGATTACGGACGCCAGTGGCCCTGTACCAAGGACCGGCCGCTGGGCACAAGATTCCTGTTCGCGGAAAATCATTTTGATGGGAATACCTTTCCTAAAGTAGAGCGGCCCTTCAAGTTCGTAGCTGTCCCCAAGCCGCCCGCAAGGGAGGCGAATCCCAAAGATTTCCCGCTCACGCTGGTGTTCGGGAACTCGCTCTACTACTGGAACCAGAACGTGCTGGTGCGGCACAGCGAGACGCTGAAACGCGAGTATCGCCAGTTGCTGATCGACTACCCCGAGGGCTTCGTCGAGATCAGCCCGGAAGATGCCAAGCAGGCCGGCATTAGCGACGGCGCGCGGATCCGGCTTTGCGCGGCTGCAGCGTCGGCGGCGGCAACGGCGCGAATCACCTCCGACGTCATGGCTGGAACCATCTTCGTCCCGCATTTCATGCGCCAAGTTGAGCAGCAAGTCCTTGGACCTTCGGCGGACAGTTTCCGGCTGGTTCCGGTTCGGTTGGAGAAGGAGTTGGCATGAAGGCTCGCATTGTCCGTCGCCAGGACGTGCTGAAAATCGCGGATCTGCTGCGGCAGCAGGGCTACGAAGTGATCGCTCCATTCCGCGGGCGCGGGCGGGACACGTTCTTCGACACCGTGACCGACGGGAACCGGGACCAGATTCAGATTCACCTGCCCAATCCCTATTACCCGCCCAAGCGCTATGTGTTTCCGCAGATCGAACCCTTGCTGAAGATCGAGCGCCGGAATGGCGATCTGCAGATTGCGCCCATCTACGACGTTCGCCGGCGCGCCATCTTCGGAATTCGTTCGTGTGACGTGGCTGGGATCTACCACCTGGACCGCTTCTACCTGGGCCGGGAATACCCCGACATCTATTACCAGAACCATCGCAAGAATCTGTTCCTGGTGAACGTGGCTTGCACCGATCCCGAGCTCGATATCGGCGAAGAGTGTTTCTGCATGTGCACGGATACGGGCCCGGCGGCGCGCGATCATTTCGACTTGCAACTCTTCGATTTGCAGCAGGCGGGCCTCGGGGATGAATTCATGGCGGTGGCGGGCACGCCCGCGGGCGAAGCTCTGTTTGCCAGTCCGATTTTCGGGAAAGGTTCTCCGCAGCACGCGGCCCGGCGCCGCGGCATCCTCGAACAGGTTCGAAAGCTTTTCAAGCCGAGCACCACGAGCTGGTTTTCGGCTGCGATTCAGGCCGTCTCCCGCGGTGAAGTCACGGATGAAACCTGGGAGCAGATCGGCAATCGCTGTCTCGAATGCGGTGGCTGTACCTACGTGTGTCCGGCCTGCACCTGCTTCACGGTGACCGATCGGCCAGTAGAGGCTGGAGTCGAACGGCTGCGCATCTGGGATTCCTGCGCCTTGGGCGGTTTCACGCGCATGGCCGGCGGATTCAACCCGCGACGCGCGGTGCACGACCGGCGCAACCGGCGTTTCTTTCGCAAACTGGCTCACTACTTTATCCAGAGGGAACTCTCGATGGCGTGCGTCGGCTGTGGCCGCTGCGCGGCAGTCTGTCATGGCGATATCGGCATGCCCAGCGTGGTGGAGATGATCCGTCACGCGGCCCTGCGAGGCAAAGAAGCATGAATCCTTACGCGATCGAACACGAGGCACTGATGAACCACGCTCCCGAGACGGTCGAGAACGTGTATTTGCCCAAGGTGGCCGTGCTGGATCG
>Ga0116219_10001283_pt1 | contig 23811 bp, 20 predicted proteins | sample Sb_taG_4_FD_91019 | JGI IMG/M metagenome (GOLD analysis project Ga0116219, IMG submission 91019) | Peat soil microbial communities from Weissenstadt, Germany - Sb_50d_6_BS metaG | ecosystem: Environmental > Terrestrial > Soil > Wetlands > Peat | place: Germany: Weissenstadt | collected 2010-09-21
CGGACCCTGGGAAGCGTATCTGTCCATTCTGGCACCGCCTTCGCCGCGCTGATGGTGCAGGCGAACTCGATTAGCTGGGCATTGAGCACTCCTCCTCGAAATGACGCGTGTCGATGCGGTTTTAGGTGCCGGATGGATACGTCGGTCGATGGGACCGAAGCGCGCAAGAGTGCAGCTCTAAACGTCGGCCGAGAGCTAAGAAAACGGTGGATTTCAGGGAATCCCAAGAATGGTTTAGAATACGGGATTGTGACGAGCTAACGCCAAGATCAGCTGCCGGGCCAGCCGGAGAGCCTGCGACCTGGCTGAAACCAGGAACGGCTGACCCGATCAGCTGCACCTATTTGTTAGAAGTTGCCCTGCCTTCCGGGAGCCCGGCTGGCCCCCAGGCCCGCAGCCTGGCGCCCAGGCTACCCGACTTTCAACCGATTCTCAAGCCACTACCCGCCGAATTCCGGTTAGACCATCTTATTCAGGAGCAGAAGTTGCCGGCAGCTTATTTCTTTACGAGCAGGTGATGCGCCGCACACCCGATCAAGAAGCAAATCGCCCCCAATCGCTGCGCCGCCGATTGCTAATTCCCTATTGGCTGGCTCAGGAGCAGCCAAGTAAGGACGAGAGCACCGACGACCCCCATACACGCCAAGGAGACCGCGAGCACGAGGAGGATGGTTCTGCTCTTGCCACGGGTTGCCTCTTCCGCTTCTTGGAATGCAGCCTCGATGGCGGCTGTGTCGGCACCCGAGCGACCGAGCAGAAAAGCGATCTTTCGCTCCAACAAACGCAGCCGGCGCTCGTGGGCCGCGTACTGGGATCCCGAGATGGCCAGGAGGATCAAGAAAGCAAAAAACCACATGAAACATTCGCGGGCACACCCGCGCCTCTGCGCTCTAACTGGAACTGGTGATTTACACAACCGGCGCCGGCACAGTATCACTCGCGCCTGAATATCATGACGGCTATTAGACCTGTACAGGCGATGGTTGTCAATCGGCGGAGTGATGTTCTTGTCGAGCGAGAAGTGTGCGCATGTTCCAATATCCGATAGGACCACGCCACACGCATCCCGCGAGGTCAGCATGAACTCTATCTTCGTTGCCGAGCCTAACTCCGGTGAACCGTTGACCGGAGCGCTCCTGCTTGATCGGTTAGGGCAAGCCGCGCGCGGAAGCCTGGCGATTCACCGCCGACGGCCGATGGGCTGGTGCACCGGTCGCGACGCTTCAGTCTCTTCCACAACAAGCAGCAGCCGTCGCAGCTCGGATTGCGCGAGGCGATCCATTTTCTGGAACGTATCGTCAAAACGGCGCCGGAGCCGTTGCCCGCGCTGGCACAGGCGAGGTCGGCGCTGGCGTTGCTATACGGCCGCCTGCTTGGAACGACCTGGGTGAATTGCCGTGGCCGCGACCGCCGCGGGTGCTCGATCATCTGTGGTTGGTGATGCGCGCTTCGGTCCGACACACCGAAGTGTTTGCGGACGCAAACCAGCGCGAATCGAGGGCTCCTTGGCCTACGCCTCTTGATCTCGATTCTACGACGGCGTTAAGAAGGGAGCCATTTAGTGCGAATTGAGTCCATTGTCACGGTCGGCAAGCCTGGCCTCCGCGCTCACTCGACTTGGTAGACCGGATACGGAGGCGCCGACATGGAAGCCGACCTTGCGCAGAAGGGAATGTTAGGCCGAGCTGGTTAGCCGCACCTACGCCAGAATGGCCTGCGAATCGTGGAAGTGAGGGGTTGGCCACCTTGGTCGACCGCGCGGACGGCAACGCGACGTGCGCAAACGTGGCGAAGGAGAGGCTACGATTCGGGGGCCTCGGCCTCCTCTTCCGTCGGCGGTGCCTCGCCGGCAGCTTGCGCGGCCTTGGCGGCGATGTCCTTCACCTCCTGAAAGGTGTACTCTTTGGCATCACGGAAGACACGCACCTTGCTGGGGTGGCCAACAAACCGCACATAGCGCTCGACGATGATGTCGGCGTACAACGTGTCGAGCTCCATCAAGAACGCCCGCCGCCCCGTTTGCTCCGCAGCCACAATTGTGGAACCACTCCCTCCAAACAAATCCAGGACGTTTTGCCCGGGCCGGGAGGAGAAGTGCATGGCGCGCGAGGCTAGCTCGACGGGCTTCTCGGTCAGGTGGATCATATTCTGGGGGTTCACCTTCTTGACGTCCCAGAGGTCGTAAGCGTTTGGGGGCCCGTAGAACTTGTGACCGTGGCCTTCCTTCCAGCCGTAATACGCGATCTCAAAACATCCCATGAAGTCCTTCCTGGTTAGCACGGGATGCAGTTTGTTCCAGATGATCCCCTGCGAAAAGTACAGCCCGCACTTCTTGAGCACAGGTGGGTAATTGCCGAGGTTGGCGTACCCGCCCCAGATGTAGAATGACCCGCCCGGCACCAGCACGCGGGACATGTTGCCGAACCACGCATGCAACATCTCATCAAAAGCCTCGTCGGAAACGAAGTCGTTCTCGAGCGGGCGATCCTTGGCCCGCAACTTCTTCTGCGTCGGCTTGGATTTCTCCGAATGCCGGGCCAGATCGAATCCCTGGTGATGCCGGTTTTCCATCTCCGTCGCCGAGGGGAACGAACTAAGTCCAGCCGCGATAGCGTTGTTGCTCCGCGGTTCGACCTTCACGTTGTACGGCGGGTCTGTGTTGACCAGGTGGATTTCCGCCCCGTCCAACAGCCGATCGACATCTTCGGGTTTGCTGCTGTCCGCACAAAGCAACCGATGGTTGCCCAGGATGTAGAGATCCCCGGGCAGCGTGGCGGCCGCGTCTGGAGCGCTCGGGATGTCGTCGGCATCAACCAGGCCAGCACTATCGGGGCCAAGGAGTTGGTGCTCCGCAGCGAGGTTGCCGAGCATCTCTTTCACGGCCAAGTTTTCGACATCGACCTCGCGCATCAGCTTGGCCAGCGCTTCCTTGTCCGCCTGGGCCATTGCCGAGAGCGGGTCGTAGGTCAGAAGCAGTTTCTCTGCTTCCTCTTCGTTCACATTGAGCACGAGTACCGGGACCATGGCATCCGGCGTCGTCTCTGCCCGCAAGTGGCCGTCAATCAGCATCAGGCCGTGTTCGGTTTCGCGGACCAGACAGGCGCCCGCATAGCCAATTTCGGCAAGCACGCCTTTGAGTGCGTCCCTCTGGGCTTGCGGATGCGTCCGCCAGTTCTTGGGATGGGGCAACAGCTCGGAGGCGAGCACGCGGTCAAAACGTATGATGCGGTCACGAATTTTCATTGTCTCTGCTCCGGAGGGCGAAGGATGGCCAAGTAAGGTATCTTCGAACTGCACTCGATCACAACGTAGCCTCCTGCACCGCTCGTCAGGGCGAAGCGCTCAATCTGGCGGGAAGTAAACCTCGACGCCGCCGATGTTGTAAGTTTCGCCAGCCCCGGTGTCGAGGTATGGATTCGGGCTGCATAGCAACTCTCCCTGGATCGGCCTGGCGGCCACCGAGGTTTCCTGAACCAACATGCCCACGTGCCCCATGCAATCCGCCTGGTCGAGGAACGTACCGTTTGGAAACATCAGCAACTCATCTTCGAACGCGGCTACCCAACTGGCCCCGTTTCGGTGCCATACCTTGCCGTTTTCGTACATGGTCGCGATGGCGACGGCCCGTTGCTCTTTGCTGCCGGTTGCCTTGAGTGACCGAAACGGGTGCCCCGCAGCCGCCCCTGTTTGCAACAGTCCGATGCCGCTGGCCGCCTCTTCAACAGCTTGATACAGGAGCGGACAGGGCCACGGCTTCATGTACCCGTGTTGCACGAACGCACGAGTTTGCGGATCGAACACGGCTTCTCCGGCGCGCATCTCCATCAAAGCGCCGAATTGCTCGGGGACCTCCAGGCGCTGCCGCCAGACGTGGTAGACCAAGACATCATTCTTCGGAGTGACGGCGACGGTGACCAAAGCAGTAAAAGCCGCCGTGTCCGTAGCCTTGAGAGCTGTGTCGATGACCTGGAACCATCGGCATTCCTCGAAACGGAAGCGCCGCGTTTCGCCGGTTTCGCCCATGGGAAGCACGAACTCCCGCATGAGAAATCGCTGGCCATCGTGCTCTTGCAGGCGTTCGTCTGTGTAGAAGTAATGAAAGCATGCTCGCTTGAAAATGGCTCCCTCCGGGGGACTTGGCTTTTGTTGATAAATCGCGCTGAACATATACGCCGAAGTCATGCGTTCCTTCTCAAGGTATTCCCGGCTGAATCGCTCGGGCCAGAGGGCTTCGCCTTCTTGCCTGGGGTCGTGCTCACTAGCTTCCTCTCTGTCGCACAAGCCCTGGTACGCGACAGTGTGCCATTGCTCGGCCTTCGGGTTTTCCTTCGCCATGCGCAAGAGTCGGCCGGCCAGGTCGTCCTCATGCCAGCGCGTCATGACGATCAGGATGCGTCCAAGATCCGAACGCATGCGCCGTTTGAAAACGTTGGTGTACCAATCCCAAACGTGCTTGCGATGAACCGGGCTATCTGCCTCTTGCCGGTTCTTGAACACGTCATCAATGATGCCGAAGTCCATCGATTTCCCGGTGATCGGCCCGTCGACGCCGGCGCATCGGTACACGCCACGTTTGCCGACGATATTGAACTCCTTGCTGTTTCGCTTCCAGGATCCCCGGTGTTTCTTGCTGACTCCCTTCCCCAGCAGTGGCGACCCGGGGAACACGCGCCGGTATTCGTCGCTGTCCATCACCAGTTGCACGTCCCGATTCAGGTCCTGGGCCAAGTTGGCGCCGTACGAGCACGCGACCAGGGCCGCGTCGGGGTGTTTGCCGAGAACGTACGGTGGCAACAATCGGGATGCCATCTCCGACTTGCCGTGCTGCACCGGCATGAAGATCATCACTCGGGTCAGATCCCCGGTTACCCAGCGATCAAGCGCGACCGCTATTTCTTCATGAAACCACGCGAACGAGAACCAGGGACGAACGTAGGAAATGAAATTGCTGAAGGACGAGCGCGCTATCCGGACCGCTTCTTCGCGGTGCAGCAGCTCCAAATACAAGCCATCAAGGTCGACTGGCGATGGCTCGCTCTCGATCAGCGATGGCATTTCGCAACTCCTCGTCGCTCATGGATGCAATGTCTATGGCCGGCGGCAGGACGCGTTCCCCATCCTTGCCGGTGATCTGGCGTTCGTCACGCCGACGCCAATGCCCAGAGTGTCGGCGCTCGAGGAACCAGGCATCCGCTTGCCAATCCGGGCGGGAGAATTTCTCTCTCAGAATCTGCGTGCCGTCAGTCCTCGTGATGGTTTCCCGAGCAGTCACATCGCCACCCCGGGCGGCCTGGCGGATGCGCCCCAGTGACAGCATTTCGCCCTCTGCTTTCGCCTTCTGGACTGCGGCCGCAAATGCTGCATATAGCGGCCGGGTCTTGCGGCCGGCCGTTTCCTTGTTGAGACCGCGGCGGAGCCACTCGTTGAAGGTCGATACAGAAATGCCGCATTGGCGGCAAACCACGTTGTAGTAGTTTCCAGCCCGTATCAACTCGCAGAGCCTATCCTGCAAGTCCTTGGTCAGTTTGGGTTTGCGTCCAGCCTTCATGACGGGGGTGCCTCGGCGGCATGCACGGGGACTGGCTCGAGTCCGAGCATGACAGCGGCCTCGTATCTACTATTTCCGATGGTGATGACGCCATCTTCGTCCACGACGATCGGCTGGCGAAAACCGAATTCGCGGATCGAGGCGGCGACGGCATCCACGGCTTCGTCGCTATGCCTGCGGTTATTTTCGTAGGGGCGGAGTGAACTGATTGGACGCATTTGGACGTGCATGTCTTGATCCTCTTCGTTCGGATGCTGCTTCCATGTTCCTTCTGACAAACGTCATCGGGGGCTCCGAAAAGCCCCCGCGTGACGAGTTCCTGGGTGAGCCAAACAAAAAAGGCCACGCGGGTACAGCGGCCCCGCGTGGCCTCTTATTGGCTGGTGTCACCGGCAGCGATCGGCCGATCAGCCGCCGATGTCGCCCAAGACTTGGTAGGGATTATAAGTCAACTGCTTGAAGAAAAGCAAGTAATGTCGGCCCGGCGATTGATCGTCAGAGCATCCGCAATGTCATGATGGCTTGACCAGATTGCCGATGTCATCTGCAGGTGGGAACAGGCTGCTTTGTGGACTTTCGGCAACAACCCTTTTGCGAAAGACATCCGCGCCGAGGCCTGGGTTTCTGGCCACGCTATCCAACTCATAGATTTGCTAAATCCAGCGTTCGGCGCGCTGTTCGTCGACTACCCCCCCCCCCGGCAGGACTCGAAGCCGCAAGCTACGGATTGGAAATCTTCCAAGGAGCCCAGCGCACACCCGCAAGGACTACGATTATCCAGGCAATCGCCAGAGCTAAGGAAGTCCTTGCGGGTGTGCCTGGACCCCCGTATTGTGTAATGGCTGTGTAACGAGCAATAAAGAGAGTTGCCACGTCCTAATATTCCTAGTTCGGGGACTGACCGCGCTTGATCATGTTCCCTGCGATCTGAATCCTGATCGGTTCCTTTCCGCCGAAGTTCTCGCCAGGCAGTTCCAACCGCAAATACTGGAATCCGTTCACGGGCAGTGGGAAAAACAGCACATCTTCCACCGACTTGCTCGGATAAAGATCCTTCACGCCCTCCACCTGCCCAGGGAGGTGCCCGGGGATGGTGGGATAACCGGCATACAGGCGATACGTGTTGCCGAAATTGTCCTTTAGCGAACCATGGTCGCCAAACGTGGACGAACCCCAGCCCAAGTAGTGCACGATCTGGTTGCCGCTCAGATTTTCAACTCTCACTCCGATTTGCAGATATTCGTCTGAGCTTGTAGAGCCCTTCCCGAACAGGTCTTTCACTTCGACAGTGCTGATCCTGGCTCGCGTCACGCTGACACGTACATCTCCCTGTTGAACGGGACCAGCGTTAGCATCAGCCCATACAACCTGCCCTCCATCCGGCTGGGTTGCCTGTTGGCTGTCGCGCGAAAAGATTGTTAGCTTTGGACCCGCATTCCCTTTGGAGCCGAAGGCCTCCTCAAGCAGGTAAGTAGCCCCTCCCACGCAAGCCAGGACCATCGGAATCGATGCCATCCCGGCAAACATAATCACCTTCCCTCGGCGCTCTCCGCGGCGGGTTTCGGCTGCCACTCCGGCGGCGACTAGCAGGATGCCTCCGATCAGAAGGACCGCCCATCCCCATTGGAATTGCACAGATGCGAGCATTGCCTCGCCGATTCCCGAGAAAGGGTTCCCCTTCATTTGCTCAGCGTATTCCGCCTGGGCATTAGAAAGCTGTACCTGCAAGTGGACAAAAGTAAAGCCGATGATCCCGAGAGCCGCGAGCCCGGCCAGCGTCACCCATCTGTACAACCTGGCCACGATCGGCACGCAGGCTACGCCAGCAAGGGCCAAAATCGTTATTCCAGCCCACCTCTGAGCACCAATGTATGTAGGTGCCCCTATAGGTGTGCTGATCACTGGCGCGAAAACTCCTAACAGCAACAGCGCCGCGCCAAGCGAGCCCAGAATGATCGGGATCAACCCAGCGCCAGACTCACCATACTTTTTGGCCTCAGAAGCAGGATTGTGCGGCACGGGCGCCGGCTCTTCCCTCGCGGCGCCTTCCGCGAACCTCTCGGCGGAAGCTGCGGCTCCATTCACAGTCTTCGACTCGGCTGGGCCTGGTCGAAGCGCCGACAACCCGGCGGAGGGACTGGCTGCAGCCGGGACATTGATCGCCTTGCCGCACTTCGGGCACTTGACGCGCTTACCGGCAGCTTTATCCGGAGCCCGCATTTTGGATTTGCAGATCGAACAGGTCAGGCTGATGGGCATGGTGACACCTTACTGGGTCGGGTTGTCGCGAGCGGCCTGCTTCAGGTGGTAAGCAGATCTTAGACATTTTCGGTCGCTGATCGCCGGCTGGCAAGAAGAAAATGCGCACGTTCAAGCAGAGCGGGTCTGACGGCAAGTCGGGTCTTTCCGGCGCCCCAGCAAAGAGAGTAGAATACCGGCGTCGGGACGGCCGGAGTTTCCCGCCAAGGAGTAGAATGCATGACAGACCGGCTGCACAACGAGGTTCTCTATGTGCCTTACCTTGCTCCCTCCTGGCCGCATGGTCGAAAAGCGCACTTCCAATGGCAATGCTTACAAGATCTGGGAGGACTTTCCGCCAGTGCCTCGGATCTATGATCAACTGCTGGATTGCGCCCTGTACATCTATCCCTCCGCGCGCCAAGCACAAAAGGGGAGCCAGGCTGGCGGCAGTGGCTTCTTGGTAAAAATGGACTCTGGATTTCGCGGGCTCTCGCATTTTTTTGCAGTTACCGCCAGGCACGTTGTTGAAGACGGAACGTGTGGGGTCATTCGGCTCAACACTCACGATGGCGTTTTTGATGTGATTCCCATCAGCGATGACCGTGGCTGGGTCTGCTCTGTCGAAGACGACTTGGCCGTTGCTTTCGTGGAGCCATCCTCTCAGTTCAAGTACAAAGCTGTACCTGACAACCTCTTCCTGACAAGGCAGGACGTGATCGACTTACGGATCGGGCCCGGTAGCGAAGCTGCGATCGTGGGCCGATTCGTGAACCACGAGGGCAGGCAGAGAAACCTTCCGTGCGTTCGTTGTGGCAATGTAGCAATGATGGCCGATGAGCAGGAGAAGGTGAGAATTTCCGAAAAACCGGAACGTTTTCAAGAAGCCTTTTTGGTGGAGTTGCACACCAAATGTGGCTATAGCGGTTCGGCAGTGTTTCTCTCCGCTAGTACCGTGCATTTTGGCACGAGCCACTTCAATGTCCTGGAACACGAAAGCGGCACCAGACCTCCTGACCTCCCCAGCGCTTGGCCCAGATTGCTCGGAGTCCACATGGGACAGGTGCGGGACACAGTCAGCAGCAAGGTAAAGGCGGACCAGATGGACACTGGGATGGCCATTGTCATCCCCTCCTGGAGGCTTGCCGCTTTGCTCAAAGCTCCGAAGCTACTTGCAAGGATGGAGAAAGCCAAGCAGGATTTCCTGGCACCATCGCCCACAACACTCGAATCTGTCAACGAACCTGCAAAACTGGTGAACAGGAAAAAACGCAAAGCGCCTGATAAGTAATCTTGAACGGCGGGGGATAGGGTCGCTCCCGAAACTCCGGCACCTCACCGGCTGTCCCCGCCATTATTCTGATTTCTGAGGCGGCCGGAGGAGGATCGGCGATGGCGAAGTCATTTTGCCTACTCACGCCCGAAGAAGCAGCCCTATACGAAAAGAACGCACGCTGGTACGGCCCGGCGGAGGCCAGACGCCTCAACGTCTATGCGGTCGTGGCGCATCATCACATCAAGGAGGGCACGTTCCGCAAACGTCAGAAACAACTCGGCTGGCCGAGCCTGGGCGGGAAGAAGCTGGCCATGGAAAAAACACCCTTCGCCGGGGTTCCGAAAGGTTGGGAACCAACCTATCTTGAGGCCGACGTCATCCGGGCCCTGCAGCCCGTACAAGGCGATGAATGGCTGCGCGACACCGACGGGACTCTGAGGGTGACGCACGAGCAGGTTATGGCGGAGTTGTGCGTCAGCAACGTGTTGCTCTGGAGGTGGAACAAGGACGGGCGCTGTCCGTACATCGACAACGAGCCGCTTGCGTCGAAGATCATCAAAAACCCGGCGACCTCGGGGCGGGTCAGAACATATTCGAGGGCGGACGTCGATCGCATCAAGGCGAAGATGGCCGAGGTGCAGAGCGGCAGATGGATGGACAATCAAGGCCGGGTATGGCTGCAGCGGGATCGTCTCTGTCGGGTCGAATTGTGTGGCCTTGGTCGGTACGATTCGAACGCCTGCGATCCTTACCCCAGGCCGACACTGCACTGCTGGATAAATCACAAGACGCGCCACAACGGGTGGAAGAAACTGACTGCCAAGCGCATGGTTTTTAAGACGGACGTGCAATCGACCAGCGCGGTAGGTACGAAGGACCTTTGGTATCTCGAGGAGGACATACTCCGGATCAAAGCGTCGCTCATTGCGGCGCGGGCCCGGCGCATCTCCCGAGAGTCCGAACCGCCGGCGAGTCGCAGAAATAATCCTGTCTGGGATTTCAATGGAATCTGGGAGGAATCGACAGGGCGCCGTTTCAGCATATCAAGGGCCGCGAAGGAAGCTGGCATGAGCAAGGGGCGTCTTTGGCGCTGGGCCAAGGGCGGGCTACCTCCCGAACTTAAGCTGCAAGATGTTTTTCCGGGAAACAAGCTCCCACTGCTCAAACGTCTGGTTCCTGGCTCCAAGAATCACTGGATGCCTTCCATTCATGAGCGGGACCTGCAGACTCTCCGCAAAGCAATCGAGCAGGCGCTGCACGAAACTTACATCGCCCCGGACGAAAAGACGGGGAACGAGATCTGCGACCATTATGGGATCGCCGAAGGTCATCATGGTAGGGCGATTGTTCATTTGTTTTTGCAAGCCCTTCGCGGAACAGACGTGCTCGCTGCGAGGCAAGTGCTGCGCGCGTGCGCCGGCAAGCGGAGATGGAGTAGGCCCTGGCTCTATAACCTGAGCAAGCTGGACGAGCTTCTTGGGGCCCGTGAGATAGTTGAGGTTGCCCGCACATTTCTGGCGGATCTGGAGCGCCCCTGCGAAGCATCTGAACCTACTCCGGCCACCGCCGCGCAGCCTAAGGGCCAACACGCTGGCAAAACTGCCTCGACAAAGCGAAAGAGAGGCAGACCAACGAAAGAGCGCACCCAGGACATCTATGCAAGGTGTTTCCGCCTCTTTCGTCAGGAAAGACACTCGCGATCAGAGGTCATGACGATGATTAATGACTACTACGAAGACGACGTAATTAAAGAACCAAGCGAGGTTTTGAAATATTCCAACCGCCATGTCGAGAACGTGGCCAAGGCCACAAACTTGCAAAATCCCCGTGTTTTTGGGGGGGGACAAAAATAGGGGTGGGGGGGGACAAAAATCCCCCCTCGATTTTTTCGCATTTCTGTCCCCTCCTGTCGCGCACCAATCTCGCTAGCATTCCAGCGGTTCAATTAGATCGTTCGACCGCTGGAATGCAGCCATGCCAAATACTCGGGCACTGCCGGTTGAGGTTCACGTGATCGACCCCGCCGGGGTTTATTTCCCGGATACGGCCGGCCCAATCCTGAGTTTGAAGAAGACTTCACTGGCCCGCGAAATCCGTGAAGGTCGATTGCGGTGCGCCCGTCGTTGCGGCCGGCGGATCATCTTGGGCCAGCACCTCCTGGAATGGCTAGGGGCCGGGGTAGGCCGCACAAAGTCCGTACTAAAGCCGTTCCTGGGTCACGCCAACCTGGATATAGATTCGGGTATGGCAAACGTGCCCGAAAAACCTGACGCCCTTACCACGCTACGGCAGCTTACGCTCACCGAGATCGAGCAACGCCTAGCCGATATTGACGCCGAGCGTGCCGCTCTCTCCCTCCTGCGCCGCTCACTTGCCGCCCGCGAACGTGTACGCCGTCGTTCGGAGCAACGGTCTGTCGCCGCGGAGGGCCCCCACGATGTGTAGCACGCTCTCCATCCGCGACGTCTGCGAGCGCTACGGCGTCGGTGAGCACACCGTGCTGGGCTGGATTCGCGCGGGCGAGTTGCGAGCTATCAACGTCGGCAGGCGACTGGGTAACAAGAAACCTCGCTGGCGGGTCACCCTGGAGGCGCTGGAAGCATTCGAGCAGCTAAGAACTCCTATGCCGCCACCACCCAGGGCACCACGACGGAAGCGATCGGTCGAAGTCATCGAGTTCTATAAGTGAGGCCATGGTCGTGTTGTCCGACGGCATCCTGCGGGCGTTGAAGGATCGTGCTCAGTGGATGCCGTGGCTTTACGAGCGTCGCGATTGCACGTCGTCCAAGATTCGCATCAATCCACGTGCCCGGCTATTCACGAGGGAGCGGGCAATACTTCTCTGCCGCGGACCGCGGGGAGGGAGGCAATGAGCACCATCTGCGATTCCCGGCCCGCTACTATTCCCAAATCGGTCGGTCGATTCTTCGACTGCCTCTTTCAACCGCAAGACCTTGTTCTAACCCGCCCCACCGAAACGTGGAATGAAGGCAAGAAAAAGTGCAGCCGAGTCATTTACAAGCAAGTTCGCCATTATCAGGCCGGGGAGATGGCGACGAATGCCGCATTGTGGCAAACCATGCAAAGCATGCTCCAGGAAGAGAGAGCAAACGCTTTCTTTGGAGTGTGCCCACGATTCGGCACGGGCGGCAAGTATGACTGCGCGTTTCAGATTCGGACGGTCCGTGTGCTCTGGTCCGACATCGACCATTGCAGCGTCGAGGAAGCGGTATCCCGCTGCGAAAAGGCAGGTCTGCCGCGGCCGACAGCGATCGTGAAGAGTGGCAACGGTGTGCACCTCTACTGGCTGTTAGGGGAGCCAGTCCTGATCGATGACGCAGGCGACCCGCCGGCAATTTTGACCGAATGGCCGCCAAGAATTGAAGGCCAGAAAAACAGACCGCGCCACTATATCGAGCTGCCGGATGGGAAGCGGCTCTACAAGTATTTCGTTGATCCGAAGACCGGAGCTGATACGCAGAAGCAAAACCCGGAGTGGCCGAAACTTAGTCCGAAAGCCGAGCACGTTCAAGAGGTGATTGGCGGGATCGCCAGCAGGATCGGCGGCGACCATACCCACGACCTCGCACGCATCCTACGCATTCCCGGCACCCTGAACCGCAAGGACGAGCGTAATGGCAAGGTGCCGGTGCCGTGTGAGCTGATCGAGTGTGATCCTTCCCGAGTCTATCCCTTTGCGGACTTTGAAGCTCTTGCTGAGTGCAGCCCGGAGAAAGCCAGGAAAACGGAAGCGGCGAAAATCCGACTGCCCAAAAGGAAGCTGAGCACCGGCCGGCTGAACAAGCTAAATGATTTCATCAACCGCTGTGCGCTTGCTGAACCTGGAGTTGACGACCGAAGTGGATGTGACTGGGCGCTTGTGTGTTATGCGATACGGGAAGGCTTGGACCAGGAAGCGGTTTGGGCACAGGTCGCCGAAGTTGGCAAATTCGGAGAGCGTGGCAGACCTTACTTCGACCTGACTTGGAACGAAGCAAATAAGCAAGTCCGATTCAACATCTACGATCGGCTGAAACGCAAGGCCGCACGGAAGGCAGCTCACAGCAATGGGCAGCCAAGCGGCAATGGACAGTCAAACGGGGTGCCTCCTCATTCCGATCATGATGAAGGGCCGCCCGAAGAAGAAGTCAAGGAAGAACTTGAGGACCCACACCGCCTGGCACGGAAGTATCTCGCCAAGACAGCGGCACACCAGGAAGGGTATTTGCTCCGCTACTGCCGCGAAAAATTTCACCGCTACGTCGGCACTCATTGGAAAGCAATACCGGACGCCGATCTACGGGCCGAGTTGACGCATTTCGTGAAAGAGCAGCTCAACGAAGACTTCGCGGAACAGGAATCATCGCAAGAGCAATACGTTCCCAAAGTCACGAAGGAACTTGTTTCCAATGTGATGCAAGCCATTACGGGCGAGGTGTACTTACCGCATGATACGTTCGTCGGGGCGTGGATCAACGGGAAGCAATCAGAAAAGCGGAACTATATCGCGGTCTTGAACGGTCTTCTCGATGTCGATGCCTACCTGCGCAAAGAAGATGAGGTCTTGCGGCCGCACAGCCCGCGCTGGTTCTCTCCCGTCTGCCTGCCCTATGAATACGATCCTCGCGCCGACTGTTCGCTATGGCGTGGATTCCTAAACCGCAATCTTGCTGACGACCTGGGAAAGATCGGACTGCTACGCCATTGGTTCGGCTATCTACTACTTCCCGATACGTCGTTTCAAAAATTCCTGATGATGGTAGGGGAAGGCGCCAACGGGAAAAGCGTGGTCTGCGGAGTAACGGAAGGACTTTTGGGAGAGCAGAACATTTCCGCTGTGCCCCTGGAGCTGTTCGGCCAGAAATTCCAACTGGCTCCGACCGAGGGCAAGCTGGCGAACGTAATTGCAGAGGTGGGCGAACTCGACAAGATTGCTGAAGGGCAGATCAAGGCTTTCGTGACGGGCGACCCAATCTCGTTCGAGGAGAAATTCAAAACGCCCTATCGGGCCAAGCCTACCGCTCGTCTCATGCTCGCCACCAATAACCCGCCCCAGTTCTCCGACAAGAGTGACGGTATATGGCGCCGTGTGCTCTTGCTGTCCTTCACCGTGCAGATCCCGGAGCATGAGCAAGTAGCCGGCATGGACAAACCCAACTGGTGGCGCGAACACGGCGAACTACCTGGCATCCTCAATTGGTCCCTGGCAGGTCTTGCGGAACTGAGAGCACAAGGGCGGTTTATCGTGCCCGAAGTTTCCAAAAGGGATCTGGCGAAGCTGCGCAGCGACGTAAACCCGACCCGCCGCTACTTACTTGAGCACTATGAATCTCCGCCAAGCGCAGATGCCATCGAACGAGATTTGAACTGCCGCGAAGTCTATGGCCATTACAAAGCATGGTGTCTTGAACACGGATGTCATGCCTTTGGCGATGGCGGCTTCGGGAAGGAAGTCGCCAGGATCTTCAAGAAAGTAGAGCGCGTGCGATCTAAACACGCCGTAATGCTCTCAGGAATGGACCATCCTTCACGCCCTTGGCTCTACTTCGGACTCGGCAGAAAAGACCTCGCAGCACCCGATGAAGATGCACAGCCAGACTTGTCCTAGTTGTCCTAGTGCGTTCATGAGGAGTTTTGGCGGTGTTTTGTCCTAGTTGTCCTAGTAAACCCTATTCTTGCACATACGCGAGAGATTTTTTCAACCGCAAAAAAACGTCTCTTATGGGGGGAATGGCGGCACTAGGACAGTTAGGACAACTAGGACAGACGCGAGATAGCTGGTGTGAAGTGTGCCCTGGTGATCACTTTCTAGCGCGCACATAGGGCCCATCAGGATAAATCGCGAAGGAGAAAGGCCCATGGATGCCGCGCTAGCGAATTGCGACAAGCCACCAGGTGATCGAGGCCTGCGTTGTCAGGCATGTGGACATCAAAGCTTTCGTGTGGTTTACGTGCGCCCTGCTCCCGGAGGGGTTCTTCGGCGGCGGGAATGTCGGAATTGCGGGACCAGGATTACAACAAGTGAACGCGCGCTGGCCAAATGGAAGAGCCACTGCGCGGAAAACGACGATTTCGCATAGATCCAAACCGTCAGTGAGGGGAACCACAGCACCGCTAGGTTTACCGGTGGAACAAACTCTCGCCGAATCGCTTAGTTTGCTACCCTTGGTGCAGAGCGAGATTACAATCACATTCGAATAGTCAACTGGGGCGACATCGGCAGATGATCACTGCTGTTGCGCTTCGCCAAACGAAGAATCCCGGCGGTTTGCCCCCGTCCATTCTCTGCTCCAAGGCAGCCCGCCGCTCTTCAAGCTCAACGTCCTGCCGCATCTTCGTGGCTAGATCCAAAATCGACCGTGCGGTCCCCAGCTGCGTTGTGTGAGGGAACGTGCCTTTCAAGAGCTCCAACAAGGTTTTAATTGCTTCGCCCATGGTTGCTGCCAGCATGGCAGTCGCCCGCATCGTCAAGTCTAACACCCGGGGCTACAGGGCTTGCAAGACCCCTACCCGATGTCTCGATTTTTTCCGATGTTACCGACGTAGAGCCGCAGTGCCGGTCGGATGCCGGCCGATAAACTAGGTTGGCTCTTTTGCGGCCTTTTCGTCTCGCTCCCGTTCTCGTCCGAACACCCACGCTCGAACACGCTCCGTGACGGCTTGGAGCCGGCCGTCGTCGATCCGTTCGCGGTAGCGTGCGCCTATGCTCGGATCGGTGTGGCCCATAATGAGGTCTACGGCCACGGGATCGCGAACTCCGTCAGCGACCGTTCGGAACACATGGCGAAGGGTGTAGAAGCCCAGCCCCTTCCGACCATTTATGCCGACTCGGCGGAGGAGTTTCGTCATCTCGTGCGTCACGGCCGTTGCCACCCCATCAGACCCCCAGGCTCCTCCATACTTGGTAATAAATACCAACCCGGCGTCGGACTTATCTTTCGGCTCGGGCCTCGCAGCGAGCGCGCCCTGGATTGCGGCCACGGTTTCAGGCCAAAGCGGGCTACGTCGGGCGATACCGGTCTTAGGCCTAGGGTAAGTCACCCATCCGGCGTCCAAATTGAGCGCCGACATCGGGAGTCGCGCGCAGTCCGTGTTCCCAAAGCCGGCATTGACTCCTAGCAGGATCATCGCTTTGAGAGGCAACCCGGCGGCGTTGATAAGCGAGCGCAGCTCCCTCGCTTCTAGCATCCGCTCTCCGTTGTTTACCCTGTGCCGGCGCATGACACTGGCGGACGGTTTCTTGAACTGGGGACCATAGCGGAGGGGATTGTCGATCAGCCCAGATTCGTAGCCATATTTGAATACGGTGCGAACCTTCTGGATTTCATTGCCGAGCCTTACGGGTCCGTATTTCTTTGCCAGCGAGTCCCGCAGAGCCTCGAAGTCATCAGCTGCCAGGTCGTTGACGAGTCGAGTGCCTCCGAATTGCGCTATCAATCGATCCGTGGTGGCGGGATACTCGCCTTTCGCCTTTGGTTCTTCTACCTTTGGCCCAATAGGCTCATACATCCTGCTCGTGATCTCCCCTGCTTCCCACTGCCGGTGCTTCGCTGTTAGAAACCGATTACAAAGTTCTATGACCGTTAAGCCATCGCTCCTGGTGCGCGGGGTTCGGCCGGCGTGCAGGTCGTCGGCCTGGAACTTATAGAGTTCGAGGGCATCCTCCCACCCGTCCCGTTCGATCCGTTCTAGCTTACCGTTGACGCGCCGAGCCCACCTGCCAAAGTAATGGACCTTGCCGCGGATTTTTTTCTGCCAGGCCCCGCTCGCGTGAGGGGTGAGTGGAAAATCTGGATACGGCTTCTCGGGGCGGTCGGCGACTTTTCGGGAGCGCGGTTTTCGGGTAGACTTACCGGACATAGCGTCACCTCCGTTGCCAAAGGGTAAGGTGGCGTCGCCCCGTTCCGGCCCTAACCGGGCGGGGCAACTCTTACTGACCGTATTTTAGAGGTAGTACAATCGGTAGTAAAGCGAAAGGTGTCGGAGTTTCAGAAACGGCAGGAAATAGCGAAAATATCGGTATTTTGCCCCCGTAGCTCAGGGGATAGAGCATCGGTTTCCTAAACCGAGGGTCGCAGGTTCAAATCCTGCCGGGGGTAATATAAAGTCTTAAGCCACAACAACTTACGACGACGACTTACTGGGGTAAATTATGGGGAAGAAAAGCCTCCGAGAATGACTCCTCAGCTGCTTGGTTCCGGCACAATCTCATCGAACCCCTGCCATAAAACCCAACTTCTCGCCGCCGTTTTTTCGACCAAGCCTTGGGCGGATATCTCCAGCCCACAAGATGCCCTTCTCGCCCCCCATTTCCCGAAAAATGAAACAACGACATGACGAGAACGGGTGGTCGCTCTGGCGCTCCTGGAGGGCCATGATTTCCCCGACGCAAACCATCCTCCCAGGAGGATCATTTATTGAGATAAAAGCGACAGAGGCGGGGTTAAATTGGGTTGACGGCGACTGATCCGCTCATTCACATTGCGGGAGTTGTCTTTTCGTCAGCCAATCGCTCCCCGGTTTGGCTGTCCGCTCCACAGCAATTTGGCAAGTATACGAGCCAACGACTCGGTAAGATTACAGCGATGGAAATCGGGACGACAACGGGTAAAGGAAGTGGTGGGATGAGGCGGCTTCGGCTTCTTGACTCACAACAAGAAATTGATGCGTCCGGCGGCCTTCAAGGTGTCCAATGAACGACCTCAACCGAACAGGCCTGTATCATCCAGCAACCGTGGAAGAGGTTGCCACCGCAATACCGCAACACATTGGCCGTTATCGGGTGGAGCGAGTCTTGGGCGAAGGCGGGTTCGGCCTCGTATACTTAGCTCACGACGGAAAGTTGCAGCGCCTTGTCGCCATCAAAGTGCCGCACCGTAATCGAGTGTCCACTGCCGAAGACGCCGAAGCCTATCTGACGGAAGCCCGCACAGTCGCCAACCTCGATCACCCCAACATTGTGCCGGTCCATGATGTCGGCAGCACTGAGGACTGTCCCTGCTTCATCGTCTCGAAGTTCATCGAAGGTAGCACTCTGGCTCAGAGGATCAAGGACAATCGGCCCTCCTGCTACAAGGCAGCGGAACTGGTCGCCATGATTGCCGAGGCGCTGCACTACGCTCACCGCAAGGGACTCATTCACCGGGACATCAAGCCCAGCAACATCTTGATCGACACCAGCGGCAACCCTTTCGTGGTCGATTTCGGATTGGCGCTCAAGGAGGAGAACATCGGCCACGGTCCTAAGTATGCCGGGACGCCCGCATATATGTCGCCGGAGCAGGCTCGTGGCGAGGGGCATCGAGTCGATGGTCGCAGTGACATCTTCAGCCTGGGCGTTGTCTGCTACGAACTCCTGGTGGGACGCCAGCCGTTCCGAGCCGAATCGCAAGCAGAACTGATGGAGCATGTCACGAGTTTCGAGGCCCGCCCGCCCCGCCAATACGACGATAGTATTCCGAAGGAACTGGAGCGCATCTGCCTTAAGGCGTTGTCCAAGCGAGCTTCGGAGCGGTACACGACGGCGAAGGACATGGCTGACGATCTGCGGCACTTTCTGGCCGAGCAGACCATCAACCAGCAACCCAACTCCATGACTACGGGCATTGGTTTACCTTCGATCACGCCGGTCGTGCAACCGCCCTCGACCTTGGGAGGGGTGGGTACATCCGTCACGCCCAGAACGCCGACTTCCGTCAGCCAGCCCATCAAGCTCGTGCCGAAAGGCTTGCGGTCCTTCGACGCCCACGATGCCGATTTTTTCCTTGAACTCCTTCCCGGCCCTCGTGACCGGGAGGGATTGCCCGCCAGCATTCAGTTCTGGAAGACTCGCATCGAAGAAACGGATGCCGAAAAGACATTCTCGGTGGGATTGATCTGTGGGCCATCGGGGTGCGGCAAATCGTCGCTGGTCAAGGCGGGGTTGTTGCCTCGTCTGTCTGACGACGTGATCGCCGTCTACGTCGAGGCGACCGCCGAGGAAACAGAGTCACGGTTGCTGAACGGTCTGCGGAAGCGATTTCCTGCTTTGTCCGACAACTTGTCGTTGAAAGAAACACTTGCTGCCCTACGCCGGGGACAGGGCATACCCACGGGCAAGAAAGTGTTGATCGTCCTCGACCAGTTCGAGCAATGGCTCCATGCGAAGAAGGAAGAACAGAACACCGAACTGGTGCAAGCTCTGCGGCAGTGTGATGGTGGCCGGGTGCAGTGCCTCGTGATGGTGCGGGATGACTTCTGGATGGCCGTGATCCGCTTCATGCGGGAACTGGAAATTCGGCTTCTTGAAGGCCAGAACTCTGCGGCTGTCGATCTCTTCCCGATTCGCCACGCCGAGAAAGTGCTGGCCGCTTTCGGTCGGGCGTTTGGTGCCCTGCCCGATAGTGCTAGTGAAACCAGCAAAGAGCAAAAGGACTTCTTGAACCAGGCCGTGTCTGGCTTGGCTCAGGAAGGCAAGGTCATCTCAGTCCGGTTGGCCCTGTTTGCCGAGATGATGAAGAGCAAAGCGTGGACGCCTGGGTCTCTGAAAGCAGTGGGTGGTACGGAAGGTGTCGGCGTCACGTTCCTTGAAGAGACGTTTAGTGCTGCCACGGCTCCCCCGGCACACCGCTATCACCAAAAGGCGGCGAGGGGGGTTCTCAATGGGCTGCTCCCCGAATCCGGCACCGACATCAAGGGCCACATGCGGTCGTATGGTGAACTTCTCGGAGCGTCAGGTTACGGAAGTCGTCCCAAAGACTTTGATGACCTGATCCGCATTCTGGACGGCGAAATCCGGCTCATCACGCCGACCGACCCGGAAGGTGTTGATTCTGAACATGCTTCCAGCACGAAGGTCGAAGCGGGTCAGAAGTATTACCAACTCGCCCACGACTACCTCGTACCATCGCTACGAGACTGGCTCACTCGCAAGCAGAAGGAAACTCGCCGAGGCCGGGCGGAACTGCTGTTGGCGGATCGTGCTGGTGTCTGGAACACCCGCCCGGAGAACCGGCAACTGCCGTCGCTCTTGCAATGGCTCAGCATTCTGGGGGTGACGCAGAAACGGAATTGGACCGGGCCGCAGAACAAGATGATGCGGAAGGCGAGCCGGTATTATGCGGTGCGGGGGTTGGTCGTCGCCGTGCTGATTGCAGTCGTTACCCTCACGGGCCTGACCATCCGAGAGCAGGTCGTTGAACAGCACAAGGCGACTGAAGCTGCGGGATTGGTCCAGCGGCTCCTCGATGCGGACACGGCTCAAGTGCCAGCCATTATCGGCGAGATGTCCGAATACCGCCGATGGGTCGATCCGCTGCTACGTGAGGAAAACGACAAGGCGACAGTGAACTCACGTCAGAAGCTCCACACAAGCCTTGCTCTCCTGTCCGTAGATGCAATGCAGGTTGATTACCTCTTTGGTCGCCTTCTCGGCGCTGCCCCGAACGAAGTGCCCGTGATCCGTGATGCTCTGGCCCCGCACAAGGATGCCCTGCTGGACAAGCTATGGAAGGTGGCGGAATCGCCGGCAAAGGGCAAGGAGCACCAACGGCTGCGAGCGGCCTCGGCGTTGGCGAAGTATGACCCGGAAGGCCAAAGTTGGGCGAAAGTCGGTGGTCCGGTCGTGGATCAATTGGTAGCAGAGAACCCGGTGTTTTTGGGACTTTGGATGGAGGGTTTTCGACCGATCAACCGGAAACTGCTGGCATCACTGGCAAGCATCCATCGAAACACCCGTGGGCGGGAATCGGAACGAACCTTGGCGACGAACATTTTGGCCGACTATGCCGCCGACCAGCCGCAAGTCCTGGCCGATCTGTTGATGGACGCCGACGAGAAGCAATTCGCCGTGATCTATCCGAAGTTCAAGGAGCAAGGCGAGCGTGGCCTGTCGGTGTTGACGGGCGAGATCGACCGGAAACTGCCGCCCGATGCCACGGACGAGGTGACGGAAAAGCTGGCGAAGCGGCAGGCGAATGCGGCGGTAGCCCTGCTCAAGATGGACCAGCCTGAAAAGGTCTGGCCGTTGCTCAAGCATAGTCCCGATCCGAGGGTGCGGAGTCATCTGATTCATCGGCTGAGTCCGCTGGGTGCGGAGGCCGAGGCGATCATCAGGCGTGTGGACGAGGAGCCGGACGTGACCATACGCCGGGCCTTAATCCTCAGTTTAGGAGAGTATGGCGAGAAGGAGCTATCGCCAGAGGCTCGCAAGGCTGTGTTGCCTAAGTTGCAGTACATATATCGCACCGCCACCGATCCGGGCCTTCATGGGTCGGCGGAATGGCTGCTACGGCAGTGGAAGCAGGATGGGTGGCTCAAGCAGATCAATGAGGAGTGGGCGAAGGACAAAGAGCAGCGAGAAAAGCGGCTGGACAGCATCAAGCAGTTAGTCACGAACGACAAAGAGAAGACGCCGCCGCAGTGGTACGTCAACGGTCAGGGTCAGACGATGGTGGTGATCCCCGGCCCGGTGCAGTTTGTCATGGGGTCGCCGCCCACGGAAGCGGGCAGGCAGGACGTTGAGATTCAGCACAAGAAGCGGATCGGTCGGACGTTCGCCATTGCTGCCAAGGCGGTGACGGTGGAACAGTATCGGCAATTTGACAAGGGCTACTCACTACCTGCGAAGTACACCCGCACGGCGGAATTGCCGCTGGTGGGAACGTCGTGGTATCAAGCGGCGGCGTATTGCAACTGGTTGAGCAAGGAAGAGGGCATCCGTGAAGACCAGTGGTGCTACGAGATCAAGGGACAAGTGACGAAGTTGAGGGCGAATTACTTGAGTTTGGCGGGCTATCGTCTTCCCACGGAAGCGGAGATGGAATATGCGACCCGTGCGGGTGTGGTAACGAGCCGATACTTCGGGGAAGCGGACGAGTTGCTTCCTAAGTATGCGTGGTATCAGAAGAACTCGCAGGAGCAGACGTGGCCGGTGGGGAGCCTGAAGCCGAACGATTTTGGGTTATTCGACGTGCAAGGAAATGTGTTTTCCTGGTGTCAGGAAAGCTACAAGGCGTACTCCACCGGGAATGCCGGGGAACTGACTGAGGACCAAGAAGACGAGCTAGCGGTCGCCAGTACAGTTAACCGTGCTTTGCGTGGCGGCTCGTTTGAGGTTCAACCGTCGCACGTGCGCTCTGCCGACCGTAACTTCAAGGCCGTGCCAACGAACCGTTACAATAGTGATGGTTTTCGTTTGGCGAGGACTTTTGCGCATTGACTGATACTGCTGTGGACCCAGGCCCTCCAAGAACCCTGGATCTGGGTTGCCTGTCAGTCGAGACAGTGCAGTGTCGAACCCCTGCCGTGGATAGAAATGCCTTCCGCCGCCATTTTCGAGCAAGCCTTTGGCAGAAATCTTCAGCCCATTTGATCCCCTTCTCTGCCCCGTTTCCCGAAAAATAAAACAACGACATGACGAAAACGGGAGGTCGCCTCAGTGCCTCGAATGGCCAGTGATCTCCTCTTTGCAGAACTTGCTCCACAGAAGATAGACAATTGGGATAAATGCTACGCTGGCAGCTACCGGGCAAGATGAGTAGAGTCCAAAATGGCCTTGATCGGGACAAAGCGGGATGCTGGAAGACTGAACAGAGCAGAAACCAAACTGGTAAAAGTCCCATTTGTGAGGTGCAAGCGGCGACCGGCGAGTTTGGTTCAGCCGTCTGCACAGGGATCGAACGAGAGGAGATGGCCTTCATGGAGATGGTGAAGATCGTGTTGCTGTGCATCGTGTCAGCAGTGGTGTACGGTATCTTGCACGACCAAGTGACGGCGAGGGCGTGCGTCGAGTATTTCACCATCGGCCATCCACCCGTGTTCAAGACCGATTCCCCGACACTACTTGCTCTGGGGTGGGGCGTGATCGCAACATGGTGGGTCGGCCTTCTGCTGGGCATTCCTGCCGCACTTGTGTCAAGGCTTGGTCCGTGGCCGAAGTACGATGCAGCCCGCCTGACCCGTCCGGTGTGTGGCTTGTTGGTGGTCACGGGATGTGCCTCACTTCTAGCTGGTTTTACTGGCTACTTTGTGGCGAACGCAGGTGGGGCTTGGCTGGTTGAACCACTCCGGTCACAAGTTCCTGCGTCGAAGCATGCGGTATTCCTCGCTGACCTATGGGCGCATCTCGCTGCTTACGGCGTTGGATTTCTCGGGGGCATCGCCGTTTGCGGGTGGGTTTTGTCGAGACGTTGGCGAATGGCAGCGACGGTCCACGGTCAGAGCAACGTTGTGGTATCTCGACCCACCTCGCTTGGCCAGCGCTCGACAGGCGAAGGGCGCATACACGACTGAAATGATGGAGAACGAGCACGTTGAGTTGGCAAGGCTGCTGAACGAAGCGAAAGGCAGAGTTATTTGCTAGGCGGCTGAGTCACCGAACGCCGAATGACCATGAGGATGACCAGGCAACCCGTGCCGACTGGCGCAGCAAAGATCAATAGGATCGGCCACAGATTACTCTGCTGTGCGAAGGCGAGCGCAGTGACGACGAAAATCGGGATCATCAGCAAGATAGGCACGAGCGCCACGATCCGCCAGACGCCTTGCCATCTGATGGCGGCGTAGAGCTGCAGCGGTATATATGCGAGTGCCGACCCGAAGCCGATCAGGATAATCAGGCCGCCAAAAAGCACATCCATGACCAATGCTCTTAACGTGGGCTCCGCCCACCACCCGGGGAGAATGAAAAAGGGCATCCGACTTTCCAAAATGATTGTTACCAGCAGTCACTTGGAAAGCCGATGCCATGAAGCCAGTATGCTCATTCCTC
>Ga0116219_10001284_pt1 | contig 23795 bp, 19 predicted proteins | sample Sb_taG_4_FD_91019 | JGI IMG/M metagenome (GOLD analysis project Ga0116219, IMG submission 91019) | Peat soil microbial communities from Weissenstadt, Germany - Sb_50d_6_BS metaG | ecosystem: Environmental > Terrestrial > Soil > Wetlands > Peat | place: Germany: Weissenstadt | collected 2010-09-21
TGGTGCTGTTCGCGGTGGAGTCGGTGTTCCTGCTCAGCACGGGGGCATCGTTCTGGTCGGTCAGCTCGTCGTACTTCCCGACCAACCCCGCCGTGGCCGAGCTGCAGGACACGGTGGGCACATCTCTGGTCGGGTACGGGTCGTGCCGGGCGCTGGCCTATCTGACGGCGTCGCAGCAGGAGGTGGGAATCCGGCCCGACGCCAACGTGGCCTATCGCATCCGGGAAATGGCCGTCTACGACCCCATCCTGCCCCAGGCCTACTTGCGTTCCTGGATGGCGGCGGGCGGCGCCCCCACGCCGCACTCGCTGGCGCAGCTGGGCATCTTCTGCGCCCGCATCGTCACCGCCCAGCAGGCCCGGCTCTTCGGTGTCCAGTACGTGCTCGAACCTGCGGGGCGCAGGGGACCCCTCGGCGCCGTGTTCGACCGGCTCATCGGGGACGAGAGGCTCTACTCGATCCCTGGCGCCGCCGACGCCGCCGCCGTGCCGGTCGCCGCCGGCGGCGCCGAGCCGTCGCCCTACGCCCCGGGGACTCCCGTGCCCGTCACGCACCCTGATCCGGCGTCGTGGCATCTGGAGGTCCAGAGCACCACGTCCTCGGTGCTGCGCCTTCGACTCACCAACGTGCCGGGTTGGCGGGCCACCATCGACGGCCGGTCCCTGGCCCTCGAGCCCTGGGCGAACGGGGCCATGGTCGAGGCGCGCATCCCTCCCGGCTCACATGTCGTGGACCTGCACTACTGGCCACCCCTGTTCAGCGATGGCCTCGTGATCGCCGCCGTCGTGGTCGCGGTTCTCGTGCTGTCGATCGCGGTGGCGGTGGTGATGGCGATGCGGCGAGGACGAAAGGCGCGTCGGGCCCCGGCGTCGGCACGGTGACGACGCCGGGGCCCGACATGCCCGGCGACCACACGCCACAGGTCAACGTGATCGTGGTCGCCTACGGACCCGTTGCCGCCCTGACCGAGGCTCTCGAGACCCTCGGGGCGGGCGTGTCGGTGGTGGTGGTCGACAACGCGTCTTCGTCGGCGACCGAACATGCGGTGGCGGGGGCCGGGGCGCGCTATGTCGACCCGGGACGGAACCTGGGATTCGCGGCCGCGGTCAACCGGGCCATGGCGCTGCTGCCCGACGCGGAGGCCGACGTCCTGCTCCTGAACCCCGATGCCCGTATCACACCCTCCGAGCTCCAGCGCCTTCACGCCGAGCTGCTGACACGTCCCGATGTCGCATGTGTCGCCCCGGTCCAGCACCGCCCGGGCACGGGCGGCCCCAGCCGGGCTCATTGGCCCTGGCACACGCCGGGTGGCGCATGGGCCGACGCGGTGGGCCTCGGCCGCCGCCGCCTGGACTCGGAGCGGTACTTCCTGGGCGGCGCCGTGCTCCTCCTGCGACGGCGCGCGCTCACGGAGGTGGGGCTCTTCGACGAGCGTTTCTTCCTCTACGGCGAGGACGAGGACTGGCAACGGCGCGCGCTCGACCGTGGCTGGCGCGTCCGCCTGTGCCCCGAGGTGACCGCCGTGCACGGCTCAGGCGGGACCGAGAGCGACCCGGCGCGGCTGCAACTCCGGCTCCACGCCTCCCTCGAGCGCTACATGCGGAAATGGTTCGGCGTCGGAGGCTGGGAGCTCTACCGGGCCGGCATGCTCTTCGGACTGGTGCCGCGGGCGTTGCTCGGGCGCGGCCGTCGCCGGCGCAGCGCGCGGCGACTGGCGCGCCTCTATGTCCGCGGTCCCGATCGCATGGCGCAGCGCGCCGGGGCCGTGCCGGGGCCCGGTGGGTGACCACGCCATGGCAACCCCGGGGGTGCCCACGAGCTCACCGGCGGGGCCCGAAGTTCGGCCACAGGGCGAGATCGAGGTCGGGGACGAGCTGGGCCAGCTCCGCCACCTCGGGGGCGTAGATCTCCACCAGGCGCCGGCGGGCTGTGTCGTCGAGCTCGGCCTTGTCCTGGCGCGAAGGGCTCTGTACCGTGCGCAGCGACGAGGGCCGGTAGGCGTCGTCCAACCCCAAGAACCGATACGTGCGTGCCAGCTGGCCCTCGGGATCGGCGACGCACCGCTCGTACTGCAGGACCAGGACCCGGCCCGCCTCGACGGCCGCGCTCCACCGCCGCAACGACGACGTGTAGAAGCCGCGCCACAGTGCCTCGGCGAGCACCGTGCCCCGGTGGGACCCCGGCACCATCTCGCTGTGGGCCACACCCGACACGAAGCGCTCCACCGGGTCGCGCACCATGACCAGGAGGCGGGTGTCGGGTGCCGCCGCCTCGAGCAGCGGAGGCACCCAGGGTTGGTACAGGTAGTCGGGGGTCCACTCCCCCGTGACCGTGCCGGGGGGGCGGGGAAACCAGGCGTGGTAGCGGCGCACCTCGGCGGGGCCGAACGCATCGGTGGCGTATCGGGCGAAGAAATGGCGTTCCTTGTGGATCTCGGGGCGGTGGAAGGCCCCGGGATGGTCCACCACGAGGCCGAACCACCACGTGGTTCCGGCCTTCTGCACCCCGATGCCGACGAAGTCCGGCGGCCCCGCCCGCTCGCCGGCGCCCAGGGCCGGGGGGTTGGGCGCGTAGCCCGCTTCCCATGGGGCGAAGGGGCCGATCCGGCGCCGGACGCGGTCACGGACGGTGCGGGGGAGCCCTCGGCGCAGGCCTTCCGGTGCCCGATGCAGCGCCTGGTCGAGCGCCGTCCGGAGGCCCACGGCGTCAGGCTGCCACACCCGACGTCCTTCGACAACCTCGACGCCCCACCTATGGTGGGTACCGTGTCGAGCGGGGGCCGATGATCTACTTCGCCACCGTGCACGTGGGGTCGCCACGCTGGATCGACATCCAGCGCGCCTTCCTGCAGCGCAATGTCTCGGAGCCGTTCACGGTCTACGCCAACCTCGAGGACGTGCCCCGAGAGTACGCGGACCGGTTCGATCGAATCGTTCCCGCCGCCGGTGAGCACCCCGGCAAGCTGAACCTGCTGGCGGCCGAGATCGCCGCCGATGCGCGTCCCGAGGACATCGTCGTCTTCCTCGACGGCGACGCCTTCCCCATCGCCGACCCCATGCCGATCGTCCACGGCGCGCTGGACTCCTCGGCTCTCGTGGCCGTTCGCAGGGACGAGAACGCCACCGACCGCCAGCCCCATCCGTCGTTCTGCGCCATCCGGGTCCGAGACTGGGAGCGCCTCCACGGTGACTGGTCACCGGGGCATTGCTGGAAGGCCACCGACGGGCGCCTGGTCACCGACGTCGGAGGGAACCTCCTGCGGGCGCTCGAACGCAGCGGTGATTCGTGGACCCCGTTGCTGCGCAGCAATCGCGTCGACCTCCATCCGCTGTGGTTCGGCGTCTACGGCGGCATCGTCTACCACCATGGCGCCGGCTTCCGGTGGGCCGTGGGTCGCGTCGACCTCGCCGACATCCCGCGCCTGCACACCAGGGCCAAGCACGTACCGGGCCTGGGCCGGGCCCTCCGCTATCTGAACCGGTCACGGGCACAGCGCTTCCACGCCCGGACCGCGCTCAAGTCCGGACAGTTGCGCGACGAGCAGCTGGCGAGGATCGAGCGTGACCCGGAGTTCTTCCGGGAGCTGGTGTGAGCGTGATGGCGGACATGTCGTGAGTACCGACCGGCTGTGGATCGTGTGCCCGAGCTATACCGACGTGGTCTCCTTCACGATGCTGCGCACGCGGGTCCTCGAGGTGATGCGTGACGCGCACGTCGATCGATCCGTGCGCTTCGTCGTGGTCGACGACACCGGGGACAACGACGAGGAGATCGGGGACCTCGACAGCCTCGACGACGTGCGGGTGGTCACCCCTCCGTTCAACCTCGGCCACCAGCGGGCCCTCGTGTACGGACTGCGGACCATCGCGCCGGAGCTCGACGACGACGATCTCCTCGTCACCATGGACGCGGACGGCGAGGACCGCCCCGAGGACCTGCCCCGACTGCTGGCACCGTTGCTCGCCGCCCCCGACAAGCACCACACGCTGTGCGTGGCTCGGCGCACCCGGCGTCGGGAGTCGTTTCGCTTCAAGGTGATGTACTTCTTCTTCCGGCTCATGTTTCGTGTGCTCACGGGCCAGACCGTCCGCAGTGGGAACTACGCCGCCTATCGTGGATGGCTGGCGCGGCGCATGCTCCGCCATCCCTACTTCGACCTCTGCTACTCCGCGTCGTTGGTCAGCCTCGACATCCCGGTGACGCTGGTCCCGTGCCCACGTGGCGAACGCTACGCGGGTCGGTCCCGGATGAATTCGTTCCGGCTGTTCATGCACGGCCTGCGTATGCTCATGCCCTTCACCGACCGGATCGCCGTGCGTGCACTGGTCGCGTTCTCGGCCGTCTTCGGGCTGGGAGTGGTCGGATCCCTGGTGGTCGTGGCCGTCCGGTTGTTCACCACGGCTGCCATCCCGGGGTGGGCGACGACTTCGCTGATCAGCATCGTCATCTTGTCGTTCCTCGCCCTGAGCAACTTCGTCGTGCTCTTCGTGGTGTTCTCCCACTCCCGAGGCCTCTCGCTGACCGGCCTCGAGGAGGGATGGTCCGAGACGAGCGAGCAGCGCCCTTCGTTGCCACAGGAGTGAAGCGCTAGGCACCGCGTCCGGTGCGCAGGGCGCGATCTCGCGTTTCGGTACCTTCCCGAGGCTCCCGCACTTGAGCCCACGGGGTCGTTTCTCTGGTTGGATCTGCGAGGATGTGCCGTGGGAGTGCGGGGGGAGGGGGCATCACAGAGCCATGACTCGACTGACGACGTCCAAGTCCATGGCGGTCCGCCGCGTGCCGGGTCGCCACCGGGCGCCCGACGCCGTGCCGATTCTGTGGGTGGTGACGGCAACCGCGCCGTGGCGACGACGACGCGCCGTGTTGGACCCGCCATGACGCGCTCGCCTGCCGGGCGCGCCCGTCGCAAGTGGCCCGACATGCTCGGGCTCGCCTGGACGGTGGTCGCCGCCCTGTGCACATTGGCACCGGCGCTCCGCCCCGGGGTGGCGCTGGGTTCCTTCGACCTCCTGTCGCGCATCGGGCTCACCAAACAGTCCGGTGTAGCCGTGCACAGCCTCTTTCCCGCCGACCAGGCGCTGTACTTCACGCCCATGATCAACCTGGCGTGGCACCAGGTCCACAGCGGCCAGGTCCCCCTCTGGAACCCCTACAACCTGCTCGGGCTGCCGCTGGCGTTCAACTGGCAGTCGGGAGTGTTCAGCCTCCCCACTCTCATCAGCTATCTCGTCCCCGTGCACTACGCGTACACGGTCATCGTCCTCGTGAAGCTGCTCGTGGCGGGCACCGGCGTCTACACCTTGTGTCGCGTGCTGGGCTTGCGCCCGCTCGCCAGCGCCTTCGCGGCCACCACCTTCGAGCTGTCGGGCCCGATGCTGCACTGGTACGGCTGGGCCATGACCGGCGTCTCGGTCTGGGTGGCATGGATCTTGGTGGCGGCCATCTTGTTGATCCGGGGAACGCACCGCTTCCGCAACACGGTCTTCCTCTCGGTGGCGATCGCCTTGGCGGTGTACGGGGGCCATCCCGAGACCCTCATCGTGGTGACGGTGGCACTCGTCGTCTTCTTCGGCGTGTACCTGGCCGTGCGGGCCAGGACCATGGGCACGCCCGTGCGGCGCCCGGTCCTCGACCTCGCCGTGGCCGGCGTGGGCGGCATCGCCTTGAGCGCGCCCCTGCTGCTGCCCGGGCTCCAGACCGCGGCCATGTCCGGGCGGGGGGCGGCGTTGGGGGCGAGCGCCTATCCCCTGTCGGACGTCCCCGACGTCCTCGCCGCCTTGCAGGGATCGGACTTCCGGGTACCGCCCCCGTACATCGGCGTGCTCACCGTCGTCCTGGCCATCGTGGCGGTGCGCCTCTACTGGCGGCGCCCCGTGGTGGTGGCCCTGGCGGCCGTGGTGGTGTCCACGGGTGTGCTGAGCTTCCAGAGCCCGCTGTACGGGGTGCTGCAAGCTGCCCCCGGCATCAGGACCATCACGTGGAACCGCAGTGTCATGCTCCTGGCCCTGTCCCTGTCGGTCCTGGCCGGCTTTGGCATCGACGCCGTGGTGCGGCATGGGGCGAGTCCGACGCTGCGGCGCTGGGCCGGGGGGGCGCTGGTGGTGGCGGGCATCGTCCTCGCACTGGCCGCGCTCACCGTGGTGCTCGGCGTCCACCGTGAGCCCGGCGCGCAGGTCGCGCACTTCGTGTGGCCCGCCGTGGCCGTGGTGGTGGGACTGGCGGTGGTGGTATCGCTGGGGGCGCACCGTTCGTCGGGGCGCCTGGACGTGCTGGGACGGCGCCTGGCCCCGCATGCCGGAGCCGTCCTGCTGGCCATGCAGTCCTCATTCCTCGTCGCCACCGGGGTGTCGTTCTGGTCGTTGAGCTCCGGGTACTTCCCCGTGACGCCGGCGGTGGCGACGTTGCAGCGCACCGTCGGCGACGCCGTGGTCGCCATCGGGTCGTGCCGGCTCATGCCCTTCAGCTTCCCGTACTCGGTGGAGCAGGGGATCCGTCCCGACGCCAACATCGCCTACGGGGTGCACGAGTTCGCCGCCTACGAGCCGCCCCTGACCAAGACCTACTACGACTCGTGGTCGTCTCTCACCGGTGAGGCCATCTCCAACAAGGATCGACGGGTCGGGGTCTTCTGCCCGCAGATCACCGGCGCCGGCCAGGCGCGCGTCTACGGGGTGCGCTACATCCTGGCGCCGCGCCGGGGGTCTGCACCGGCGGGCACGGTCCTCGACCGCGTCATCGGCGGCGAACGGCTGTTTCGCGTCCCCGGCGCGGCTCAGGCGACGGTGGTCCCCCGTCCCTCCCCCACGGCCCTCGTGCCGCTCGACGCCCCCGGGACAGCGGTCAGGGTGGCCCATCCCGCCGCGGGCACGTGGCGCATGGTGACCGATGCCAATGGTCCGGCGCTGCTGCGCCTCCGCCTGACCGCCGTCCCCGGGTGGCAAGCCACCCTGGACGGACGGCCCCTGGCCACGGGGTCGTGGTCACGGGGCGCCATGGTCGAAGTCGACGTCCCCGCCGGCCGACACGTGGTGGAGCTGCACTACTGGCCCGACCTGTTCACGATCGGCATCGTGATGTCCGGGGCCGTGGCGCTGGCCTTCCTGACCGCGGCGGGAGTGGTGGCAGTGCGCCGGCGCTCGGCGCCACGAGGCGAGTCGGGCTCTCCGGAGGTGTCGAGCGGGGGGCCCGGTGCCCCTGTCAGCGTCCCAGGAGCCAGCGGCTGAGCTTGCGCATTTCCACGGCGTATTTGCGCACGTCGACGAAGTAGAGCACGACACCCACGAGGACGAGGAGGACACCCCCTACAGCCGCCAACGCACCGAACGGGCCGAATCCCGTGAAGGCGAGCGCGGCCGGGCTCACGACCGGAACCTTCTTGGGCGGGGCCGTGGTCGGGGTCGCGACCGAGGTCACCCGGGCCGGGCTCGTGGCTGGGACCGGTGTCGGTCCGGCGGGAAGGCTCCGAGTCGCGACGCAGTTGGCACCGTCGGGCGACTCGTTCCAGTAATGCTTGTTGAGCAGCGACCACGTGATGGAGTTGTCGCTGTTGGAGAACTGCCGCCATTTTTCCTTCGGTGGTTTGCGGGAGCCGAGGTCGTACATCACCACGCAGATCGAGGCCGGCACCGACGCCGCGTTGGGGTAGATGTGCGCACCCATCCACGGGCCTGTGACGTACCCAGCCCCGGCTACCGGTTCGTTCGTCTCGACGAAGGTGCCACAGGGGGTGCCCGGCATCCACGCCAACTCGGTTTCCCGGTTGACGGGGTTCACCCCGCGGGATCCGATGTTGACACTGGCGGTGAGGCCGAGCTCGGTGAACGTCTCGGCGTACCCGGAGTCGCTGGGGTCGTTCCACACCACGCCCCAACCCGCGCCGAAGCGGTGATCGCACTTGTCGGTGGTCGTGGCATGGAGGCCCTCGACGTCTTTCAGGGAGGTGGAGAACGGCCACACCCATGTGCCGGCCACGTTGACCGTCACCGTGCCGTTTGAGTTGGTGACGATATCGCCGGTGATGGGCGGGGTGCTGACGGGGTTCGGGGCGTTGGCCATCGCCGCACTGGCGGTGAAAAACGTGATCAACATGGCGCCGACGACAGCAACCGCGCCCGCCGCGATGGTGCGACGGCGGGCGCGCGCCATAGGGGCGGGCCCCAACGCCCGCCGTTTTCGACGGCCCATGAGGTTGTTCATCCTTACCCCCGGCGTAACCTTAACGATCGCCCGTCCACGGCGGCCATCATCACAATTGACGACCACGACACGTGGATGTTCCCACGGTGAGGGCCCGGAGGGGACGACCCGCCCTCGTCCACCTGGGACTACGCCCGCTTTTGCCTCGACCCGGTCCGAGCCCGAGTGCCGGCCACCGGCGTGTCGGGTCGCGCCAGAGGGATCGGCGCCGAGGCGGCCCGGTCGCGGGCGCGACCGGGCGGGGGCTCGACGCGCGTGTCGGCGCGGCGGCTGCGCGCGATGCGGGCCAGGTCGAAGAGGGCCAACAGGGCCGGGCCCAACCGCATCTTGGAGCCGCCCACGTCGAGCCACGCCTCAAGGGGAACCTCGGCGAAGGCGGTCACGGGCAGGCCCGGCGCGGTCGCGGTGCCGCGCAACAGGCGGTGCAACAACTCGACGTCGAGCACCCACCCGGAACGGAAGGGCTGCGCCAGTGCCTCGACGAAGGTCTCGTTCACGCGGAACACCTTGGCCCCGCACTGCGTGTCGTAGACGGTGATCCCCAGGGCAATGGACGCCAACGTGGCGTAGGCCCTCCCCAGGTAGTGGCGCACGGCGCTGCGCTGGATCGAGCTGCCCAGCCGGGCCACCCGGCTGCCGAAGACACCGGCGAGCTCGGGCCGGGCCTGCAGGGTGTCGGTCAGCCGAACGAGCTCGGCTGGGGGGGTGGCCAGATCCGCGTCGTAGTAGCCCACCACGGTGGCGCCGGCACGCACCGCCGCCAGCAGGCCGCGACGCACGGCCTCCGACTTGCCCCCGTTGGCGTGCAGCGGGAGGACCTCGATGGCGGCGGAGGCGTGCGCCATCCGGGTCAGGATGCGGGCCGTGTCGTCGGTCGAGCCGTCGTCGACGAACAGGAGCCGCACCTGGCGTGTGCGCGCCATCTCGACGAACGCCTGCTCGTCGAGGCGCCGCTGCTCGTTGTAACAGGGCACCACGATGACGGTGGGGGCGTCGACGGTCATGACGTTGTCCCCGTGCTGGCCCGGCGGCACAATGCCCACGTGCTCAGGCCGGGCAGGGGCGGGAAGTTCCGTGTGCCCATGGCCAGTGACATCCGGGTCTCGCTGTCGAGGGCGAAGACGATGGCCCGTGACAGCCGTTCCGAGCCGTGCCATCCCCCCAGACCGGTCTGGGGAAGATGGGTCCGGCGCTGACGCTCGCGCAGGACCATCGCGCTCCGCAGGGGCAACAAGGTGTGGAACAGCCCGCCGCGGGCGACCACGGTGAGGCCCGCCGACTCCAGGGTGGCGCGCAGGGCCCGGGGCGAGTAACGGCGGTAGTGCTTCAAAGCGCGGTCGTGGTCGGAGAAGAGCCCCTGGTAGGCAGGGACGCTCACGAGCACCCAGCCGGATTCGGCGAGCGAGTCGCCCACGACGTCTCTCACGAAGGCCACGTCGTCCTCGACGTGCTCGATGACGTCCAACATCATCACGCCGTCGAACGCACCGGGGGGGCGCTGCGCGGTGAACACGATGTTGGCGTGCTCCGGCGCGGGTGAGGAGAGCTCGGCGTCGCCGTAGTGGACGTCCCAGCACACGAGCGTGGCCGTGGCCGGGAGCACGGCGCGCAGCTGGCTCGCGAACCAGCCGTCCCCGGCTCCCACGTCGAGCCAGGCGGTGGTGGTGGAGAGACAGCCGAGCCGCTCCAGCAGGCGGAGGAAGAACCGGGCGCGCGCCACCTCCCACGGATGCCGGCGAACGAACTCGGCAGGCCGCTCGATCAGGTCCATGCCCTGCGTGCCCCCCTGGCGCGCGCGGTCGCGGCCGCTCCACAACTTAGACCCCGCTGCCCCTGCTCACCCATTGCCCGCACCCGCCTCCCCCGACGGCGCACCGTCGTCGGGAACCGCCCACGGCGGCGGCCTCCAATCGAGCTTCCGGCCGGGCCCGACCGTGGCCAGTTCGGCCTCCACGGCGTCGGGCTCAGGACCGAGGGCCGGGGGCAGGAACGCGGCACTCGGCCCTGCGCTGGCCTCGAGGGCGTCGTAGACGGCGAGAGCCCCCGAGGAGAGCGGACCGACTGCGGCGATCTGGGCCCTCGTGTGGGCGCTGTGGCGGAGGCCGGGGTCCACGAACCCGGCCGACAGCGGCGACTCGAGGGTGCGGCGCAGCCGCATCCCCGAACCGGCCAGGAACTCCCCCACACCGGCCGACCAGCGGGCCGGGTCGGCCAGGAGGTCGTCGTAGCGCGTGACCAGCACGGGCAGGCCGCTCGTGTGGGCCAGGAGAAGCCGGTTGTAGCGCTCCCACAGCGCCACCCCGAACGACACCGGCACATCGTGGCGCCTCCCCAGGGACTCGGCCACGTCGAGGGGGTTGCGGAAGACGACCACCGCGGCCAGACGGGGTCCGAGGACGGCCCGCCAGAACGGCACCAACACCGACGTGCGGGGGTCCTTCCACACCCACGGCACGGTGCGGTGCACGCGCCGGAAGGCCCGGCGGGCCTGGGCCGGCCGCGTCGTGAGGGACGCGGACAGGGCGTCGTAGGCCTCCCCGGCCGGGGGTGGGTACCACCACGTGCGTCCCATCTGGCGCAGGAGGTCGTCGTTGAGGTGCATGAGCGAGCGGCTCTCCCAGTGCCCGCTCGGGTTCCACGGGCCGCGCACCATGTCCCCCGGCGAGCACAGGGCCGGTCCGAGCGCGTTGACCAGCCGGGTCGCGGCCGAGGTGCCGCTGCGGTGCATGCCCAGGACGAGCACGCCGCGGGGCCCTCTCCCGACCCGAGGGGTCCACCGGGTCGCGTCGGTCACCGGCCGTCCTGGACGGGGGCGCCGCGCTCGGGTGTGAGGGGATGGCCGTGGCGGGCGCGCAGGGCCCACGGGGCCCGGTAGGCGAACAGGGCGGGTCGGACCCAACGCGGCTCGGGCCACAGGGGGGGATCGAACGACTCGCTCGAAGAGGGAATGGAGCGCAGCACTTCGACCGTGGACGTCGTGAGGCGTCGCACGAGGGCTGTGGGCTCCTCGTCGTGCACGAGCTGTCCCTGCACGGAGGCCGCGGCCGTTCCCACCTCGCCGGCCAGGTCGATCCCCAGGGTCCTCAGATCCTCGACCACGCGTCGGATGGTGTCGGTGGGCGAGGCCACCAGTTCGGCGAACTGCACGCACACCACCGGCAGGCCCCGCGATGCCCTGACCGCGGCGCGGACGTAGCGGTGCCAGAGCCCGGTGCCGTACACCGTGGGGATCCCGTCGCGGCGCTTGACCGACGACACCACCGCCCCCGGATCCCGCAGCACCAGCACCACTCGCACCGACGGGCCCAGCACGCGCCGCCACAACGGGAAGGTCAGGCAGGTGCGGGGGTCTTTCCACACCCACGGGTCGGAGCTGAACACGCCGGCGAAGGTGTCGGCCATGTCCGGCACGAGGCGCTCGGCGCGCGGCGAGAGCTCCCAGCCGGGTTCGAGCCAGGGCGGGAAGTCCCATGATCGGCCGAAAGCGGCCAGGATCCGGTCGTTGCAGGCGACGAGGGCCTTGCTCTCCCAGTGCCCCGAGGGGTTGTCGTACTCGGTGAGGAGGTCGTCCTCGGGCCCGACATCGGCGCCGAGGAGATTGAGGATGCGCGTCACCGCCGATGTGCCGCTGCGGTGCATGCCCAGGACGACGATGCCGGCCACCGCTATCGGTCCTGGCCCGCCACGACGGCCCCGTCGGACCCGGCGAACTGGGACGGGTCGCCGGGCACGGTCAGCGGGGGTCTCGCCCGGGAGAGGCCTGCTCGCGCATGGGCTCGATGGGATAGCGCATCCCCAGCCGTCCCCGGGCCCCGTCGGCGAGGCCGCGGGCGATGGTGGCCAGACAGGCCAGACGTCGACCGCGTTCGCGCAGCACGGCCCGGCCGATCAGCTTGGTGACATTGCGTGGGTACCAGCCGACACGGTGCATGACGTGGAGGTGGAGATACAGCATGTTGCGGGCCTCGTAGTAGTACTTCCAGAGGGGGACCCTCTCGCCGTGACGCACGGCGTCGTGCTGGACCACGGCCCCATCCACGATCCGCCGGGGGTAGCCGGCGCGGGGGATGCGCCAGTGGCAGTACTCGTTGTCCTCCGCCCACCAGAACAGCTCCGCCCTCGGCACGCCGACCTGCTCGACGATGTGGCGGGAGACGACGAACCCGCACCAGGACCCCCACTCCCCCACTGTGCCGTCGGGTTGCACCGAACGAGGGAAGCAGAACGCCGCCTTGGGGTCCTGGCGCGCCTCGGTGAGCAGCACTTCCAGGCACTCGGGGTCGGCGAGGATGTCGTCGTCGAGCACCCAGGCATGGTCGAAGGAGCTGCGGGCGAAGTCCTCGAAGGCAATGGCCCAGCCACCGGCAGGCCCCAGGTTGGCGTCCGAGCGGAGCACCGACACCGGGGGCCGTCCCGGCGCCCGGCCCTCCACCTGCACCGGAGGCGCGCTGGCGTTGTCCACCACGACCACCGCCGCCGGTGGCACGCTCTGCGCGGCGATGGCGTCCAGACAACGCTCCAGGGCCAAGGGGGCGTTGTGGGACAACACGAGCGCGACCGTGCAGCGCCCGAGCTCGGAGGCGGTTGGCGACCCCTCGTCGGCGTGCCCGGTGGCTCCGGGCACGGTCTCGCCACCGAGCCCGGTCCCGGCGCGGCGCGGCGGCTCGGACCGCTCTCCCGTCTCGCGCACGTAGCGGGCCTCGACGCCGAGCCGTCCCCGGACGCCGTCGACCAGGCCACGCACGATGGCCAACCGCTCGGCGCCGCCGGACGCGATCTGGAAGCGCCGCGCCGAGTACAGGAGGTGCCAGGCGAACCAACTCGGCCGGCCGTGGCGCCTCGCCAGTGCGAAGAAGTTGCGCGCCAGGTAGTACGCCCTCCACGGTTCGTCGGCGTCGACGGGACGGTGGTCGCGCAGTGCTGCGTCACGGCCGGCCAGGGTCTGGCGGTGCGCCACCTGTCGCGCGCAGGGCACGTCGACGAGCACCGAGAAACCCGCCTCCCGTATGCGGCAGTAGAAGTCGAAGTCCTCGAACCCGAAGAAGAGGTCGGGATCCGGGAGCACTCCCCCGTCGACCACGGCCCGACTGACCAAGGTGGCCCCCCACGTCGTGACCTCCACGGGGGCGAGGTCCCCGGGCAGACCGCGGCGGGGCACGACGTTCACGGTGTGGCCGGAGCGGGCCACGAAGACCCGGCCGAAGGGGACCACCGCGCCCACCGGGGGGGCGCTGGCGTTCCCCGCCTCGGCCTCGGCACGGCCCCTGGTCTCGACGCGCTCCAGCAGCCCGGCCACGCGCGGCACGGGCAGATGGAGCAGCACCATGTCGTCCTCGCACAGGTACGCCCAGTGGGTAGAAGGGTCCGAGAACGCCTCGGTGAGGCCGCGACGGAATCCTCCCGCCGGGCCTGTGTTGGACGCCAAGCGCACCATGGTGACGGCGTCCTCGAGGGCGGGGTCGTCGAGGCCGCCTTCACCGTTCACGACCACCACGACCCGGTCGGGGGCGAAGCCCTCGACGTCGATGAGCGACCGGACCGTTGCGCCGGCCAGACGGGGCCGGAGGTGCGTCACGACGACGGCGGTCACCCCGTCGAGGCCCGCGCCGGCGCCCGGGCTCAGGACAGCTCCCACTCCGTCGGAACGTACACCGGGGACAGCACCATCACGCCGTTGGGGGCCCTGATGACGTTGGGGCCGAAGGCCTCGAATGACGCCAACGGCTGCCACGGCAGCGACGCCGAGATCCCGCTGCCGCGTGGCGCCCGCATGGCGCCCCACAACGCGTAGCGGCCCTTGGGAAGGGGCAGGCCCTGCATCCGGCACCGCAGCTCGAACTGTCCCTGCGGGAACGAGCTGGCGTAGCGGATCACGAACACCGGCATGGCCGTGCCCTGGGAGACCCCGAGATGGAAGGCCCCGAACATGGACTGCTCGGACTCGGCCACGATGCGGACGTTCACCTCTTCCCCCGACAGGACCTGGCCACCGTCGGGCCCCGTGACCTCGACCTTGAGCATGCGGACGCCCGTGTCGGCGTCGGCGGCCAGGACAGCCTGCTCTCCGACGGACTGGCGGTACAGCGACACGACGTCGCGCGCCGGGCCGTCGGCGCGCACGTAGCTGTCGGCCAGCCACATGGCCCGGTCGCACACCGCCTCGACCGTGGGGAGGTCGTGCGACACGTAGAAGAGGGTGGTGCCGTTGGCCACCACCTGGCTGATGCGCTCCAGGCACTTCTGCTGGAAGCGGGCGTCGCCCACGGCCAGGACCTCGTCCACCAGCAGGACGTCGGGCTCGAGGAAGGCAGCGATGGCGAACCCCAGCCGGATGGCCATGCCCGTCGAGTAGAACTTCACCTGGCGGTCGACGGCGTCGCCGATCTCGGCGAAGTCGATGATGTCGTCGAAGCGACTCGCCACATCGGCTCGCGACATCCCGAGGATGTTGCCGTAGAGGTAGACGTTCTGGCGGCCCGACAGGTCGGGGTGGATGCCGCTGCGCACCTCGAGGAGCGCCCCGACCCGGCCCGAGGCGGTGACGGAGCCGGCCGAGGGGAAGGTGGTCTGGCAGATCATCTTGAGCAGCGTCGACTTGCCCGACCCGTTGACGCCGATGATCCCGTAGGTCTTGCCCGGGTCCGAGTGGAGGTTCACGTCGCGCAGGACCCAGCGGTAGGGACGGCGATAGCCGCGCAGCCATCGCCCGAACATCACGACCTGGTCCTGGAACATGGGAAGCGTGCGGTCGGCCCGGAAGCGCTTCCAGGCGTGATCGACCCGGACGGTGCCCTTAGGTAAGGTCGGCAAAGTTGACCTCGAGACGCTTGAAGACGACGTACCCGACCACCAGGTAGAGGACCGACCCCACCAGGGCCAGGCCCAGGAGGTCCCATTGCGGGCCGAATCCGAGCAGGATCGACGCCCTGAAATTGCTGAGGACGGGGGCCATCGGGTTGAGCACGCAGTACACGGGGCGGAACCACCCTGTGATGAAGCTGGGGTGCAGGGTGTGGTGGTACTCAATCGACAGCGGCTTGAGCACCGTGATGAGCATGAGGAACGGCATGAGGATGGGGACGATCTGCTGCAGATCGCGCATCGTCACGATGACCGACGACACCAGGAACACCAGGCCCAGGGTGAAGGGGATCTCCACGGCGAGGTACAGCGGGGCCCACACGCTCGTGAGCCTGGGCGCAAAGCCCTGCAGGGCGAAGAGGATGAAGAGGGGCACCACGGCGATCAGCGAGGAGAAGGCGGACTCGAGGACCTGCGACATAGGGAAGCACTCCCGGGGGAAGTGGCTCTTGGCCATGAGCGCCTTGTTCGACACCAGGGAGTTGGTGCCGCCGCCGATGGCGCCGCCGAAGAAGCCCCACGCCAGCAAGCCCACGTAGGTCCACAAGATGAATGGAACGTGCCCGCCGCCGCTGAACCCCTTCACGTGCGATACGAGCACGGTGAGGATGGCCAGGCTCACCAGGGGGACGAGCAGGGCCCAGGCCACACCGAGCACGGCCTGCTTGTACTGGGCCCGGATGTCGCGCTCGGCCAGGGTGAACATGACGTCCCAGCGCCGCAACAGCTCGCGCGCCGAGTGGAGCATGTCGGGCTTGTGCCGGTACAGCTGCTCGTCCGGCGGGTCGGCAGGCACGAGCGAGACGTCGAAGACCTTGAGCCCGCCTTCCTCGTCGGAGAGCGTCTCCACTGTGGCTGACAACGCGATTTCCCCCCGGTTCCGCTCCGCTGCTGCACCCACGCTCCGCCAACCTGTCGACCGAGCTTAGTGCGCCCCCTGCCGCAATAGCGACAGAACATCTCCGCTCGCCGATACCATCGCCCCGTGCGACCAGGGCAAATGCCAGTCGGTGGCAACGCCGGCACCGTCCCCGAGCGCCCCCGGATCCTCCTCCTCATCAAAGGCCTTGGCCTCGGAGGCGCCGAGCGCATGCTCGTGGACGTGGTGGCCGCCCGGGACCGGGAGCACTTCGACTACGAGGTGGCCCACGTCCTGGCCGCGCAGGATGCGCTGGTGCCCGCCCTGGAGGCCACGGGGGTGCCCGTACACAGCCTCGGGGGTACGGCCAGCGTCGACCTGCGGTGGACGACGGCGCTGCGCCGGTTGCTGGTCCGGGGACGCTTCGACGTCCTGCACTCGCATCTGCCCTACACCGCCGCGCTGGGACGTCTCGTCGCCCTGACCTTGCCCCGCCGGCGACGGCCCGTGCTCGTGTACACCGAGCACAGCCTGTGGAACAAGGCGGCCGTGGTGACCAAGGCCTTCAACCGCGCCACCGTCGGGGCCGACCAGGCTCTCATCGTGGTGTCCGTGGCGGCGCGCCACGCCCTGCCCCCGGCGTTGCGGGAACGGGCGCGCGTCGTGGTGCACGGCGTGGATCGCGCCCCGTTCGGTGCGCTTCTCGAGCAGCGCACCGAGGTGCGGCGCAGCGTGCGGGCCGAGCTCGGGGTCCGGGACGACGAGGTCCTCGCCCTCACCGTCGCCAACCTGCGCAGCGAAAAGGGCTACGACGTCCTCCTCGAGGCGGCGCGCCTGGCCATGGCGGGCGGCGCCCCGGTGCGCTTCTTCTCGGTGGGACGCGGTCCCCTCGAGGCCGAGCTGGCCGAGGCGGCCGACGCCGCGGGCCTGGCGGGCCATTTCCGCTTCCTCGGCACCCGCACCGACACACCCCGACTGATGGTGGGGGCGGACATCTTCGTCCTGCCCTCGCACCAGGAGGGGCTCCCCGTCGCCCTCATGGAGGCCATGAGCGCGGGGTTGCCGGTGGTCGCCACCACCGTGGGCGGCGTGCCCGACGTGATCACCGACGGTGTCGAGGGACTGCTGGTGCCCCCGGGGCGCGCCGACGCTCTGGCCGACGCGGTGTCGCGCCTGGCCCGGGATCCGGCCCAGCGGGGCCGCCTGGCCGACGCCTCGTTGGCCCGGAGCGCGCTCTTCGACGTGGGTAGCGCGGCGCATGCGGTCGAGTCGGTGTACCGCGAGCTCCTCGAGGCCAGGCGCCACGCATGAGCGCTCCGCCTCCTCCCGGAGCTGTGGTGCCCGCGGCGCAGGCGCGTCTGGTCCTGCACGTCATCCCCACCGCCGCCGCCCGGGGAGCCCAGCGCGAAGCCCGGGCCCTCGCCACCCGGCTCGACGTGCCGGGCTCGCGTCACCACCGACTGCTCAGCCTCTTCGCCGGGCCGGCCCAGATCCCCGTCGACTTCGCCCTCGACCATCACGGGGGCGACACGCCGGCGGTGGGCTTCGACCCCCGACTGGCGCTGCGCCTGCGGGCCGTGGTGCGCCGCACCGATCCGGTGGTGGTCATCGCCCACGGTGGCGACCCGCTCAAGTACCTCGTCCCGGCCGTGTTGGGGACGGCGAGGCCCCTCGCCTACTACGCCACGGGCACCTTCGAGCACGCCGCCCACCCCGGGCGGGTGGCCCTGTGGAGGGCACTGGTGCGGCGCGCCGACGTCGTGGCGGCCGAAGGTGACGAGGTGCTCGAGCAGTGCCGCCGGCTCCTGCGCGTTCCCGAGGAACGGTCGGTGCTCGCCCCCAACGGGCGCGATCCGACCGAATTCCACCCTGGCGATCCCCCCGCGCCGGGCCCGGTGCCGGTGGTGGCGTTCGTGGGCGCCCTCACCGAGGGCAAACGACCCCAGCGCTTCGTGGAGGTCGTGGCCTCTTTGCGCCGGCGCGGCGTGGCGCTGCGTGCCCTGGCGTGCGGGGACGGTCCTCTCGGCCCGTCGCTGGTGGGCCCCGCCGCCGACGCCGGTGTGGAACTGCTCGGCACGCGCTCGGACGTGGCGGACGTGCTGCGGGGAACGGACGTGTTCGTGTTCCCGAGCCTTCCCACCGGCGAGGGCATGCCCGGGGTGCTCATCGAAGCCGGGCTGACGGGGCTCCCGGTGGTGGCCACCGACGTGCCCGGCGTGCGCTCCGTCGTCGACGACGGCATCACCGGCTTCGTGGTCGGCGTCGACGACCTCGACGCCATGGTGGAGGCCACGTCGCGCTTGCTGTCGGGTCCGAGTCTCCGTCACGCCATGGGTGGGGCGGCGCGCCGGCGTTGCCTGGAGCGCTTCAGCCTCGACGCCGTGGCGGCGTGTTGGCTCTCGTTCCTCGATCCGCTCTTCAGCCGGGCCGTCAGGACGCGGCGCGCCCGAAGTGCACCAAATACCCGGCGCGCCCCAGAGGCCTGATCTCCTCGGCCACGAGCCCCGCGGTCGCCCCCAGCCGGACGAGGTCGTCGGGCCGGTAGCCGTGCACGTGCACGCCGCGGGCGCCGTAGCGCAGCTTCCGGAGCTGCAGCCGGAGCCCGGGGGCGGGAAACGAGGCGATCACGTGGGGCGCGGCGCGCCCCATGCGGCGAAGCAATTCGGGGGCGTCGTCGACGTAGTCGAACACGCCCAGCGCGAGCGCGGCGTCGTAAGCGTCGTGCTCGGCGATGGTCTCCCATCCCCGTTCCTCCACCGTCACCGCGCCCGGGTGCCGCTGCGCCTCGCGACGGGCGAGCACGACCATGGCCGGGGCGGGGTCGATCCCGGTCACGTGCACGCCCCGGGCCGCCAGTGGCTCGAACAGGGGTCCGCTCCCGCACCCCACGTCGAGCACGTGCCGGGCCCCGAGCGTGGTGACGATGTCCACACCGCCGCGCAGGCGATCGAACAATGGGCCCCGCCCGAGCAGGCGTGCCACCGGCTCGCTGCGGTAGAACGCGGCGAAGCGCGAGGCGCGCTGATGGAAGTAGGTGTCGAACTCAGATGGCGACATGTGCGCAGGTCTCGCTGCCGAATCGCTCGGCGAGGCGCCACACCATCGGCGCGATCCGGCCGCGGCCCAGGAGCTGCCGGGCCAACATGGGCGAGCGGACCGCGCCCAGGCCGGGAAGCGTGCCGTCGAAGTCGTAGGAGTGGTAATACAGCACCGCCGGTCCCGGCGCGCGCCGTGCCGCCTCCGCTACCACCGCGTAAGGGAGCAACCGCTGGTAGCTCCCCCCACCCACCCGCACGCCCCGCCACGACAGCACCGGCACCTCCCGGACCGGGGAGGCCGTGCCCAGCTGCGAGGTGTCCGAGACGTAGTGGTAGCCCGCCTCGGCCAGCTGGTGGCGGTACCGGGGGAGCCCCTCCCCCGGGATGTCGAAACGGGGCGAGCGGAACCCCCGTACCGAGACCCCGAGGAGGTCCTCGAGCACCTCACGCCCTTTGCGCAGCCACTCCGATACGGCACCGGGCGGCGGGCGGCCGTGGTCGGGGCCGTGGCTGGCGATCTCGTGGCCGGCCGCCGCGAAGGCGGCCAACTCGCCGCGCACCGCGGGCGCGTAGTTCCCCACCACGAAGAGCGTCACCTTGGGCCGGGCCGTGACGCCCTCCAGGCGCTTGAGCAACATCTCGAGGCCGCCGTGGCGGCTCGTGGGGCGGGCAACGTCGTGGCCGAGGACGGCCATTCCGTCGTAGAAGTCCTCCACGTCCACGGTCACGCACACCGCGTTGCTCATGCCGCGCCCGCCATTTCGGCGTACACCCCGCGCAGGCGCGCGATGACCTTGTCCTCCGAGAACCCTTCCAGCACTCGCGCCTGACAGGTCAAGCCGACGGCGACGCGTCGGGCCGGGTCCTCGAGGAGCCCCTCGACCACCGTGGCCAGAGCCAGGGTGTCGCCCCGGGGCACGAGGAGGCCTGTGGCCGGGTCGACGACCTCCCGTACACCACGCACGTCGTAGGCCACCACGGGCCGGGCCGCCGCGGCCGCCTCCATGGCCACGCGGGGTACGCCCTCCCGGTACGAGGGGAGGACGACGACATCGGCGGCGGCGAGATAGGGACGCACGTCGTCCACGGCACCGACGAACGATACGTCCCCGGCGGCCGCCGCGATCTCGGTCGCCGTGATGGCGTCGCGCTGGTCGGGCTCGGCCGGGCCCACGTGGACGAAGTCGGCTCGGCCGTGCAAGGTCCGGGCCAGGGCGAGGAAGTCGGCGCAGCCTTTCTCGCGCACCAGGCGGCTCACCATGAGCACGGTGGGCCGGGCCGATGGCGACATCGGTCGTGTCGACATGGGCGCGGTGAAATGGTCGAGCACGACCCCGTTGCCGACGTAGCGGATCTTGCCGGCCCGGCAGATGTGGGCCCGGGGCAGGACGTCCTGGTCCTCGGTGCTCTGCACGAGCACCACGTGGGCCCAGGCGCAACACCACTTCTCGAACAGCCACCCGAGGAGATTGCCTCGCCGGCTGTTGTCGCGGAAGTACAGCGCACCGTGGATCGTGTAGATGGCCTTGGTCCCGCTCAGACGCGCCGCGGGCAGGCCCAGGAACGAAGCCTTGGGCGTGTGGGTCTGCACGAAGTCGAAGTGGCCGCGCCGGAAGCATCGCCACAGCCCGAAGAAGGCGGCGACATCGGACGAGGCGAACTCCCGCCGGATGGGCACGACCTGCACCGACACGTCCCGGGGCGGGTCGGGGAACGGATCACCGCTGACCACGCTCCACGACACCTCGTCGATGGCCCGCAGCTGATGGTCGAGCAACAACTTGGCCGTCATCGACGTGGTCACCACCCGGCATCCCCGGGGGGCGACCGAGACCCTGGTGCCCTGCTCCACCCGTCCCCCCAACACTCCGGTGGCACACCGGGCCCTTCCCGGCCTGTTCGAGCGCGCCTCTGCTCGAGACCCGCCCCCTATCCTACAAACCGTGAGGCCGAGAGGACCGGGGGCGCTCGCCTCGAAACCATGTGCGGAATAGCGGGCTTCTGGGACAGGCGCCCCACGCGCCACGGGGAATTGGCGGCGAGCCTGCGGGCCATGACCGACACGCTGCGCCACCGCGGTCCCGACGACGCCGGGTCGTTCCTCGAAGAGGGTGCGGGGCTCGCCCTGGGATCGCGCCGTCTGGCCATCATCGACCTCTCGTCCCACGGGCACCAACCGATGGCCTCGACCGACGACCGCTACGTGGTGGCGTACAACGGCGAGATCTACAATTTTCGAGACCTGCGCGGCGAGCTCGAATCCGCCGGCGATCGCTTTCGCGGCTCCTCGGACACCGAGGTGCTCGTACACGCCTTGCAGCGCTGGGGCGTGCACGAGGCGTTGGCGCGGTGCAACGGGATGTTCGCACTCGCCGTGTGGGACCGACAGGAGCGCCGGCTGCATCTCGGCCGTGACCGGTTCGGCGAGAAGCCGCTCTACTACGGCTGGATGGGAGGCGCCCTCCTGTTCGGTTCCGAGCTCAAGGCGCTGCGGGCCCATGGCGCCTTCGCTCCCGAGCTCGACCGGGACGTCCTCGCCCTGTATTTCCGGCACAACTGCGTGCCCGCCCCCTACAGCGTGTACCGGGGGGTGACCAAGCTCGCACCCGGCGCCGTGGTGACCTTCGAGCAGCGCACGACGCCGGGGACCCTTCCGGACCCGGTGGCGTACTGGTCGCTGCGCACCGTGGCCGAAGAAGGCGACCGCTCCCGCGTCGTGGCGCCCGAGGAGGAGGTCCTCGACGAGCTCGACTCCGTGTTGCGCGACGCGGTTGGCATCCGGATGCACGCCGATGTGGCGTTGGGGGCGTTCCTCTCGGGCGGCATCGACTCGTCGCTGGTCGTGGCGATGATGCAGGCCCAACACGCGGCCAAGGTGAAGACCTTCACCATCGCCTTCGACGACGCCGCCTACGACGAGGCGGCCGACGCACGGCGCGTCGCCGACCATCTCGGCACCGATCACCATGAGCTGTCTGTGACCGCCTCCGACGCCCTGGAGGTGATCCCCCAGCTCCCCCAGATCTACGACGAGCCGTTCGCGGACTCCTCGCAGATCCCGACGGCGGTGCTCGCCCGGCTCACGCGCGCCCATGTCACCGTGGCACTGTCGGGAGACGGTGGCGACGAGCTCTTCGGCGGCTACAACCGCTACGCCTGGGGTGAACGGTTCTGGCGGCGCATCGAGCCGGTGCCGCGACCGCTGCGCCGGTGGGCAGGAGCCGCGCTCGGCGCCGTCCCCCCGGCGTGGCTCGACCGCGCCATGGAACGGGCCGGCCCGCGCCTGCCCCGGTGGCTCGACGTACGGATGCCGGGGACCAAGCTCCACAAGATCGCTCGCGTCCTGCCCGCCGCCGACCTCCACGACACGTACGTGGCGTTGGCATCGCACGACCAAGAACCCGGCCAGCTGGTGCTGGGCGCCACCGAGCCCCCGACAGTGCTGTCGGAGCCGAGCCGGTGGCCACAGCTGAGCGAGCCGGTCGAGCGCATGATGTACCTCGACGCCATGACGTACCTGCCCGACGACATCCTGACCAAGGTGGATCGAGCCACCATGGCGGCCAGCCTCGAGGGGCGCATGCCGTTCCTCGACCACCGGGTGGCCGCCTTGGCCTGGCGTCTCCCCCTCGATCTGAAGGTGCGCCACGGGACCGGCAAGTGGGCCCTGCGGCACCTCCTGCACCGGTACGTCCCGGCGGAACTCGTCGAGCGTCCCAAGGCCGGCTTCGGCATCCCCCTCGGCACCTGGCTGCGGGGCCCGTTGCGCGCCTGGGCCGAGGACCTGCTCGATCCCCGACGCCTCGAGCGCGACGGAGTGCTGTGCCCCGGGCCCGTCCGCACCATGTGGCGCGAGCACCTGTCAGGGCGCCGCGACCGTCAATACGAGCTGTGGGACGTCCTCATGTTCCAGGCGTGGACCGACGCCTGGGGCAGCTGACCACAGCCCTCAGCGCGCCGCTCCCACGCCGGCGGACCACCGTCTTTGCGGCTGTCTTCGCTTACGCCGTTGTGCCGAGGTGAACTGCCACTCGTACTTGGGGCTTCCCTTGCGCGCCACGGGGATGGCGAGGGGGACCATGAGGAAGGGCAACAACATGATCCGCTCCCGGTCGATCAACCCGAGGTTGCCGAGCGCGGCGAACGCATAAGGCCACGCCGCCGAGTACATCACCGACAGGAGGACATAGGGCCGGAGGAACGCGGTGCGCAGCAGCAGTCGGAGCCGGGGCAACGAGATGAGGATGAGGATGAGGATGACGGTGTTCTCGAAGGCCGCGAATTGCTGGGTCTTGCCATGGGCGTTGTACGGGAGCGGGTCGAACAGCACGGTCCTGATGTCCCTCGGGTAGCCGGCTGGTCCCGGATGGTACGCGATGCTGCTCCCCTCGCCGGCGTTGTTCTGGGAGAGCTTCGTCAGGTTGAATACGGGCGCGTGCTTCCCCAGCTCCTGGGCCAGCGTGACCGCCGCCAGCAACAACGCCGCCTGCAGGGCCATGACCAGGATGCGCCGTATGCCGCGCAGGGAGCGCTTGTGGGCGCGCCGGAACACGCCGGCGATGGCGAAGGCTCCCAGGAACAAGAGCAGCTCCTGGGGGCGGACGTACACCCCGATGATGGTGCCGACGACCAGGAACACGACGCCGCCCCGGCGCTGGGCGAGCACCAGTGCGGCTCCGTAGGCCGAAGCCCCGAGCGAGAGGAACATCATCGCTTCCTTGCTGATGGCCGACGTCCAGAAGAGCAGGGAAGGGAGGAAGAAGACGAGGTACGCGTACCGCCTGCGGTTGGCCTCGGGAAACGTGACGGAGAACGCCCGGTAGAAGCAGACCGTCGCCAAA
>Ga0116219_10001285_pt1 | contig 23777 bp, 19 predicted proteins | sample Sb_taG_4_FD_91019 | JGI IMG/M metagenome (GOLD analysis project Ga0116219, IMG submission 91019) | Peat soil microbial communities from Weissenstadt, Germany - Sb_50d_6_BS metaG | ecosystem: Environmental > Terrestrial > Soil > Wetlands > Peat | place: Germany: Weissenstadt | collected 2010-09-21
GCGCCGGCGTAAGGGAGGGCCGGCGCGGCGTAAGCCCAAGCCCAGTCCCCGCCGCCCCCGCAATGGCCCTGCGCGCCAGGCCAGCAGATCGAACTTACCAAGAACTATTGAGCCGTTACCGACGCCATACCTAAAGCGTTATAAGACAGTTACTTGCGGTATACGCTCGCCTCGATTTCGGGCTGCTATTCGGGCAAAATCTGACACATTGTCTGACACCTTCACCCTTGAGGGTTTGTCTTCTCGGCACGGATTTCATGGCGACAGGTACACAACGTCAGACAGCCGCCCTGGTAGTTCGGCCCTGACCCTCGCTGCTGAAGCAGTCCGATTTCATCCGGCCACACGGAAATCATCTTGTAGGAGCGCACCTTGCCTGGTAGCCCGCCGATCAGGCGTTCCAGTTCCGGTTTCGGCCAGTCGAGGTTGTCGAAAAGCTGCCCTTCGGTGGGGAAGGGCTGAACCAGGGCCATCGCCCCGGCATCGTCGGGGACGCACTTCCGCCGCTCGCCGCAAGTAACCTTGTCGGTCGGCTTCGCCGGACGGCAAATCCGCCTGGCAGGCAGTTCGGCTAGGGTCGCCTTGCTCATCGGGATTTCTCCTGTGCCTTGTCGGCCAATTCGTCCTTCGGTGATTCTTCCTCCAACTTGTCATCCTACACGGCGACGGGTCAGATCGCTAGCCTACCCCTGCCGACAGATTTTACCCACCGTCATCTCGTGCAAGCCGACTTCGGCGGCGATGACCTTCAGCGTCTTGCCCGCCGCCCGCAGTTCCTTCACCCTGGCACGCTTCACCGGGCTGATGGTGTTCATCGTGTAGGCCCAGGGGCTTTCCACGCTGGTCAGCATCGGCAGTAGCATCGCCCGCAGACGCAACAAGACCCGGTGCAGCTTCTTCCAAGGCCGATCCGTGCAGGCTTGCAAAAGCTGATCGTTCCCGTCCGTCCGCTCCCCATGTGCCAGGTACATGCTCGCCAGTTCCGACAGCCTGCGCCCGCCTTTCATGTGCCGGATGAGGTTCGCCCCCGTCTTCCGCAGATGTTTGAACGGCAGCTTGTAGAAATCCGGGTGATCGGCGTGAATCCGCTTGAAGAGGTTGTCCCAATGGTTCTTGATGACTTGGTTCTCGTTGCCCTTCCTCGTGCCCTTGTTCAAGGGCGTGCCCGCCGTGTTCAAGACGACATAGACGCTATCCGGCTTCTGGTACTGCTTCAAGTAGTCCAGGGCTTCCAGGGTTTCCGACCACAAGACCCATTCACCGTAAACGTCGGTCTTCCGCCTGTCCCTCTTGATGAAGGTGTGCCGCATCCCCTGGACGATCTCGCTCGGCTGCAAGGTAGCGATTTCCGCCTTGCTGAATCCGCAGTTCAGGGCCAGCAAGATCAAGGCACGCTCCCACGGCTTCGCATACTGCCAGATGGTCTTCAGTTCGTCCAGGGTGAAGTGACGGCGCTTCTTCACCCGGTCGGCGGCAACCTTGACGATCTGGCATCGGGGGAAGACGAACCCGCCCGGCAACGTCCAGTCGAATTGCGGAGAGCGGGACAGCCAGCGAAGGAACTGCCGCATGACGATCAGGACGTTCCGGCAGGTAGTGAAGGCGAGGGTAGACCCGCCCGGCTTCGCCGTGTCCTTGCTGGCGGGCCGGCGACACCAGTAGGCCAGCCAGGTTTCGATCCTGTCGGCGTCCAGCTTGTTCAAGCCGAAGTCGTCGGTGTGCTGCTTCAGCAGGGTGATCGAAAGCTGTTGTGGGCGGTTGCTCGGCTTCTCCTTGTACTTCTCCCCGAGGTAGGCGGAATAGGCGTCCAGGGCTTCGTAGACGGTCGTTCTCGCCGCCTCGCCCAACGCGCCGAGAAGTCTTTCCGTCAGCCGCCTGCTGCTCTCCAGGATGGCTTCCCGGCGCTTCATCCCCTGAACGCCTTGCTCCTGGGTCGTGTCCGGCAACTTCAGCCCGATCGTGGGAAATTGAGTCTGAAGCACGGCGAGCCAAGTCGCCAGCGCCGCAGGATGCATGTTCTCCATGCCGGGTGGGGGATAGAGAGTGCAAGTCGTCTGCCCCTTGGCGATGGCTTGGCCGATGGCGAGCGTGATGTCATCCCACACCGGGGCGGGTTCTTCGGTCGTGCCTTCCGTGCGCTGCCGCTTCCACCGGGCAACCACGGCGTCCCACAACTGTTCGAGCCGGTAGTTCGCCGCCTTTGCCTGCTGTTCGTCTCTGCCCAACCGGAACAGGTGTTGAATGGGCCTGCCGTTGCCCCACTTCCAGCCGATGTAACGACGGTAGCGGCCTTCAACGTCTTTCCCCAACTCGTCCTTGCGTGCCATAATACCGGCTCCAGGTTCGAGTACCGTGTCAGATATGACCCATGATACCCGGAAATCTGACACCTGCAAGCCGAAATCTGACACCTTTTCTGACACTGGGCCGGTTTTCTCAGGCTCGCGGCGGTCGCATGATTGACCCAAATACAGAATTGAAAAAGGCTTACGTCATCTGACACAAGCCTTAAAAGCGGGAGTGTATGGGAATCGAACCCACAGCGAGCTTTTTTCAAACCCGCCACTGGTTTTGAAGACCAGGGCCCCCACCAGAGGTGCAAACACTCCCAGGGGCGGTAAGAGAGTGATTGTCGGACCTCTCGCCCAGCCCGTCAACCACAAACCGGAAAAACAATGGGGTCTGGCAAAACACCAAGGTGTCAGGAATCTATAGACAGCATGTCTTTACCGTTCCTGACACCTTTGATTTCGCTGTTGGCGATGTCGTTCTCGCGCCCGAGGTAGAAGCAAGAGGGTTGCTCGGCGGCCGGGTGGCGGGTAGGCTCCGCACAGGAGGATCAGACATGCCCCCCCGTCCTGTCGCCCTGGTCACCGGCGGCAGCCGCGGCATCGGCCGCGGCATCGGCCTCGAACTCGCCCGCCACGGCTACGCCGTCGCCGTCAACTCTGCCGGCAACGAGGACGCCGCCCGCGAAACCGTCGCCCTCCTTGGCCCCGACGCCGACGCCCTGGCCGTCCGTGCCGACGTCGGCGACGCCGCCCAGCGTGAGCGCCTGGTCGATGCCGTCCTCGGCCGCTGGGGGCGCATCGACGTGCTGGTCAACAACGCCGGCATCACCTCCGTCGGCCGTAAGGACGTCCTCGAAGCGACTGAGGAGAGCTGGGACCGCGTCCTGGCCGTCAACCTCAAGGGGCCGTTCTTCCTCACCCAGCGCGTGGCCCGCGAGATGCTGCGCCTCCCCGACCTGGCCAACCCCACCATCGTCAACGTCGGCAGCCTGTCGGCCTACGCCGTCTCGACCAACCGCGGCGACTACTGCGTCAGCAAGGCGGGCCTGGCGATGCTGACACAACTCTGGGCGCTGCGGCTGGCGGACCACGGCATCCGCGTCTTCGAGGTGCGGCCGGGCATCATCGAGACCGACATGACCGCCGGCGCACGCGAGCGCTACACGCGGCTGATCGCCGAGGGGCTGACGCCGATCCGCCGCTGGGGCACCCCCGCCGACGTCGGCCGGGCCGTCGCCGCGCTGGTGACGGGGGCGGTGCCCTTCAGCACGGGAGACGTGCTGAACGTCGATGGGGGATTTCACTTGCGGCAATTCCCGGTGTAGCCGCTTGCCGTGGCGCGCATAGATTACCCGCTAGGGTTGACGTTAAGACACCTTGGGAGGACGCCAGACATGCCATTCACGTTGCCGAACCTGCCGTACGCCCCCGACGCCCTGGAGCCGTCCATCGATAAGATGACGATGGAAATCCACCACGGCCGACACCACAAGGCCTACGTCGATAACCTCAACAAGGCGCTCGACGGCCACGCGGCGCTGCAGAACCTGCCGATCGACAAGCTGCTGCGGCAGATCAACAGCGTGCCGCAGAACATCCGCCAGGCGGTCATCAACAACGGCGGCGGCCACGCCAACCACAGCATGTTCTGGGTCATCCTGGGCCCGGGCGCCGGCGGCAAGCCGAGCGGCCCCCTCGCCGACGCCATCAACGCCACCTTCACCGACTTCGCCACCTTCCAGGCCAAGCTCAAGGAAGCCTCCGTCGGCCGCTTCGGCAGCGGCTGGGGCTGGCTCGTCTACGCCGACGGCAAGCTCCAGATCGTCAGTACCCCCAACCAGGACAGCCCCTACATGACCAACCAGGCGCCGGTCATGGGCATCGACGTCTGGGAACACGCCTACTACCTCAAATACCAGAACAAGCGCGCCGACTACATCGACGCCTGGTGGGCCGTCGCCAACTGGAACGCCATCGGCGAGCGCTTCGCCAAGGCCAAGGCCGGGACGCTATAACCCCTTGTTTAGCCGCCGCCCTCGATTTATCGTTTCGCGAACCGATGAATCCGCGCCGCCCCGAGGGCGGCCGCTAAACGATCTTGACACCCCGCGAACCGTCGCTATAGTCCTCCGTCCGGCGGCGTGGGGTGACGCCGCCGATTCCATCCGTACGCGGGGGACGGGACATGGGCAGGACACGGATCGGGGTCCTCGTCTTGAGTGCCGCTCTGCTGATCCTTGGCTGGGGCTGCAAGCACGACAACGCCCTCAAGCCGCCGAAGGAGGAAGCGGCGTACCGCCTCCCTCCCGACGACCCGCGCTACAGCGAGTTCCCGCAGTTCCCCCCCAAGGAGCTGAACAAATATCCCAAGCGCGACCCCGCGGCCGAAGATCCTATGAACAAAATGCCGGGGAAATTCGGCATGGGGGCGCCGGGGGGATGATTCGCCCGGGGCTCACTCGGCCGGTCCGAAGCGCGTCAGCAGCGCCCGCAGTGTGGCCAGGAGCGGCTCCCGCTCCGCCGCGGGTGCCCCGTGCAGCCCGCCCCAGCCGAGCCGGCCCATCGAGCCGGCGTTGGCCGCGGCGCGGTTGAACTGCTCGCGCACGCGCTCACCCCACAGCCCCCCAAAGCTGTCGCGGAAGCGCAGCCAGGTGCGGTCCGGTTCCGGCACCGTCTCGGCGCGCCGCCTCATCAGGACGAAGGCCGCCCACGGCGCCGCCGCCAACGCCAGGCGCCCGGCCCCGAGCGCCGGCCCATTCGCTCCCGTCATCAGCGACCCCAGTTCCGCGCCGCAGCCCGCGGCAATCAGCAGTGCCGCCGGCCACAAGCGCGTCGGCAGATAATTCAGCAGGCCGACCGCCAGCGTCCCCGCGAGGAACAGCAGCCGCGGCAGACTGAGGTGCAGCCGGCCGAACCCCTCCGCCAGCGGCAGCAAGTGTACGACGAGCAGCCCCAGCACGACGAAGTTCCACGCCCCGACCCCCCGCCGCCGTGCCCCCAGCACCGCCACCCCGGCGCACCCCGTCAGAACAATGGCGCCGTAGCGCACCACCCCCTCCCCCCGTCCGCAAACCTCCGCGAGCAGCACCCCGGCCCAGGCCAGCCAGGCCAGCGCGGCCCAGGTGAGTGCGTGAACGAGGGTCGTCCGCCGGTTCGCCAGCCACGCCCGCCCCAACGGGTAGAGCGCCGCCACCAGGATCACCGCCGCCGCCCGGTCCATGTTCTCCATCCGCCCTCCGCCGCGGCCCGCCGCTGTCCGGCACCCCTTTCCCCCCTTGCCGATCCTGCCGGGAGTCGTGGGAATCCTTTCGCGGAGGGGCGGCTGTAGCGAAGGTGCGGCGGGCAGAAGCGCCGCGCTTACTCCGCCCGGCTCGATTGACGCATTCGGTGCAGGTTGCGCGGCCGATCCGTTAGTCTGTGAAGACAAGGTATGCGCCGCGGCGGGACGTTCCCGGGCCGTGGTGTTTTCCTGGCTAGTACCCTTAGCCCTCTCGCCCCCGTTATTCGGCGGGAGGGGCCGGGCGCCCGGGGTAACGGATGCCCCGCAACTCGGCCCCTCCCCCGAGGGGCAGGCGGAAGAAGGACGGATTCCGACCCCGGAGGCTGCTTATGAAGTTCTGGCGACTTTCCCTGGTCCTGATCACCGCCGGCGCGCTGGCCCTGCCGGCCTCCGCGGGGATCCTCTTCGGCAAGAAGACCAAGCCCAACCCCGCCGAGCGCGTCCCCGAGTTGATTGTGATCGTCAAGACCGACAAGGACGAGAGCAAGCGGGCCTCGGCGGCCGAGGAGCTGCGCCAGTACGACCCCGCCGCCAACCCCGACATCGTGCCGGTGCTGATTGATGTCTTGATGAACGACGCCAAGCCCGGCGTCCGCCTCGAGGCGGCCGAGAGCCTCGGCAAGCTCCGACCCATCTCGCAGGAGGCCGGCTGGGCGCTGGAGCAGGCCAAGGACAAGGACAGTTCCATGCGCGTCCGCGCCAAGGCCCGCTACGAACTGCTGGGCTACTACTGGGCCGGCTACCACAGCGATCCGAAGATGAAGGAGACGCCGATGGTCGCGGGCCCCAAGGAGCAGCTGCCGGCCCCGATGAAGGGGGTGGCGCCGCCGCCTAGCCCCAACCCGGTCGTGACCCCCAAGGGCACACCGGAGAAGGTCGTCGTCACCCCGGCGCCGCCAGCCCCGCAGCTGAAGCCGGTCATCGTGCCGGCGGGCCGGCCGCCCATCGGCGAGACCCCGCCGCCGCCGTTGGCCGACCCGATGACGCGGCCGGCGCCGTCCCCGAGCCTGGTGCCGCGGCCGCTGCCGCCGGGCCCCGCCCCGCAAGCCGCGCCCTCGGGGCTCGAGTCGTCGCTGCCGCCGGTCCCGCCGCCGGCCGCTCCGGTCAAGTTCGTGCCCTCGCCGCTGCCGCCGGTCCCGACGCCGCCGGCCGACGGCGGGCCGAGCCTGTCCGGGCCGGGCCAGTGACCGGATCGGCCGTTTCCGTTTCGCGCTCGCGCCACTCTTGGCGCGAGCGCGAAACGGAAACGGGCGAACGGTGATTGACGCCGCGCCGCCGACCGACCTACAATCCCCGTTCGTGCAAACACCCATCACTGGCAGAACGGGGGCGGCGATGAACCCGGCAAGCGTCCTGACGATCCACACCGACGGCGCGGCCCGCGGCAACCCGGGGCCGGCGGCGTTCGCCTACGTCCTAGCGCGCGACGGGGCGCCGCCCATCGAGGAGTGCGGCTGCCTCGGCCGCATGACCAACAACCAGGCCGAGTATACCGCCCTCGTCCGCGCCCTGGAGCACGCCACCCGGCTGGGGACCGGCCACCACGTCCACGTCCTCAGCGACAGCGAGCTGATGGTCAAGCAGATGCGCGGCGAGTACCGCGTCAAGAACGAGGACCTGCGCGACCTCTACGAGCAGGCGCGCGAGTTGGCCGGCGGCTTCGCCGCGGTGCGCTTCCAGCACGTCCGCCGCGAGCAGAACGGCCGCGCCGACGCCCTCTGCAACGAGGCGCTCGACGGCAAGCGTGGCCCCGGCGGCGCGGCCAAGGCGCCGGCGGCGAAGTCGGCCAAGAAGGCGGCGCCCGCCGTCGCAGTCGCCGCGGTCCGCGAGGAGGCCGTCGCCTGCCTGCGCGCCGCGGCGGAAGCGTGGGCCCGCGGCGGCACCGCGGCCCTCGCGCCGGAAATGGTCTGGGACCAGCTCTGGAGCATCCTCGAAGAGAACGGCGCCCTGCGGACGAAACGGCCCGGGTGAGCGCTATTCCTTCCCGCGGCGCAACCGGAACGGATCGCTCTTCACGATCTCCGTCACCAGCGTCGAGAACCGGTAATCGTTCTTCGCCAGCGCCGCGCCGATGCGGTCGAGCGTCCGCGTGTCGTAATACTCCACGCCTCGGCCCAGGGCGTAGGTCAGCATCTTCTCCGTCAGGCAGCGGCCGAACAATTCTTTCTTCCCTTTGAGGATCTGTTTCAACTCGGCCGGCCCCTGGAACGACTTGCCGTCCGGGAGCGTGCCCGACGGGTCGATAGCGAAGCCGTCGTCCTTGGTGCGGAAAGTGCCGATGGCGTTGTAGTTCTCGAAGCCGAAGCCGATGGGGTCCATGCGGGCGTGGCAGTTGGCGCAGGCGGGGTCCACGCGGTGCTGCGTCATGCGCTGCCGCAGGCTGCCGGTTAGCTGCCGCTTGGTGTCCTCCAGCGGCGGCACGTTGGGCGGCGGCGGCGGCGGCGGCGTGCCCAGCAACTGCTCCAGCACCCAGCGGCCGCGCTTCACCGGCGACGTGCGCGTCGGGTTCGACGTCACCGCCAGGATGCTCGCCTGCGTCAGCAGTCCGCCGCGCTCCCCCCCTTGCAGCTGCACGCGAACGAAGACGTCCCCGCGCCAGATGCGGTCTCCTTCCGGCTTGCCCGGCTTGCGGCCGACCCAGTTGCCGTTGGTGTCGGCGATGCCGTAGTGCTCGGCCAGGCGACGGTTGAGGAACGTGAAGTCGGCGTCGATCAAATCGAGGATGCTGCGGTCCTCGCGCATGACGGCGTCGAAGAACAGTTCAGTCTCCTTGAGCATCGCCGCCCGCAGCTTGTCGTCGAAGGTCGGAAACAGCTTCGGGTCGGGGCTGAAGTTCTTCAGCGTCCGCAGCTGCAGCCACTGCATGGCGAAGTTGTCGATGAGGGCTTTCGACCGCGGATCCTTGAGCATGCGCTTGATCTGGGCGTCGAGGTTCGCCGTCAGCTCCTTCTTCGCAGCCAAGGCGGTCAGCTCCTCGTCGGGCATCGTGCTCCAGAGGAAATACGACAATCGCGAGGCGAGCTGGTGCTCGTCGATGGGGTGCGGCTCAGCGCTGTCGGGGCGGTCGTCCAGCTCGACGCGGAAGAGGAACTTGGGCGAGACCAGCACCGCCTGCAGGGCAAGCTGGATGCCGGCCTCCCACTTGTCGCCGCGCTTCTCGGCGGCCTCGACCAGACGGACCAGGCGGTCCATCTCGTCCCGGGTCGGCGGCCGGCGGTAGGCCCGGGTGGCGAAGCGCGTGAGGATGTCCCGCGTCTGCTCGGCGTGGGGCGCCTTCGGATCGCAGGCCATGATCTTCTTGTGCGAGGCGGGGTAGGAGTCCTTCGGCCCCTCCAGCTCGAAGCGGCGCACGAAGACCGCCCGCGGCTTGTCGCCTTTCGACGGGTTGAGCAATTCGACGGACGCCTTGACCTCGCCCTCCTTGAGGGTGACGTGGGCCTCGTAGGAGCCGGACTTCCTGTCGTCGGTCGTCTTGACCTCGTGGGCGGCGACCTCCTTGCCGTCGAGGAGCAGGGCGATCTTCGGCGCCTCGTTGCCGGCCGGCTGGGCGTAGGCGCGCACGCGGAAGACGTACTCGCCGGCCTGGGTGAGGCGGTAGCCGAAGGACAGCGAATCCTTGGCGGCGGAGAGAGGGCGGGCGCCCGGCTCGCCACGGACGCTCGGCTGGAGGAACTGGGCGGCGGCGGGGCGCTGCGGCGGCTTCGGCGCCTCGAGTAGGACGGCGCGCTGGGCGATGCTTTCGGCGGCGGTGAGGTAGCGCTCCATGAGGACCGGCGACAGCGACAGCACGTCGCCGATGTTGTCGAAGCCGTAGCCGACGTCGTCGGAAGGGAAGTCCTCGGCCGGTTGGAAGTCGATGCCGGTGAGGTCGCGAATGGTGTTGTTGTACTCGGTGCGGTTGAGTCGGCGGATGGTGACGTGGCCGGGGTCGCGCTTGCCGCCGCGATCGGCCCGCTCGAAGATGACGGCGACGGCCTTGCCGAAGCGATCGACGTCGGCGACGGCGGGGCGCGGCCGCGACTTCGGCGGCATCTCGCCGGACTCGACCATCTTGACGACGGACTGCCAGACGGTGCGGTTCTTGACGACCGACAGCTCATCGCGGTAGGCGCTGAGGATGAGGTCGGCCTTTTTCTTCTCGGGATTGTGGCAGGAGAGACAGTGCTTCTCGACGAAGGGCCGCACGTCCTTGGCAAACTCGCCGGGGGGGGGCTGCGGGGGTTGCCCGAACAGCCAGGTACACGGCCCGGCCACGGCAAGGAGGATCAGCGGGGGAAGGGTGCGTCGGCGCATGGTTCGGAGGTCGGAGGGCGAGCGGTGGGTGGGGGTGGGCTGCTCAATAGTATACACAGATTGCTGGCCATCTCCAGCGCAAGAAGACGTTTAGCGGCGGGTCGCAGACCCGCGCGGGTCTGCGACCCGCCGCTAAACGGAACTCTCACCACCCAGGAGGCCCCATGCCCGAGCCGAAGAAAGTCGCCGCCGTCGTCACCGAGTACCGTCACTGGTCGCACGCCGACGTCCTCGTCGGCAAGATCCTGGAGGGGTACAACCACGACGGCAAGGAGGGGCCCAACCTGCGCCTCGTCTCGCTCTACGTCGATCAGTTCCCCGAGAAGGACATGGCCCGCGACCTCTCCAAAAAGTACGGATTCACGCTCTGCGACAGCATCGCCAAGGCCGTGACCCTCGGCGGCAAGGCGCCGGCGGTGGACGGCGTCATCTGCGTCGGCGAGCACGGCAAATACCCGACCAACGCGAGGGGGCAGGTGCTCTACCCGCGCCGCCGCTTCTTCGAGGAGGTCTGCAAGGTCTTCGAGGCGTCGAAGAAGTCGGTGCCGGTCTTCAGCGACAAACACCTGTCGGCCGAGTGGAAGGACGCCAAGTGGGTGTACGACCGGGCGCGCGAGCTCTTCGTGCCGCTGCTGGCGGGCTCGTCGCTGCCGGTGACGTGGCGGCGGCCGGAGTTGAAGCTGCCCAAGGACTGCGAGTTAACCGAGGCGGTGGCGATCGGCTACGGGCCGTTCGAGGCCTACGGCTTCCACGCGCTGGAAGGCTTGCAGTGCATGGCCGAGCGCCGCAAGGGCGGCGAGACCGGCGTCAAGGCGGTGCAGTGCCTGTCGGGCGAGGAGATGTGGAAGGCGCTGGACGCCGGCCGCTGGTCGAAGAAGCTGCTGGAGGCGGCGATGGGGCACGTGTCGGCGCACGCCAAGGGCGACTACCGCGAGGTGACCGCGAAGGCCAAGGAGGCGGGCGTGTTCCTGATCGAGTACCGCGACGGCTTCCGGGCGGCGGTGGCCATGATGAACGGCTGGGTCCACGAGGCGGAAGGCGGGTCCTTCGCGTTTGCCGGGCAGCTCAAGGGGGAGGAGAAGCCGGCATCGACGCTCTTCTATTTGCAGAACCTCGACCCGTTCGGCCACTTCATCCAGCTGCTGCGGGCCATCGACTCGATGATTCAGACCGGGCACGCCCCGTACCCGGTGGAGCGGACCCTGCTGACCACGGGGGTTCTCGACGCCGTGATGACCAGCGCGGCGGAGAAGGAGCGGCGTGTCGAAACGCCGCACCTGGAGATCAAGTACAAACCGACCGACTACCCGTTCGCCACCGACCCGATGCCGAAGCTCATCAAGCGCTGACACAAGTGACTTCGCCGCTTGCGGCTTCGCCATCTTTCCTGCGAAGCCGCAAGCGGCAAGAGGGTTGTTAATACAGTTTCTCAGCAGTAATTGGCGATGGCCGCGAGCAGGTCTTCCGGGGACGCGGGTTTGGCCAGGAAGTCGTCGGCCCCGAGGGCGAGTGCCGCCGGCCGCAGCGCCAGGCCGGCCGCCGACAGGACGAGGACCGGGATGGCGGCCAGGGCGGCATCCTTGTGCCGTTCCGCCAGGAATTGCCAGCCGTCCTCCACCGGCATCAGCAGGTCGAGCAGCACTACGCCGGGGGCCGGGTGCGATCGCAGATAGGTCAGCGCCTGGTGCCCGTCGGCGGCGGTGTCGGTGGCGTACCCGGACGCGGCCAGCAGCAGGGCCAGGGCGTCGCGGGTCGCGGAGTCGTCCTCGACAATCAAGATGTGCGGGGACATGGGACCTCCCCTTTTGAAATGGGCAGCGGGCGGTACCATCCCTGAGGCCCGGTCGTCGCGTCACAGGTCGTAATCGGAATCCCCGGGCGGAAATGGACACCAGTTGCCAGGAACGGACGGGAAGGTCGAGACACCCGGAAATGACAAAGGCCGGCGCGACCCGCTTCGGGTCGCGCCGGCCCCCTGGGTCGGGAAACACGCAAGCGCGCGAACCTGCCCCGCCGGCGTTACGCCATGGCTCAACTGCCGGCCGTGTTCACGGTCGAACCGACCAGGTTGAAGGTGCCTTCGGCGTTGGAGCCAAGGGCGCTGATGGCGGCAATGCAGACGACGATGATCAGCGCCAGCATGACCGCGTACTCGACGGCCGTCGGGCCGTCCTCACGCCGCAGGAAGTCCACCGCGAACTGACCGAGCTTGCTCATGTACCCGTCCCCTAAAAAGAGCCCATCCGGATCGAACAAGAAGCCGCCGGGATCCTGACCCGGCGGGAATCCTCTGTGAGAAAGGCGCCGGCCTCTGCGCCGGCGCTGGCCCCTCCCTCGGGAGGGTGTGCTTGCCGTCGGCCTGGCCGGTGCCGGGACCGAGCGCGGCAGTGGGGGCGACGCCGATGATGAGGAGCGCCACCGGGACCGGGTCTCCGACGGCCGTTGGGCCAGGGCTCGGGGACACGGGGGGCGAGCCGTGACCTCCGCCTCTTGGGCGCGGGCGAAACGGAGTGGGAATCGGTCGCAGGGGGAGCCGGCGTTGAGAAACACTAGACCGGTTGCTGGGCGACGTGTGTACTCATCCCCACGACAGGCTCGCGGGCAGACGGGTTAGCCCGCGGCTTCGCGCCCCGCCGTGAGGCGGGGTTGCCTCTGTCAAAGATGAAGAAGCTGCTTGGCGACTGATGGGCACGAACCGCCGCGGTCATCCGCCAAACCGCTCCCACAAATACCCTAGCTCGCGCTTTGGGCAAGTCAAATGGAATCTGCTCAATTTCGCGCGCCCGGGGAGGGCTGCGGCGAGAAACGACGCGCGCGGCGGCGCGATTTTTCTGCCCCGGCGTGAGGCGGCGGCCCGCGCGCGCCGCGGAACGATACACCGCCCGTCGGGCCGGGGCTGGTCCGGGCTAACGCCCACCCCGCCGCGCCGCGAAATGAGACAGATCCCGGCAAATGGTGGAGTCATTGGGTCCCCCGCACCACCGAGTGCGCCGCGGCCAGAACTTGCAGGTATTCCGCCTGTTTCCCCCGGAGAGTTGATTGGCCCGCGCCGCGTACACGACCGCTTTGTCCCCCGCGGCTTTGCCGGCCAGGGCGGCCCGGTCGGGCTCGGCACCGGGGGCGATCAGCGCTACCGACAGGATCATCGTGCCAACCCTGACGCACCCCCCTTTAGCCGCCGCCCTCGGGGCGGCGCTTTGTTCGCGCTGGTGCTCGTAGTGACCGCATTCATGCGGTCCGGGCCAACCCGACCGCAGGAATGCGGTCACTACGAGCGCCGCCCCGAGGGCGGCCGCTAAACATTAGAACTTTACCCGGCACACCTCGACCTGTTCGTTCTGCTTCTTGAGGATGACCGTATGCCGCTCGCTGGTTTCCCCCGGCGTGCCGGCGTGCCGCGTCACCACAACATTGACGTGCGTTTCGCCGCCGAGCAGGTTGGGGTTAGGGCTGAAGTAGTGGACGATGATACTGTACTCGCCCGGCACCGCCCTCAGCGCCTGGTAGCGCTCCGGCCCGTAACCCTGCGTCATGTCTTCGGACAATTCGCCGCCGTTTTTCGTCCGCTTGTGCTGGTAGAAGCACTTGGTGCCGTCGGGTTCGATCACCCACAGGTCCACGTCGGTCGCGTCGCTGTTCCACGAAATGGTGACCCGCAGGTCGCCCCGCCTCTGCGGGCCGAGGCCCTCCAGGCGCTCGCCGAAGTAGCCGGCCAATTCGGGACTGACCGCCCGCTGGCGCAGCGCTTGCTGCATCATCTCCGCGTAATCCTCCCGCGCCACGTACTTGATCGAGTCGCGGAAGCGGTTGTGCCACGTCCCGGCCAGGACGACCTCGTAATTGAGCGCCGCCAGGCCGTAGCGGCCGTTCGACTCCAGGGCACGGGCCAGGTCGCGATAGCTGTGCGGCTCGAACGGCCGCTGCCGCTGCACCTGCGCAAAGAGCCGCGCCGCCTGCCCCGGCTGATCGAGGTCGAGCAGACGGTAGCCGACCAGGCGCAGGGCGTCGGCCCGGCCCGGATGGACCTCGACCACGCTCGACAGCGCCCGGACCGCCCCCGCCGTGTCGTGGGCGTTGGCCCGGCGGCGCGACTCGGCCAAGTAGGCCGTCACGTCGTCGCGGTTCGCGTCGCGGGCGGCAAGGTACGGCGCCGGCACGTCGGCTCGGGCGAGCAGCGACTCGGGTAACTCGGTCACCGGCACGTCGAAGTCCTTCTCGGTTAGCAGGGGCAGCAGGCGCTTCACCGGGGCGACGGCGGCGACCTTGAGTCGGCCATCGACCTGGCGCAGGAAGCGCTCGAAGGAGTCCTTCGGCCCCAGGGCGCGGGCGAGGCCGGCCCACGCCTGGCTGAGGAAGGCCCCGAGGTCGCCCCGAACCGCCTGGCCGCGCTCCTCTTCGAGGTTGAGCCGCTTGTAGTCGGTCTCGTTCTCCAGGACGAGGAAGGAGGCGACGCGACTGCCGATGCCGAACTCCTGGCAGTAGGCCGTGATGACGTTATCCAGGTTCGGATCGTTCAGCGCCAGCAGCGAAGCGACAGCGACCTCGCCCCAGCCGCGCCCGGCCAGGTCGCTGGTCCGGGCGACCTCGACGGCGTACTCTTGCACGAACTTGCGGCCGAGGAAGGTTCCCTCGACCACGACACTCGTCCGGCCGGGCTCCCTCAGCCGCGCCGCCACGATCAGGTCGCCGCCCGGGTAGACGGCCGTCTTGCGGCCGCCGACCAGGACGTCCTCGGCCGCGGGGCCGCCGGCGAGGCGAACGCTTTCCACCTGGAGGCACTGGCTGCGGTGGGCCGCGGCGCAGGCGGCGAGGTCGGCCTCGCCGTGGCAGGTGAAGATGCCGCCGCCCTTGCGCGTCAGCGCCTCGAACAACTCCTCGTTGTCCGCGCCGAGGCCGGTGCGGTAGCAGTGAAAGCGCGTGGGGACCGGGCACCGCGCCTCGAAGCGCGCCGCCAACGCCGCGGCGCCGGCTTCGCCCCAGGTGATCTGCCCGTCGGAGAGGAGGAACACGTTGAGGGGCGCGCCGCCCTCCGTCGCGAAGCCCGGCTGCGCCAGCTTGTCCAGGGCGGCCGACAGGTCCGTGGCCCCTTCGAGGAGCAGCCCGTCGAGCCGGTCGAACACCTTGTCGCGGTTGGCGGCGGTGTTGTCGAGCCACCCCTTCGGCTCCAGCCAGGCGGCGCCGACGCTGAAGGTCAGCACGTTGAAGCGCTTCACGTCGGGGTCGGTCTCGAGGATCTTGCGCAGCAGCTTCATGCTGACGGCGAAGCGGTCGGGATGCTCGCTCAGCGACGTGTCGAGCAGGAAGACGGCGTTTTCGCTGAACGGCGATGCCTTCTCGACCTTGAGGTCGGGGCGGATGCGGGCGTAGAGGTACAGCGGTCCGCTCTCGCCCTGGCGGCCGCTGACGGCTTGCACCTGCGGCTGCGGCGGGCGGAAGGCGAAGAGGGCCTCGCCGCCCGGCCCCTTGTCGCCCCACGTCTTCGTGTACGACAGCACGCCGCCCCCTTCCGCCTTGACGGCCTCCTTCGGCTGGAAGACGGCGTCCTTGCATTCCCCTCCGCTGGCGTTGAGGGTGAAGCGCAGCTCGGTCAGCGGACAGTCGGGCAGAGGGTAGCGGTAGACGCACTGTTCGCGGGCAAACGGCAGCAACTCCTCGTAGGCGATGAGGACGCGGTTGTAACCCTTCGGCGGGATCGGGAAGACGCGGCCGCTGAAGGTGTTGCCGCCGGCGTATTCCAGCAGCGCCGGGTCGATCTTGCCGCGGACCACGTCCTCATACGTTTCCAGCGCCTTTTCCTTGGCGACGACGTGCCCTTCCTGGAGGCGGCCCCAGTCGGCGGTGCTGATCTGCTTGACGACCTGCTGCGGGGTAAGGCGGGCGAGGGCGTCCGGCGGCGGGATATTCCCGCGCGGGCCCCATCGCGGCGGGACCGCGTCGCGCGTCTGGCCGAGGAACATCGCGAAGTAGGACGGCGAGGCGCCGCTGGGCAGGGGGTATTCAAAGGTGCCTTCGAGCTGGCGGTCGTGGGGGTTGCGGAAGACGTGATCGACCAGGGTGCGCGCCCGCGGCCCCTCCACGGTGACGGTGACGTGCAGCGACACCAGTTCCAGCGAGTTATTGTCGCCGACGTAGACCCGGGCGAAGGTCGGCCGGCGCTCGTCGCGGTGCCAGACCTGCGGCGGCTGGTCGGGCTTCTTCTCCGCTTGGCCGTTACCCTTGCCCCCGAGCGGACTGCGGGCGCCGCCCGCCGTCGCGTCGAGAGACTCCTTGCCTTGTCCCGACATCGGCCTCCCGGGCGCTGCTTCTCTCATCTTTTCCGGCGCCGCCTTCCGCGCCCCCCCCTGGAGGTCCGGCACCTTGGGGCCTGTCCCGCTTCCCCCACAGCCCGGCTGCGTGACGAAGAGTCCCCCGAGCAGCACGAGCAGGGCACCGGGTAAGCACCGACCACCCGGGACACCAAGACGGCTTTCGCGCATGGCAAGCTCCCTTCTGTGAGATCACGGCAGACTCGAAGCGAGACACGACAGACGACGCGACGATGAAATGACGACAGGCACCCGCGCGAAGCCGCAAGCGGTGCCGGCTCAAGAATGATCCACGGCCGCCCCATTTTATTCCCGCCTCCCGGTGCGGCCAGGCGCCTCGGCGGCGGCGGCGCGATCTGGTAAATTGACAGGAGCGGCACTGGCGCCGCTCGTGCTCTCACCCGAACGGAGGCCCCACATGAGCAAGCCTGAGACACCTTTACAATCGCTCGTCGCCGCTGGAACCAAACTGTGGTTGGACTCGGTCGATCCCGACGAGATCGCTCGCAACCGTGCCTGGGGCGCGACCGGCGCCACGTCCAACCCCATCATCGTCGGCGACATCATCAAGCAGGGCCGTTACGACGACCAGATCGTGCGTCTGCTGGAGCAGGGCCTCGACGACGATGCCATCGCCTGGCAGCTCACCGACGACCTGGTCCGGCAGGCGCAGGAAGTGTTCCTGCCCGTCTGGGAGGCGACCGATGGCGACGACGGTTACGTGAGTTTTGAACTGGACCCGCTGCTGGAAGACCCGGCGCGGCACGTCTCCGACGCGGAGAAGACGCGCCGCTACATCGAGCTGGGCAAGCGCTGGAGCCAGGGGCACAAGAACCGCATGATCAAGGTGCCGGCCACGCACGGCGGGTTGGGGGCCCTGGAGGAGTTGGCGGCCGCCGGCGTCACGCTCAACGTGACGCTCATCTTCAGCGAGCGACAATTCCGCTACGCCCGCTCCGCCATCTACATGGGGTCGCTGCGCCGCCCGTCGCGGAAGCACTTCAAGTCGGTCTAAAGCATCTTCATCAGCCGCCTGGACGTTTACACCGAGAAACACGTGCCGCAACTGCCGCCGCGCTCGCAGGGCCAGGTCGGCATCGTCAACGCCAAGCGCATCTGGCGCGAGAACCAGGAGTTCTGGGCCGACCATCACCTGCACCTGAAGCAGGAGATGATCTTCGCCAGCACCGGCACCAAGAAGCCGAGCGACCCGCCGTGGAAGTACGTCGAGGCCTTCGCCGGGTCCGACATCGAGACCAACCCGCCGGCGACGAACCTCGCAGTGCAGGAGAGCGGCCGCTTCTTCCAGAGGCACGTCGATCAGATGCCGCCGACCGAGGTGCTGTGCGACATCGACATGCTCGTGGACGTGCAGCAGATGGAGCGGGTCCTCATGGACGAGGGCATCAAGAAGTTCGCCGACCCGCAAAAGACTCTGTTGGCGCAGATCGCCGAGAAGCGCCGGCAGCTGCACCCGGCCGGGGCGCGCTGAATGGCGCCGGCCGCTTGCGGCTTCGCATGTCCTGCGAAGCCGCAAGCGGCGGCGGAGAGGAGGGCCGCAGCCGTGAACCGCAAGATCCTCCTGCAGGTGGCCGGCCCCACCGTCGCGGTCGGCCTGCTGCTCCTGGCGGTCTGCCTGGTGAGTGCCTGGCAGATCAACCGCCTCCAGGCGAACATGGCTCACCTGCTGACGCGCAACGTCGCCAGTCTCGAGGCGGCGCAGGAGTTGGAGATCCAGCTGCGCCGCCTCCGCTTTTACTCGTTCATCTACCGGCTCGACCCGGAGCCGCGCCGCAAGCTGCCCATCGAGGACTCCCAGCGCGCCATCGAGAAGGCCCTGGAGCGGGCGCGTGCGGCCGCGGCCACCGACGCGGAGCGCGAGCTGCTGCGGCGCGTCGAGGACGGCTACCACCGCTATCGCGACGAGATGGCCCGCCTTGGGACGTCGGCCGACAACGGCGAGCGGCGCCCCGACCTCGGCAAGCTGGCCGATGCCCATCCCATCCGCTACGCTGTCGAACCGTGTGAGGAATTGGTGGCCCTCAACCGCGAGGCGATGAAGCGGGCGTCGGAGGAGAGCGAGCGCGTCAGCGATCGGCTAAGTCTGACGATGCTGCTGCTCGGGCTGGGCGGGCCGGCCGGCGGGCTGCTCAGCGGCTACGGCATCGCCCGCGGACTGACGCGCTCCTTCCTGCGCAGCGAACAGCTCGCCGCCGTCGGCCAACTCGCCGCCGGCGTCGCCCACGAAGTCCGCAACCCGCTGACGTCGATCAAGATGCTGGTCGAGGCCGCCCTGCGCCGGCCGGGGGACAACGGCCTGACGCGCGAGGACCTGGAAGTGATCCACGCCGAGGTCAAGCGCCTGGAGGGGACCGCCCAGGGCTTCCTCGACTTCGCCCGGCCGCCGAGGCCGCAGCGTGCCCCGTGCGACCTGCGGGCGGTCGTCGCCCAGTCGGTCGAGTTGGTCCGCGCCCGAGCACGGCAGCAGGGAGTGAGCATCGACGTGCAGGCGCCGGACGAAGCGCTGACCGCCGACGTGGACCGCGGGCAAGTCTGCACGGTCCTGGTGAACCTGTTCCTCAACGCCCTCGACGCCATGCCGGGCGGCGGACGGCTGGAGGTGCGGGCGGAAGCGGCGGGCGACGAGGCGCTGCTGCGCGTCGCCGACAGCGGCCCCGGCATCGCCGCGGCGGTGGCTGCCCGGCTGTTCACGCCGTTCGTCAGCACCAAGGCGACCGGCACCGGCCTGGGCCTGAGCATCTCGCGCCGCGTCGTCGAGGAGCACGGCGGCGACATCCGCGCGGACAACCGGGCGGAAGGCGGGGCGGTGTTCACGGTCAGGCTGCCGCTTGCGGCTTAGCGTTCGGGGGATTTATCGTTTCGCGAAACGATAAATCCCCCGAACGCTAAGCCGCAAGCGACCAAGGTGAGATCATCCCTATGCCGACCCTTTTGGTCATCGACGACGAGCCGAGCGTCCAGTACGCCTTCCGCCGCGTCTTCGGCGACGAGGGGGTCACGGTGCTGGCGGCGCAGACCGCCGCGGAGGGCCGCGCCCGCGCCGTCGCGGACCGCCCCGACGTGATCGTCCTCGACATCCAGCTCCCCGACGGGTCGGGCCTTGACCTGTTCCGCGAACTGCACGAACACGACCCGAAACGTCCGGTCATCTTCATCACGGCGCACGGCACCACCGACACGGCCATCGAGGCGATGAAGGGCGGCGCCTTCGACTACCTGGTCAAGCCGCTCGACCTCGACCGCCTCAGCGCCCTGCTCGGCCGCGCCTTCGACGCTGCCCGGCTGATGCACACGCCCGCCGTCCTGCCGCAGGAAGAGGGCGAGGACCGCATCGTCGGCCGCAGCCCCGTCATGCAGGAGATGTGCAAGGCCATCGGCCGCGTCGCCCCGCAGGACGTCAACGTCCTCATCCTGGGCGAGAGCGGCACCGGCAAGGAACTCGTCGCCCGCGCCCTCTACCAGCACAGCCGCCGGGCCGACAAGCCGTTCCTGGCGATCAACTGCGCCGCCATCCCGGAGAACCTGCTGGAGAGCGAATTATTCGGCCACGAAAAGGGCGCCTTCACCGGCGCCGAGCGCAAGCGCATCGGCAAGTTCGAGCAGGCCGATCAGGGGACGTTGTTCCTCGACGAGATCGGCGACATGGCTCCGCCGCTTCAGGCGAAAATCCTGCGCGTCCTCCAGGACCAGCGCTTCGAGCGCCTCGGCGGCAGCGAGACGGTGCGGACGCGGGTGCGCGTCCTGGCCGCGACCAACCACGACCTCGCCAGGCTGGTCGAGGAGGGGCGCTTCCGCAAGGACCTGTATTACCGCCTCAACGTGGTGACGATCCCCGTACCGCCGCTGCGCCAGCGCCCCGGCGACGTGGCCGAGTTGGCCCACTACTTCCTGTTCCGCTTCGACCGCGAGCTGGGCCTCGATCTGCGCGGCTTCGACCCCGCCGCCCTGGCGCTGCTAGAAGCCTACCCCTGGCCCGGCAACGTCCGCGAGCTGCAGAGCGCCGTCAAGCAGGCGCTGCTCAACGCCTCGGGCCATCTCATCCTCCCCGAGTTCCTGCCCGAGGCGATCCGCCAGGTGCGGCCGACCCAGGAGGCGCCCCCCGCCGCGGGGGACCTCGAGCGCCTCATCGATGGGTTACTGGAGCGCGGCGAGAAGGACGTGTACGCCCGGGTGATGGAGGTCGTGGAGCGGACCCTCTTCAACCGCGCGCTGCGGCACACGCACGGCCACCAGGCCCAGGCCAGCGACGTCCTCGGTATCAACCGCACCACGCTGCGCAACAAGCTCCGTGCCCTCGGCCTGGGCGTGGACAAGGTCGTGACCGAGGGCGGAGGCGAGGAAGGCGCCGCCGGGTAAGGCTGCGCTACGGCTGCGGACCGGCCGCCTGGCCGCGCAAGCACGGGCCCTCCAGGGCGGCTGCCGGGACCAGGAGGGCCGGCTCGCGGCCCGCCTCGGCGGCCGTGGGCAGCCGCACCACGAACTCACTGCCCCGCCCGGGACCTTCGCTGAACGCCTCCACGTCGCCGCCGTGCAGTCGCACCAGCGACCGCACCAGGTTCAGGCCGATGCCGAGGCCCCCCCGCGCGCCGTCCTCCTCCTGCACGAAGAGGTCAAAGACGTGGGGCAGCACGGCCGGGGCGATGCCCATGCCCGTGTCGCGGACCCGCAACTCCGCGCAGCCTTCCCCGCGCTCGAGCCTCAGCCAGATCTGGCCTCCCGTTTCGGTGTACTTGACGGCGTTGTTGAGTAGGTTGACCACCACCTGCTCCACGCGGGTCGCGTCGGCGTCCACGAGGACTGGCGTCGCGGGCAGAGACACCTCGAACCGCTGGCCGCGGGCCTTGATCGAGGGACGGACCACCTCGACAGCGGCGGTTACCACGCGGGTCAGGTCCAGCGTCGTGCGGCACAGCCGCAGTTTCCCCAGGCCGATCCGCGAGACGTCGAGCAGGTCGTCGATGAGGCGCCCCAGGTTCAGGGCCTGCCGCTCGGCGATGTCCTCCATCGCGGTCTCGCGGTCGCCCGGCCCCTGCACGCGCAGGACTCGGAGGGCGGTCACGATGGCCGAGAGGGGGTTGCGCAGCTCGTGGGCGAGGACCGCGAGCAGCTGGTCTTTCTGGCGGTCCTTTCGCCTCAGGGCCGCCTCCAACCGGCGCTGACGGGCGTTGAGCGAGCTGATGAGCAGGGCGGCCAGCAGGAAGACCCCCAGTCGAATGGCGTATTCGCGCCCCGCCCAGGGCCAGTACAGCGAGGGCGACAGGAGATCGAGGCTCAGGACCGAAAGGCCCGTCGCCAGCAGCCCGGGCCCCAACCCGCCATACCAGGCGCTCAGCATGACGGCGGCCAGGAAGGGGGACGCCAACCCCGAGGGGCCAGGGAACCCCAGGAGCGATATAGGGACAGCGGCTGCGACCGCCAGGATGGACACCCCGTAGGGGATCAGCCGAGCGCGGGACATGGTTCGGCACCTTCCCTTCCTGGGTGGGACCGCGGGCAGAGGCAGGCGGGAGAACCGCTCGCCCGACGCAGTGGCCTGGGGGCAGAGGCTCAGTTCTGGACTGTTGCGCAAGGGTTATGCAATCGCGGTGCCGGTCGGGGATTGCAGTGCTCGGAACTCGCCGTATCCGCTGTGGGGCACCGGACCGCTGTTGACCCGCCGGGTTCGGACCGCACAACCCGCCGCATCAACAGGGGTCCGATGCCCCACGGGCGGCGATGTCGTCATCGTCGCAGCTTGCCGGCGGTGACTTTTTCCCCCGCGCGGGCAACGGCGCACCACCCGCCGCCACCCCGGCCGGCCTCGACAGGCTTGTTGCGAGGACGCCGGCCCTGCGAACGCCTGCTTGCCCGTCGCACCCCTTCGCTGGCCCTGGGGTTGGGCCGATGGCATGTCGCTCGCCTAGAATACCCGCAGAAGATGCTTCCTTTGGCACTGAATCGGAGGGCACCGCAATGGCTATCCCGCACGCAAAGCCTGGGGAAATCGTGGACGTTCGGCCCCTGGGGTCGGCGCTGGCCTCGGCCCAAACGAATACCCTGGTTCGTGCCGAGCAAGTGGAGGTCATCCGCCTAGTCGTCCCGGCGGGCAAGGAGATCGAGGAGCATAAAGCCAATGGCGAGATCGTCGTGCAATGCCTGGAGGGGCGGGTGGCCTTCACCGCCTTCGGCAAGACGCAGAACCTTGAGGCCGGGAAGCTCCTCTACCTGCCCAAGGGTGAGCCGCACACGGTCAAGGGGATCGAGGACGCCTCGCTCCTGCTGACGATCCTCCTGCCCAAGCACTGACATCGCCGCCCCGTGGCCGGGCTTTCACGGGCGAGGCCGCTTCACCGGCAGTAACGGCATGACCACCGGCGTGTTCGCCTGGTTGCTGTGCCGCAGCCTGGGCATGTGGATCCGTGGCGCCTCAGTGCCGGTGTTGGTACATCGCTCCCCAGGGAAGTAATGTCGGTGAACGATGTTCTGCCCTCGGCACTGAAAAGGAGCGTCCGTCCCAGCCTCGAAGCAGCGGTTTTCACGCAGTTCAAGCCATCATCCGGTCCCGCAGACGCCTTTGGTGTTCGGAAGGAGAAGCTGGTACGTCTTGTACCCGCCGCCGATGTTCGCCGCTTGGAAGCCCGCCTGTTTCAGAATGCGGGTCGCCAGGTAGCCTCGCTGTCCCACCTGGCAGTAGACGGCGATCTCCCGCCCGCGGGGGAGTTCCCCCAGGCGGGAGCGTAGCTCATCCAGGGGGATGTTCACCGCTTCCGGGAGATGCCCGGCGGCATACTCCGGGGCTGTGCGCACATCCGCCAGGAAGGGACGTTGGGGCGACGGGACCGCCAGGACCGCCTCGACATCCACTTGGGGGTGGTCGCCCCGCAGCAGCCCGCTCGCCACGAACCCGGCCATGTTGATCGGGTCTTTGGCCGAGCCGTACTGCGGCGAGTAGGCCAGTTCCATCTCCTCCAGATCGAAGACGGTCAGGCCCGCCTGGATCGCCACCGCCAGCACGTCGATCCGCTTGTCCACCCCGGCACCGCCCACGGCCTGCGCACCCAGCACCCGGCCCGTCTGCGGCTCGAAGAGGAGCTTCAGAGTCATCACCTCCGCACCGGGGTAGTACCCGGCGTGATGGGTCGGGTGGACGTACACCTTGCGGTAGGGGCGGTTCGCCCGCCGCAGCACCTTCTCCGAGGCCCCGGTCAGCGCCGTCGTCCGCTCGAACACCCGCACGATGGCCGTGCCCTGGGTGCCCCGGTAGCGGACCGCCCGCCCGAAGATGTGATCGGCCGCGATGCGGCCCTGGCGGTTGGCCGGTCCTGCCAGCGGCACCTGCGCCGGCTCGCCGGTCACGAAGTCCTTGACCTCGATGGCGTCTCCGACCGCATAGATGTCGGGGTCGCTCGTCTGAAGGTGTTCGTTGACCCGGATGCCGCCACGAGGCCCAACCTCCAACCCGGCGGCGACCGCCAGCTTGTTCTCCGGGCGCACGCCCACCCCCAGGACGACGAGTTGGGCGGGCAGGGTTTGCCCCGACTTCAGCCGCACGACGAGTCCAGCAGGCCCCTGCTCGAACGCCTCGGCGGATTGGCCGAGCAGCAAGCA
>Ga0116219_10001288_pt1 | contig 23762 bp, 22 predicted proteins | sample Sb_taG_4_FD_91019 | JGI IMG/M metagenome (GOLD analysis project Ga0116219, IMG submission 91019) | Peat soil microbial communities from Weissenstadt, Germany - Sb_50d_6_BS metaG | ecosystem: Environmental > Terrestrial > Soil > Wetlands > Peat | place: Germany: Weissenstadt | collected 2010-09-21
CGGCGTCGTGGTGGGGATGTGGTGCCGGTAGCGTCGCGATCGTGCATCCCATCGAGCGGCTTCGGTACGTGGCCCGGGCCGGATGGGCCCCGCCGGCGGTGCTCGCTGCCGAGGCGGCCTGGGCCCTGGGCGACCTCGCGCTGCACGAGGAATCCGCGGTCGTACCCGCCTGTCGTCGACTGCTCGACCGCCATCCGGGCTGCGGACCTCTGTGGTGGGTGGCGGCGCGAATCCTCACCGCCGGCGATGCCGCGGAAGAGGCCGAGCGCTGCGCCGACGCGCTCGAGTCCGACCCCACCTCCGACCTCCTGCACGAGGACCTGGCCGGCCAGCCGCGGGCCGTCCGTCACGGTGGCATGGGCGACGTCGCCAGCGCGGATGTCGTCGTGGTCGAAGTCGACGCCATCGGGCCCGGCGGCATGGTGATCGACGCCGATGACATCGGCCTCATGGAGGCGGCCCGCGCCGTCGAGGTCCCCGTGTGGGCGGAAGCGGGAGTCGGAAGGGTGATGCCCCCTCGACTCTGGGAGGCATTGGCCCGGCGCCTCGAGGCGGCACAGCTCCCCCGGACCGGTTGCATCGTGGGTCTCGAGGGGATCGACCGGGTGGCGGGACCGACCGGGGTGCAGGCGGTGCCCGTCGCCCTCGCCGGCGGCGACTGTCCCGAGCCGGGGGAGCTGCTGGCGCGTTGGTAGCGGGTGGATCGACGCTCGGCCACAGTCGTGGATAGGGTCGGCGTCCATGGGCGAAATGATCAGCTTTCCGAGCAACGGTTCCGAGGGTCAGGGCTATCTGGCCGTGGCGCCGTCGGGTGCGGGCCCCGGTGTGATCGTGATCCAGGAGTGGTGGGGCCTGGTTCCTCACATCAAGGACGTCTGTGACCGATTCGCCGCCGCGGGCTTCGTTGCGCTCGCTCCTGACCTGTACCGGGGGAAGCAGGTCTCCGAGCCCGACGAGGCCGGCAAGGAGATGATGGCCCTGCAGCTCGAACGGGCCGCCAAGGACATGTCGGGAGCGGTCGACGAGCTCCGGAGAAGGTCGTCGGGCGACAAGGTGGGAGTGGTCGGGTTCTGCATGGGTGGCGGGCTGGCGCTGGTGCTCGCGGCCCAGCGACCCGATGCCGTCGCCGCCTGCGTCTCGTTCTACGGGCTGATCCCGTGGCCCGATGCCCAACCCGACTACTCGAAGCTCTCCGGGGCGGTGCTCGCGCATGTGGCGGGCAACGACGAGTACTTCTCGCCCGAAGCGGCGCGTGCGCTCGAGCAGCAGTTGCACAGCCTCGGCAAGGAAGCCGAGTTCCACGTCTACGAGCGCGCCGACCACGCGTTCTTCAACGACACCCGTCCGGAGGTCTACGACGCCACCGCCTCGAGCACGGCGTGGGCCCGGACGATCGACTTCTTCCACGCTCGCCTCGGGTGACGGCGGACGACGGGGACAGAGGCGCAGCAGTCGACCGCTACCTCCTCTTGGGGCTCGGGCTCGGGCGCCATCTCGACGGACTGGTGGACGCCTATTACGGGCCCCCTGCCCTGGCCGAGCGGGTCGCCCAGGCGCCGCTCACGGACCCCAAACGCCTGGTCGAAGAGGGCCGTGCCTTGATCGCCGCCTTGGACTCGGGTGCTCCCCTCGACGCCGGCACAGGAACCGAACCCGTCTCCGAACGAGGAGGTTCCCGCCGCCGCCGCTGGCTGCGGGCTCAGGTCGTCGGGCTTGTGACCACGGCGCGACGGATGGCGGGTGAGCCCGTCGGGTACGCCGAGGAGGTCGAGTCTTGTTACGGGGTGCGCCCCCAGCCGGTTCCCGAGGAGGAACTGGCCGGGGCCCACCGGCGCCTCGAGGAGGCGCTGCCGGGTTCGGGACCCCTCGGGGAACGGTTGATCGCGTGGCGCGAGTCCCACGCCATCCCGACCGACCGCCTGCTCGGCGCCATCGGTTCGTTGGCCGAAGACCTGCGCGAGCGCACCCAGGGGCTCTTCGGCCTGCCCGTGGGCGAGCAGGTCGATTTCGAGCTCGTCACGGACAAGCCATGGTCGGGATTCAACACCTATCTCGGCGGGCTGCGGTCGAGGGTCTCGGTCAACACCGATCTGCCCGTCCTGTCGACGTCGCTCGCGCATCTCGTCGCGCACGAGGCTTACCCCGGGCACCACACCGAGCACTGCCGCAAGGAAGTGAGCCTGGTGCGCCGCCGCCGCTGGTTGGAGGAGACCATCTTCTTGGTCGGCACTCCCCAGTGCCTGGTCGCCGAGGGCCTCGCCGACCTCGGGCTCGAGGTCGTGCTCGGACCCCGGCCCGAACCGTTCGTCGCGGAGCACCTCCGTCCCCTCGGGATCCGCTATGACTCCGAGGTCATCGCGGCGGTGTCCGAGGCGAGCGAGGCTCTGGGCGCGGTGCGTGCCAACGCCGCCTGGCGGTTGCACGCCGAGGATGCGGACCCCGAGACGGTCGTGGACGAGGTGGCCCGTTGGGGACTGCTCCCCCGGGCCCGGGCCGCCAAAGCGGTGGAGTTCCTGCTCCATCCGACGTGGCGGGCGTACGTGACGTGCTACGTCGACGGTCTGCGGCTGTGCCGCCGGTTCGTGGCCGGGGACCCGGCCCGCTTCGGTGAGCTCGTGAGCGAGCAACTCGTCCCCGCCGACCTGGCCGCGTAGGAAGACGCGGCCACCGTCTGCGACGCCCCGTCGCCCTCGACCTGGAGGGTTGCCAGGAGCCGCCCTAGGATCGGCCCATGTCACAGCGCAGCCGGAACCTGCCCCGTCGATCCTGCTTCTCCACCCCCGGTTCGAACGAGCGCTTCCTCGAGAAGGCGCCCACGGTGCCAGCCGACATGTCGTTCCTGGACCTCGAGGACTCGGTCGCCCCCCTCGAGAAGGACTCGGCGCGGGCCAAGGTCGCGGAGGCCATCCGCAAGCAACCGTGGGACGACCGCGTCCTGTGCGTCCGGATCAATGCCTGGGACACCGAGTGGACCTACGGGGACGTCATCGAAGTGGTGGGCAACGCCGGCGACCGCCTCGACGAGGTCATGCTCCCCAAGGTGCAGTCGGCCGCCGAGGTCGTGGCCCTCGACCTGTTGTTGACCCAGGTCGAGAAGAGAAGCGGCCTGCGTGTCGGCCACATCGGCATCGAGGCCCAGATCGAGACCACGAGGGGCCTCATCAACGTGGACGAGATCTGCGCCGCCTCCCCCCGCCTCGAGACCATCATCTTCGGGCCCGCCGACTTCGCGGCGTCGATGGAGATGCCGGTGCTGACCGGCGGCGTGCAGATCCCCGAATACCCCGGTGACCACTTCCACTACGTGTTCAGCCGGATCCTCATGGCGGGACGGGCCAACGGCCTGCAGGTCATCGACGGCCCGTATCTCAAGGTCAAGGACATGGAGGGACTGCGCGACTTCGCCCAGCGCACGCGCGTCCTCGGCTACGACGGCAAGTGGGCGCTCACGCCCGACCAGGTCACCGTGCTCAACGAGCTGTACTCACCCACCCAGGAGCAATTCGACCACGCCTGGGACATCCTCGACGCGTATCAAAAGGCGACCGAGGACGACCGCAAGGGTGCGGTGATGTTCGGCGACGAGATGATCGACGAGGCCAGTCGCAAGATGGCGACGAAGTTCGTGGCCCGGGGCGAGCGCGCTGGGTTCAGCCGCTCCAAGCAATAGTCGCCCAAGGCCTCTGCTGCCGAAGGCCTAGGTTCCGGCCCCCTGCTCCACGAGGCGGCGCGCCACCACCTTGAGCGCCAGGGTCTCGTCAGCTCCCTCGAAGATGGAGAGCACCCGGGCGTCGACGAAGTAGCGGCTCACCGGGAACTCCTCGGCGTAACCCATCCCCCCGTGGATCTGCATGGCCTCACGCGTCACCCATTCCGCGGCGCGGCACACGTACGCCTTGAGCATCGACGCCTCGAGCGTCCCCTCCCCCCTGGCCATGAGCCGGGCGACCTCGTAGGCGAACTGGCGGGCGACTTGGATGAGGACGGCCATGCGGGTCAGCTTGGCCCTGGTGAGCTGGTAGTCGGCGATGGGCTGTCCGAAGACCACGCGGTTCGCCGCGTACTCGTACGCCGCCTCGTACGCCGCCTGCATCACCCCCACGGCGCGGGCCGCGGTTTGCAGCCGGCCGTTCTCGAAGCCCGCCATCTGGAGGTAGAAGCCCCTGCCCACGCCCTCTTCCCCGCCCACCAGGTTGGCGGCGGGGACGAACCAGTTCTCGAAGGCGATCTCGTAGGAGTGCATGCCGCGGTACCCGATCGTGTCGATGGGACGCCCCTCCATCCGCCCCGGGGGGTCGTGGCGGGAGTCGGCGTCGGGATCCTGGGTGAAGACGAACCCGCTCCCCTCCCCGCGGGGCTTCTCCACCACGAACAGCGTCAGCCCCCGATGGGCCTTGGAGCGGTCGGGGTCGGTCCGGGCCAGCAGCATGAGCACGTCGGCGCGAGCGGCGAAGGTGCACCATGTCTTCACCCCGTTCACCAGCCACCCGCCCTCGGTGCGTGTGGCCGCGGTGACGATGGCCGCAACGTCCGAGCCGAAGTCCGGCTCGGTGACGGCGACGGCGTTCATCACCTCTCCTGTCGCCAGCCTCGGCAGCCACGCCTGCTTCTGTGCGGCGGTGCCGCCGGCCACGAGGGCGCGGCTCAAGATCTCGGGGCGCGTGATCAGCGATCCACCGGCGCCCAGAGACCCCCAGGACAGCTCCTCGGTGGCGACCACCATCCCCATGTAGTCGCTGGCGCCTCCCGTGGCGAACCCCCCGTACTCCTCGGGGATGGAAAGGCCCAGGGCGCCCATCTCCGCCAGGCCGGCGATGATCTCCTCGGGGATGTCGGCGTTGGCACGGTGGATGTGCTCGGCGCGAGGGCGGATCTGTTCCTGCGCGAACCGGTGGAACGTCTCGCGCACCAGGGCGAAGTCGGCGTCGAGGTGGCGGTCTCCGTCCACGCCCAGGAGCGAGGCCACGTACCGAGGGTCCCGGTAGCTGGTGACGAAGGCGCGGGCGCCGTCGAGCCAGCTCCCCGAGGTGCCGAACGCCTCCTCGCGACCGACGACGCGAGCGGCGAGATCGGCCAGGGCATCGGCGACGAACACGCAGGCGATGTGGGCCTCGTCGGCGCCGGTGGCGCCATAGACCAGCGCCGCTTGGGCGGCCCGCACCCCCGCTGCCATGTGGGCCAGGTCGTAGGCCACGACCTGGTCGGCCTCGGCACCACCGGCCGCGGCGAGCCGGCGGGCTGCATCCGACACCACCGACGACGCCAGTGCCACGGCCGCAGCGGCGGCCTCGAGATCGGGGGTGGGGAAGCCGGTCACCGAGGCCGGGAACGGGGCTCGGCCCCCGCGTGCTCGGGCACCCGACCCAGCACCGTCACCAGAGGCGGGAGCACCACGGGCTCGTCGCCGGGGTCGATTTCGGTGAGCGAGCCCAGGTACTCGGTGACGGGCCCGGGCCCCACCCCGGCGGGTGCCTCGGCCCAGGCGTCGACGATGTCGAGCCCCGCGTCCCGCACCAGCGCGGGCAGCAGCGCTCCCACGTCGGGATGTCGGGCGTCGGGCATGGTCAGGGGGATGCCGCCCACCCGGCCCGCCGAGGTGATGGGCTCCTGGGCGACCACCCACCCCCCGGGGCGCACGGCCTGGCGCATGCGGCCGAGCACGACGGCAGGATCAACCACGTGCATGAGCAGGAACCGGCAGAACGCCAAGTCCACCGCTTCGGGCAGGAGCAAATCCTCACCGGCCTGGGTGATGGCGAGCACCTGGCTGAACGCCGCCGCCGCCGACGCGACCTCGTCGCGAGCGCGTGGATCGCTGTCCACGGCGTAGACGCGCCCTTCGTGGCCCACGATCTCTGCGAGTGCCACCGACACGTCCCCTCCTCCCGCGCCCACGTCGACGCATCGCCATCCCGGTGCGACCGCCAGACGCTCGAGCGCGGTGGCCAAAGGCCGCCGATAGACGTCGTCGCGCAGGGCGTCCGGCACGAGCCAAGACGCTACCGGTTGTAGCCTGCCAGGCGTGAAGGTCACGATGCTCTTGTGCGACGCGGCGCAGGTCGCCGACGGAAAGCTCTTCGTGTTGGGGGGAGGATGGTCCCTGACGGGGCCTGATCCGATGCCCTCGGGTATCGCTCTCAAGATCGACGTCGGTTGGCACGAGGCCGACCAGGTGCACCACTGGGAGCTCTACCTCGAGGATGCGGACGGCCGACCGGTCATGGTCGACACGCCCGAAGGCACCCACCCGGTGGAGGTGCGGGGCGAATTCAACGTCGTGCGCCCCACCACAGTTCCGCTGGGGACGCCCATCGACGTGGCGTTGGCGGTCAACCTCGGTCCGCTGCCACTCGAGCCCGGCAACCGCTACACGTGGCGCCTGTCCATCGGCGGAGAGTCGGAAGCGGACTGGGCGCTCGGGTTCACGACGCGGCCACGGATGGCGTCGTGACCGTCTTCGACCGACCCTTTGGCCGCTACTTCGAGGACTTCGAGGCCGGTGACGTCTACCGGCACTGGCCGGGCAAGACGGTCACCGAAGCCGATGACCATCTCTTCTGCATGATCACCATGAACCACCATCCCCTGCACACCAATGCGTGGTTCGCGGAGCACGAGACGGTGCACGGCAAGAACGTCGTCGTCGGGAACCTCGTGTACTCGCTCGTGCTCGGGATGAGCGTGCCCGATGTCAGTGGCTCGTGCATCGCCAATCTCGAAGTCGAGTCCCTCGTCCACCGGTACCCCACGTTCCACGGCGACACCATCTACGCCGAGACCCGCGTGGTAGGGAAGGTGGAGTCCTCGTCGAAACCCGACCGTGGCATCGTGACGGTGGAGACGAAGGGCTTCAACCAACGGGGCGAGGAAGTGTGCTTCTTCCGCCGCAAGGTCATGGTGTGGAAGCGCGAGTCTGCTCCGGTGCGCCGCCGTCCCTACGGGGACGACGTCTGGGATTGACCCCAGTATTCCCGGTGCCCGCGGCGCCGGTCCTGCGCCGGATCCGAAGTGGCGTGCTCCGATTCGGCCGATCCGGTTTGCGCCCGTTCCCGTGGCGCAAGACGCGTGATCCGTGGGCCGTGCTCGTGAGCGAGGTCATGCTGCAGCAGACCCAGGCGCGTCGCGTCGTCTCTCCCTATATCCGCTTTCTCGAGAGGTTTCCCACCGCGTCGGCCTGCGCGCAAGACAGCCTCGGCGCCGTGCTCGACGCATGGGCCGGGCTCGGCTACAACCGACGTGCCCGCCATCTCCACCAGGCGGCACAGGCCATTTGCGAACGGCACGGGGGAGTCGTGCCGGCGGATCTGCGCGCCCTGCGTTCGCTTCCCGGCGTCGGGGAGTACACGGCGCGGGCGGTCCTGGTGTTCGCATTCGAACGGCACGAGGCGGTCGTGGACGTCAACGTGGCGCGGGTGCTTTCTCGGGCTGTGGCGGGGGACGCCGCTCTCACCGCGTGCCGCCCAATCCCTGGCGGACTCGCTGGTGCCGGTGGCGAGGGCATGGGAGTGGAACCAGGCGCTCATGGAGCTCGGGGCCGCGCTGTGCTCGGCTCGTGCGCCGGCGTGCGGCCGGTGCCCGCTGTCGCGCAGCTGCAGGTGGCTCAACGCCGCACCACGAGTGCCCGACCCGGCCACCGGCGGCTCGCGCCAGGCCCGCTTCGAGGGATCGGACCGACAAGGTCGGGGACGCCTCGTCGACGCCTTGCGCAGGGGCCCGGTCCCCCCGTCACGGGTTCGCGTCGCATGCGGTTGGCCCGAGGATCCCGAGCGCGCTCGGCGCGTGGCCGACGATCTCGTCGCCGAGGGTCTGGCGCGCCGCGGCCCAGGGAATGTCCTCGTGCTTCCTTGACCCGGGCGACCGGTGCCCGAGGACCGGGCTCGGCGCGTCGGGACGGAGCTCAAGCTCCCAGGAAGCGAATCACGTGGCGGCCGATGACCTCGGGTTGCTCGAGGTGCAGAAAATGCCCGGCACCTTCGACGATCCAGTGTTCGGAGCCTTCCGACAACACCGACCCGACGTCACCGATGGAGTCGATGCCCATCGCCCCGTCTCGGGTCCCGTGCAGGTACATCGTGGGCTGGGGGGGCGAGCTCGCCGAGGCCGCCTGCGCGGCGGCATACACGGGGCTTTGGAAGGTGGGGTCGAACAGAGCCCGGTAGTAGCCGATGGCGGCAGAGAGGTTGGCGGCGTCGCCGATGGAGGCCTTCACGCGGGCGAGATCCCAGGCAGCGTCGTACCCCGGTGACCAGTCCGCCCACAGGTGGTCGAGGAACTCGAGGCCGTCCGCGCTCACCGCCATCTCGGCCAGGGGCGTCTGGAAGAGGAAGACGTAGAAGCTGCGCTTCATCTGGGCGTAGGTGAAGAACGACGACGCCGAGGCGGCCAGGGGCGGGACGGACATGGCGACGATGCGCCGCCACCGCTCGGGGTGCAACGCCGCCGCCCCGTAGGTGGCGTAGGCGCCCCAGTCGTGGCCCACCAACACGGCCCGTTCGTCCCCCCCGAGGGCCTCGTGCAGGCCCGATGCGTCCACAGCCAACGCACCGACCTGGTAGACGCCGTCCCCGGGGATCCCCGTGGGCGCGTAGCCCCGCATCCAGGGGGCCACCACGTGGTAGCCGGCCGCGGCCAGTGCCGGCATGAGATGGCGCCAGGTGTGGGCGCTGTCGGGGAAGCCGTGCAGGCACAGTGCCAGGGGGCCCTCAGGTGGCCCGGACTCAAGGTATGAGAACTCGATGCCGTTGACAGTTACCGCCCGCGGTTGCATGGGCGCAGAGTAGTGTCGCCCGAAACCGGGCATAAGTGGATTGAGCCTGACCCGAGCCGCATGGGGGCGAGGTCGACAGGCGCTGTAGGACCGAGGGGGAGGGGGTCGTCCGCTGCGAGTCACATTCTTCGGCGTGAGGGGCTCGTGTCCGTGTTCGGGCGAGCAGTACCTTCGCTACGGCGGCAACACCGCCTGTGTGTCCGTCGAGATCGGCGACGAAGCCCCGATCGTCCTCGATCTGGGCACCGGCCTGCGCCCCCTCGGGCACGTGCTCGAGGAGCGCAACGGCCTCCACCATCCCGTCGAGGTCACCGCGTTCCTCACGCACCTGCACTGGGACCACATCATCGGCCTCCCGTTCTGCACGCCCTTGTTGCGCGAGGGAGGCCGGATGGACGTGTACGGCCCACCCCAGGACGGCGGTTCCCTGCACGACATCATCGACCGGGTGGTGAAGCCCCCGTTCTTCCCCGTCCAGGTCAAGGAGCTCCAGGGGAAGATCGAGTTCAACGAGGTGACCGACGACCTCGTCGCCGTCGGCTCGGCCAAGGTCCTGGTCCGGCAGGTCCCCCACGTCGGGACCACGCTCGGGTTCCGGATCGAGGACGGGGAGTCGACCGTGGCGTTCGTGAGCGATCACCAGGCTCCCGACGACCGCGCCCAGGTCGACGCGGCGGTCCTCGAGCTGTGCGACCGCGCCGACCTGGTCATCCACGACGCGCAGTACACCGAGGAGGAGTTCCGGGCCAAGGCCACGTGGGGACACTCCACGATCGGCTACGCGGTGCACGTCGCGGCCGAGGCCGGGGCCCGCCGATTGGCGCTGTTCCACCACGACCCTCGGCACACCGACGACGACCTCGACCGGTTGCTGGGCGAGGCTCGGGCCACCGACGACGCCCGCCGTCTCGACGGCGTGATCTCCGCCAGGGAAGGATTGGCGATCGATCTCGGCCGCCCCTGACCGACCCGGAGGGCTCGGACGACGCCGAGGAGGACCAGGGCCTGACGGCGACGAACGACGGGGGACGTGATGGGCGAAGCGGTGGAGGCGGGGGGCGGGGCTGTCGAATCCGGAGGTGACGATCTGCAGGCGACGGGCGCGCCCACGTTCGATACGGGGCGGTTCCGCGAGGTTCTCGGCCATTTCGCCACCGGTGTCACGATCGTCACGGCCATGGAGGGCGGCGAGCCCGTCGGTTTCACGTGCCAGGCGTTCACGTCGTTGTCGCTGGATCCGCCCATGGTGGCGCTCGCGCCGGGCAAGAGCTCCACGAGCTGGCCGCGCATCGCCGCCGCCGGGGCCTTCTGCGTCAACATTCTCGCCGAGGACCAGGAGGCGCTGAGCCGGGACTTCGCCGTCTCGGGCGGCGACAAATTCACGGGAGTGGGCTGGCGCCCGGCAGCCAACGGTGCCCCTTTGCTCGACGGGGCCCTGGCGTGGGTGGAGTGCGAGCTCGAGCTGGCCCACGAAGCCGGCGACCACGAGCTCGTCCTGGGCGCCGTGCTGGGCATGGGAGTGCGCCGGGGGCGGCCTCTCATCTACTACCGGGGGGGTTTCGGGCGTTTCGAGCCGTAGTGCCTCCGGTCCCGCCGCCTCCGACCTCGATCCCGTCGGTGACGGGCGATTAGCCTCTCGAAATGCCCCGGATCACTCCTTCCGATGCCATTGGCGACGTGATCGTCGTCGAACCCGACGTCCATGGCGACGAACGCGGCCGTTTCGTCGAGACGTACCGCCGATCGTGGTTCCCTCTCGGGCGTGAGATGGTGCAGGGGAACCGCTCCGAGAAGGACGCCGGCGCCGTGGTCGGCCTGCATTACCACCTCCACCAGGCGGACTACTGGTACGTGTTGCGCGGAACGGCCCGGGTCGTGCTCCACGACCTGCGCGTCGGCTCTCCCACCGAGGGGGCCACCCTGGCGCTCGACCTCCACGGCGACCGCGACAACGGGGTGTTCATCCCACCGGGGGTGGCCCACGGGTTCGCGTCACTCACCGACGTCCTGCTGTGGTACCTGGTCGACAACTACTACAACCCCCACGACGAGCTGGGTGTGGCCTGGGACGACCCCGACGTGGGCGCCGAGTGGGGAGTCGACGCGCCCGTGCTGTCGACGCGCGACCAGTCCAACCCCCGACGCGCCGAGATCGACCCCGCTCTGAGACCCCGCTACGGCCTTCGCACCTAGGGGGAGATGGTGGCGCGGCACGGTCCCGACACCGCGCCGTTGTCACACGGAGCGCGGGGTGCGGACCGGCTGGACTCGTGGGCCGAGAACCGGCACGCTGGCAGCGTGGACGAATCGCAGCAGTGGGTCGAGTTCGGGCGCTGGCTCGCCGAGCAGCGCGAGCAGCGCGGGCTGCGGCGTCGCGATGCCGCCCGACGGGCCAAAGTCCCCGAGACCTTGTGGCGGGACCTCGAGACGGGCCGCAAAGAGGCCATCGGTGCCATTCGCCTGCTGCCCAATCCGAGCGCGGACGTCCTCGAACGGGTGGCGGGAGCGTTGGAGGTCCCGGTGGAGGACGTGCTGGCCCGGATCGGCCGTCCGGCGCGCCAACCACGGCCGTCGGTGGGACCGGTGGGAGGCACCTCCCGGGTCGAAGACGACGGGTCACTCCTCTCGGTGAAGCTGCGCCGGCTCTCCGAGCGCGACCGGGCCTTGGTCGAGCGCCTCGTCGACGCCATGCTCGAGCACGAACACCGCGGCTAGGCGACTTCGTGCGGTTCGGCATCTTCTACGAATTCCAGTTACCCCGTCCGTGGGACGACGACGCCGAACACCGTCTCCTCAAGGAAGCCCTGGAGCAGGTCGAGCTGGCCGACCACCTGGGCTTCGACTACGTCTGGGAGGTCGAACACCATTTTCTCGAGGAGTACTCGCACTCCTCGGCACCCGAGGTGTTCCTGGCTGCGGCCAGCCAGCGAACGCGCCACATCCGGCTCGGGCACGGCATCGTCCAGCTGCCGGTGGGCTTCAACCACCCCGCCAGGGTGGCCGAGCGGATCGCCACCCTCGACCTCGTGTCCGACGGCCGTGTCGATTTCGGCACCGGTGAGTCGAGCTCGGAAGCGGAGCTGGGTGGATACGGCGTGGAGCGGGCCACCAAACGCGAGCAATGGCGCGAGGCCCTCGACGTCGTGACACGCCTCATGGTCGAGGAGCCTTTCGCCGGGTACGAGGGCCGGTTCGTCGAGATGCCTCCCCGGAACCTGGTCCCCAAACCGCTCCAGCACCCGCATCCTCCGCTCTGGGTGGCGTGTAGCCGCCGCGACACCATCCATCTGGCCGCCACCTTGGGGATCGGGGCATTGACCTTCTCATTCGTCGAGGCCGACGAGGCCAAGGCGTGGGTGGACGACTACTACGCCACGATCGCTTCGGAGGAGTGTGTCCCCGCCGGCTTCGCCGTCAACGCCAGCCTGGCGTGTGTGCTCCCGCTCATGTGCCACGGGGACGAGTCGGTCGCCATCGACCGCGGGCTCGACGGCAGTCACTTCTTCGGGTACTCGCTCGGCCATTACTACGTGTTCGGGATGCACAGGCCGGGTGTGACCGACGTGTGGGAGGAGTTCGAGGAGAACCGCGACCGTTTCGGTTTCAGTCGCGACATCGCCGCCCAGACCGGCCAGCAGCTTGGTGCCCAGCTCATGGAACACGGTCTCGGATCGTTGCGGGGTGCGGTGGGAACCCCGTCGCAGATCAGGGCGCTGGTACGCGAGTACGAAGTCGCCGGTGTCGACCAGTTGATCTTCGTGAGCCAGGCAGGCCGGAACCGTCACGAACACATCTGCGAGTCCATGGAGCTCTTCGCGCGGGAGGTCATGCCCGAATTTCGCGAGCGCGCCGACGAGACCGAGAAGGTGAAAGCCGAGCGACTGGGCCCAACGATCGCCGCCGCCCTGGCCCGCCGCGACCCCCCACGGCAGGCACCGGCCGAGTACGCGTTCCCGGCCATGCCCCAGTTCTGACTCCTGGCGGGGCTTCCCCCGGGGACGCCTCCGAGCCCGAGCACGGGGATCCCGGGAGATCGGACGACCTCTCGTGAGGGGGACCTCACGCAGGGCGTTATCGCAGAGAAGGCCGGGTGAAACCCGAGGTACCCAAGGGCCGCTGCGTTCGGTTGAATGGTAGTGATGACGACCGTCGTGCTCCTCGGTGTGATGGCCCTCGTCGCGGCCATCGTGGCGGGGGTGACGTGGCACCGCGGCGCCGACGAGCGCCAGTCGGTGCAGCACCACCAGCACACGCTCGAGACCCTTCGCACCGTGGCGGATCGCCGGCAACAGTCCGTGTGGCCGATCCCGGGGCGTCGCGGCGCCGCGACGAAGGGCGGCCCGGCACCGAAACCTCCCCCCGAGTCGGGACGAGACAGCCGTCCCCAGGGCGACCGCGTGTCTCCTCGATCCGACAACGGCGCGGCTCGTTCCAAGGGGTCGGCGCCGGCGCGGCAGGGTGCGGTGTTGGCGAGGTGGCCCCGCGAGCCGACGACGTCTCCCGCCTCGACCCGGGAATCGGCAAAGGTCCCGGGCGCGGTGCGCGAGACGGTGGTGTTCGACGACGAGGCCGTCAGCGGTCCGTCCCGGACGGCACCGGTCTCGGCATCCGCCTCACGACGCACGGCTCGGCGGCTCCCCGGAGCCGCCGAGCAAGCCCGACGCGACGGGCGAGCCCGTGTGCGCCGGGCGAGAATCGTGGCGGGGACGACGGTGGTCCTCGTCGGCGCCGTCGTCGGGAGCGTGCTGGTGTTGGGGGGCTCGCACAGCCCGTCGCACACGACGTCACCCCCGTCCCACCCCGTCATCACGTCCGGCGGTGTGCCGACCGCCACCGTGCCCTCCAACGAGATCACGCCGACAGCCGCCACGGCGTACAGCGCCACCTACGGTGCGCCATCGTCGTCTTACACCGTCGCCATCGGCGCATCGGCGCCGTGCTGGGTCATGGCGACAGCGGGGACCACGGGAAAGGTCGTGTGGACCGGCACCATCGCGGCGGGGGGTTCCCACTCGATCTCCGCCTCGGGAACGATGGTGGTTCGCCTCGGTGCCCCCAGCGACGCCGCCGTGACGATGAACGGGCGAAAGGTGCAGCTGCCGACGAGCTTCCGCTCGCCACTCGACCTGACCTTCCAGGCTGCCTGAGCGCGGGTCTTCCCCCCGTCAGGTGTCGAGGCCGACGGCGTCGAGGACGAAGGCAAGGACGAAGGCCTCGTCCTGCCAGGCCTCGTAGCGGCCCGAAGGGCCGGCGTGCCCCGAGTCGAGCTCGGTCTTGAGCAGCACCGTTGCGCTCGGATCCGCCGCCCTGAGCTTCTGCACCCACTTGGCGGGCTCCCAGTAGCCCACGCGCGGGTCCTCGAGCCCGGCGGTGACCAGGAGGCCGGGGTAGCGGGTCGGTCGCACGTTCTCGTAGGGGGTGTAGGACTTCATCACCGCGTACACCGCCGGATCGTCGGCGGGGTTCCCCCACTCCTCCCATTCGATGACCGTCAGCGGAAGGGTGTCGTCCATCATCGTGCTCAGGCAGTCGACGAAGGGCACCTCGGCGACCATGGCACGGAACAACTCGGGCGCCAGGTTGGCCACGGCTCCGATCAGCAGGCCGCCGGCCGACCCGCCCCGCGCCACGAGACGGTCGGCCGCGGTCCATCGGTCATCGACGAGCGTGCGGGCGCACGCCACGAAGTCGGTGAAGGTGTTGGGCTTGGCCAGCAGCTTCCCCTCCTCGTACCAGCGGCGCCCGAGCTCTCCTCCGCCCCGCACGTGCGCGATGGCGAAGACGAAGCCGCGGTCGAGGAGGCTCAGGCGCAGCGACGAGAAGACCGGGTCGATGCAATGCTCGTAGGCGCCGTAGCCGTACACCAGACAAGGGGCAGTGCCGTCGCGCGCCACGTCCTTGCGGTAGACGATCGACACGGGGACGTCGGTGCCGTCGGGGGCGACGGCCCATCGCCGTTCGGTGGCGTAGCGCTCCGGCTCGTAGCCGCCGAGCACCTCTTGACGCTTGCGCAGCACGGCGACCCCGCTGTCGAGATCGAGGTCGTAGACCGAACTGGGAGTGACCAGTGAGGAGTACTCGTAACGGAGTGCCTTGCTCGTGAACTCGGGGTTGGCCCCGCCCCACGACGACGACGGGATCTCGGGGCAGGGGACGAGGTATCCCTCGGGCAGCTCCCGGTCCCAGCGGGGCCCGTCCTCGGGGAGCACGATCACCCTGATGCGCGCCATCCCCTGTCGTCGCTCGTAGACGACGACGTGGCCGGCGAAGACGTCGAGGCCCTCGATCCTCACCTCGGCGCGATGGGGGATGAGCTCGGTCCAGCCCTCCCGGGACGGGTCGTGGACCGGGGTGGCCACGACCTTGAAGTTCTCGGCGTCGTCGTTGGTGATCAGGATGAAGGTTCCCCGGTGATGCTCCAGGCCGTACTCGATCCCCTGTGAGCGCGGTTGCACGGTCCTGGGGACTGCGTCGGGCTGGTCGGCGGGGACGACGCGCACCTCGGAGGTGACCCTGGAGTGCATTTCCACGATCACGTACTCGCCGTCCTTGGTCCGCCCCACGCCGAGGTGGAATCGCTCGTCGGGCTCCTCCAGGACGAGGGTGTCCTCGGCGGGGCGGCTTCCCACGCGGTGTCGCCACAGCTGGTAGGGACGGTTGGCCGCATCGGGCCGCGTGTAGAAGAGGGTGGCGTCGTCGTTGGCCCATGCCACCCCGTACGACGTCCCCTCGATGGTGTCGGCCAGGTCCTCGCCGGTCCCGAGGTCGCGCACCCGCAGGGTGAAGCGCTCGTCCCCGGTGGTGTCGGTGGCGTAGGCGAGCCTGGAGTGGCCCGGGCTCACGTCCAGGTTGACTACGTCGAGATAGGCGTGGCTCTCGGCCAGGCGGTTCTCGTCGAGGAGCACCACTTCGTCGGGGCTGCCCCCGACGTCCACGACGGGGGGAGTGGTGGCGTCGCGTCCGGGGCCCGCCACGGGGAGGCGGCAGTGGATGACGTACCCCGAACCCTCGACGGTGCGCTCGTAGTACCACCACGGACCCTTGGCCACCGGGACGCTGAGGTCCGTCTCGACGATGCGCCCCCTGATCTCGGTGAACAGGGCTTGGCGCAGCCCGGCGAGATGCGCCGTCCGGGCCGCGGTGTACCCGTTCTCGGCTCGCAGGTGAGAGAGGACCTCGGGGTCGTCGCGGTCGCGCAACCAGAACCAGTCGTCGACCCGGCGGTCCCCGTGGGCCTCGAGGACCGCGGGACGGCGGGGGGCGACCGGTGGGCCTTGCTCGGGGGCCGGGCCGGGATCGGGACAGGTCATCGCAGGATGATCCCAGACGGGCCTCCCCGTGGTCGCTCCACCGCACGGGGGTTGTTACTATCTAGATAGGGGAAATCCTCCTGGGCAGCCCCGAGGACCTGGTCCGGTGTGCCCGACCTGCCGGTCAGGACAAGAGGTGACGATGACGACACAGGATCTCGATCTCGGTCGGTACAAGCTCGGCTGGAGCGACGTCGAGGACTACGTCTTCAAACCGAAGAAGGGCCTCTCCGAGGAGATCGTCCGCGAGATGTCGGAGATGAAGGGCGAGCCCGAGTGGATGCGCAACTTCCGCTTGAAGGCCCTCAAGCGCTTCATGGCCAGGCCCATGGCGCCGTGGTTCGCGGTGAACATGCCCGATCTCGACTTCGACAACATCTACTACTACGTGAAGCCGACCGAAGGCCAGGTCAAGGACTGGGACGCGCTCCCCGAGTCCATCAAGACGACCTACGAGAAGCTGGGCATCCCCGAAGCCGAGCGCAAGTACCTGGCGGGCGTGACGGCACAGTACGAGTGCCTGCGCGGGTCGACGCGCGTGTGGACCACATCGGGCATGCGCCCCATCAAGGAGCTGGCGCCGGGGGACGAGGTCTTCTCCTTGGACGAGGCGTCCAAGGAGATCGTCGTGGCCGGGGTCGTCGGGCATCGGTGCTCGGGCGAGAAGGAGATCTTCGAGATCACGGCTCGAGGCCGGACGATCGGGGCCTCGTCCAACCACCCGTTCCTCGTCCTGCGAGACGAGCGCCGTGAGGGGGCCAAGCACGCCCGGTTTCATGCCACCTGGGTCCCGGTCGAGGATCTCGAGGTGGGTGACCTGGTCGCGATCGCCACCGACGTCCCTGACTTCGGCCGGCCGGCGGCGCTGTTGGCTCCCGACCGGCCCGAGGGGGCGCGGTTCCCGACGGCGACGACCGACGACCTGTGCTGGTGGGCAGGCGTGTACCTGGGCGACGGCTATGTGAAGCAGGGCGCCTATCCCGTCGTCGAGATCGCGGTGGACAGGACCGACGAGGAACTGGTGGCGGAGATCCGGCGCGTGACGCGGGATCTGTTCGGCATCGAGCTGGCGCTGGCCTCGGACGGACTTCGCCTCCGGGGGAAGGGGACGGCGGCCCTCGCCGAGTTCGTCGAGCTCAACGGCCTGGGGGGAACCTCACATACCAAGCGGTTCCCGGATTGGTGCTTCGGCCTGCCCCGCTCCCAACGTCTGGCGCTGATCGCGGGATTGCTCGACTCCGACGGCTACGTGCGGGACCACCCGACGTCCAAGGACGCCGTGTTCTGCAGCGCCAATGCCGAGTTGCTGTCCCAGCTCAAGGAGCTGCTCGCCCTGTGCGGCATCGGGAGCAGCCGTGTCATCGAGGTCCGCAACCGGCACCCCTTCGACCGGGATCGGATCATGCAGGCATACCACCTCAGGTTGAGCGGGCGGTTCGACCAGCTGCCGGCACGCTCACCGCGTCGCCGCGACCGGCTCGGCCGCCGTCAGTACGCCCACACCTACCGGACGGCCAAAGGAACCGTTTTCCGGGCCCATACCAGTGAGATGCTGGGATTCGTCAAGATCGAGTCGATCGAGGCAGTGGGGGTCGAGTCTGTTTTCGACGTCGAGGTGAGCGGACACCACAACTTCGTCGCCGAGGGGTTCGTTGTCCACAACTCCGAAGTCGTGTTCCACCGCAACCGGGCCGACCTCGAGTCCCTAGGCGTGCTCTTCTGTGACATGGATACAGCCGTGCGCGAGTACCCCGACATCGTCAAGCGCTGGTTCGGGACGATCATCCCGCCCAACGACAACAAGTTCGCCGCTCTCAATTCGGCGGTGTGGTCCGGCGGCTCGTTCATCTACGTCCCACCCGGCGTGAAGGTGGACATGCCGCTGCAGGCGTACTTCCGGATCAACGCCGAGAACATGGGCCAGTTCGAACGGACGCTGATCATCGCGGATGAGGGCTCCGAGGTCCACTACGTGGAAGGGTGCTCGGCGCCGGTGTACTCCACGGACTCGTTGCACTCAGCGGTGGTGGAGCTGGTGGCGCTGCAGGGTTCGCGCATCACCTACACCACCATCCAGAACTGGTCGAACAACGTGTACAACCTGGTGACCAAGCGGGCCCGTGCCGAGGCCGAGGCGCACGTGGCATGGATCGACGGCAACATCGGGTCCCGCCTCACGATGAAGTACCCGTCGGTGTACCTCATGGGGCCCAAGGCGTCGGGTGAAGTGCTCTCGGTCGCCTATGCGGGACCGGGGCAGCACCAGGACGCGGGCGCCAAGATGATCCACGTCGCCCCCGAGACGACGTCGACCATCGTGTCGAAGTCCATCTCCAAGGACGGCGGCCTGTCGACCTACCGCGGCCTGGTCAGGGTCGAGGAAGGGGCGAAGCACGCCAAGAGCTTCGTCCGCTGCGACGCCCTCATCCTCGACGAGGAGTCGACGTCGGAGACCAAGCCCTACATGGAGGTCGCCGAACGTGACGCCCAGATCGGCCATGAGGCCACGGTGTCGAAGGTGGGCGAAGACCAGCTCTTCTACCTCATGAGCCGCGGCCTGTCCGAGAGCCAGGCCATGAGTATGATCGTGAACGGATTCATCGAGCCCGTCGTCCGCACGCTGCCCATGGAGTACGCGGTCGAGTGGAGCCGGCTCATCGAATTGCAGATGGAGGGCGCTGTCGGCTGAACCGGTCGGGCATCGCCGGGCGCCTCCACGTGGTCGGTCGACGGAGAGGAGGCTGGTGCTGTGCCCATGCGTGAGGGGTGTAAGCACTTCCAGAGCCGCTCCTACGACACCGGCGAAGTCGTGCGTTTCTGCGAGTTGGACCTCGCCCCCGAGGCGCCGTGGCGCTGTCCCGACGACTGCTCTTCCTACGCGCCGCGACTGGCGGACGTGGGATGGCAGCACGGCACCCTGGTGGAGCCTGCCATCGAGGACGAGCCCGGCCCGGGCGGCCCCGACGTGGTGCGATTGCTCGAGGAAGCTTCTGACATCGTCGACGCCGTCGTGCCCCAGACCCTCGCCGAGGTCCAGAAGAGCGAGGGCTCCAAACGGAATGCCACCAACGGACCGGGCAACGGCGGCCGCCGCCGTTGGCCGTGGCGGCGCCGCTGATGCTCGCCCCCGGGGGCGCCGGTGCCCGCCAGGTGCCGATCAGCGTCCTTTGAACTGCGGTGGGCGCTTCTCCATGAACGCCGTCATGGCCTCGATCAGGTCGTCGGAGGCGAGGAACCCGGCGTTCCAGGTCGCCACGTAGTCCAGGCCCTCGGCCACCGACTTGTCCTCGCAGGCGGCGAGGACCGCCTTGGTTCCCTGCACCGCCAGGGGCGAATTCTCGGCGATCTCGCCCGCCAGCTGACGTGCCGCCGCCAGTGCGGCATCGGCGTCGGGCAACACGTCGTTCACCAGGCCGATCTCCTTGGCCCGGTCAGCCGAGATGTCCTTGCCCGTCAGGGCCAGTTCGGCCACGTGCCCCTTGCCGATGATGCCCGGCAGCCGTTGCAAGCTCCCGAGGTCGGCCACGATGGCGACCCGGGTCTCGCGCACCGAGAAGACGGCATCGGCACTCGCCACTCTGATGTCGCATGCCGACACGACGTCCACGCCGCCCCCGATGCAGTACCCGTGGATGGCGGCGATGACCGGTTTCGGGCATTGGGCCACCGACGTCACCGAGGACTGCATGCGCAGGATGCCCTGGCGCGCTGTCACCGCCCGTGACGCCATGGAGGGTTGACGGGCCACCGCGCTCCCGTTCCCCCCTGCCGGCGCCTCGTCGGCGTCGGCACCGGTCAGCATCCCCGCCATGGCCTTGAGGTCCAGCCCGACACTGAAATGGGGGCCCCGCGCCGCGATGACGACGGCGCGCACGGCGCGGTCGTCGGACAGCTCTGCCATGGCGAGGGGCAGCTCGTCCCAGAACGCCGGTCCCATGGCGTTGCGGGCCTCGGCCCGGTCGAGCCAGAGGGTGGCGACGTGACCGTCGCGTTCGATCGAGAGCACGTCGGAGTCGGGCATGGCGCCCACATTAGGACCCGGCTGAGCCGGCTCGTCCTGTGCCTGCTCCAGGCACCGCGCCGGCCATCCTCCCTCGGAGGAGGGGGAGCGTGACCCCGGTAGGATGAGTGGCAGGGCGCGTCCCCGTGCACGCCCCGTGCCCATGGCCGTTCGATGAGCTCGAGAGAGGGAACCCCCTGACCACCTTCACCGCCGACGCGTCCTCGGCACTTGGGGGCCCCGAATGGCTGGTGCGGCGTCGCGCCGACGCCTGGCACCGCTTTGCCGCCTCGAGCATTCCCACCGAGGCCGAAGAGGTGTGGCGCTATAGCGGCATCGACGCCTTCGACCTCGACGCCTTCACCCCCGCACCCCCGCCCGCAGCGAAGGAGGGCTCCGGGGCCTCGTTCGCCGTGGCCCGACGCCTGGCGGATTCGCTCGGACCCCGGACGGGCCTGGTCGTCACGCGCAACGGCGTGATCGAAGGCGTGGAGATCAGCTCCCCGGCGTCCTCCGATGCGCTGTCGGTCTCGGGCACCCGCGACCCGTCGTCTGCGGGCCCGGCCCCTGAAGCCCTGGGCGTGCTGGCGCACGCCCGCGACGCCTTCGGAGAGTTGCACGACGCCTTCGTGGCCGACGTGGTGCTCATCAGCGTGGCCCGCAAGGCCGTCCTCCCCGACCCCGTCGTCGTCGTCCACCTGATCGATCCAGGCCACGATGCGCCCCAGGGTGTCGCCGTGTTCCCCCGTACGCTCGTCGAATTGGGCGAGTCGGCCGAAGCCGGAGTGATCGAGCTCACCGCACCGGGGGCCTCCGACTCGGCGCTTCCCGCCGGGGAGGAACGTGACACGGCGCCACGGGCTGCGCTCGTGGTGCCGGTGACCGAGCTCCGGGTGTCGGACGACGCCCGTCTCCGCTACGGAAACCTGCAGGTGCTCGGGCAGGGCGCGACCTCGATCGCGGTGCAGGCCAGTTGCGTGGGGCGCGACGCCACGTTGCAATCGTTCACGGCCGGACTCGGGGGCCGATACGCACGGGTGCGCACCGACTCCGACCTGTTGGGCCAGGCGGGGCGCGCCAGTTTGCTGGCCGCATATCTGGGAACGGGCCACCAGGTGCACGACTTCCGCACCCTCCAGGACCACCATGCACCGCGCACCGAGAGCCAGCTCCTGTTCGAGGGGGCGGTGGCCGACACGGCTCGTTCGGTGTACAGCGGGCTGATCAGGATCCGCAAGGGAGCGCGCGGCGCCAACGCCTTCCAGACGAACCACAACCTCGTGCTCTCCGAGGGAGCCCATGCCGACTCGGTGCCCAACCTCGAGATCGACGAGAACGACGTGAAGTGCAGCCACGCGTCGAGCGTGGGTCCGATCGACGAGGAGGAGCGTTACTACCTCGAGACGCGGGGGATCGACCCTGTCGTCGCCGAGCGCCTCATCGTGCTCGGCTTCTTCTCCGACATCGCCGGGCGGTCCCCGTTCCCGGGGGTGGGTCGGTGGGTCGAGGACGCGGTGCGCCGCCGCATGGTCGATCGTCTGTCGGCCCTCGGGCGGGCCGATGGGTGAGCTGGTGCGGCTGTGTGGGCGCGACGAGCTCTCCTCCGGAGAAGCACGGCGCTTCGACGTGGGAGCGCACCGGATCGCGTTGGTGCGCATCGAGGAAGACTTCTATGCCATCGGTGACGTCTGCAGCCACGAGGACTACTCGCTCTCCGAGGGCGAGGTGCTCACCGATGCCTGTGAGATCGAATGCTGGAAGCACGGGTCGATGTTCGACCTGCTGACAGGCGAACCGAGATCGTTGCCCGCCACCCGACCCGTTCCCGTCTATGTGGTTCGCGTCGAGGGTGGCGACGTGTCGGTGGAGCTCCCGTGAGTAGCGCCGAGGTGCATTCCCCCGACGGCCAGGACGCAGTCCACGAGCTCGTCGTGGGCGGCCTCCGGGCTGGTGTCGCCGGGTTGGAAGTGCTGACCGGTGTCGATCTCGTGGTGCGAAGCGGCGAGGTCCACGCCGTGATGGGCCCGAACGGGTCGGGCAAGAGCACGCTCGCGCACGTCCTCATGGGCAAGCCGGGGTACCAGGTGCTGGGCGGAAGCGTGACCCTCGACGGGCGGGACCTGCTTCCCCTGGCACCCTTCGAGCGCGCCCGCTTGGGACTGTTCCTCGCCCCTCAGGACCCCATCGCAGTCCCGGGAGTGGGATTGCACCACGCCATGACCGAGGCGCTGGTCGGGCGGGGGGTGCGCCCCGACGATGCGACCGGGTCGCTGTCGGCTCGATCCGTGGCCGAGGCCGGGCGGGTGGGATTCGAGACGCGCCTTCTCGAGCGGCCCCTCAACGTCGACCTGTCGGGGGGCGAGCGCAAGCGCAGCGAGACACTGCAGATGGCGCTGCTGCGGCCGAGCATCGCGGTGCTCGACGAGCTCGACTCGGGCATCGACATCGACGGGTTGCGCGACGTGGCCCGGCGCGTTCGCGACGCGGTGGCGGAATGGGGGTTGGGGGTGCTCGCCATCACCCACTACCGGCGCCTGCTGTCGGTGTTGCATCCTGACGTCGTGCACGTGCTCGTGCGCGGTCGCATCGTGGCGAGTGGCGGTCCTGAGCTCGCCGAAGAGCTCGAGCGCACCGGTTACGCCGCCTTCGAGAAAAGGGCTCGGGATGGTGACGAAGGTCGCGAGCCAAACTGACTCGTCAGTCAGTAACGCCGGCACTACGATGAGCGGCCGTCTGCAGTGCACCGACGCAGGAGGCCGCTCGTGCGCTTCTTCAGTTTCCACCTCATGCCGTACCCGGGTCTGCCTGCCGACTACGACGGTCCGGCGTGGATCACGTGTCCCAACGAGTTCTTCGACGCCCGGCTCGGTGGAGAGCTCTACAACCGCTACATCGACGAGCTGATCTACGCCGAGGAGCTCGGTTTCGACGGGGTGTGCGTCAACGAGCACCACCAGAACGCATACGGCATCATGCCGTCGCCCAACCTGATCGCGTCGGTTCTCGCCCGCCAGACCGAACGCGTCCGCATCGCCGTGGTCGGCAACGCCCTTCCCTTGTACGATCCCCCGACCCGGGTGGCCGAGGAGTTCGCCATGATCGACTGCATCAGCGGCGGGCGGCTCATCGCCGGCATGGTCGTGGGCGGGGGGCCCGAGTACTACTCGTTCTCGCTGAACCCGGCCCACGCCCGCGAGCGCTTCGCCGAGGCTCACGACCTGATCCTCAAGGTGTGGACGGAGCCGGGCCCCTTCGAGTTCATCGGCAAGCACTACAAGCTCCGGTATGTGAACTCCTGGCCCAGGCCCATCCAGCAACCCCATCCCGAGATCTGGATCCCCGGGGTGGGCTCGCTGGAGACGCTCGAATTCGTGGCCAGACATCGCTACGCGTACATGGGGATCCCCTACTTCCACATCAATGTCTTCGAGCGCATGTTCGCCATGATGCGCGACGCGTGCGAAAAAGAAGGATACGTCGCCGATCCGCTGCAGCTGGGCTGGCTCGTGCCGATCTTCGTGGGTGAGACCGACGCCGAGGCACGCCGGCGATACGAGGAGCACTTCTGGTACTTCGTCCGCCGTCTCCTCCCCGGCATCAACATCTCGCCGCCGGGCTACACCTCTGTTCGCTCGTCCGAGAACATCATGAAGAACGCCGGCACCTTCGCCCTGAACCTCGAGAC
>Ga0116219_10001300_pt1 | contig 23627 bp, 22 predicted proteins | sample Sb_taG_4_FD_91019 | JGI IMG/M metagenome (GOLD analysis project Ga0116219, IMG submission 91019) | Peat soil microbial communities from Weissenstadt, Germany - Sb_50d_6_BS metaG | ecosystem: Environmental > Terrestrial > Soil > Wetlands > Peat | place: Germany: Weissenstadt | collected 2010-09-21
ACGTCATCACCATCATCGCCGCCATCATCCTGGGATACGCCGCTTTCACGTCCCTGGGGGGGTCGTTCAAGGGCAATGCCGCCCGTGCCGTGGTGTTCCCGCTCATCGTCCCGGCCATGGGCATCGTGGCCTCCGCCATCGGCGTCTTCGTCGTGAGGGCCAGGGTCAACGAGAAGTCGGCCATGGCCCCCATCAACCGCGGGTTCTGGACCGCGGCCGCGCTGACCGTGCTCGGAGCGGGCCTGGTGGCGGGTTTCTACCTTCACTACATGAAGGCGTTCTACGCGGTGCTCACCGGGGTGGTGCTCGTGCTGGTGGCCAGCCAGATCACCGAGCACTTCACCTCGACCGAGCGCAATCCCGTGCGGGAGATCGCCGAGTCGGCACGCACGGGCCCGGCCACGACCGTGCTGTCGGGTATCTCCATCGGCCTCGAGTCGACGGTCTGGGCCATCCTGGCCATCGCCGTGGCCATCTCGGTGTCGGTGGGTCTCGCCCACGGCAACATCGAGCTCACCCTCTACCTCGTCTCGCTGACGGGGATCGGCATGCTGTCCACGGCGGGCATGGTGGTGTCAGAGGACAGCTTCGGGCCCGTCTCGGACAACGCCGCGGGCGTGGCCGAGATGTCCGGGGAGTTCACCGGTGAGGCCGAGCGGGTCATGGTGAGCCTCGACGCCGTGGGCAACACCACCAAGGCCATCACCAAGGGCGTCGCCATCGGCTCGGCGGTCATCGCGTCGGTGTCGCTGTTCGGATCGTTCGTCGAGACGATCGTGTCGCAGCTGGGCCTGCACGTGCCGGCCTCCAAGCTCTTCAGCATCCAGCAGACGCAGATCAACGTGGCCAACCCGACGATCTTCATCGGCCTGCTCATCGGAGGCTCGGTGGCGTTCTTGTTCTCGTCGCTGGCCATCCGGGCCGTGGGACGCTCGGCGGGCACGGTCGTGCACGAGGTCCGGCGGCAGTTCCGCGAGCACCCGGGGATCATGGACTACACCGAGAAGCCCGAGTACGGCAGGGTGATCTCGATCTGCACCGCCGCGGCCCAGCGCGAGCTCGTGACGCCGGCGCTGCTGGCGGTTCTCACCCCGGTGATCGTGGGGTTCGGGATCAACTACCTGGCCCTCGGTGCCTTCCTGGCCGCCGCCATCCTCACCGGCCAGTTGATGGCCAACTTCCTGTCGAACTCAGGTGGGGCGTGGGACAACGCCAAGAAGTACATCGAGGACGGTCACGAGGGAGGCAAGGGATCCGAGTCCCACAAGGCCGCCGTGATCGGCGACACCGTGGGTGACCCCTTCAAGGACACGGCCGGTCCCGCCTTGAACCCGCTCATCAAGGTGATGAACCTCGTGTCGCTCCTGATCCTGCCGGCGGTGATCACCCTCCGGCACCACACCGGGGCACGCCTGGGCATCGCCGGTGCCGGCGTCGTGATCCTGATCGCCGCCATTTCGTTCTCCAAGCGAAAGTCCGAGGGCTTCGGGGCCGAGGAAGAGGTCCGTGCCGTCGACGAGCCCGTCGTACCCGCCCCCGCGGCCATGGAGGCCTGACGGACACCGACGTCGGGTCCCTGCCAGGGTGGGCCACCGGATGAAATCGCTGGTCACGGGCACGGGGGACGGATCCCGCCCTGCCTGCTGTTGACACGACCGGTGTGAACCCCCCACGCTCATCCGCGACCATGCCAGCCTCCACCCGCCCCCGTTCCTCCGGCCCCCGCTCGGGGGGCAAGCCCCTCGTCATCGTCGAGTCCCCGGCGAAGGCCCGGACGATCGCGGCCCTGCTCGGGGGGGGATTCGTGGTCGAATCCTCGGTGGGCCACATCCGCGACCTGCCGCGGCGGGCGGACGAGATCCCCTCCGCCTACAAGGGTGAGGGGTGGGCCCGGCTCGGTGTCGACGTGGACAACGGGTTCAAGCCGCTGTACGTGGTGGCACCCGAGAAGAAGTCGGTGGTGGCGCGCTTGAAGTCACTGCTGGCCGACGCCAGCGAGGTGTACCTCGCAACCGACGAGGACCGCGAGGGCGAGTCGATCGCGTGGCACCTCACCGAGGTGCTCTCGCCGCGGGTGCCGATCAAGCGGATGGTGTTCCACGAGATCACCGCCCCGGCGCTGCAGCGTGCCGTGGAGGACTGGCGCGACCTCGACCGCCGGTTGGTGGACGCCCAGGAGGCGCGGCGGATCCTCGACCGCCTGTACGGGTACGAGGTCTCTCCGGTGCTGTGGAAGAAGGTCATGCCCCGCCTCTCGGCGGGACGCGTCCAGAGCGTGGCCACCAGGATGATCGTCGAGCGCGAACGGGCCCGGATGCGCTTCCGGGCCGGGACGTGGTGGGACCTCGAAGGCACCTTCGACGCCGACGGACAGACCTTCAGCGCCACCTTGGTGGCGTTGGGCGGGACGCCGGTGGCGACCGGGCGCGACTTCACCGAGACCGGGGAGCTCAACAAGGCCGACGTGGTGCTCCTCGGCGAGCCCGAGGCCACCCGGCTCGTGCAGGGCCTCTCCGGCCAGACCTTCACCGTTCGGGCCGTGACCGAGAAGCCCTACCGACGCTCACCGGCGCCTCCGTTCATGACCTCTACCTTGCAACAGGAGGCCAGTCGCAAGCTTCGCTTCGGGGCGCAGCGGACCATGCAGGTGGCCCAGCGCCTCTACGAGCAGGGCTGGATCACCTACATGCGAACCGACTCGACCACGTTGTCGGACCAGGCCCTCACCGCCGCTCGCGCCCAGGCATCCGCGCTCTACGGACGCGAGTTCGTCCCCGACGCGCCGCGGCGCTACGAGCGCAAGGTCAAGAACGCGCAGGAGGCCCATGAGGCCATCCGGCCCGCCGGCGAGTCGTTCCGCACCCCCGACGAGGCGGGCCGGGAATTGAGCGGAGACACCCTCCGCCTCTACGACCTGATCTGGAAACGCACGGTGGCCTCGCAGATGGCCGACGCCACCGGGACGAGCGCGCAGGTCCGGCTGGTGGGCATTCCCGCTGGTGGCAGTGAGGCCGACGAGGCGGAGTTCTCGGCGTCGGGAACCGTCATCGGGTTCGCCGGGTTCCTCCGGGCGTATGTCGAGGGCACTGACGACGCCGACGCCGAGGCCACCGAGCGCGAGGTGCGGCTGCCGGCGCTGGTCGAGGGGGACACGCTGTCGGCCCGGGAGATCGAATCGCGGTCCCACACCACCCAGCCCCCGGCTCGCTATACCGAGGCGTCGCTCGTCAAGGCCCTCGAGGAGCTCGGCGTCGGACGGCCGTCGACCTACGCCAGCATTCTCGGCACCATCCAGAACCGCGGCTATGTGTGGAAGAAGGGCACCGCGTTGGTGCCGTCGTTCACCGCGTTCGCCGTCGTGGGACTGCTCGAGCGCTATTTCGGGGATCTCGTCGACTACGGCTTCACCGCCGCCATGGAAGACGACCTCGACGAGATCGCCGAGGGTGCGCAGGAGGTGCTCCCCTGGCTCACGCGGTTCTACTTCGGCGAGGACGGGAGCAACGGACACGCGCGGCAGTCTCCTCCGGCTGTCGGAGACGGGACCGCTGCGGGGGCGACCCGAGAGCGCCGGGGCCTCAAGGACGACGTGGCGTCGCACCTCGGTGAGATCGATGCCCGCGAGGTCAATTCGATCGCCATCGGGGAGGACGAGCGGGGCGAGCTCATCGTGGTGCGCGTCGGGCGCTACGGCCCGTACCTGCAACGTGGTGAGGACCGGGCCTCGATTCCCGAGGACCTCCCACCCGACGAGCTCACGGTGCAGCGTGCCGAGGAGCTCCTCGAAGCACCGTCGGGGGACCGGACGATCGGGACCGACCCCGAAAGTGGGCTCCCCGTGCTCGTGCGCTCGGGTCGCTTCGGTCCCTACATCCAGTTGGGAGAAGCGGTCGAGGGTGGAGAGCGGCCCCGGACGGCGTCGCTGTTCCGATCGATGACACCCGAGGACGTCGCGCTCGACCAGGCGCTCGAGCTGCTCCGCCTGCCGCGGACCGTCGGCACCGACCCGTCGTCGGGTGAGGAGATCCAGGCCCTCAACGGCCGGTTCGGTCCGTATGTGAAGAAGGGCACCGACACCCGCAGCCTCGACACCGAGGAACAGCTGCTCTCGGTCACCCTCGCCGAGGCGCTCGCCCTCTTCGCACAGCCCAAGACGCGCCGCGGCAGGACGGCGACCGCCCCGCTGCGCGAGCTCGGCGCTGACCCCGAAACCGGCTCGCCCGTCGTGGTGCGCTCGGGTCGCTTCGGGCCGTACGTGACCGACGGCACGACCAATGCGTCGTTGCGCAAGGGGGACGAGCCCGAGACGATCACCATCGAGCGCGCCGCCGAGTTGCTTGCCGATCGCCGTGCCGCGGGTCCGCCCGTGAAGCGCGCCGGGCGAGCGGCAAAGGCTCCCAAGAAGGCTGCCAAGAAAGTCGCGGCCAAGAAGACCACGACCGCCAAGAAGACCGCCAAGAAGACGACCGCCAAGAAGACGACCGCCAAGAAGACGACCGCGACGAAGGTAGTCGCGCTCGACACGGTGTCGATGGCCGGGGCGCTCCACTCCGGCGACGCCGACGGGGCGACCTGAGACGGGCGTGCGCGGGCGCGGCCGGCTCATCGCCCTCGAAGGAATCGACGGCAGCGGCAAGTCGACGCACGCGCGTCTGTTGGCCGATGCCATCGGCGCGCTCTTGACGGCGGAACCCGGCGCCACCCCACTGGGCGAGACGTTGCGAAAGCTGCTGCTCGACCCCGGTCTGCCACCGGTATCGGAACGGGCCGAGGCTCTTCTCATGGCAGCCGATCGAGCCCAGCACGTCGCCGAGGTGGTTCTGCCCGCGCTCGAGGAGGGGCAATGGGTCGTCACCGACCGGTTCTCGGCCTCGACGCTCGCGTACCAGGGCTACGGCCGCGGGCTCGATCTCGCCGAGATGCGGCGCCTGGTGGCATGGGCCGCCGCGGGAGTCGTCCCGGACCTGACCGTCGTGCTGGACGTCGATGTGGCGGTGGCCCGCCGGCGCCTTCACCTCGACGGAGTGAAGGTCGATCGCCTCGAGGGCCTCGATGTCGGCTTCCACGAGCGGGTGCGCGCCGGCTATCTCGCGCTCGCCGAGGCCGACCCGGACACATGGGCCGTCCTCGACGGCAGTGGGGAGGTCGATGCGGTCGCCCGGTCCGTCATGGCCGTCGTCGTCGAGCGACTCGCACCGCTTCCGACGGTGACCCCATGACGGCCGCCGAGGACCAGGCACTGCCGGCCGCCGCGCTCTTCGCCGAGGTCGTGGGCCAGTCCGACGCCATCTCCCAACTGCGCGCCGCCGCCCGCCGACCCGTCCATGCCTACCTGCTGGTGGGTCCACCGGGGCTGGGCCAACGGCCCATGGTGCGCGGCTTCGCCGCCGCCCTGTTGTGCCCCCAAGGGGGGTGCGGGAAGTGCGAGGTGTGTCGCCGCGCCCTGGCCGGAGTGCACCCCGACGTGGTGGAGATCGAACGAGCAGGACCGTTCGTGACCGTCGACGACGCCCGTCGCGTGGTGCGGCTCGCCCAGCGACGCCCGCTCGAGGGACACCGGCAGGTGATCGTGGTATCCGACATCCACCTGGCCCGGCTGGCCGCTCCGGTCTTGTTGAAGACGCTCGAAGAACCCGCCGGACAGACGGTCTTCGTGTTGCTCGCCGACGCCGTTCCCGCGGAGATGGCCACCGTGGCCAGCCGCTGCGTGCGCATCGAGCTGCGCCCCCTGCCTGTGGCGGAGCTTCGCGACTGGCTTGTCGGCGCGGGCATGGCCGACGAGCTCGCCGCCGAGCTGGCCGAAGCGGCGGGAGGCAGCGTCGAGCGCGCCCGCATGCTTGCCGACGACGGAGGCTTCGCCCAGCGTCGCCAATTGTGGCGGTCGGTGCCGTCGCGGCTCGACGGCACGGGGGCGGCGGCAGCCTCGCTGGCGGTGGAGTTGCTCTCCTCGGCCGAGGAAGCGCTGGAGCCGGTGCGCGCCCGTCATCGCACCGAGATGGAAGGCCTCGGCTCGGAGGCCGAACAGCGCGGGGAGCGAACGGTGCCCCGCCGCAAGGAGATCGAGGATCGCCAACACCGCGAGGAGCGCCGTTGGCGGACCGACGAACTGCGCGCCGGGTTCGCGGTGCTCGCCGCCGCCTACCGTGACCGCCTCCTTTCGCTGGCGGCACCCGACACCATGCCCTCGGCATGGTCCGGGAGGACCGAGGAACGGATACGCGAGCTCACCGGTGCCATCACCGTGGTCGAGCGATCCTCGGCAGAGCTGGTTCGCAACCCCAACGAGTCGCTGCTGCTCGAGGCGATGCTCGTGCGCCTTTCCGCTGTCACCGGTTGACCGCGCCGATGGTGTCGCGTGCGGGGCAACGGGGTTCGATGTCGGTCGGGTAGTTTGATCGGTCGCGTCGCCTGGGTAGCTCAGCTGGTAGAGCAGCGCATTCGTAATGCGCAGGTCAGGGGTTCGAGTCCCCTCCCAGGCTCCGATGTGAGGCTCCGATGTGATGTGTCGGGACATCAGCGACTCATCTGTGACGGCATCGTAGAGGTCGGTCCCTCCCGGCCCGCCCGTTGTCAGGGAGTTGAGCTTCCCTTGGACTCCCGGTGAGGATCGCACGGCACCATGGACCCAAGGGGGCACGTCGCCGGGGTCCTTTGCACCCGACGGCGCGCGGACGGCTAGCCGGATGGGGGGTCCGCGATGAGCGTCACGGTTCGGTTCGGCGCCCAGCAAGACACCGGCTCCGAGTCGGAGCACGGCCGCGCTCGGGCGCAAGAGACTGCGCCCGCGGTGGTGTACATGGCGGCGGCGAGGAACACCTACGGCACCCAGTCATACCGACGGGCGTTGCAGCGCGTCGCCGATCGATGGCCTCGGGCGGTCGTGATGGACGCCGATTCGTGCGGCTTCGCGTCGCGCGCCGACTGGCACCTGCGCTGGCCCTTCATCCGCGACGGCCTCGACAGCGTGGTGGTGCTCTCGGAGGAGGACGGGTCGATCAGCCGGGAGACGTGGATGGAGCTGCGCGACGCCACCGACGCCGGGTTGGCGTGCTGGTTCGTGACCGGGTCCGGCGACCTGGCGCCCGCCGCGTCGGTGCCCTTGCGGCTCCATCCGATCGGTGTCCGGACCGTCAGGCGCTGGGCACAGGTCGAGGTGCTGCCCGGCACCTGAGGCCCTGTCGGCGCGCCGACGCCGCGCCGATGCCGCCACACCCACTGGCTATGGTGCAGCACATGGCCGATCGGGGTCGCTTCTCAGAGCTCGCCATGCCGCACATGCAGGCCTTGTACACGGCCGCCTTGCGCATGACCCGCAACCCCGCCGATGCCGAGGACCTCGTGCAGGAGACATTCCTCAAGGCATACCGCGCCTTCGACCGCTACGAGGACGGGACCAACCTCCGGGCGTGGCTCTACAAGATCCTCACCAACACCTTCATCAACAGCTACCGCGCCGCCAAGCGACGACCGGAGAAGGCGGACGTCGAGGACGTCGAGGACCTCTACCTCTACCACCGCATCGGGGACCTCCAATCGAGCGGTGCGGGTCGGTCCGCCGAGGACGAGGTATTCGACCACTTCACCGACGACGAGGTGAAGAGCGCCATCGAGTCGCTCCCCGAGGCGTTTCGGATCGCCGTCCTCCTGGCCGACGTGGAAGGCTTCTCCTACAAGGAGATCGCCGACATCACCGAGGTGCCCATCGGCACGGTGATGAGCAGGATCCACCGGGGAAGAAAGGCCCTGCAGAAGGCGTTGCTGGACTTTGCCGTCGCACGCGGCCTGGTCGGGTCCACCGAGGCCGGGCATTAACCTCGGGGCTGATGGGAGAACTCGAGATGGGGTCCGAAGAGTCCGAGGTCGACTGCAACGAGACCATCGAGCGGCTCTACCACTATCTCGACGGTGAGCTCACCGACGAGCGCCGTACCGAGATCCAGGTGCACCTCGACGAGTGCGCGCCGTGCCTGGGGGCCTTCGACTTCGAGGCAGACCTCCGGCGGGTGATCGCCAACCGGTGTAAGGACCACGTCCCCGACGCCCTGCGCCAGCGGGTGCACGACGCCATCCGCGAGGAGGAGCGCCGCGAGGCGTCGGGGCGCTCGAGCTGATCGAGCGCCCGGGGTGCCGGTCTCCGGCACCCGCCCAGCCCCGAAGGTCTCCCGGGGTACCGGATTTTCTGGCCCTCTGCGGTCAGCCGGGCCGATTCACAACGGTCGAACAACGACTCACCCTGCCCCTCACGACGCTTGTTCCGGGCGTCGATAGGAAGCCCAAGCACACCGTCGGCGGGGAGGTTGAGGGAATGGAAGACCGCACCGAGTTGGGCGAGCAGTCCATCGGCGCCACGGCGTTCACAGGGTACGGGCGCCCGTCGCGCACCTTCGCCTCGGGCCGTGTGTGTGCCGAGCCGGGCTGTGACACCAAGTTGTCGATCTACAACGACGACGAGTACTGCTGCCTGCACCTCACCCCCAGCACCCCCAGGCTCCGGGGCAAGAAGATCGCCTGAAGGGCGGAGGTGGGCCCACGGTCCCTACACTGGGGGCCGTGACCAGCCCGGTGTCGTGGGACGTAGCCCAACGCGTCGCCACGTGGGTCGGCTCCAGGGGCTCCTTGCTGGGCCCACCCGGGGCCGGGACGCTCGACGCGACCACGATGGCCCAGCTCGAAGCCGACTTCTCCGAGGCCACCGCGCGGGCCGAGACCCTGGTGGTGGAGGCCACGGGGCTCCACCCCGCCACCGGCAGTGCCGGCGCCCTGGTCGTGGACCGGGCCGGCTGGGTCCGGGCCAACATCTCCTCGTTCCGTCGCCTGCTCGAACCGGTGCTCGAGAAGCTCGACACCGGGGGCCTGCAGGGCCCGCTGGCGGGAGCGACGCGCCGGGCCACCGGAGCGCAGCTGGGCCTCGTCCTGGGATGGATGGCCACCCGGGTCCTCGGGCAGTACGACCTGCTGCTGGCCGAGGGCGAGGACACCGGCGGCGTCGTGTCGTACGTGGGTCCGAACATCGTGGCCCTCGAACGGCGCCACGGCTTCCCCGCCAAGCAGTTCCGGCTGTGGATCGCGCTGCACGAGGTCACCCACCGGTGCCAGTTCACGGGAGTCCCGTGGTTGCGGCCCCACTTCCTGTCCCTCGTCGACCAGGCCATGTCGGGCATGACCCCTGATCCGCGCCGTTTCGTCGAAGCGCTGCGCCGGGCCGCCGCGGCGGTGCGGGCCGGGCGCAACCCCCTCGAGGAGGCCGGGATGCTGGGCCTGGTCGCGCCGCCCGAACAGCTCGAGGTGATCGGCCGCATCCAGGCCATGATGAGCCTGCTCGAAGGGCACGGGGACATCACCATGGACCGGGCCGGCGCCGACGCCGTCCCCGACGCGGCGTTGTTCTCCCGCGTGCTGCGCGAGCGGCGCCGGCGGGCGAGCCTCCCGTCGCGCCTGCTCCAGCAACTCGTGGGCATCGAGGCGAAGATGCGCCAGTACGAGGCGGGGGAGCGCTTCATCCGCGCCGTGGAGGCCACCGGCGGCCCGGAGCTGCTGGCCCGGGTGTGGGAAGGGCCCGAGATGCTGCCCACCATGGAGGAGATCCGCCACCCCGAGACGTGGGTGGCACGCATCGGACCGGCCCGCCTCGCCACAGGCTGATGGCGCCCTCCGAGGGCACCGCACCGGGAGCTCCCGCCCTCGACGTGCCGGCCCTGCTCGGGCGCTGCACGTTCCCTCCGCCTGGCACCCCCCTGGTCTGCGCCGTCTCGGGTGGCCCCGATTCGCTGGCGCTGCTGGTGCTGGCGGTGGCGGCGGGGTGCGAGGTGACCGCCGTCCACGTGGACCACGGACTGCGTCGGGGCTCGGCCGCCGAGGCCGACGTCGTGGCCGGCGCCGCCGCCGCGCTCGGTGCCCGCTTCCGGGGCACCCGGGTGGAGGTCGCCCCGGGGGCCAATCTCGAAGCCCGCGCCCGCGCCGCCCGCCGCGCCGCCCTGCCGCCGGGATCGGCCACGGGCCACACCATGGACGACCAGGCCGAGACCGTGCTCGTCAACCTCCTGCGGGGGGCGGGCCTCGACGGGCTGGCGGGGATGGCGCCGGGCCCGACCCATCCCCTGCTCGCCGTGCGCCGCACCGAGACCCGCGCCCTGTGCCAGGTTCAGGGCCTCGAGCCGGTGGAGGACCCGTCCAACGCGGACCGACGCTTCGTGCGCAACCGCATCCGCCACGAGCTGCTCCCCCTGGCCAGTGCCATCGCGGGCCGTGACCTCGTGCCCGTCCTGGCCCGCCAGGCCGCGCTGCTCGCCGACGAGGCCCGGCTGCTCGACGACATGGCGGCGGGAATCGACCCCGGCGATGTCGAGGCCCTGAGCACGGCGCCGGTGCCACTGGCGCGCCGGGCCACACGCCGGTGGTTGCGGGGGGCCGCGCCCCATCCCCCCGACCTGGCGGCGGTGGAGCGGGTGCTGGCCGTCGCCCGGGGGTTCATGGTCGCCACCGACGTGGCGCCGGGGGTGCGGGTGCGCCGGTCGCGCGGGGCGCTGTCGTCGGCGCCGATCGGTCCGGGGGCGTCCGGTAGTGTCGGCGCCCGATGACCGCAGGGCGCGCCACGAGGACACCGGCGCAACGGTGACCGCCGACCGATGGCGCGACGATCCGGACCTGGGTCAGGTCGTGGTCGCAGAGGACGTCCTGCAGAAGCGGGTGGCGGAGCTCGGGGACGAGCTCACCGCCGACTACGAGGATCGGCCCCCGCTCCTGGTCGGGGTGCTGAAGGGGGCCTTCGTGTTCATGAGCGACCTGGCCCGCGCCATCAGGCTGCCGGTCGAGGTCGATGTCATGGCGGTGGCGTCCTACGGGTCTGCCACCACCACGAGCGGCGTGGTGCGCATCGTCAAGGACCTCGACTCCGACCTCACCGACCGCCACGTCCTGGTGGTGGAGGACATCGTCGACAGCGGGCTCACGCTCTCGTATCTGCGCCGCAGCCTTCTCGCTCGGGCGCCGGCAAGTCTCGAGGTGTGCGCACTGCTCGTGAAAGAAGGCCGCCAGCGTGCCAAGTTGGACCTGCGCTACGTGGGGTTCCACATCCCCCCGGATTTCGTGGTGGGCTACGGGCTCGACGTCGCCGAGCGCTATCGCAACGTCCCTGACATCCGGGTCTATCAAGGCCCCGTCCCCGTCGACTGAGCGACAGGCGCCGTGACCGTCGACCGCGCCCGTGTCGAGCGCCTCGTGGCTGAATTGCTCGAGGCCGTGGGCGAGGACCCCGGGCGCGAGGGCCTGCTGGCCACGCCGCGTCGGGTGGCCGCCATGTACGAGGAATTGTTCGCCGGCATGGACGACGATCCCGAGAGACATCTCACGGTCACCTTCGCCGCGGACCACGACGAGATGGTGATGGTGCGCGACATCCCCTTCGCCTCTCTGTGCGAGCACCACATGGTGCCGTTCATAGGCAAGGTGCACGTGGGGTACATCCCCGGCGAGGACGGCCGGGTCACGGGACTGTCGAAGCTGGCCCGCCTGGTGGACGTCTATGCCCGTCGCCTGCAGGTCCAGGAGCGGATGACGACCCAGATCGCCGACACGATGGAGAAGGTGCTCCTCCCCCGGGGGGTCCTCGTCGTCGTCGAGGCCGAGCACCTGTGCATGTCGATGCGGGGTGTGAAGAAGCCCGGGACCCTCACCATCACCTCGGCGGTGCGGGGCCTGTTCCGAGACGACCCCCGCACCCGGGCCGAGGCGATGCAGTACGTCCACGGCCACTGATCCCCATGTCCTGCGCACCACGGTCCGTGCCATGTTCCGCACCGCCTTCCACGCCACGTTCCGTACCGCCTTCCACACCGCGTTCGGTCGGTTCCGGGGGCCCGGAGGCAGCCCTAACCTACGGGCATGCGGCCTCGGGTGATGGGTGTGCTCAACGTCACACCGGATTCGTTCTCCGACGGGGGTCGGTATCTCGACGCCGAGCGCGCCGTGGCCCACGGGCTGGACATGGCCCGCCACGGGGCCGACGTGGTGGACGTGGGGGGCGAGTCGAGCCGACCGGGTGCCGAGCCGGTGTCCGAGCGCGAGGAGCTGGCCCGGGTGGTGCCGGTGATCGAGGCCCTGTCCCCCCATGTGCGGGTGTCGGTCGACACCGTCAAGCGGGCCGTGGCCGAGGCGGCCCTGGGCGCGGGGGCGACGCTGCTCAACGACATCTCGGCGTCGTTGTGGCCGGTGGCGGCCGAATGCGGGGCGGGGTGGGTGGCCATGCACATGCAGGGGGCGCCGCGCACCATGCAGGACGATCCGCGCTACGACGACGTCGTCGCCGAGGTGCACGCCTTCCTGCGCGCCCGGGCGGCGACGGCGCTCGAGGGCGGGGTGCGAGAGGTGTGGGTGGACCCCGGCATCGGCTTCGGCAAGACGGCCTCGCACAACCTGGCTCTCTTGCACCATCTCCCCGAGCTCGTGGTCGAGGGGCTCCCCGTGCTGGTGGGGACGAGCCGCAAGAGCTTCCTCGGGCGACTGGCCGCGGGCCCCGGGGCCGGGCCCGCGGGGGTGGCCGAGCGGTTGGCCGGGTCCATCGCCACCGCCACGTGGGCCATGCTGGCGGGCGCGTCGATGGTCCGGGTCCACGACGTGGCGAGCGCCGTGCAGGCGGCGACGCTGGTGGGAGCCACGCGCGTCGCGGCCGACGGTGCGGGCGCGTCGGGACCGGTGAGGGCAGCTCGGTGAGGCAACGGGAGACGACGAAGGCAAGGGGCCAGTGGTGAAAGGGAAGTGGGCCGCGGGGATCCCCCCGCGCAACTTCACGTGGATCGTGAAGGACCAGATGGCGGTGAGCGAGCGCCCCGGCGGCTTCGCCCCCCACCATCGCCGCGTCCGCCGCCAGGAGGAGATCATCTGGCTGCGCGTGCAGGGCTTCAACCGGGTGGTGTCGCTGTTGCCCTCGCCCCACAATCTGGCCGCCTACGACGAGGGGGAGCTGGTGTGGTCGCACTTCCCGCTCGCCTCGACCGGGGACGTGCGGGAGACGCTCCTCGACCTGTACCGGAACCTCGACACCTGGCTCCGGGCCGGCGAGCGCCTCCTGGTGCACCAGGAGGAGCTCGGGGACAGGGTGATGGGAGTCGTTGCCGGCTACCTGCTGTGGAGTGGCCGCCTGCCCGGTGGTCCTCAGGCCATCGCCGTGGTCGAACGCCTCATCGGCCACCCCATGGGGCCCCCGGGACTGGACATGGTGGCCCGGGCGTCGGAGCTGGGCGTTCCCGGCCCCGCCTGAGTCGCCGGCCGGGCGAAGTGGGGACTGGCGCCTTCGAAGGGGACCGCAGGGACCGCATCGAGGTGCGGGGGCTGCGCGTCGACGGGGTGCACGGGGTGCTCGAGGAGGAGCGCCTGCGCCCCCAGCCCTTCGAGGTGGACCTCGACCTCTACCTCGACACCGGGCCCGCCGGCGGCTCCGACGACCTGGCCGCCACTGCCGATTACGCGGCCGCGGCCGCGGCTGCGGTGGCGGTGATCACCGGTTCCCCCCGTCGCCTCCTCGAGTCCCTCGCCGGTGCCGTGGCTGAACAGGTCCTGGCAGACCCCCGCGTGGAGGAGGTCACCGTGGCCATCCGCAAGCTGCGCCCGCCGCTGCCCTACGAAGTGGCCTCGACGGGTGTGCGCATCCGCCGCCGCCGCCCCTAGGCCGTGCGAGCCTTCGTCGGTCTGGGGTCCAATCTCGGTGACCGTCGCGCCTATCTGCGCGAGGCCCTTCGGGGCCTGCCCGGGGTGGTGGCGGTGTCATGCCTGTACGAGACCGAGCCCGTGGGGGGACCGGCCGGCCAGAGCCTCTACCTGAACCTCGTGGTCGAGCTCGACACCGACCTCGGGCCCCGGGATCTCCTCGGGGTGGCGCGGCGGCTGGAGGAGGCGGCGGGGCGCGAACGCGGCGTGCGCAACGGCCCCCGCACCCTGGACGTCGACCTGCTCCTCGTCGGTGACCAGGTCGTCGAGGACGAGGACCTGGTCGTCCCCCATCCCCGCATGTTCGAGCGACGGTTCGTGGTCGAACCGCTGGCGGAGCTCGCCCCCGAGCTCGTCCCCCCCGGTGCCCGGGAAGGGGCTGGTGGGAAGGTCCAGGTGGTAGGTAGACTGCAGACGTACTGATCCGATCGCCTGGAGCGACCGGCACCCTCGGTGAGGGGCTGGAGCGCAGAGAGGGGTCCGGTGACAACTGTCCGACTGATCGGTCCGGGACGGGCCGGTCTCTCACTGGCGGCGGCGCTCGCCGACGCTGGATGCGACGTCCGCGAGGTGCTGGGGCGCGATGACGACCCGGCCCAGGCCGCCCGGGGTGTCGACGTCCTCGTGATCGCCACGCCCGACTCCGCCATCGCCGAGGTCGCGGCCCGCGTCGTGCCGGTGCCGAGCACGGTGGTGCTCCACCTGTCAGGCGCCCTGGGCCTCGACGTCGTGGCCCCCCATCCGCGCCGGGCGTCGCTGCACCCGCTCGTGCCCCTGCCTTCGGCCGAGGTCGGCCGGGTCCGCCTCCGCAGCGGCATCACCTTCGCCGTGGCCGGTGATCCCGTGGCGGCGGAGCTGGCCCGGACACTGGGTGGCTCGGTCGTGGTCGTCGACGACGAGCACCGGGCCGCGTACCACGCCGCGGCGTGCATCGCCTCCAACCACGTGGTCGCGCTCATGGGCCAGGTGGAGCGGGTGGCGGCGACGGCGGGGCTGGGCCTCGACACCTTCGTGGGGCTGGCGCGCGCCGCGCTGACCGACGTGTCCGAGCTCGGCCCGGCCGCCGCGCTGACGGGCCCCGCCGCCCGCCGCGACGAGGCCACGCTGGAGCGGCATCGCCGCACCCTGGACGCGGCCGAGATCCCCGCCTACGACGCCGGCGTCGCCCTGGCCCGACGATTGGCGACCGACCGCGTCCCGGCCGATCGTGGCGCCCCCGGGCGTGCCTCGAGCCGCGGCACGGTGCTGCCCATCGTGAGCCGCGCCGGCCGTCGCCGGGCCCGGCAGTCGGGGGCCATGCGGGTGGTGACGACGGCCAAGGAGTTCTCCGAGGCCCTCGACGCCGAGCGCGCCCTGGGCCGCAGCGTGGGCCTCGTCCCCACCATGGGGGCGCTGCACGCCGGGCACCGATCGCTGGTGGCGCGCGCCGCCGCCGAGTGCGACGTCGTGGCGGTGACGGTGTTCGTCAACCCGCTGCAATTCGACGACGCCGCGGACCTCGCCGCCTATCCCCGTGACCTCGAGGCCGATGCCGCTGTGGCCCGGGCTGCGGGCGCGACGGTGGTGTTCGCTCCGCCGGTGGAGGAGATGTACGGCGCCCATCCGGGGCGCGTCGCCTCGACCGTGCACGTCGAGGGCGTGAGCGAAGGGCTCGAAGGGGCGTCGCGCCCGGGGCACTTCGACGGGGTGGCGACGGTGGTGGCCAAGCTCTTCGCCCTGTCGGGTCGCTGCCGGGCCTATTTCGGCGAGAAGGACTACCAGCAGCTGGCCGTGGTCCGACGCATGGCCGCTGATCTGTCGATCCCGGTGACGATCGTGGGGTCCCCGACGGTGCGCGAGCCCGACGGCCTGGCCATGTCGAGTCGCAACGCCCGTCTCTCTCCCCGCGAGCGCCACGCCGCTCTGGCGCTGCACCGCGCCCTGCAGGCGGGCCGTGCCTGTGTCGAGCGCGGTGAACGCGACCCCGGGCGCGTGGGGGCAGCCATGACGGCGGTGCTGGTGGCAGAGCCTCTGGTCACGCCCGACTATGCAGCGGTGGTCGACCCCCTCACCCTGCGCACCCCGACGGTGCTCGACGGCGAGGTCCGCCTGCTGGTGGCGGCCCGCGTCGGGGCGGTCAGGCTCATCGACAACGAAGGCGCGTGCCACGCACCGGCCGGTGCGGGGCCCGCCCCCGAGCTCGTACTGGTGAACAGCGGAGAGGAGCGCTGAGATGCGCCGGCGCATGATGAAGTCCAAGATCCACCGGGCCACGGTGACCGACGCCAACCTCGACTATGTGGGCTCCATCAGCCTCGACCCCGAACTGATGACGCGGGCCGACATCCTCGAGTACGAGCAGGTGGCGGTGCTCGACATCGACAACGGGGCCCGCTTCGAGACCTACGCCATCGTGGGCGCCCCGGGCGAGGTGTGCCTCAACGGCGCCGCCGCCCGGCTCGTGCACCGGGGGGACAAGGTGATCGTGATCACCTACGCGGACTACGAGAGCGCCGAGTTGGTCGGCTTCGAGCCGAAGGTCGTCCACGTCGACGCGAACAACACCGTCGTGGACCTCAGCCTGGCGGGGCTCGACGACGACCTGCGCTCAGCCGTCACCGGCTGAGACCGGCGCCCGGCCCGCCCTCGGGGCCCGACCAGTGAAGCTCGACGTCCTTGTCCTGGGCTCAGGCGTGGCCGGCCTGTCGGCCGTGGTCCGCCTGGCCACTCCGGCCGGGCTCCGCGTCGGTGTCCTGACCAAGGCCGACCTGGCTCAGTCCACGACGCGTTGGGCCCAGGGGGGGATCGCGGCGGCGGTGGGCGGCGACGAGGACTCCACCGACCTCCATCTGGCCGACACCTTGGCGGCGGGAGCCGGACTGTGTGACGTGGGTGCGGTGCGCGTGCTCGTCGACGAGGGGCCGCGTCGTGTCGACGAGCTCATCGCCCTCGGCGCCGTCTTCGACCGGGAGGCCGGCGGCGATCTCGCCCTGGCGCGCGAAGGCGGGCATTCCACCGCCCGCGTCCTGCACGCCGGGGGCGCGGCGACCGGGGCCGAGGTGGAGCGAGCGCTCGTCGCCGCGGTGCGACACAGCGCCGCGGCGGTCCTCGAGCAGTGGTTCGCCCTCGACCTCGTCGTCGAAGGAGGCCGGTGCGTGGGCGTGCGGGCGTTCGACCCCGACGGCGCGCTGCGGGAGGTGCGCGCCACGCAGGTGGTGCTGGCCACCGGGGGCGCGGGGCAGCTCTATGCGGTGACCACCAATCCTCCCGAGGCCACCGGCGACGGCGTCGCCATGGCGCTGCGGGCCGGGGTGCCGGTCGCAGACCTCGAGTTCTTCCAGTTCCATCCGACGGCGCTGCACCATCCCGCCATGCCCCGCCCGTTGTTGTCCGAGGCCCTACGAGGCCACGGCGCGCTGTTGCGCGACGCGGCGGGCGGCCGGTTCGTCGACGAGCTCGCCCCGCGCGACGTCGTGAGCCGGGCCATGGCCGACCGGATGGCCGAGCAGGGCGTCGGGTACCTGTGGCTGGACGCCACGGGGCTGGAGTCCTTCGACGAGCGCTTCCCGACGGTGGCGGCTTCGCTGCACGCGGCCGGTCTCGACCCCGCCGTGGACTGGCTCCCCATCGCGCCCGCCGCGCACTACTTGTCGGGGGGAGTGGTCACCGATCTCGACGGGGCCAGCGCGCTGCCCGGTTTGTGGGCGGTGGGCGAGGTGGCGTGCACGGGCGTGCACGGGGCCAACCGCCTGGCGTCGAACTCGTTGCTCGAGGGGATGGTGTTCGGGGCCCGCCTGGCCGAAGCCATCAGCGCGGGCCGCGACGGGCCCGAGGACACCGGCGTCATGGGCGCGTTGTCGGCCGCGCCGGACCGGCTGTCACCGGGCGCGATCGCATGCGTCGACATCGACGTCGCCGTCGAAACGGGCACCGGCACCGGCTCGGCCGACAACGACTCTGTCAACCACGACTCCGTCAAGAACGACTCTGTCAACCACGACGACTGTGTCGACACCGCCAAGCTTCGAGAACGCCTGCAACGGGCGATGACCGAGGGTGCGGGCGTGATGCGGTCACCGGACTCGCTCGCCACCGCCGCGGCCGAGATTCGTGCCGTGGCGGACTGCGTCTCCGCGGACGGCAACGCTTCGCACAACGGGCGCGTCGTCGGCGAGCTCGCCAACCTCGTGACCGTGGCGGGCGCGTTGCTGCGCGCCGCCTATGCGCGCCAGGAGACCCGGGGGGCCCACGCCCGCCGTGACTTCCCCCAGGCGCGACCGCAATGGCGCCTGCGCATCGTCCACCGGGGTGTGGCCGTGCCCGGCAGGTTGCCCGCCGCCCCGGGAGTCCGGCCGTGACCGCGCCCCGGGGGGGAGCCCACGGCGCTGCCGGAACCGACGACGTGCTCCGAGGATGGCCATCGTCGGGCCCGCCCGACCCCCCCGGCGCGGCGGTGCGCGACGCGGTGGGGCGTGCCCTGGCCGAGGACATCGGCCCGCTCGGGGACATCACGGCCATGCTCGTGGCCGACACCGAGGTCGGCCGGGCCCAGGTGGTATCGCGCGCCGATGGGGTGCTCGCCGGTCGCCTGTGCGCGCTCGAAGCCTTTGCACAGGTCGACGCGTCCGTGGTGGTGGACTTCACGATGTCCGACGGCGGGTGGCTGGCGCCGGGGTCGGTAGTGGCCGAGGTGTCGGGCCCCATGCGCTCGATCCTCACCGCCGAGCGCACCGCCCTCAACTTCCTGTGCCACCTGTCGGGCATCGCCACCGTGGCGCGCCGGTACGTCGACGTCGTGCGCGCTGCCAACCCCACCACCCGTGTGCTCGACACGAGAAAGACGACGCCCGGCCTGCGCGCCCTGGAGAAGGCGGCGGTGCGCGCCGGCGGCGCGTGGAACCACCGTGCCGGGCTCTCTGACGCCGTGCTCGTGAAGGACAACCACTTGGGTCGCCTGGCCGTGGGTGAAGCCGTGGCCCTGGCCCGGCGATGGTGGCCGGGCCGGCTGGTGGAGGTGGAGTGCGACCGTCCTGAACAGGTGACCGAAGCCGTCGAGGCCGGCGCGTCGGCGGTGCTGCTCGACAACATGGCACCGTCGACGGTGTCGGAATGCGTGGCCCTGGTGCGGGCGCGTGTCGCCGACGGTCGGGGCACGGTCCTGGTTGAGGTGTCAGGCGGCGTGACCCTCGAGACCGCCCCCGCCTACGCCGCGGCGGGTGCCGACCTGATCTCGGTCGGGGCCCTCACCCACTCGGCGCCCATTCTCGACCTCGGGCTCGACCTCGCGGAGGACTGACCCGTGCTGCTCGCCATCGACGTCGGCAACACCGAGACGGTCATCGGCCTCTTCTCGTTGGGGCCGGGCGACGATCCCCCTCCGGGGAGTCGCAGCGCCCCTCCGGTGCCGCCCGAGCCCACCGGCCTCACCCACCACTGGCGGTTGTCGACCGTGGCCGACCGCACCCCCGACGAGCACGCCCTGTTGCTGTCGGAGCTGCTCACCCTCACCGGCCTGGACGTCGACGAGGTGGTCACGGGCATGGCGGTGACCTCCTCGGTGCCCCGCGTCACCACCGCCTTGCGCCAGATGGCCAAGCGGTGGTTCGAGGTGCCCTGCGTCGTGCTCGAGCCCGGTGTGCGCTCGGGCATGCCCATCCTCTACGACAACCCCAAGGAGGTCGGCCCCGACCGCATCGCCAACGCCATCGGGGCCTATGACCTCTACGGGGGCCCGTGCGTCGTGGTGGACCTGGGCACGGCCACCACCTTCGACGCCATCTCGGGGAACGGGGAGTACCTCGGGGGCGCCATCGCACCGGGGATCGCCATCTCCATGGACGCCCTGTTCCACCACGCCGCCGCGCTCCGCCGCGTCGAGCTCGTCGAGCCCCGCAGCGTCATCGGGAAGTCCACCGTCGAGTCGATCCAGTCGGGCGTGCTCTACGGGTACGCCGCGCAGGTCGACGGCATGTGCCGGCGCATCATCGACGAGCTCGGCCACGCCTCGGTGGTCTCCACCGGCGGGCTGTCCGAGGTCATCGCGCCGCTGTCACAGTGCATCGAACACCGAGAGCCGTGGCTCACCTTGCACGGGTTGCGGCTGGTCTACGAGCGCAACTCCAAGACGCAGTGAGCGGCGTCGTCGGGAGGAACGGGTCGACCCGGTAGCGTCGCGCCCCGTGGCCGACGTTCCCTACTCGTTCGACAGGACAGCCGAAGCGGGCCCGCTGCACGAGCGCTACGCCTCGCTCGGGCCCGGGGAGGAGAGCGACGACGTCGTCTCGGTGGCGGGCCGGGTCATGCTCGTGCGCCCCCAGGGGCGGCTGGCCTTCGCCACCTTGCGCGACTCGTCGGGCCAGGTGCAGCTGTTCGCACTGCAGAAGATCACCGCGGATTTCGAGGGCTTCTCCAAGTTGTCGCTCGGCGACTGGGTGGGGGCGACCGGGAAGATCGTGCGCACGCGCAAGGGCGAGTTGTCGGTGCAGGTCCACACCTGGGTGCTGCTGGCCGAGGCGCGCCGCGGCTTCGGTGACAAGTGGAAGGGCGTGTCCGACGTCGAGACGCGCTTTCGCCAGCGCGAGGTGGACCTGTGGGCCAACGAGCGCACACGCGAGATCCTCACCCTGCGCAGCCGGCTCGTCAGCTCCCTGCGCCTGCGTCTGCACGCCCAGGGGTTCGTCGAGGTCGAGACGCCGGTGCTGCACGCCATCCCCGGCGGTGCCAACGCCAAGCCCTTCGTCACCCACCACAACGCGCTGGACGCCGATCTGTTCCTGCGCATCGCCCCCGAGCTCTACTTGAAGCGCCTCGTGGTGGGCGGGTTCGAGAAGGTGTTCGAGATCGCCCGGGTGTTCCGCAACGAAGGCCTGTCCCCGCGCCACAACCCGGAGTTCACGATGCTCGAGCTGTACCAGGCGTACGCCGACTATCTGGACCTCGCCGTGCTGGTCGAGGATCTGGTGTCGGGCCTTGCGTCGGAGCTGTGCGGCGCCACCACCATCTCCTACCAAGGGCGCGACCTCGACCTCACCCCGCCGTGGCGGCGGGCCACCATGGCCGAGCTCGTGACCGAGGCCACCGGGGAACACGCCGATGTCCACACGCCCGTGGACGAGCTGCGCCGGCGGGTGGCCGCCGCCGGGGTCGAGCCGGGCCCGTCGTGGGGGGCGGGAAAGCTGCTCCTCGAGCTCTACGAGAAGACCACCGAGCCCAACCTGTGGGGACCGGTGTACGTCATGGACTACCCCGCCGAGGTGTCCCCCCTGGCGCGCCGGCACCGGTCGGACCCCGACCTCGTCGAGCGCTTCGAGCCCGTCGTGGCCGGGCGCGAGCTGGGCAACGCCTTCTCGGAGCTGGTCGACCCCGACGACCAGCGGGCCCGCTTCGAGGCCCAGGCCCTGGCGCACGCCGAGGGGGACGAGGACGCCATGGTGGTGGACGAGGACTACCTGCGCGCCCTGGAGCACGGACTGCCCCCCACCGCCGGGCTCGGCATCGGGATCGACCGCCTCGTCATGCTGCTGGGCGACGTGGCCAACATCCGCGAGGTCATCGCCTTTCCCACTCTGCGCCCCGAACGCTGAGCGGGTCCGGCGCCGGGGCAGAAGGCGGGGGCCGGATCAGCGCGAGACCGGAAGTCCCTCGAGCAGCGAGCTCGCCAGGTCCCCCAGGGCCCGCCCCAGGGAGGGCCCGCCCACGGCTCGGGCCGCGTCGACGGCCTCGTCGACGTAGCGGCGGCCCGCCGCCACGGTGTCGGCGATGGCGCCGGACTCCGCCACGATGTGGCGGGCCTTGTCCCGTTCGGGCTGCTCGAGGGGCGCGCCCAGCAACGGGCGTAGCTCGGGCCCGGTGCCCGGGTCGCGCAGGGCGAGCAGGACCGGCAGCGTGTAGATCCCCTCGGCGAGGTCCTGCCCGGCCGGCTTGCCCAGCTCCTCGTCGGTGGCGATCACGTCGAGGATGTCGTCGCGGAGCTGGAAGAGCATGCCGAAGCAGCGTCCGAAGCGCGTGAGCACCTCCACCTCGGGTCGGGGCAGGCCGCCGGTGAGCGCCCCGATGCGGCACGACGTGGACATGAGGGCGGCGGTCTTGCCCTCGATGGTGAGCAGGTAGTCGTCCGTGCTGCGCTCGGTGCTGAACGCGGATCGCACCTCGGTGACCTGGCCCTGGCACAGCAGTCCCAACGTGTTGGCGAGGAGAGCGGCGATCTCGGTGCCGAGCGAGGCGGCGATCTCGGCCGAGCGGGCCAGCAGGAAGTCGCCCGCCACGATGGCGACCAGGTTGCCGAACCGGGCGTTCACGCTCTCCACGTTGCGGCGGACGAGCGCCTCGTCCATCACGTCGTCGTGGTAGAGCGAGGCCAGGTGTACGAGCTCCACCGCCACGGCCCCCTGCAGGTCGTCGGAGGCCGCCGCCCGGCGTCCTCCTGTGGCCGCAGCCAGGGCCAGGCAGGGGCGCAAGCGCTTGCCTCCGGCCGCGATGAGGTGGGTGGTGACCTCGTCGAGGAACCGGTCGCCGGAGCTGACGGCGTCCCGGAGCTCGGGTTCCAGCCGTGTGAGGTCGTCTTGGAGGTAGGGGAGCGACAGCAGTGAGGCGGTGTCCACCAGGGGGAACGATAGGCCAAGGATCCCGAGGCGGGACAACGTGAGCCCGTCCCGACGGTCGTGGCCAGGGCATCGGCCCGGAGCCGGCGCCCACCGTTGCACCGTGCACGGGGCGCCTGTGCAGCGTGCCATGCCCAGGTTTGTGAGAGCCCTGTGACTACGGTTCGTAGTTCAGGGTCAGGATCCAGCCCCCGCGTGCCGAAGGAAGGGGGGATGTATCCAGGACCTTGGGCTCGAGGGAAAGGGGACCTCTGGGTGTTTGTTGCCACACCATGCCCGGTAGACTCTGCTCAAGATTCGAGCCGTCGAGGGAGGCGGTCTGGTGTTCGAACGCTTCACTGACCGGGCGCGGAGGGTGCTGGTGCTGGCGCAGGAGGAAGCGCGCCTGCTCAACCACAGCTTCATCGGCACCGAGCACATCCTCCTCGGACTCATCCACGAGGGCGAGGGCGTGGCCGCCAAGGCGCTCGAGCAGCTCGGGGTCTCCCTCGAGGCCGTCCGGGAGAAGGTCGAGGAGACCATCGGCCTGTCGGGCACGGCGCCGACGGGCTCCCCCCCCTTCACGCCCCGGGCGAAGAAGGTCCTCGAGCTCTCGCTGCGCGAGGCACTCCAGCTCGGCCACAACTACATCGGCACCGAGCACATGCTCCTCGGGCTGGTGCGCGAGGGCGAGGGCGTGGCCGCCCAGGTGCTCGTGAGCCTGGGTGCCGACCTGGCCCGGGTGCGGCAGCAGGTCATCCAGCTGCTGTCGGGATACCAGGGCAAGGAGTCTGTCGGCGCCGGGCCCGGTTCGTCGGCCTCGGAGACGCCGTCGGGCTCTCCGGTGCTCGACCAGTTCGGTCGCAATCTCACGCAACTGGCGCGCGACTCCAAGCTCGATCCCGTCATCGGGCGCGAGAAGGAGATCCAGCGCGTCATGCAGGTGCTCAGCCGCCGCACCAAGAACAACCCTGTGCTCATCGGCGAGCCCGGTGTGGGGAAGACCGCCATCGTCGAAGGACTGGCCCAGCGCATCGTGGCCAACGACGTTCCCGAGACGCTCAAGGGCAAGCAGCTCTACACACTCGACCTCGGGGCCCTGGTGGCCGGGAGCCGTTACCGCGGTGACTTCGAGGAGCGCCTGAAGAAGGTGCTGAAGGAGATCCGCACGCGCGGCGACATCGTGCTGTTCATCGACGAGCTGCACACGCTCGTGGGCGCGGGCGCGGCGGAGGGGGCCATCGACGCGGCGTCGATCCTCAAGCCCATGCTGGCGCGCGGCGAGCTGCAGACCATCGGCGCCACCACGCTCGACGAGTACCGCAAGCACCTCGAAAAGGACGCCGCCCTCGAGCGCCGCTTCCAGCC
>Ga0116219_10001301_pt1 | contig 23618 bp, 21 predicted proteins | sample Sb_taG_4_FD_91019 | JGI IMG/M metagenome (GOLD analysis project Ga0116219, IMG submission 91019) | Peat soil microbial communities from Weissenstadt, Germany - Sb_50d_6_BS metaG | ecosystem: Environmental > Terrestrial > Soil > Wetlands > Peat | place: Germany: Weissenstadt | collected 2010-09-21
CTTACGACTTCGGAAAGTCACTCTGGAAACCTCGGAATGCCTTTTCTGGGATATCTCCCAGGAGGATAAATTTATGTCCCACAATAAAAGTTTGTGGAGCCTGGGCGCGGCTCTGCTGGTGGTTGTCATAGTAGCTCTGGTGTTGGCGCCCGGCTCTTGGGCACAAAGCAAGTACAAGACGCTGCATAGGTTCAACGGAAAGAACGTAGAGTCTCCCCAGGGCAGCCTGATTTTCGACAGCGCCGGAAATCTCTACGGCACGACCGAATATGGCGGCGCTCATAACGCAGGCACCGTCTTTAAGCTAACGCCCACCTCGGCCGGCGGCTGGACGGAGAGCGTGCTTTACAGCTTTTGTGGCCAATCGAACTGCGCGGACGGGAGCAACCCCGTAGCTGGCCTGATCTTGGACGCGGTTGGTAATCTCTACGGCACTACAAGCGGAGGCGGTATCAACAGCAGCAGCTGTTACAACGTCTATTGCGGTGTCGTCTTCGAGTTGACGCCGACATCGGGCGGCGGCTGGACAGAGAGTGTGCTCCACAGCTTCACGGGCGGCGCGGACGGCGGGATCCCCCTTGCCGGCCTGATCTTCGATGCGGCCGGTAATCTCTATGGCACGACGTGGGAAGGTGCTTATTACAGCTCTTACTGTTATGGCGGGTGCGGTGTCGTCTTCGAGTTGACGCCGGGATCAAACGGCTGGACCGAAAGCGTGCTTCACACCTTCCGGGGCAAGTCGGATGGATCGAGTTCCTGGGCTGCTCCGCTAATCTTCGACAGCGCCGGGAACCTCTATGGGGAGGCGTGGAACGCCGGCAACTATGGGTATGGCAACGCCTTCAGGCTGACGCCAAACGGTGATGGAACATGGACAGAGCATGCACTGCATCAGTTCCGGGGTGGCAAAGATGGAGCCGAACCCCAAGGCGGCCTGATCTTTGACTCCGCCGGCAACCTCTATGGCACGACCCGGAACTACTTCTCCGGCGGATATGGCATCGTGTTCAAGCTCGTGCCCAACTCTGATGGAACCTACACGAAGCACACCCTGCATCAGTTCACCGGTGGCAGAGGCGGAGGTGTGCCTTTTGCGGGCGTAGTCTTCGATGCTGCGGGGAATCTCTACGGCACGACCATACAGGGCGGAACTCATAACTCCGGTGTCGTTTTCAAGCTGGCGCCGGACTCGAACGGCGCATGGAGCGAGACCGTGGTGCATGCCTTTAATGGTATCAACGGAGCTTATCCCTATTCGGGCATAGTCTTCGACGTGGCAGGAAATCTCTATGGCACGACCCAAGGGGACGGCACAAAGACCTTCGGTTCGGTGTTTGAGATCACGCCGTAGCTGGCTTCTCCGGCCGCTTCGGGTTTGAGTGCCGAGTGGCCGGAGGGGCGCGAAACTGTACGGCGTCCACGCGGTCGCGGCGGGGCGGCGGAGAATGTCGGGGAACTTCTTCTTTCGGCTCGCTGCGGTTGCGTGGGAACGAGTCGCTCGTCCCTCGCGGCTTTCAAGGTCCGTCTGAGGGTTTCGTTCATCCTATCAGGATTGAATCTTTTTGCTCCGTTTGCTGTCGTCTGGCTTGGACGGGCGAGGACGCCCGTCCTCCATCGATTCCAGGGCGCGTCCTTGGCATGCTTGGAAGAAACGCTCGCGGACAGGAGTGTCCGCGCCACACTACGTCGTCATTTTATGAGATCGCTTGCCGGCCCTTACGCCGTTGCCCCTAGCTTGGTGCGCATCTCCTTGGCCAGAGCGTCGACGGCACGCATCTTGGTCTCGGCAAAGAGGGGGAGATTGGGTACGTCCAATGCCAGCTCACAGGAAAGCAGCAGGGCGGTGATGGTTTGCTTGAGCTCGCTGCGCAACGTCTGCTCCGCCTCGTCGCGCGCCATGCGCAATTCGCGCTGGCGGCGGTACAGGGCGGAACGCAATTCGCGCGACACCCGCTCGATTCCGCTGATGGCAAAGTTGGAGAAGACGGGCACGGCGGTGCCGATGTGTTTGAAAATGGTTTCGGCGTCGTCGGGCTCCGCGTCCAACAGCAATTGATCGAGGACCACGGCGGAGAATTCGTGGGCTTGCAATTGGGCCACTGCTTCGGACAGGGTTGCGCCAACCTGAACCGTTTCAGCCGTGGCTTCCTGCAAGGCTTGGGCGCACTCTTGAGCTTTTGCCAGAGACGAAATCAGAAGAATCATGCCCTGCGCAATTGCACGTCACCCGCCAGAGTTCGCCGATTGATAACACGTGGGTTGCGCGAATCTTCCACCGGCACCAGTTCCATTGCGGGAAGCCGATTCCAGATTCGAACGAGGCTTGTTTCACAAATGCCTATGAGATCGTGCGAACATTTCCCTCAGGGGCGCGTGAAGCATACTTTCTCAGCAGCCTGTTGAAGCCGTGCCCTCCCACGACATCGTGTTGACTCCCCGGACGAGGCGTCCGGGGCTACGTGAGCAGGGGGAAACTTTGCGGGGGTAGATTTTCCGCAGCCTGTGAAGTCGGGCCCTTTCACAAAACCATTTATGAAGCAAGCCCTAAGCTTGAAGCTGGTACTCCTTCAGCTTGCGATAGAGCGTAGTCTTGCCGATCCCCAGCAGCCGCGCCGCCAGGAGTTTGTCCCCGTTGAGTTGCGTGATGGTGTTGAGAATCGTCTTCCTCTCCATCTCCGAGATGGGGATGATTTTCGCCGAACCATCCGCCTCGACTATGGCATGGCCGTTTCCGCCGTGGATGGCGCTGGGTAAATCCAAGACTTGGATTTCAGGGCCGCTGTTCATGGCGCAGGCCCGTTGCAAGCAGTTTTCCAATTCCCGCACATTGCCGGGCCAGTCGTAAGCGAGCAGGGCCTTCATGGCATCGTCACTGAGGGTCCGCTCTTGTCCGAACTCTCGGGCCATGCGTTCGAGGAAAAACGCCGCCAGTACCGGGATGTCCTGGCGGCGCTCGCGCAACGGGGGCATGCGCAGGTTCAGCACATTCAGGCGGAAGTACAGATCGCGCCGGAAGGTTCCCTGGGCCACCGCTACTTCCAGGTCGCGATTGGTAGCGGCAAGGATTCGCACGTTGATGGTGGTGCGCCTGGTACTGCCCACCTGGCGGACTTCCTTTTCCTGGATAGCGCGCAGCAGCTTAGCCTGCAGATCCACGGGCAATTCTCCAATTTCGTCAAAGAACACGGTGCCGCCCTCGGCCATGGCCAGCAATCCTTCCTTGGTCTGCCCGGCGCCGGTGAAAGCGCCTTTCACGTAGCCGAACAGTTCACTTTCGATCAAGGTGGGAACCAGGGAGCCGCAGTCGACCGGGATGAAGGGCTTGTCCCGGAAGGGGCCCGAGAAGTGAATTGATCGGGCCACCATTTCCTTGCCGGTGCCGCTTTCTCCCAGAATTAAAACCGGGTGATTGCTCAGCGCCGCCTTGGCGATCATGCGGTAGAGCTTCTCCATTTCGGGGGCGCGCCCTACGATGCTGCCGAAACCCAGCTTCGACTTGATCTTCTCGCGCAACATGCGGTTTTCAGTTTTCAGCCGCAAGTGGGTTGCAACCCGCTCCAGCAGAAGCTTCAGTTCGTCCATGGTGAAGGGCTTGGTGACGTAGTCGTAGGCGCCGTTTTTCATGGCTTGCACGGCCGACTGCACGGTGGCGTAGCCGGTAACCACGACCACCTCGGCATCAGGACGGCGCTGCTTGATCTTATGCAGTGCCTCTAATCCGCCGGCGCCGGGCAATTTCAGATCGAGCAAAACCACATCGACGGCCTGCGCCTCCAGCAGACGGTAGGCGTGTTCGGCGGACTCAGCAACCATGGTGTTGAAACCCAAGGACTGGGCCACTTCGCGGCAGACATCGCGAACGGCGCGTTCGTCGTCGACAATTACCAGATTCAGCAGATTGGCCGCCTCGAGTTGCGGCGGATTAAACGCATGGGCAGTGGCGCTGGTCATACAGATTTTCCCCTTCCTGTCTTAGCTTTTCTCGGTCCCCGAATCTTCTGATTGGGCGCCGGGCTGATCTTGTTCACGACTTCGGGAACACTGGGTGAGTCGGATTCCAGTCGAACTCGTGGCAGGTGCACCACCACTCGCGTGCCTCTTCCGGTTTGACTTTCCACTTCGATCGTCCCGCCTTCGTGAGTCACGATGCGATATACCGTGGCGAGCCCGAGTCCATTTCCCTGTCCCGGTTTTTTGGTGGTATAGAAAGGTTCGAACAGCCGGGCACGGGTTTCAGCGTCCATGCCGCAACCGGTGTCGGTGACCGCAAGCGCGACCCAGGAATCGCAAGCCGGGTTCTGCGGGTCGCGTGCTGGTCTCGACTCATCACAATTTCTGGTGTTGAGGGTGATTCGGCCCCCGTCGGGCATGGCATCGCGGGCGTTCAGCACCAGGTTCAGGATAATTTGCTGAACCTGGGCTGGATCCATCCTAACCAGACCCAGATCATCCGCGAGTTCCGCGACCAGCTCGATGTTCTCGCCGATCAGACGCGTGAGCAGATTGTGCACGTCCGAGACGACAGCGTTCAAACACAGCAAATGAGGCTCGACCGCCCGCTGCCGCGCCACCGCCATCAACTGCTGGATGAGCCCTGCTCCTTGCTCCCCGGCCTTGCGGATCTCTTCCGCGAAACGCCGTAAGCGGTGATTCTCTTCCAACCCGGCCAGAATCAGTTCACTGCAAAGCACCATCCCGGTGAGCAGGTTGTTGAAGTCGTGGGCAACTCCCCCGACTAGGCGGCCGATGGTCTCCATCTTGTGGGCATCCCGCAACTGCTGCTCAGTTTGCGGGGGTTCTGCCGCTTTCTCAGTTCTCACTGCAAGTTGTGCAATTGCGCTCATGGCTGGCTTCTGTCCATCTGCAAAGTGCGATAGAAGTCACGCAGTTAGTGCGGGCTCCCTATTTGGGAAGTCTAGGCGGGCTTGGCGAGAAGTGCTGTGATGGTTGAACAGGGATTTGCAGATTCACAGCCAACCCAAAATGGGAGGAAGCATTGGCGGCGAACTCGTACGCCCACAACGGGCAAACCGTACTTCACCTCTTGCTTCAGCCCGGCAAATGCAAAGGCTGGGCCAGCCGAAAGGTCAAGCGGCGCCCTGTGGAAAACTTCACATCGCCCTGCTCGGGATTGAATGCAAGCGGTGTCCGGTTCTCCGAATCCACGGACGATTCCGCCATCGCGCCGCCGTCAGTTCTTCTCATCTTCGGCGCTTTGGGTTTGTCATCCCATCCGCCCTTCGCGAAGATGCTGGAGGTTTGCAGAGGAACGGATTTTCCATTCAGGGCAATGGACGCCAGGGTCAGGCGCAAGTAGCCCGCATCATGCTGGCGGCCCGAGGCCTTGGCCGCGAGCACGCTTCCCGAGACCGGCGTGCCCCGCGGCACCAGCGTTTTCCCGGCAACCACTAAGGGCTCATCCAGCACCGCCTGGAAAGAGTCTCCGGCGCGAGAGTCCGCGCTGGACAGCGGCAGGCGCAAGCGGATGGTGACCTCGGTTCCCGCAGGAATTCCATCGGAAACGAAGCCAGCCGTGGGAGAGATTCCGCTGCCATCGGACACGCGATCAAAGGGCAGTTGGCCATGGTCGGCGGATCCCCCTGATCCCGGGACGGTCAGTTGCCGCGAGCATCCCGTCACCCAAGCCGCAGTCATCCAGGCTAGCGCCAGGACCACAGCTAGTCGGCCCGCCCGCTGCCTTCTCTTCATGAGCGCATCCTGGTCCTACCTAGTCACGAATGGCAAGTCGCAAGGGAGATGCCATCTTCGTGGGCGCGGTGAATCAGGGGTTTAGAAGTACTGGCCGGTTGCCGCAGATGTAGATTTTGCGCTGCCCGAGGTAGGGGCGGAGGTCCGCGCCTGCACTTAAATCGGGAGAATTCCACCGTTGATACTGGCGCAGGCCGTCGCCGTGAGACCCGAGTTCCCGGTATCGAAGGTGATATTGGAATACGGCCCGGAGCCGGAGGCATTGCCTTCGAGCCACAGTCCGGTGCCGAGGATCTGGTACAGCCTGACGTGATCCACATGGCTGCCGGTCTGGGCGTTGGCGTTTACGATGCCGTTGAGGGACTGTCCGAGCCCGTCCAGGGCCAGGTGCTCGACCGCGACATTGTTGCAGACGCTTCCATTATTCTGCGGGTCACAGATGGGCGACGAGCCGAGGTCGATCATGTCGCTGCCGGTGAACGAGCAACTGTTTACCGAGGTCTTGCACGCCTGCAGGGTGGTCGCGAAGGTCGGTGGGGACTGCGGCGTCCCTAAGTAAAGATCGTCTCCCTCGCCGATTAAGGTGGTGTTGTTGGGCAAGACCCACGTGCCGGGAATGACGATGGTCCCGGCGGGCGACAGCTCATACACCGTGCCGCAGCCCCCTGGGACTCCGGCCAGGGTGCAGCCGCCGGTGCCGCCGTACGCCGTTACGCCATAGAGATTTCCCGCGGCGTCGATGATGAGCCCGTCCGGGGCTTCCCCGTCGTTGTATTTCTTGCCCTTGAACATGTAGAGCAGAGTCTTAGTCCCGGGATCGCCTTGCTTGACCGGCGGCGAGAGTTCGTACACGGTACCGCAGTAGCCGCCGATCGGAGTACACGTCGGCGGCCCGCCCCCCTGGGTTGTGCCATAGAGATCACCCTGCTTGTCAAAGACGATGCCGCCAATGGGATCGAAACCGTCGTTGCCGCCTTGGAAGCTGTACAGCACTTTCTCCTTCCACTCCGCAGATGCACTATCCGGGACCATGAGCATTGTCAAAGCAACCAAAAGCAACCGACCTACGTTCCAGGGGCACGGATTGGGATTCATCGGTGAACTCCTCACAAGAAACTGGCGTCGTCAGGGGAAGGGAGAACAGCCCGCACTGGCCCCATATGTTACACCCGAATCCCCAGCCAGCCTGAGTGGGATCGGCCTTCGACCACCGTTCATTGCTCGCTGTCGCAGGGGAGGAACGTTGTGAGACGAGGCGAGTGGGTTCCAGGCTGGTTTCTCGACTTGAGACGCTGGCCGCAGTCCCATATTGGGCCGAGAATTCGCAGTTGTCAGAAAACACGCCAGTTAACCCAAGGACCAAATTGGCACCGCGCCTGCTATGGATTCGACAGCAAGCGTGTAGGCACCTACTTACACAAGATGGGTGGCTGTCCGAACCTGGAGCACGCAGGCTTGTAAACTCGGCAATCGCTCCGCTCCTAGCTCGCGAATGCCACTTCAACTTCAACCGTATCAAGGACGCTGACCTAAGCGACGGGGGCGAAGCCTTGTCTCAAGTGAAATGAATAATTTAGTAATTGGGTAATTTGTAATTGTGTAATTTGGCGATTCCCGCATTTCAAATTACCCAATTCTCCAATGACTCAATTCTGCAATTACTCAATGATTCTCCTCTCCGTTAGCCGCTCAAACCAAGACTGAACCCAATGCCGGTTGCAAAAGTCCAAAACACAAATGGCACCGCCAACCGCATCGTGGAAGCGGCGGTGCAGTTGTTCTCACGCCAGGGTTTCGCCGCCAGCAGCACCCATGAGATCGCCCGGCTGGCCGGGGTTAGTGAGGTCACAGTCTTCCGCCACTTTCCCCGAAAACGAGATTTATTCTGGGCCGCAACCGAATCTCGCCTGCGCCGTTTGCGAATCAGCAAGGAACTGCGCGGGCGGCTGGAGAGTGACGAGAATCCTCGAACCGCCTTGCCCGGGATTATTGCTCTGCTGGTTGAGACCTTGCATCATCAGCCCGAGACCATTCGCCTGCTCTATCTGAGCCTGTTTGAACTGGGTCACGGAGCGGACCGCATTTTGCGGAAGCACTTGGTTCCCCTCTTCCAACCGCTTCGTGAGTATCTTGCGCGTTGCGCATCCAAGGGCCTGATCCGCGAAGTCGAACCCGGCATCACTGCTCTTGGCCTGGCTGCAATGATTGCCGCGCATCAGGGCTTGCAATCGGTGCTGACCGAGGACGGCATCGCCTGCGCAACCACTGACGATGCCATCGCCACTTATTCAGCCTTTTGGATGACGGCGATGTTGCCCGAATTTGTGCTATCCGCGGCAACCGGTACGATTTCCCCCGCGGCCGATTAAGGACACCATGACCGACAATTCCTTGACCATTAGCAAAAAAACAGAAGTGGAAAAGTTCAGCTTCGCTGACGCGCAGCCCGTGATCATCGATGCTCAGGATGACCAGATTTCCATCGTCCAATTCTGGCGGGTGCTCCAGAAGCGTCGCTGGCTGGTTCTGGGTAGTCTGGCCGCGGTCGTACTGCTGGTCACTGCTGTTTCCTTGGTTCTTCCCAAGCGTTATGAGGCATCCTCCCGGCTCTTGCTCGACCTGGAGGGGCCCGGTGACCTCGGCCTCGAACAGATGGTGATGCCGATGGGTATCGATATGAACACCAAACTCGAAACCCAGATTCGGATCGTGCAAAGCGACACCATAGCCACCACCGTCATCAAGCAGCTGGGACTTCACCACAATAAAGGATTCGCAGGAAAGTTCTTCGATTCAGCAGCGGATTTTGACCGGGTGGATCTTCAGAAACGCGCCAAGCTGGTCAACCTTTTTCACAAGTCGCTCAATGTCCAACTGGTTCCCAAGACACAAATCATCGACATTCACTTTCGCAGCAAGGATCCCAATCTTGCGGCCGATGTTGCAAACTCCGTGGCCAACAACTATATCGAGCACAACTTCCAGACCAAGTATAAAGCCACGATCCAAACCTCTGACTGGTTGACCCGGCAACTCGATGATCTGAAAAAGCGCGCCGAAACCTCGCAGGAGGCCCTCATCGCTTACCAGAAGAAGACTGGAATTCTGGGAACCGACGAAACCCACAACATCATCACCGACAAACTGGAAGAACTCAACAAGCAACTCTCCGCCGCCGAAGCCGATCGCATCGTGAAAGAGGCGAAGTATCGCATCGCCATGACGGAGAATCCGGAACTCATCGCGAACATCGCCCCAGAGAGTGTTCTCGGAGCGCTGTACAAAGCCCGCGCCGAGGCCAGATCACAATATGCGCAGTTGGCGGCCAAATACGGAGCTTCGTATCCTCGCGTCATCCAGCTGCAAGCGCAACTGAATGAACTCGACTTCAGCATCACCAAGGAAATAACCAAGGTAGGGGACGCGGTACACGCCGAGTACAAAGCCGCGCTGAAATCCGAAGAAATGTTGCAGTCATCGTTCGGCAAGCAGAAACAGGAAGCCTACAAGCTGAACGAAGACGCCATTCAATATGCGATCATGCGGCGCGACGTTGAATCCAGCCGCGACCTCTATGAAGGATTGCTGAAGAAGCTCAAGGAAGCCGGAATTTTAGCGGGCCTGAAATCTAGCAATATCAACATTGTCGACCCCGCAAGCATTCCCATCGAGCCGGTTGAACCTAAGATCCCTCTGAACATCGCGCTCGGTTGCATGGGCGGTCTTTTATTCGGTATGGCGTTGGCCTTCGTCGTAGAAAATGTCGACAACTCCATCCGCACCCCGGAAGACATCGAGGCGTACTGCTCGCTCCCCTCACTGGGCGTTATTCCGAGCGTCATGGTGGACGGCAAAAATGCGCACAAACTCTTGGGCCGCACGGCAACGCGCCAATTCATTCAACCGGTGACGATGGAGCATCGCAATTCCAGCAGCGCGGAAGCTTTTCGGGCTCTGCGCACGTCTTTGTTACTCTCCTCCCCCGGCGCACCGCCGCAAGTCATCATGGTAACCAGTGCCATGATGCAGGAAGGAAAAAGTTTCACCGCCCTCAATCTGGCGGTGGTGTTGGCCCAGACCGGGCAGAAAACTCTTCTGGTGGACGCGGATATGCGTCGTCCCACGATACATAAATACCTCGGCATTCCGAGCACCAAGGGTCTCAGCGCGTGCCTTGCCGGCACCGAGAGCCCCGAATCAGTGAACGTTAAGATTGATGAGATCCCCGGTCTGCATGTCATCCCCGCCGGACACATGCCGCCATATCCCTCAGAAATGCTGGCCTCCGATGCCATGCCACAACTCCTGCACCGCTGGCGCGAAGAATTTCGCTACATCGTAATCGACACCCCTCCAGTACTTGCCGTGACCGACGCAGTTGTCTGCGCCAGAAACGCCGACGTGGTCGTCCTCATTGCCCGTTCCAAAAAAACCGGCCGTCAGTCTCTACTACGCGCCCGGGATGTCCTAAGAAAGGTCAGGGCAAACATTGCCGGAGTAGTCGTAAACGACCTCGCCTTCGACTCAGTCGAGTATCGCGGCTACTACGGACACTACGGATCCGATTATCACTATTACTATGCCGACGGAAATGGCAACGGAAATGGCGCCCATGTGTCCGCGCCACAGGACCCCAATGAATCTCCTAAAGAATTGCGTTAGCTACGCCGCTGTGTTTATTTTGTTCGCGCTGGCCGGAGCTGCGTCCGCTCAAGATCACGCCCCAGCCACCTTCGCAGTGGGCGGCTTCGGAAGCGGCGCTGCCGGCCCCATCGGCGCTGGCGATCTGGTCGAGATGAGCGTCTTCGATACCCCCGAACTCAGCGGCAAGCTACGCGTCAGCAATACGGGTGACGTAATTCTTCCGCTCGTGGGCACGCTTCACTTGCAGGGTCTGAAGGCCGGCGAAGCACAAACTCTGATTCGCCAAAAGCTCATCGACGGAGGCTTCCTCAAAGACCCGCAAGTCACCGTCTTCATCTCCGAGTACGCAACGCAAAACGTTTCAGTCGTAGGCGAGGTGCATAAACCCGGCATCTATCCCGCGTTTGGCACGCACCGCCTGCTCGACTACCTCTCGCTGGCGGAAGGACTCACGCCCTTGGCGGGCACGGCGGTTGTCATCACGCACAGTGGCCATCCCGACCAGCCCCAGCGTGTGAAGATGGCCGCGGGCGCGGCTCCTCAGCCGGAAAACAATCCTGAGATTCTGCCCGGCGACACCATCTTCGTAGAACGAACCGGGATCATCTACGTGGTCGGCGACGTAGCCCGCCCCGGCGGCTTCCCCATGGACCACGACGGACAGCTCACCATTCTGCAAGCAGTCGCGCTCGCCCAGGGCACCAATGACACAGCGGCCAAGGGCTCGGCCAGGCTCATCCGCACCACGCCTCAGGGACGCCAGGAGCTTCCCATCAATTTGAAAAAGATTCTCACCGCCAAAGCCACTGACCTCGCGATGCAAGACAACGACATCCTCTTTGTACCCAGCAGCGTCGCCAAGAACACATGGAAAGGCATCGAGAGCGCACTCCCCGCCGCAGCCGGGGCAAGCATCTACCGGATACCGTAAAGCGACGTTATGTTCCACGTGGAACATTTTACGGACAACAGCTAATAGCTATAGAGCTTGCATATTCTTGATAGCAAAGGAACAACCGACAACTTGAGGCTTGAGCGCAGGACTGTCATGGAATGTGAAGCGGAAGTTGCAGCACAGAACTGTTTCGGAGTGGGAAACATTCCGGGCCCGAGATCCGTTCTCGACGCTCCACTCCCCACCGAGATTCTTGCGGTCGCTGCGCCGCCGCTGCGGGTTTCTTTCAGTTGGACGCTGGCGGGAAACGTGATCTACGCAGCCTGTCAGTTCGGAATGCTTTCTGTGCTAGCCAAGCTGGGGAGTCCGTCGATTGTGGGCCAGTACGCGCTGGGCCTCGCCATTACGGCTCCGGTCTTCATGCTGACAAATCTTCAACTTCGAGGGGTGCAAGCCACGGACGCGCGCCACGAGTTCGAGTTCGCGGATTATTTCACGCTAAGGCTGACTTCGACGCTGCTGGGAGCGCTCGTCATTTTGCTGATTACAGCGTTTGCGGCGTACGACATTACCACGAAAACGGTCATCGTGCTCGTTGCCGGCGCGAAGGCAATCGAAACCATCAGCGACGTGATTGCCGGCCACTTGCAGAAATCTGAGCGGCTGGATCAGGTGGCGCGGGCTCTCATGATTCGCGGCGCGGTTTCGGTGGCCATCTTCGCGGCGGTTTTCTGGGTTAGCCGCAACCTGATTACTACAGTTGCGGCGCTGGCGCTGGCGTGGATGGTGGTCATCGCATTGTATGACTTCCGCGTGGTCTCGCGGTTGCTCGGCCAGCACCGACGGTTCTTTCGTTTCTCCATGGGCACGCAGAAAACGCTGCTCTCGATTAGCTGGCCGCTCGGTGTGGTGATGGCGCTGGCTTCCTTGAACACCAACGTTCCCCGTTACGTTCTGGAGCACAAGCTCGGAGCTGCCGAGTTGGGCATCTTCGCTTCGCTGGCCTACCTGCTGACCGCCATCAGTCTGATTGTGATGGCGTTGGGGCAGTCGGTCTGCACCCGCATGGCGCGACTCTTTGCCGATTGCGACATCCGCGAGTTTAAAGCACTGTTGGGCAAACTGATTTTGTTCGCAGCGGCTCTCGGAACGGTGGCTCTGGGCATGGCGCTATTCGCGGGGCGGCCCGTCCTGACTTTCGTTTACCGTCCGGAATACGCTGAGCACGTTGATTTGCTACTGCTGATGATCGTGGACGCGACGCTGGTGGCTATTGGTTCTTTCCTTGGCTTCGGAATGACCGCAGCTCGCTGCTTTCGCTCGCAGATGCCAATCATGGCGATAACCGTGGGCACAACCGTGGTATTCACTCTGGCCCTTGTCCCGCGTTTCGGTCTCATGGGCGCCGGATACGGCCTGCTGATCGCGTCCTTCGTGCGAGCGGCGGCAAGTTACTTGGTCCTCGATTCCGCGATGAAGAGGCAGGCGGCTTGATGCGTATTTTGCATGTGCTCGGAAAGCTGGACCGCGGCGGAGTCGAGACCTGGCTGGTCCAGGTGCTGCGTCATATTGACCGGCAGAAATATCAGATGGATTTCCTGGTCCACACAACCGATCCGGGAGCATACGACGACGAAGTACGGTCACTCGGGGCCCGGATTATCCCGTGTCTGAGTCCTTCCAACCCTCTTCAGTACGCATTCAATTTCCAGCGAGTGCTGCGCGAGTACGGCCCTTACGACGTGGTGCACAGCCACGTGCACCATTACAGCGGGTACGTGCTGCTGCTGGCAGCCATGGCGGGAGTAAGAGGACGGATTGCGCACAGCCACAGCAACACCAGCTCGGAGCAATCGGGGGATGACCCGATGCGAAAGGTTTACCGTGCGGCAATGCAATTGTTGATTCGAGACTGCGCAAGTGGTGGACTGGCGGTGAGCACAGAAGCTGGCGCTGACCTATTCGCCGAGACCTGGAGCAGTTCTTCCAAGTGGACGCTGCACCACCTGGGCATCGACCTTTCCAGATTTGAAGCCAACATCGACAGGGATGCTCTCCGTCGGAGCTTAGGCATTCCAGCAGGCGCGAAGGTGATCGGGCACGTCGGTAGATTTACGGAGGAAAAGAATCACGGGTTCATTGTAGATATTGCACGGGAATTAGTCCGCCACGAACCGCGGGCATTTTTTCTTTTGGTTGGAGATGGCCCCCTTCGTCCATCCATCGAGGCCAAGATCGCGAGCTCATGCATGGACGATTCCTTTTTGTTGACGGGCGTGCGCGCCGATGTTCCCGCTCTAATGCTGGGAGCAATGGATGCATTTGTCTTTCCTTCGTTGCGTGAGGGGCTGCCCATCACATTGCTGGAAGCACAAGCTGCGGGACTTAAGTGCGTGGTCTCCGATGTAGTTACGCGCGAAGCCGACGTGATCACAAGCTTAATCACTCGGGAGCGGCCACAAACCTCTGCGACGCAATGGGCTGAGCAACTGCTTAGGCGGTTGTCCCAGCCAGTTCTTGTTCCCTTTAAGGTTCAACGACGTCTCTCCCTTAGATCGATTGCGGTGTCTACCGAGCGTTTGTCCTCACTTTATTCGACTTATGCAACCTTCTCGCACACGTAGCCTCGCCGACAAGCAGTCGTTGCGCAGCCAGAGGAACACGCTGGCCGGGCTGTGCTGCGTGGCCGCTATCCTCGGCGCGCTAGGGTTACAGACTTTGGACAACGCCAATGCTGCGATCTCGCTTTCCATACTGATTGTCGCGTTATCGGGATCGACGGCGGCGTGGCGGTTCAAGCGGCACGGCCTGGATCCACTAGCGGTATTCTGCTTAGGTTTTTCACTGTACGATGGCCTGTTACTATTTCGGCTCGCTACAATCGGTAAGAATTCAGTACTTCCCTACCCAGCATCCTTCACAAAGGAAACTTACTCATCTGCTGGAGCGCTATGTGTCATCGCCGCAGCCACGGTTTTTCTGACGGCCTTCGCTTGGGAGTCTACGGTCGAACCGCTTCTAGCGAACCGGGCGGCTAGAGACCGACCAGAACAGGCTGGGATGTGGTTTTGGTCCGGTCTCTTGATGTACGCAGCGGGAGTGGTTCTATACTTTCTGCAGTTTAGTCAAGAAGGCGGTTACATTGCTGCGTTGGCCATTGCGCGCGGTGATCGATTTGAGCTTGATGCCGCAGGGCTAAGTTATCCATACCTCGCTTTTGTGGTTCCCGGCATCGCTTGTATGTGTTACGGCTCGCAGGTGAAGGACGCGAAGGGCACGCGGTTCACGTGTTACGGGCTAGTGGTGATCTGGTGTGTTCTGGTGCTTCTCCAGGGAGATCGCCGTCTTGTCATTCAAGCCGGCCTGTCGATAATGGCGGTGCTAAGCGTTCTCCGGCCGAACCTGCTAAAGCTGAAATTCCGTACGTGGTTTTTCATAGCCGCGGCGTACTTGCTATTGTCGGCTTTCGGCAATGCCCGATCTGCGATAACAGCCGTGGCAAGTGGCCGGTCAACCGCGACCGAGGCGGTCGAGGATCTCGGCTCTGACTGGTCAAATGATTCTATGTTGCCCGAACATACAGAGCTCGCGGGCCCTTACCTGTCTCTTCTCTCTGCGGTGTCCGATAGCACACAGCATCTGTACGGGTCCTCGTACTATGAATCATTCCTGTCCGTGGTGCCGCGGTTCTTATATCCAGGGCAAAAACCACCGATCCTCTCCAGTGATTTCGCGTCCCAAATGCACCGCGGGGGGGGCTCCGTCTCTGGATGGGGGTACAACCCAGTCGCCGAGGCATTTGTGAACTTTGGCGCTGCGGGGGTTGCGCTGCTTTTCGTTTTCTGGACGCTATTCTTTCTGATCATTGGGGCTTTCAAGTATCGCGGTGCCTTAGGCATCATCATCTTTTCTGTATTGCTTTCGGAGGGTCTCAATGCAAATCGAATTGACTTTCGCAACGTGTACAGCGAGAGCGTTTATTTCCTCGCAGGTCTGGTAATAGCAGCCCTTATCAATGTGCTATTGGTGGGCTTGGTAGGCAGAACATCGGGTCGCCTGATCCTCCATCACCAGGCTAGCTGAAGTGCCGTCTTCCCAAACACTCGCCCGTCGTTGATAGGGTACCGCTTCCTCTCATGCGCTTAATAGTAACTTCCGAATATCGCTTCAGCTTGGCACCGGACGGCTCTGTGTGGACCAATGTGGCCTACGGTTATCCCTTCTGGGCGAGATATCTGTCGGCCTTCGATTCGGTTCGCATTGTGGCGCGAGCGAAGGTGGATTCTGCGATTAGCGAAAGCTACAAAGCGGTGACTGGCCCTGCCGTTGAGTTTTGGCCACTTCCGTTTTATCTGGGGCCGGAGCAGTTCCTGCTCCGTCGGCGTGAAATTTGCAAGTTTTTACTAGCTGCAGTCGAACCAGCTGACGCTTTGTTATGCAGGGTTGGGTCGCGTCTGGCGGATGAACTGCTGCCCAGCTTCTGGAAGGACGGTCGGCCTTATGGACTTGAGGTCGTGGGAGATCCACACGAGGCCATGGGGCCACACACGATCCGGCATCCGCTCCGCCCACTTTTTAGAACCTTGGCAGCTCGCTCCTTGCGCAGGCAGTGCGCGCGAGCGGTCGCGGTCGCGTACGTAACGCGTGATTGTTTACAGAAGAGATACCCGTGCCCCGCGCATTCGGTCGGCGTTTCCGATGTAAGCGCTCTCGATTTCAGGTCCAACCCGAAAGTTTTTACCACCAGCTATTCCAGCCTCTCCTGTGAAGACACTCAGTTTGTCGACCGCGCACGTTTTTATCACGACCGTGAACGCCCCAGAATTCTGTTTGTAGGCTCTCTCGCGCAGATGTACAAGGGCGCAGATATTTTGATCAAAGCGGTGAAACATTTACTTCCGGTCATTGCTCCTGCCGTCGTTTTGGTCGGAGATGGCAAGCATCGAGCGGAGTTGGAGGAACTATGCCGGAAACTGAAGGTTTCCGAGTATGTGACCTTTCTGGGCGAACTCCCATCGGGACAGGCGATCCGCGACCAAATGGATCGAGCCACCCTTTTTGTGATGCCCTCGAGAGCCGAAGGCCTGCCAAGAGCCATGATCGAAGCCATGACTCGGGCACTGCCTTGCATCGGAACAAGGGTGGGAGGAATTCCAGAGTTGCTGGCAGACGAAGATTTGGTCGATCCCGGCGATGTTGCGGGTCTGGCGGCAAAGATCAAAGAAGTGGGGACCGATCCAGAGCGGCTTTCCAAGATGTCAGATCGCAATCTCAGGCGAGTTCAAGAATACCGCCCGGAAGTACTGGAGAAACGCCGTAATGAATTTTATCGCTTCCTTCGGTACACGACTGAGGGCCGCGTGAGCAAGGCGAAAAGCGTGATCGCATGAGAGTGTTGCAAGTGGTGAAGACATCCGAGGGTGCACTTTGGGCGGCGCGTCAGGTGGCGAAACTGGTCCGGCAGGGCGTCGAAGTGCATGTGGCGTTGCCGAGTTCTTCCGGTGCGGCGATACCCGCTTGGCAGGAAAGCGGCGGGGTTCTGCATTTTGTGGATTGCAGTCTGCCAATCCGGAAGCCGGGCACAATGTGGAAGTCGATTTCAGAAGTACGACGATTGGTGCGCGAGGTTCAGCCGGAGATGATTCACAGCCATTTCGTCAGTACGACGCTGATGTTGCGCTGGGCGCTCGGGCGAAATCACGACATCCCGAGGGTGTTTCAGGTGCCAGGGCCGCTGCATCTCGAACATTGGAACAGCAGGTGGGCCGAGATTTCCTCGGCCGGAAAGAACGATTACTGGATCGCCAGCAGCCGGTGCATTATGCGGCTTTATGAACACTCGAATGTTCCCCCGGCAAAACGGTTCATGAGTTATTACAGTGCGGATACTGACCGGTTTTCGACCCGTCGCGAGAACTATCTGCGGGACAGGCTGAACATTCCCCGAAATGCGGTCGTGGTTGGAAACATTAATCTGATTTATCCCCCCAAATGGTACCTCGGGCAAGCGGTGGGACTGAAATGCCACGAAGACGTCATTGAAGCGATCAGCCGGGTGCAGCGGGTTCGTGACGACGTGTGGGGCGTTCTGATCGGAGGGACATTCGGCAAATCCCGGGAGTATGAGGAGAAGCTTCGCCGGCTCGCTCAGGATAAAGGGGCAGGAAAGATTCTGATGCCGGGCAAGTTCAATGCTGCGGAAGTTGGCTTGAGTTGGCCGGATTTCGACTGTGCCGTTCACGTTCCGCTGTCGGAGAACTGCGGAGGCGTTGTCGAGCCTCTGCTCTCCGGGGTGCCTACCATTGCTGGCGAAGTAGGCGGCTTGCCGGAGGTGGTGCAGCCGGGGAAAACGGGCATGCTGGTTCCGATCCGCCGGCCCGATCTTCTGGCCAAGACTGTGCTGGACGTGCTGGACAATTACGGCGAATACAAGCGTATGGCGAACCTGGGGCGAGAACTGGTTTCTGTGATGTTCGATGCCGAACGATGCGCAGACGAGGTGTCCTCCATCTATCGGCATATCCTTTGTGGTGGTGAGCGTCCGCCGGAGTTTCAGCCTCAGGATTTCACACAGGAGCGAGAAGTCATTGTCCACTGAGATCAGAGCAGATGAAGTGACGGCATGCCGCAAAGGCGGCCGCTCGACCGCCGGAGTCGTGGCCAAGCGAGCTTTCGACTTGGTGGGTGCGCTCGCCGCGTTGGTGGTACTTGCGCCGCTTCTCTTGATGGTTGCTGCCTTGGTAAAGATATTTCTGGGGTCACCGATTTTGTTCCGGCAGTCTCGTCCAGGCTGGCACGGCAAGCTCTTCACGTGTCTGAAGTTTCGCAGCATGACAGATGCCCGGGATGAAGAGGGACGCTTGCTTCCGGATGCGGAGCGCATGACCGCGTTCGGAAGGTTCCTGCGTAGAAGCAGTATCGACGAGTTGCCGGAGTTGATCAACGTGATCGGTGGGGAGATGAGCCTGGTGGGGCCGCGTCCTTTGTTGCCGCAATATCTTGGACGGTATACGGCCGAGCAGATGCGGCGTCACGAGGTGAAACCTGGGATCACGGGATGGGCGCAGGTAAATGGGCGCAATGCCCTCGACTGGAACAGGAAGTTCGAACTCGACGTCTGGTACGTGGACCACCACAGCTTATGGCTGGACCTGCTGATTCTTGCCCGGACGCTGGGAAAAATCTTCACGTCTGATGGCATTTCAAGCTCAGGACACACCACCATGCCGGAGTTCTTTGGAGTGGGTGCCGAGTCGGAACGCGGGGGCGCACGATGAGGCGGAAACGGATCGTCATCATTGGCGCGGGTGGGATGGCGAGGGAGGTTGCATCCACGTTGCACTGGATCAATCGCTCGGAACCGGTATTTGACTTCCTCGGATATGTGGTAAGTGATCTTTCGCGGCTAGGAATACGGGACACGTCTCATCAGGTGATCGGGGATTTGGGATGGCTAAAGCAGAACCGGGATTCCGTCGACGCACTTGCGCTGGGCGTGGGGTCTCCTGCAACGCGATTGAAACTTGCCGGCGTGCTGAGTGCGTTGCTGCCCGGTATCGAATGGCCAGTGCTTATCCATCCAACGGCAGTGATCGATCTGGATTCGGCAAGGCTGGGGGAAGGCTGCTTTATCGGGGCGCGGGTTACAGCCACCGTCAACATTGTACTCGAGCCATTTGCCCTTTGTAACTTCGGATCGACATTGGGACATGAAACGCGCGTGGGGCGAGGATCGGTGGTGAATCCAGGGGCAAATATCTCCGGCGGCGTCGTACTCGGAGATGGAGTGATGATCGGATGCGGGGCGCAGGTGCTGCAGTATCTGCATGTAGGCTCCGGTGCGGTCGTGGGGGCGGGGGCGGTGGTCACACGGAACGTCCCCGAAGGAATGACAGTGGTCGGCGTGCCAGCGCGGCCCCGCGCGATCGTGGAAAAGGCGGCGCGACCTCTAGAGAAGCAATACCAAGTATAGGTATCCCTTTATAGTTCCTATGAGTCCTAATCCCATTCAGCCAGTTACTACGCAGTCATGTGCGCCCGAACATCTGGAATTTGCGCCGTGGCCTTATTTCGAAGGGAACGAAATCGAGGCGGCAGCAGCTGTTCTTCGCTCCGGGAAAGTGAACTACTGGACCGGGCAGGAGGGGCGGTTGTTTGAGGCGGAATTCGCCCAGGCTACCGGTACGAAGCATGCAATCTGCGTAGCTAACGGAACGCTTGCCCTCGAACTGGCCCTGCATGCGCTGGGAATCGGGCGAGGTGATGAGGTTATTACGACGTCTCGAACTTTCATTGCCTCGGCGAGTTGCATCGTGATGTGTGGGGCCCGGCCGATTTGTGTGGATGTCGATCCCGACAGTCAAAACATTACGGCGGAGACCATCGAGCGTGCCATTACGCCGCGGACGCGGGCAATCATTGCCGTGCACCTGGCGGGCTGGCCGTGCGATATGGATGCCATCTTGAAGTTGGCGTCGGAAAACGATCTGAAGGTGATCGAGGATTGCGCACAGGCCCAGGGGGCCATGTACAAGGGGCGTCCCGTAGGTTCGATGGGAGACGCAGCGGCTTTCTCCTTCTGTCAGGACAAGATCATGACGACCGGTGGCGAAGGAGGAATGCTTACGACCAATCATTCCGGGGTGTGGGAACGCGCCTGGAGCTACAAGGATCACGGCAAGAACTACCAATCGGTCTACAACGGGGAACATGGGAGCGGCTTCCGCTGGTTACATGATTCCTTCGGAACCAACTGGCGGTTGACCGAGATGCAATCTGCCATGGGGCGGGTCTTGCTGAAGAAGGTGCCGGGGTGGGTTGACACTCGGCGGCGAAACGCGGACCGGCTCACTTCTTACCTTTCCCAAGTGCCCGGACTGCGGATACCCACGCCACCGCCGAGTTGTCATCACGCGTATTACAAGTACTACGCCTTCGTGTGCCGCGAAATGCTGCAACCCGGATGGGACCGCGACAAAATCATGCAAGCCATCGCGGGGGAAGGTGTGCCGTGTTTCGTCGGCAGTTGCAGCGAGATCTACCGGGAGAAGGCTTTTGTAGAAAGACGCAAGCATGAGCGCTTGCCCATAGCTAAACAGTTGGGAGAAACGAGCTTGATGCTTCTAGTTCATCCGACGCTGTCCGACGAACATATCGCTCTCACCTGTCAGACAGTCGAGAAGGTGATGTCGCAGGCCACGAAGCGTGAAGTCGCACGCGTCGGGGCAACTTCACGGTCTGAAGCCATCTTGGCCCAGCACGCATAGTGACCCCTCAGTCTAGTCACTCAGATTTCTGACACGCAGGAGTTAGTTTCTATGTTGCTTAGACAACGGTCGTGGATCATCGCGCTGTTTCACGTCGGGTTGGTGGCCGCGTCATTTCTGTTCGCCTGGCTGCTGCGATTCGATTTCCGGCTCACTTTTCCCGGGCTCATGCTTGCCTGCCTGCCTTTGTTGGTTCTATCCCGGCTCGGCGCCCTCGTCATTTTCAAGCTGGTACATGGTTATTGGAACCATAGTGGCGTGACCGACGTTGTCGACATCATCAAGGCTGTCATTTTAGGAACGGTCGCATTTATCGTCTCCGTCCGTGTCGTCATCGGGGCCAATGCTTTTCCGTTTTCCATCTATCTAATTGAGGCAATGACCACCGCCGCGGCGCTGGCCGGAGTGCGCCTGTCTGCACTGGCATTTAGGAATACCAGGTCCGGCCGGCAGCGCTGGGACCGGACCTACCGGGTAATTGTGGTGGGAGCCGGCGAGGCGGCTGGATCACTGATCAGGCAGCTACGACACTCCGAATTCGTTCCGGTCGCTTGCGTGGATGATGACGTATTCAAACATGGGGCGAAGATTCACGGTGTGCCCGTCGTGAACACCATCGATCGGCTCTCGGTTGTGGTCTCAGCCTATGACGCACAGGAGATCTTCATCGCCATTCCATCCGCGACCGGCCCTCAAATGCAGCGTATCAGCAAGTCGTGCGGGCAAACCGGCCTGCGTTACCGGTCTGTTCCTAAACTTGAAGACTTGCTGCTCGGCCGTGTTCCCGTGTCCCAGTTGCGGGAAGTGAATATAGAAGATTTGTTAGGGCGCGATTCCGTACGGCTCGACGACGAAGTGGTCCGTGAGCAGATCGTCGGGAAAGTAATCCTGGTAACCGGGGCGGCCGGATCGATTGGTTCCGAGTTGTGCCGCCAGATTCTTCGCCACTCTCCCGCCAGGCTGATTGCGCTCGACCAGTCCGAAACACCAATGTTCTATTTGCAACTGCAACTCACCAAGGAGGCAGGCGGGGATCGCGTTGCGTACACGGTTGCCGATGTTGCCAACACTTCCCGCATGCGTCGGATACTGGCTGAGGGAGCGGTCGACACTATCTTCCACGCCGCCGCGTACAAGCACGTTCCACTCCTGGAACTCAACATTCGCGCCGCGCTGAATAACAATGTGCTCGCATTGGCCCCGTTGCTGGACGCCGCCGAGGAATGCGGCTGTGAAACGTTCGTGTTGATTTCGTCCGACAAGGCTGTGCAACCCACCAGTTTCATGGGCGCCACCAAGCGCCTGGGAGAACTGATCCTGGCGGCTAGGCCGAAAAAGCAGATGCGCTGCGTCTCCGTGCGCTTTGGCAATGTCTTGGGTTCTCAGGGCAGCGTGATTCCGGTATTCAAAGAGCAGATCGAGAAGGAGGGCCGCATCACCATCACCCACCCGGAAATCACCCGGTTCTTCATGACGATTCCTGAGGCTGTGTCCCTCGTTCTGCAGGCATTCACTCTCGGTGAGCACGGCGACATTTTGGTCTTGGACATGGGCAATCCTGTCCGCATACTCGATCTGGCGCATTCATTGATTCGCCAATGCGGAAAATCCCCCAGCGAGATAAAGATCGAATTCATCGGCCTGCGCCCAGGAGAAAAGATGTACGAGGATCTGTTCTATCCCAGCGAAAGAAAATTCGGCACCACTAACCGCAAAGTGAAGCGAACCCGGTCCGAAACTATTGCGTGGCCGGCACTCTGGGCCCATTTGGAAGACCTGATCTCGCTGACCAATTCTGGAACCGAGATCTCGATCCGGGCGAAAATGAAAGAAATCATCCCGGAGTATTCGTACCAAACCGAACCGGTGCACGTGGCGCACGAATTACCCGTGGATGTGTCGTCTTCAATCATGGGAATCTCCAGAGCCTTCGCCGCCGGTGCGGGACAGGATTAGCGCTCAACTCGCAACCAGGCTTTCCCTGTCCCTCCCGCCCCTCTCCATATCACTCTTGAACTGAGCCTTCAGCAGGACACTCGCCAACGCAGTTTCACAATTAAAGCCCTGACCTTCCCGTTCCCGCCCTTTCGTCACTTCAGCTTTTCCCGCCCCAAGTATTTCCGAACCTTCTTGTGCCCCTGCTGCAGCGCCTCGCAGCCGGCGGCTCACTTGGCGTTGAATACTTCTCCACGAGCATTGGGAAGGACGGCGTTCGGTTTTCGTAACAAATTCATCTCTGACGTACGTTTACTCGTCGAGAGGTCTTACATTGAGTAGGTCCAGGCTCATCCCAAAGCGCCGCAGCGTGTGGACCTAAAAATGGCGGATTCAGCACGACGAACTGGCCGGTTCAGTCGAGACAGCATCCTGACTAGGATGCGGAAATGGAAGCCTCATCCCGACGACAACCTACCTTGGGTCTTGGGTATCGCATTTGTGATCGTCGTTCTGGAGGTCACATGGGTCCTCCTGCGCCGCTGATCTCCTCTTCTATAGTAGGCCCCATGCGGACCGGAAATTCCCGGAACCCGTCAGTTGCGGGTGAAATGACCGCCAGCTTTCCCGTTCCTCCATTCTCAATTCATTCAACACTCAACCAAGCTATCTCCACACTACGGCTTGACCCGGAATTGCTTGTTGCTGGTCAGCGTGCCGCCGGGAGTGGTCACCGTCACGAATCCGGAAGTCGCTCCGCTGGGAACCGTGGCCTTAACCGTGAGGTTGCAGCGGTTCTGGTGAAGGAAACGGCAGTTGCGCGGCCACCGGCGCCGCTTAGGGCATGATTTCAAAGGCCACGCCTGCGCCGCCTGCGCCGCCGGTGATGGTTGTGCCGTAGAGGTTGCCTTTGTCGTCGAGGATCGGGCTGGCGTCGGGCAAGGAGTCCCGGGGGCTGGCCCACCCTTCGGTCAGAAGCGCGACGATAGAAAAAGACTGGGCTGCCCCACCCTTGGGCTTTTTCAAGGGTGGGCACTTCAATCTCCACGAGCGGCGGGACGCATCCTATTTCACAAAGGGATGCTCTGCCGTCGTCGGCTGCATTCAGGGCGTGATCTCGTACACCACGCCGTAGCCGCCGGAGCCGCCTTCGACGGTGGTGCCGTAGA
>Ga0116219_10001308_pt1 | contig 23560 bp, 23 predicted proteins | sample Sb_taG_4_FD_91019 | JGI IMG/M metagenome (GOLD analysis project Ga0116219, IMG submission 91019) | Peat soil microbial communities from Weissenstadt, Germany - Sb_50d_6_BS metaG | ecosystem: Environmental > Terrestrial > Soil > Wetlands > Peat | place: Germany: Weissenstadt | collected 2010-09-21
GCCGGGTGGCGTCGCCCCTGATGTCAGAATCAGGTGGGCTCGGCCCAGACGATCCGGACGACATGGCGCCGGCCGGGCAGGGGGTTGCCCAAGGTCGTAGGGATCGCCTCCTCCGGTCCGGTGAGTGCCACCCGCGCCCTCGAGGACATGCACGTCACGAACGACTTTCAGGAAGCCTTGCGTCAAGGGCGAGCGATACCCTCGCCGACCAGTCGTGCTGCACCATCCACCTCTTTTCGGAGACGCCCCACGCGACTCGCCTCCGGTGCCGGACCTCCCGCCGCTCGACGTCAGTGGTGCCACGCCACAGTCCGGTGATCGAATCGTCGGTCAGCGCGTACTCCAGCCATTGCCGACGGATCGGGCACGTCTCGCCCAGCTCCCCGTGTCTGCCCGTAGTCGGATCTCGGCCCCGAACGAAGTCATCCGACCCCGGAACCCGACAAGCTCAGAGGGACGTTCGCCGATTTCACGACCAATATTCTCAGGTCAAGACCCCTTCATTCTCAAGTCAAGCTCTGGCAGTTTGTGAACCTCGGAAGCCGGGCTGTGAGGGCTGGGACGTTGAGATTCCCCTGACCCCTCCGCCCGGCCCACCTGCTCTTTTGGCCCACCGAACCGGCATTGGGGCGTCGAGATCAAGAGACATGTTCCGAGGCAGCGCGCACGTGAGCCTTTAATCTCCCGGCATGTCACGAAAGCCGGTCATCACGTACCGACGTGACTATGAGTTCCCCGACCCCCCCTCGGACTTGTGGGACGCGATCGGGGAGGTCGATCAGTTCGAAGATTGGTGGTCCTGGCTCGAGGAGTTCCGACTCGAAGGGGACACGCTGCAGAAAGGATCCGTACTCCACGGTGTCGTTGCCCCGCCCCTGCCGTACCGGATGCGCATTCTGGTCGAGGTGACCGAATGCCGGGCACCGCGACGGATGGAGGCCCTGATCCACGGCGACCTCGAGGGGGAGGCGAGCCTCGACATACGTCCCCAGGGAACCGGCTCAAGCGTCGAGGTGGCATGGACCGTCGAGATGATGCAGCGCCCGATGCGCCTGGCCGATCGGATGGCCCACCCGCTCATGCAGTGGGGTCACGACCGGGTGGTCGAGATCACGGTCGCGGGTTTCCGCAAGAGGCTCGGTTCCGCATAGGACGTTCAGGTGAGGCGGGCGACGGCAAGTCCTGCCGCGAACAGCACGATGGCCCACGACATGGCCTGCAGGGCTACTTCGAGGGCGCAAGGAGCGTTCCCTGGTCGATGACGATGGACTCGCCGTCACAAAGGCTCGCTCGGCCTTCGACGTCGCTGACACGGCGACGGATGAGACGCGCCGGAGTGCTGAGGCGGCGTTGCGCAAGTGACAGGGCACACGCTCCCGCCGCGGCCAGCACCGGGGCAACCGCCAAGCGTCCGGTTTGGGCGACGTAGGCGACCAACAGCGGGAAGGAACCCCAGGCAAGGGCGAACCCGATGTCCGTGTGAACGAACCCCCCGAACAGCTCCAGGTTGTATGCGAGGACCAGGAGTGGGCCGAGCACCAGGAACGGGATCAGGGCCCAGCCGACACGCGACAGTCCGAGAATGCCGAGGGCAACGGCACCGACCAGTCCCACCACTGTGACCATGACCAGTGCCGGGGTAGGGATCTGGGTGCCGAGTGGGCGTCCGTGGAGTTCGTCAAGGGCATGAGCAGCGAACCCTACGGCAAACAGGAACGCAAGCAGCGTGCCTATCAGCCGGGACACGCTGATCTGTGGCGCCAGGCAGGCACCGATAACCACGTAGGACAGGTGCCATGCCGTGTAGGGGGGGTGCAGGAGCGTCCACCAGTCCCGCCATCCCCCCGGCCGGGCAGCGTAGAAGGCGGGTCGTTTCTCCGCTCCCGGCTGCAGTGGCGGCGTCGAGGAGTCCGTCACCTCACCTTCTGCGCGATCGGCCTGTGACGCGGGTTCGTCAATCATCGATGCGGGTTCCCCACATGACCAGACCACCACCGAGACTCATGACACGCACTCCGACATTCTCGAAGCCAGCCTGACGCCATGCTTCCTCGGTCCATGACAAGGGGTACTTGCGGTAGTGACCCGAGATGTTGGGCCCAAGGAATCGACCCACTCGGAACCATTCCCTCCCACCAGTGAGCAAACCGCCGACCGGGAGCAGCAGTCGTGTGTAGAACCACCACATGACGCGCCAGAAGCGATTCGGCGGAAGGAAGAACTCGAGGCTGGCGACCGTGCCCCCCGGCTTGACGACCCGAGCAAGCTCGCGGAGGGTCGCTTGCGGATCATCGACGTAGCGCAGCAGGTAGGTGAAAGTCAGAGCGTCGAACGTGCAGTCGGGAAACGGCAATTGCTCAGCTCGGCCCGCAAGCAATTGGATCCGGGCGCTCAGACCGGCTGTCGCGACGTTCTGACGGCCCTGGGCCAGCATCTGCATGGTCAGGTCTAGACCGATGACATCGGCTGGCGTTCGCCCGGCGAGCTGAATGGCGACGCCCGCCGTGCCTGACGCGACATCGAGCATCGTGCGGGGCGAGGTCGGCACGATGTGGTCGATCATGGCTCGACGCCACCGACCGTTCTGGCCCATGGAGAGGACTTCGGCCAACCGGTCGTAGCGCTGGGGGAGGGGGGTGAAGAGCTGCTGTGCAAATCGGTTCCGGTCGCCGGCAATGTACGGCAGCATGGCTCCTCCTCCGGTGAGAAGATCTCACTGTAGATCCGGGCAGCGAGAGAAGGACGGTGTGGGCTCAGCGCGCTATGACGTCATCGTTGTGGGCGGTGGTCCGGCGGGCAGCATCGCCGCCCTCATCCTGGCTCGGGGTGGAGCCAGGGTTGCGCTGGTCGACAAGGCGACATTCCCCCGGGACAAGGCATGTGGCGACGTCGTCGGTCCCCGTGGCCTCCAGGTGCTGGTCGATCTCGGATTGCTCGCGCCAGCCGGGCGCGAGGTCGGGGAGATAGATGTGGTCGGACCGACCGGGCGGCGGGTGCGCCTTCCCTGCGGTGAGGGCCTGACCTACCCGGGACATGGCACGGCGGTCACGCGAACGGTGTTCGATGAAAGCTTGCATTCCGCTGCGGTCGAGGCAGGGGCCATTCCTGTACATGGGAGGGCTGATGAGCCACTCGAGGCGGAAGGACGGATCGACGGCTATCGCCTGAGCACTGGTGCCGAGTTACGCGCCGACTTCGTGATCGGTGCGGATGGTGCGACGAGTCGTGTCGGAGGGGCGGCCGGTCTGGTCGATGCCAAGAGGGTTCTGTGGGGCTTCGCATTGCGCTCATACCTTCCACAACAGGTCGAGCGTCCGGCCATCGTCATCTGGGAACCGGCACCGTGGCATGCCTTCCCGGGTTACGGATGGGTCTTCCCGGGGGCGAGTGACGGAGCGAACGTCGGACTGGGACTGGGGACATTGGCGGACCGCAAGGCGGGCGGAATGGTCCAGCGGGTTCTTCCGCTCTTCCTCGAGCATCTGCGCAGAGTCGACCTTCTGGGCGGGACCTCGTCGGTGACCCCGTCGCGCCGCCTTGGTGGCTGGCTGAAGATGGGCATGGTGGGAACCACTCCGGCTGCCGGCCGCGTACTCCTCGTCGGCGACGCCGCCGGTCTCGTGAATCCCTTGCAGGGCGAGGGCATCTCTCAAGCCATGACCAGCGGTCGTTCGGCTGCGGGGGCGATCCTCGGAGCACCAGGATGCGCGGCGCAGCACTATCGGGCTGCGCTCGCGTCCGACCATCTGCCGTATCACCGGATCACCGTCGCGGCGCAGGCATGGTTGGTCGGTCGGCCGTGGGCCGTTGCCGGGGTAGCCCGGCTGCTCATGACCGTCGGACGATTCGACGCGATGTCAGGGGGTTGGTCGGTGTTCTGGAACGAATTGCTCGACGGAGCGCCATCGAATCGTCACCGGAGGGTGGCCGCCGCCGTGACCCGGTCGGGGAGGTTCATGACGAATCGCTCCGCCACAGCGAGATGGTTCGACGCCATGCTCGCGAAGGACGATCCGTTGCCCTCAGGGTCGAGTACAGGGAGAGGTCAGCTTCCCCAACCTGCGCACCCGCACCCAGACCCGACCGATCGGCGGGTCAGTCAGTTCTGAAGACTGTCGCGCAAGCCATCTGCAGCACGTCGGAACCGCTCGGCTTCCCCGGGCGCGACCTCAATCTCAAGGAGCTTTCGGCGAGTGGTGGCGCCTCTCAGGAGTTGTACGGATCGACGGGGCAGGTCGAGTGCCGCAGCGACCGAACGCAATGCGGCCTCGGTCGCCCGCCCGGCGTCGGCGGGCTCGACCACACGGACCACGAGCAGGCCGTCGAAATTTCCGCCCACTGCTGCTTTCGAAGCGCCCGGGCGTACATAGATCTCGAGCCGCATCCCTTCAGTCTGCCCGGCGGCTCCCTCAACGTGCGGGTCACCGACGGCCGACGCGATCACACGACGGAGCCCAGCTGTCAGACGTGGATGGCATGCCGAATGTCCTGCAGGGACAATTCGGTCGTTTCGTCATATCCACCGCAGTGAAGTCAGTCACGTGTGTGTCACCAGGATTGGATCAGACGTGTGCGGGCAACGTTCAGGTGGACGGTGAACGTCTCTTCGTGTGGATTGATCTCCAAGTCCCAGTACGGGCGCCAGTCCGTCGACACAGATCGATGTGCGACCTCGATGCCCTTCAGTATCCGGCAGAACTGCGTCCGGGTGGGGTCGAACACCCACGTGCTGTGGCAAGACTCCAGGATGACGGCGTCCACGAGGCAACGATGCCCCACCACCCCTCGACACGGATTCCGCGTCGGTCCATAATCGATGAATGCTCCCGAATCGGCTCACCATCCCGGACGCGCGTGGACTAGGGGCATCGCTGAGGGTCACCAGACACTCGGAACAACGAAAGATCGTGGTCAGCCATTGGCGGGACGGTCTGTGCGTGGCGTCAACCCCGATCGAACTCAGTGAAGTTCCCGCCCTGATCGGCGTTCTCGCCGACGCCCTCGGCGATGCGGTGGACACCACTGGACGGACTCCGATAGCTCCGCCGCAAAGGGCGTCACTTCTGTCTGCCGTTCGTGGCTGGCTTCGGCCGAAACTTGCACACGTCACTGAGCTTCGCTCGGTGCGAGAGCCTCGAGGAGAAGGTGGGCTGAGCGCCGGCTCCCCTCAACCGAGATCACGCCATCCTCACGAGGAACCGAGCCGGGCCAAACCCGAGTTCTCTCCGGCACCCCGGGTAGCCGGTGGACAGCGTCGGGTCCGAGTGCGAGGGCCGTCAGCTCCCGCCGAGTGAGAACCGGTCTTCACTGGTGAAGTCACCGGAGGTGCGCCGCACGACCAGAATCGTTGCGCCGAGCACGAACATCAGCATGGCCAGGAAGAACGAGTTCCCCGCGAGCAGCTGCCACGCGTTGAGGTGGAGATCCGAGGTGTTCTGGTACGGCACCCACCAGATCGGCGCGCTCCAGAAGAGAACGGCCGTGCCGATCGCCAGTGGCACTCCCCACCGGGGCCTGTCCTCGGCGACGGCGAGCCACAGGATGGCCGGCACGACCCACACCATGTGATGCACCCAGGAGACGGGTGACACCAGGAGGCCCGTCGCGGCACAGATGAGCACGCCCAGCATCGGGGACGAGCGCCGGTGCGCCAGTGCCGCCAGCCAGAGACCGGCGGCAGCCGCGACGATGAGCACCGGCACAAGGCTGATGTCGGGAAGGACGCCGTGGTTGAACCGCTCTATCACGGCCGTGAGGTTCTGGTTTCCGACGAAGGACAGACTGCCCGCACGATCCGGCTTGAACAGATCCCTCGTCCAATAGGCGATGGATGAGGTTGGCGAAAGCAGGAACGCCACCAGCTCGCATACGGCGAAGGTGGTCACACAGTTCAACGCTCCCCGGGGGCGACGAGTCAGGATCAGGTAGGGCACGAAGAGGATCGGCGTGAGTTTGACGGCGGCCGCCAGCCCGGTTGCCACGCCGAGCGGCGCCTTCCATTGTCCGATCCGTCGCTCGCTCAGAAGGTCCCACATGACGAGCAGTGTGACGACCAGGTTGACCTGGCCGAAGCCGATCGTCACCAGTACCGGGTTGAGGAGCAATGCGGGGAGGCTCAACACCAGGGCAAGACGCCAGGTCGAGGTGCGACCGAGGTCCGGCTTCACGGTCCGCACCGACAACACCAGGACGCCGATCAGTGCGGCCAGGTTGCACATCGTCCATGCGGTCTGCACGGAGTTCACCGTGCTGAACATCCGGTGCCAGGGGGCGAAGACCAGCGCTGCAAAGGGGGGGTACGTGAACAAGAGGCTCGTATTCGGCAACCCGAACGAGTACAGGTGCGACGTGAAGATGTAGCGACCGCCGAGGCGGACGTAGACACCGAGGTCGACCTCGTAGGTGCGGAGCGCGACGTACAGGCCGTAGGCGAGCGCGGCGGCAAACGACACCAGGGCGGGCCCCCAGCCGGTGAGCCTGCTGAGCCACCCGGTGACCATGAATTGTCTGCGGCCGCTGCCCACAGGTGGTTCCACAGAGGTCACGGCAGCTCTCGTCTTGCTGCGTCGGGATCAGATTCGTTGGGGCCATGCCGCCACGCTCTCGAGCGTGACCGCGAAGCCCGGGCTCCCAACCCATGTGTGTCCAGCCGGGGCAGCTCGAGCGCGTCGCGGACGACGAGTCGAATCGATCCGGGGGGCGATTTCGGCACCCGCGCATGCTATGTCGGAGGCCCGTCGACGAGCCTGATCTCAACTCGAGTGGCCGGGACGCATCACCCCGAGCACGGCAGATCGTCTGTGGTCAACCCGACGGGACGGTGAGCGGCGGGACCGTCGTGCTCGGCACCGTGATGGGTCCGCCGCCTCCGGTGGAGCCACTCGAGCCGGACGAGGTCGAGGCCGCGTTCCCCGCCCCCTGCGTGAGATGCAGGAGGACCTCGAGTGTCCCGCTGTTCGCCGTCGTGACGAAGCCTCCGATGCTCGGGTTCGAGATGTTCCAGTCGGAAAAGGGGATCGCGATGTCCGCCAGGACGTCGATCTCGCTGCCGAGCCGTTCCGCGGAGACCGTGAAGTTCACCGTCTTGGTCAAGCCGTGCATGTCGAGGGCGCCCGTCGCGCTGTAGTGCTCCACGACGCCATCCGCCGGGATCGCACCCAGGTTGATCGGGGACGAGAGGGTCAACGTCGCCGTGGGGTACTGGCTGACGTCCATGATCGGGCCCTCGAAGTGCGCGTTGCGCTGGCTCTGGTCGCTCACGACGCTCGCCATGTTGACGGTGAACGTCCCTTTCGTGACGGTCGTTCCGGTGATCGTCAGCGAACCCCAGACTTGGCTGGTGCGGCCCACCGCCGTGGAGTTCTGCCCCACCAGCACCTCCTGCACCCGGTAACCGGCGAGAGATCCGGAGCCGACGTTCCAGGTGCCATTGAGTGTGGACGAGGAGGTGGAAGCCGATCCCTGGGTGGCGACCGAGGTGGAGGAAGTCGACTGCGCCTTGGGGAGCTCGAGCTTGGCGGGAGCGGGTCCCTCGATGAAGTGGATGTAGATGTACGGCCCAGCGACAGCCACGATGGCCACCAACGCAGCTGCACCGATGAGCACCCAGAGGAGCCTCCGACGTCGGCGAGTCGCCATGCCTCATGATGATGCCCGGGGGTGCTGGCCACCTGCTGTGAACCCGCTGCGGGCTTCCTGAGGCTTCGTCGATCCTGCTGTGGGCCTGGGTCCGACCAGGTCGAGCCATCAGGTGATGGCCTCACGGGTGGTTGGGCGCCGGCGCCCAACTGGGTCGTGCCTGCCCAAGTCAGGCACAATGTGTGCCAGCAGGCGGGAGCGGGTCCCGATATCGTCGGGTCCCGTCTCCTGGGATTGGAAGCTCTTTCCCGGGCGAAAGTGCGACGGCGATTCGACATACCTTCTACACACTTGGCGCAGGCGGTCCACCTGGGTATACCGGGCATATTCGACTTCGACAGGCCTTTCCCCTCCTGGGACTGACGGGGGATTGGTGCGCAGGGCCAGCAGCGAGAGGAGAGTGACGAGGATGAGGAACTGGCTCATGGCCTTCATCGGCACCGTCACGTGCGTGGTCTCGCTCGGTCTGCTCGCTACACCGGCGGGGGCACAGATCGCCTCGAACACGGTGGTCACCGACAACTCGGCCAGCATCTCGACCGGCGGCACCTTGACCTTCACCGCCACCGTCAGCGGCCTCGGCGGCACCCCGACCGGCTCGGTCGTGTGGAGCGGCTCGGCGTGCACCCCCTCGACCACGACGCTGGTGGCCGGGGTGGCCACCTGCTCGATCAGCGACGCCCAGGCCGGCACCCCGTACAGCGTCACTGCCACCTACGGCGGTGACACCAACTACAACGGCTCCTTCGGCAGCGATACGGCCTCGCCGGCCAAGGCCAGCCAGGCGACCCTGACCGTCACCTCCACCTCCGGCACGTACGGCACGGCGCTCACGCTCACCACGAGCGGGGGATCGGGCACCGGCGCCGTCACCTACAGCGTGGTCAACGGCACCGCATCGGGCTGTGCCATCACCGCCATCCCGCCGTTTCAGCTCACCTCTACTTCGGCGGGCACCTGCCTCGTCACCGCCACCAAGGCCGCCGACGCGAACTACAACGCCACCTTCTCGGCCCAGACCACCGTCACCTTGGCCCAGGCCACCCCGACCGCGCCGATGATCACCAACCTGCCCGCCAGCGGAACGTACAGCGGAGGCTTCACGGCCACAGTGAGCACGACCGGCGACGGGACGACGTCGGTCACCTCGAACACGCCCGCGGTGTGCACCGCCAGCGGTCTCACGGTCAGCTACGTCGGCGTCGGCACCTGCTCCCTGACCGCCCAGGTGGCGGCGGGCACCGACTATCTGGCCCGCTCCGGTAGCGCCCAGAGCTTCACGGTCGGGCGGGCCGTCCCCTCCACGCCGACCATCACCAACATCCCCTCGCCCGCGAACGAGTTCTTCGGCTTCACGGCGATCGTGGGGACGAACGGCGACGGCACGAAGTCGGTCACCTCCAACACGCCGGGCGTGTGCAGTGTCGGCACGAACGGGCTGACCGTGACCTTCGTGGGCTTCGGGACCTGCTCGTTGACGCCCAGCGTGGCGCAGGGCTCGGATTACTTCGGAGCCACCGGGAGCCCGCAAACCTTTCCGGTCAACGAGGCCTCGCATGGCTACTGGCTCGTGGGGTCCGACGGCGGCATCTTCTCGTTCGGCACCGCCGCGTTCCACGGATCCATGGGGGGGATCCCCCTCCAGCGACCCGTAGTCGGGATTACGCCGACCTCGACCGGGAACGGATACTGGCTGGTGGCCTCCGACGGCGGGATCTTCAGCTTCGGTGACGCCACCTTCTACGGCTCCATTCCCGAGTTCGGGCTCCATCCGGCCGGATCCGGGCTGCCGAACAGCCTCAACGCCCCGATCGTCGGCATGGTGCCCACCAGCACCGGTCAGGGCTACTTCATGGTCGCCTCGGACGGCGGCGTGTTCGCCTTCGGCGACGCCCGGTTCGAGGGGTCGTGCCCCGGCATCGGTGGCTGCGCGGGCGCCGCCGTCGCCGTGATGCCGGACAACACCGGCAAGGGCTACTGGCTGGTGACCAGCACCGGCGGCGTGTACGCCTTCGGTGACGCGCCCTTCTATGGTGCATCACCACCCTCGACCGTGCCCGTGGTCGACGCCGTCGCCACGCCTGATGGGCACGGCTACTGGCTGCTCTACGCCAACGGCGTCGTCGCCAACTTCGGCGACGCCGGCCGCTTCGGCGGCCCGTTCGGCTACGTCGACTTCTACAACCCGGCCACCGCTATCTTCCCGACGAAGGACGGCCTTGGCTACTGGGTCGCCTCCGCCCGGGGCGATGTCTTTACGTACGGTGTTGCGCCCTTCCTGGGGGGCCTGGCTGCGACCGGCCTGAACGGCGTGATCATCGCGGGCTACGGCTTCTAGGGCTCAGGCCCCCAACGCCTCGTCCGCCCGCTCGGGCATCTCGGCGATGACCCGGTCGGCGACGGCGCGGACGCTCCAACCGACCCCAGCCGAGGCCCGGCGAAGGAGATCGCCCACATAGGTGACCAGGTTCACCACGTCGAGCCTGGGGGAGCGGCCGACGAGGGGCACCGGCTCGGTCACCGGGTCCAGCCCGCAGACCTCGAGGATGACCCGGCGGATCTCGAGCAGCGTGCCCCCGGCCTCCATGAGTGACGTCCCGCTCCTATGGAGCCAGACGGAAATTCCCAGCTCAAGGGACAGGTCACCGCTGAATGGGTCGACGGGGCCCAACTCCGCCAGCCCGCCCAGCAGGGCGGGGCCGAAGCCCGTGGGAGCGCTCGTGACCATGGCCTCAGTGTGCCGAATGGCTGTAACAAGGTGGTGGACCGGCCTTGGGCTGGTAATTTGTCTTGCGTGCCACGCACGATCTGGAAGGGGGCTCTCAGTTTCGGACTGGTGAACATCCCCGTCGGCCTGTACCCGGCCACGTCGGACAAGAGCATTCACTTCAACCAGTTCGAAGAGGGGACGTCGGACCGCATCCGCTACAAGAAGGTGAACGAGCGGACCGGTGAGGAGGTCCCGCAGGAGCGCATCGCGCGCGGGTTCGACCTCGGCGGCGGGGAGTACGTGGTCCTCAGCGACGAGGAGCTCGAGGCCGCCGAGCCGAAGAAGTCGCGCCAGGTCGAGATCTCCGACTTCGTCGAGCAGGCGGACATCGACCCTGTGTACTTTCGGTCCAGCTACTACCTGGCGCCCGAAGGAGCGGGCGCCGACAAGGCGTACGCCCTGCTCCGCCAGGCCATGGCCGATTCGGGGCGGGTGGCCATCGCCACCCTGGTCATGCGCAACAAGGAGTACCTGGTCGCCATCCGGCCCGAGGACGAGGTGCTGGCCCTCCACACGATGTACTTCTCCGACGAGGTGCGTTCGCCGGGGCGCGACATCGCCCTGCCCGACACCGAGGACGTCACCGACCGGGAGCTGTCGATGGCACAGCTCCTCATCGAGTCGATGGAGAGCGACTGGGACCCAGCGCGCTACCACGACACGCACCGGGAGAAGGTCGAGGCCCTCATCGAGGAGAAGCGCAGCGGGCACGAGATCGTGCTCCAGGCCGAGCCTGAGGCCCCCGCCAAGGTCGTCGACCTCATGGAGGCCCTGAACGCGAGCATTGCTGCCGCGGCCCGGCCCGAGGGCAAGAGCGCCAAGAGCAGGCCGGCGGCCAAGCGGTCCCCGGCGCGCCGGGCCGCCCCCGCCACCAAGAAGCCGGCGAAGAAGGCGGCCAAGCAGCCGGCCCGACCCAAGACCGTGGCCCGGCGGAAGGCCTCCTGACCGTTCGGGCGTGGACCGGGCGGTCGTGCCTGGTCGCATTCGACCGCATTGGAGGTGTGTTGCGGACACGCGGCATTGTCTGCATGAAATCCGTGTCTGCAGTGTGATCTGATTCTTTTTTCCGCGCCAGAACGCCCGATCATGGTGTGATGCTCCTCATCGAGCCCCGCTCGGGAAGGGAGTCCCTATGGCCATCGCGCAGGCTCGGGTTCCGGAGGCGCGGTTCGCCGAGTGGATGGGGTTCGACGGCCTCGTCCAGCTGATCTCGGTGGACGGGCAGCGGACGGTGGGTTGCCCCTACTGGGAACTCGTCGCCGACCTGGGGGCCGAACAACTGCGCGATCTCTACACCGACATGGCGGTCGTCCGCCGGATCGATGCCGAGGCGATGGCGCTGCAGCGCCAGGGCGAACTGGGCCTGTGGGCCCCACTGCTGGGCCAGGAGGCGGCTCAGGTCGGCTCCGCCCGCGCGCTCCAGCCTGACGACTTCGTGTTCCCGAGCTACCGCGAGCACGGCGTGGCCTACTGCCGCGGCGTCGACCCCGTGGCCATGCTGCGGCTCTGGCGCGGGACCGCGCTCTCCGGTTGGGAGCCCGCGGACTTCGGGATCGCAACACCCGCCATCATCGTCGGGTCCCAGGCCCTTCACGCCACCGGCTACGCGCTGGGCATCACGCTCGATGGCGCGAGGTCGGCTGCCGTGGCTTACTTCGGTGACGGCGCCTCGAGCGAGGGTGACGTCGCCGAGGCCTTCGGCTTCGCCGCCAGCTACATGGTGCCGGTCGTCTTCGTGTGCCAGAACAACCAATGGGCGATCTCGGAGCCCGTGCGCCTGCAGTCGCACGCCTCCATCGCCGAGCGCGGTCAGGGTTACGGCATCCCCGGCATCCAGGTGGACGGCAACGACGTCCTGGCCGTCCTGGCAGCCACCCGGCTCGCCCTCGCCCGCGCCTACGCGGGCCAGGGTCCGACGCTGATCGAGGCCGTCACCTACCGGATGGGACCTCACACGACGTCGGACGACCCCACCCGCTACCGCTCCCACCACGAGGAGGAGGCGTGGCGGGTGAAGGACCCGCTGGCGCGGCTGCGCGCGTTGCTCCGGGCCGAGGGTCTCGCAGACGACCGGTTCGAGGATGCCGCCACCGCCTCGGCGGAGGACGCGGCGGCCCGACTGCGCCGGGGGTGCCTGGCGCTGCCCGATCCGCCGCTCGACGCGTTGTTCGAACACGTCTACGCCGGAGCGCACCCTCTGCTCGAAGAGGAGCGGGAGGCCTACGTGGCCTACCTGGCCACACTGGAGTCGTGATGGCCATCATGTCGTTGGGCAAGGCGCTCAACGCCGGCCTGCGCCAGGCGATGGAGCGTGACCCCAAGGTCGTGTTGATGGGCGAAGACATTGGCAAGCTCGGTGGCGTGTTCCGGGTCACCGAGGGCCTGCAGCGGGACTTCGGTGACCGCCGCGTCATCGACACCCCGCTCGCCGAGTCCGGTGTCGTCGGCACGGCCGTGGGATTGGCCATGCGTGGCTACCGGCCCGTGTGCGAGATCCAGTTCGACGGATTCGTCTACCCGGCCTTCGACCAGATCGTCTCGCAGGTGGCGAAGCTGCGTCACCGCAACGAGGGTCGGGTGGCGATGCCGGTCACGATCCGGGTGCCCTACGGGGGCGGCATCGGTGCGGTCGAGCACCACTCCGAGTCGCCGGAGGCCTACTTCGCCCACACGGCCGGGCTGCGCGTGGTGACGCCGAGCAGTGCGGGCGACGGGCACCGCATGATCCAACAGGCCATCGCGTCCGACGATCCCGTCATCTTCTTCGAGCCGAAGCGCCGCTACTGGGAGAGAGACGAAGTCGACGACGCCTCGCCGCTGTCCGGCATGCCGCTGCACCAGGCCCGGGTGATCGTCGAGGGGATCGACGCGACGATCGCCGCCTACGGCCCGATGGTCGCGACGGCGCTCGACGCGGCCCGGATAGGGAACGAGGAGGGGACGTCCATCGAGGTGATCGATCTCCGGTCTCTCTCGCCGATCGATTTCGACACGATCGAGGCGTCGGTCCGCAAGACGGGCCGGCTGGTGGTGGCCCACGAGGCGTCCGTGTTCTGCGGCCTCGGAGCGGAGATCGCGGCCCGGGTGTCCGAGCGCTGCTTCTACCATCTCGAGTCCCCGGTACGCCGGGTCGGTGGCTTCGCGACGCCGTACCCGCCTTCGAGACTGGAACGTCACTACCTTCCTGACGCCGACCGGATCCTCCATGAGGTTGACCGGTGCCTGCAGGCGTGAGCGGCGTCCGACACTTCCTCCTGCCCGACCTCGGGGAGGGCCTGACCGAAGCCGAGATCGTGTCCTGGCATGTCGCCGCCGGCGACGAGGTGGCGCTGAACCAGGCCCTGGTCGAAGTCGAGACCGAGAAAGCGGTGGTGGAGCTGCCCAGCCCCTTTGCGGGGACCGTGGTCGAGGTCCTGGCGGACGCCGGTGAGACGGTCGCCGTGGGATCCCCACTGATCGCCATCGCCACCACTGGGACGGATGGGGCAGGGGAGAAGGTGCCCATGCTGGTCGGCTACGGGCCCTCGGACGCACCACCCAGTCGCCGGCGGAACCGCCGGGCCCATCGGGACCGGGGCCCGGCAGAGCCGGCGCACGGTGGCTCGCGCCCGCTGGCCGCACCACCCGTGCGCTTCATGGCACGCCAGAAGGGCGTCGACCTGGCCGACGTCACCGGGCACGGCCAGGGCGGCATCATCACGCGCGACGACCTCGCGGCGCACCTGGCGGGAGCGGCATCTGTGGTCCGGTCCTCGCCGTCAGCGCCCGGCCGCGAGTCGCGGGCACCCGTGCGCGGCGTCCACAAGCACATGGCCGAGGCGATGGTCCGCAGCATTGCAACGGCGCCGCAGGCGTGCGTCTTCTTGACGATCGACGTCACGCCGACCGTGGAGCTGGTCGAGCGCCTCCGCCAGAACCGGCACTTCGAGGGTCTGCACGTCACGGTGCTCGCCGTCGTGACCCGGGCCATGGTGCTCGCACTACGCGACCATCCCGCGCTCAACTCGTCATGGGACGACGCCACCTCCGAAGTGGTCACGAAGCACTACGTCAACCTGGGGGTGGCCGTGGCGGGCCCGCTGGGCCTTGTCGTGCCCACCATCAAGGACGCGCACGACATGGAGTTGCGCGAGTTGACCGGAGCCTTGGCCGACCTGACGGACCGCGCCCGCGCGGCGCGCTGCACGCCCGCTGACCTCAGCGGCGGAACGATCACGGTCACCAACGTCGGCGTCTTTGGGGTCGACGCTGGTGTGCCGATCCTCAATCCCGGGGAGGCCGCCATCCTGGCCGTCGGCACCGTGCACCGTCGCCCTTGGGAATTCGGGGGCGAGGTGGCGTTGCGCGACGTCGTCGTGCTCAGTCTGGCCTTCGACCACCGTCTCGTTGACGGGCGGACGGCGTCACTCTTCCTCGGGGCGGTCGGTGAGATCCTGGCCGACCCGACGAACCTCATCGCCCTCAGCTGAGAGGACGCCTCAGCCGGCCTCGGCCAGCAGCCGCTGCAGGCCCTCCCGCAGCGTGCGCAGCTGCCGCTCCAGGTCCTGGAGCTCTCGGACCAACCTCATCGCCTCCTCGCGGTCCAGGGCCGGGGCACCCGGGCGCAGCATGGCCAGCGAGCGGCGCAGCGACTCCAGCTCGTACTGGCGCTCCATGGCCTACGAACATATGTTCGCTCCTGGCCGTGGGGCAAGGGGAATCTCGACGGTCGTGACGTGACGGCACCGCCGGGCTGAACAGCCCTTCTTGCGGCAGGCCGTTTGAACCATCGGGAGCGGGGTATGGGGCGGTGCGCGGGTGAGAGCGGGCCCGCAGTGGGAGATCGTGATGAGGACCGTCCGCGACGTCATGCGGTGCGACATCGAGCTGCTCCGGACCACCGACTCTGCGGCCGACGCAGCCTGCCTCCTGGCCGCCCGTAGCGAGGAGTCGATCCCGCTCTGCCTCTCCGACGGTCGCCTGGCCGGATCGGTGAGCAACCGCGACATCGTGGTCAGGGTGGTCGCCCGGGGCCTCGACCCCCGTCAGGTGAGCCTGTCCGAGTTCGCCCAGCCGGACGACGTGCTGGGGCTCGATGTCGATGCCGCCGTCGACGAGGCGATGTCCGTCATGTGCCGCCACCACCGGGCCTGTCTGCCCGTCCTGGAGGGGGACTGTGTCGTCGGCCTGGTGACGCAGCGTGACGCCGCCTGCTCGCTTGCCCTCCGCCCGCCCTGGGACGAGACCTGAACGCTGTTGGTGTCAGGCCGCCAGCCGGATGAGAATACGGCGGTGAGCGCACCCGACGGACCGGCCGACCAACCAGCCGACGTCCCGGCGGACCATACCGGGGACCTGGCCCGGCGGGTCGCACGGCGGCGTACCGAGCTGGGCAGGAGCATCGAGGAGGTGGCGTCGAAGGCGGGCATCGATCCGGGCTACCTCCGCTACTTCGAGGAGAGCACGGGGGGCCGCCTCAGCACGGGCACCATGCTCCTCTTGGCGCTCGCACTCGAGTCCACGCCCGAGGAGCTCTACGGCGGGCGGGTGGACCGGCCCACGGGGCGCGGCCGGGCAGGCCGGCATCCCGAACTGACGGAGCTCACTTCGGAGCAATGCGAGGCACACCTGCGGGCCGGGGGCGTCGGGCGGCTGGTCTTCGTGTCACCCCGGGGCACCGTCGCACACCCGATGAACTACGTCGTCAGCCAGGGAGACGTGATCGTCAGCACGACCGCGGAACAGGCCGAGCACTTCGTGGGACAGGTCCGGGTGAGCTTCCAGATCGACCGCGTCGACGAGTCCATGAGCGAGGGCTGGAGCGTGCTGGTGACCGGACCGACGCGACCCGTGGACGACCCTGACGAGGTCGTCGAGCTGGTCGCGCTGGGGCTCGTGCCATGGGCGGGCGGCGAGCGCCACACGCTGATCCGCATCCACCCCGACGAGGTCACGGGGCGGCTGATCGCCCAGTCAGTGGCCCCGGTCTAGGAGATTCCAGGGAGGCCGGTCATGTGCGCCAGCAGGCGCGCGTAGTCGACGAGGTGGCGGTCGCTCAGGAAGTGCTGGCGGACGTGGCGCCGGGCCCGTCGTCCCACGGATGCCATCTCCGCCGGATCAGCCAGCAGGGTGGCCAGCGTCTCACCGAACGCGTCGAGGTCGCTGGGGTCTTCGAGGAGGATGCCTGCCCCCGGGGGGATCTGGCCGACGATGCCGCCGACGGCGGACGCCACCACGGGCCTGGATTTCCACATGGCCTCGGTCACCGTGAGACCGAACCCTTCCTGCAAGCTCTTCTGCACCACGACGGTGGCATGCCGCTGGGCGGCGTTCACCATGACGGCATTGGTCAGGGGATCGTCCATCGGGAGGGTGACCAGGCGGATGGCGTCGCGGGTTCGACGAGGGAGCGCGTGCCACACGTCGAAGCACTCTTCGAGGACCCGGGTGCCCTCAGGGTCGTCGCTCACGCCATCGACCGCCGGCCCGATCAGCGCGAGCCGCGCATCGGTGCGACCCGCGAGCCCGTCGGCGAAGCCGCGCAGGACTCCCTGCATGTCCTTCAGGTGATCCCAGCGCGAGACCTGCACGACGAGAGGGTCGCCGGGCGAGAACGGTCCTGCGCCCCCCATCACCGCCGGCGCCCGCTCGTCCCGGGCTCCCTCGAGCAACCCGATCCGCGCCAGGAGGTCGGCGACGCGGGCCCGAGGCAGGGTGCGGTTCTTGGCGGACAGGGGGTCGATGGACGGCTCGATGATCCACACGTCGGCGCCGGCCAGTCGAGCGGGCACGAAGGCGGCGTGCGAGAAGACGAACGTGCGGCAGTGGGTCAAGTGGGGCTGCAGGAAGCTCCACGCCTCCTCCGTGAACGCGTTCGTGCGGTCCGACCCGATGTGGCACCGCCAGGCGACGCGCACGCCGTACCCGATCAGACGGTTCGCCAGACCCGCCGTCTGGGGGTCGTGCAGGAAGACGATGTCGTCGCGATGGATCCGCCCGTCGATTGCGTCGACATTGGCGTCGAGCACGGCCTCGTAGTGAGCGGCCTCGCGGGGCCCGAGGTCGCCAGCGTCGCCGGCCGCGCCGTGGAGGCGGTTGTGCAGCCGCTTCGTGATGGCGAAGAACTCGGGGTCGGCATCAATCACCAACCACCGCGTGTCGACGCCGGCATCCTTGGCGTAGCCGCAGAGCAGTCGGAGCATCTCGGCCACCCCGCCACCGTGCGCGGTCGAGCTGATGTTCCACACCCTGGCCGGACCGAGCGACTGCAATGCCCCGTTCGCCGCCTCCCGGAGCGCCGCGTAGCGCTCGGGCCCGATGAGGCGACCCAGCCGCTCGACGGAGTGCGCCGGCACCTCCACGTCCTGGGGCTCGGGCACCCCACCATCTTGGTCCATTGACTCTGGGGTAAGGAGTGACCCCCCGGAGGTCAGCTCGTGCCACGGCGGTCGAGTCAGGGGACGGCGGTTAGCCTCGGCACCGATGTGGCCGCCACCGCCCGGGGGGACCTGGGTCATCGACCTCGATGGCGTGGTGTGGCTCACTGGGCGACCGATCCCCGGCGTGGACGAGGCGGTGGCCCGGTTGCGGGGCGCGGGGGTGCGGGTGCTGTTCGCCACCAACAACTCCGCGCCGACGCGGGCCGAATTGCACCGGCACCTGGCCCACTGCGGCATCACCGCGGAGGACGGCGATCTCCTCAGCTCAGCCGACGTGGCCGCGGGCATGCTGGCGACCGGCTGCCGCGCGGTGGTGCTGGGGGCCGACGGTGTGCTCGAGGCGCTGACCGCCCGCGGTGTCCTGGTGGTGCCCGAGGGGCCGGCCGACGCGGTCGTGGTGGGCCTTACGCGCACGTTCACCTACGACGACGTAGCCCGTGCCGCCGCTGCGGTGCGGGGCGGGGCCCGTTTCATCGGCACCAACGAGGATCCGACCTTCCCCACGCCCGACGGGCTGATCCCCGGAGCCGGCGCCATCCTGGCTGCGGTGTCCACGGCGGCCGAGGCCACGCCGGAGGTGGCCGGCAAGCCCCACCGGCCGACCGCGGAGGCCATAGCCGCCCGCGTGCCGCACGGTCAGCTCCGTGCCATGGTGGGGGACCGCCCGTCCACCGACGGGGCGCTGGCCGCGCAACTCCGCATCCCTTTCGCCCTGGTGCTCTCCGGGGTCACCAGGGAGGGGCACGTGCCTGCCGACGCCCACCGGGCGGTAGTGGCCCCGGACCTGGCGACCCTCGTCCGGCAGGCCCTCGGCGGGACGTGAATCAAGTGCTTGCTATCAGCTAGCACTTGAGATACTCTTGTTCAATGGCTAGCAATGAGCGTATTCGCAAGTACCTCGACGCGGGAACCGTCCTCGGGCAGGTCAGCCGTGGCCGGGCCGAGGAAATCGTGCGAGAATTGGTGAACGCCGGAGACATCCAGCGCAGCCAGGCACAGGAATGGGTCGACAACTTGGTGGAGCGGAGCCGGAAGACGAGCGAGCAGGTGCTCGAGCTGGTGCGTCACGAGGTGGCGACGCAGCTGGACCGGATCGACGCGAAGTCCCTCGAATCCATCGCCAACCAGGTGGCCGAAATCCTGAAGAAGTCCGCCAAGGCCGGGCGCACCGCCACCAAGGATGTCACAGAGCAGGCCAGCAAAACCGCCAAGGGCGTGACCCAACAGGCCGGCAAGACCGCGAAGGGCGTCGGCACCCAGGCCACCAAGACGGCCAAGGGCGTCACCACCCAGGCCACCAAGACGGCCAAGGGCGTCACCCAGCAGGCCACCAAGACGGCCAAGGGCGTCAGTGCAGCCGCCAAGAAGGTGACACCGACCCGGCGCAACACGAGGAAGTCCACCAAGAAGGGCCCGGGCAAGTCGTCGGCTTCGCACTCGACGACCCAAAAGAAGTCCTCCGCCAAGAAGTCGGACAAGGACAAGAGGGCCGCCAGCTGAGTGCCGGGGCCCGCCGCCGGCTCGACACCGAGCTCGTGCGACGGGGCCTCTTCCCGACCCGGCAGGAGGCCCAGGTGGCGATCGCCGCCGGCACCGTCCTCGTCTCTGGCGCAGCCGCGGAGAAGGCGGCGCGCCTCGTTGCGCCCGACGAGCCGGTCGTCCTGCTCGGCCCTCCGTCGCTCTTCGTCGGCCGTGGAGGCCTGAAGCTCGATGCGGCCCTCACCCGCTTCCCCGTCCCCGTCTCCGACCGGCGGGTCCTCGATGCCGGAGCGTCGACGGGCGGGTTCACCGACTGCCTGCTCCAGCGTGGCGCCGCGCACGTGTACGCGGTCGACGTGGGTCATGGCCAGTTGCACCCCACCCTGCGCGCGGATGAGCGCGTCACGGTCCTCGAGCGCACCAATGCCCGGACGCTGACCACGGCCGACCTGTGCGCCGCCGACCCGGCCTACGAGCCGTGCCCACTGGTCGTCACCGACCTCTCGTTCATCTCCCTGCGCAGCGTGATCCCCGCCCTCGCCGGGCCGGTCTCTGCGGCGGACGCCGACCTCGTCCTCCTGGTCAAGCCGCAGTTCGAGGCGGGTCGTGTCGCCGTCTCCAGGGGCAAGGGCGTGGTGCGGGACCCGGAGGTCTGGCTGGGCGCGCTCGAGGGAGTGGTGTCCGCGCTCCATGACGCCGGAACCGGCATCATGGGGGCGATGGCCTCCCCCCTGACCGGCGCCTCGGGCAACGTGGAATTCCTGCTGCACGCCCGCAAGGGCGTGCCCGGTTGTGACGCGGACGCCGCCGCCGCCCTGCTCTCCGCCGCCGTGTCGGAGGCGGAGGGTCACCTGCCCCCGGCCAACTTGGCCGGCTGAGCCGTCCTCGCCCGATGGCGACCGTCACCTTCCTGGTCCATCCGGACCGCCCCGACGCACTGGCGCTCGCCACCGACACCGGCACGTGGCTCACCGAGCGGGGGGATGTGGCTCGCATCCTCCGCTTCAGCGGTCCCGACCGGGTGAGCGAGGCCGGCGTCGAGCTCGACCTCGATGCTGTCAACCTGGCCGGAAGCATCGTCGCGGTCAGCATGGGCGGGGACGGCACCTTCCTACGCGTGGTACGCCTGGCGGCGGCGGAGGACGTGCCGGTCCTCGGCGTCAATTTCGGGCGCCTCGGCTACCTGCCCGATCTCGTGCCCGAGCAGGTCCGCGGCGCCCTCACCAAGGTGCTCGACGGGACAGCCGCCATCGAGGGGCGCTGCGCGCTCGAGGTGTGCATCTCGGACCGTTCGATCGGTGATGATGTCTCGACTCTGCTCGCGCTGAACGAGGTGGTGATCGAGAAGATCGACTTCGGCCACACGGTGCGCCTGGCCACCTGCATCGACGGCGAGGACGCACTGACCTACTCGGCCGACGGCCTCATCATCGCCACGCCCACCGGCTCGACGGCCTACAACCTCTCCGCCGGTGGGCCGATCCTGGCGCCCACCCTGCGCGCCATGGTCGTCACGCCTGTAGCGCCCCATTTCTCGCTCGACCGCAGTCTCGTCCTCACCGACGAGCAGGAGGTCAGGGTGGAGATCCGTCCGGACCGGACGGGGGCGCTCGTCATCGACGGGCAGGACATCGGGCGGCTGAAGCCGGGTGCCACGGTCACCTGCACGGTCGCGGCGCGCCCCGTACGGGTGGTCCGGAACGAGCCGCACACCTTCGGCACCATCCTGCGCTTCCGGCTCCTGGCCCAGCGGGACGAGAGATGATGCCGTGCTGACCGACCTGCACGTCCGCGACCTGGGCGTGATCGAGGACCTGACCATCGAGTTCGGCCCCGGCATGACCGCGCTCACCGGCGAGACCGGGGCGGGCAAGACGCTCGTCGTGGAGGCGCTGCAGCTGGTCCTCGGGGGACGCGCCAACCAGGGTGTGGTGCGCGCCGGCGCCGCCGAGGCGCTCGTCGAGGCCCGGTTCGTGGTCGGTGACGGCGCCGACGAGCGGGAGGTGGTCCTTGCCCGCTCGGTGCCCGCCGAGGGGCGGTCCAAGGCCTGGGTCGACGGGCGCATGGCGCCGGTGGGAGCCCTGGGGGAGGCCGCAGCCGAACTGGTCGAGATCCACGGGCAGCACGAGCACCGGGCCTTGATCGCCGCCGCGGCCCAGCGCGACGTGCTCGATGCCTTCGCCGGCACGGACCTGAGCCGCCTGCGCGCCGTGCGGAGCCAGCTGCGGGCGCTCGACGAAGCCCTGGCCGGTCTCGGGGGCGACGAGCAGCAGCGCGCCCGTGAGGCTGACGTCCTGCGCTACCAGGTCGACGAAGTCGCAGCCGCCCATCTCGAGGATCCCGACGAGGAGACGGCACTGCGCCGCGAGGAGGATCGCCTGGCCGATGCGGGGGCATATCGCGAGGCCGCGCTGGAGGCGCTCGAGCTCATCGAGCCCGCCGCGGGCGAAGGCGGCGCCCTCGACCTGCTCGGACGCGCCGACGGCGCGCTGTCCGGGCGCGAGGCGTTCGACCTCTACCGCGAGCGCGTGGCCGCCGCCGCCGTCGACCTCTCCGACCTGGCGCGCTCGCTGCGGGACGAGCTCGAGGGGTGGGAGGACGACCCACAGCGCCTGGGGGAGGTGCAGGAGCGCCGGCGGCTGTTGGCCGAGCTCCGGCGCAAGTACGGCGATGACCTGGGCGCCGTGATGGCCTACGCCCGGCAGGGGGCCGCACGGCTCGCCGCGCTGCAGGACGCTGCGGGCGAGGCGGCCCGGCTGCAGGCCGAGCACGGGCTTCGCCGCGCCGATCTGGCGGAGGCGGAGGCGGCTGTGCGCTCGGTGCGGGCCCGTGCCGCCGGGGAGTTCGGCCGGCTGATCGGTGAGCGCCTGGCCTCGCTCGCCATGGCGGGCGCCCGCCTGGAGGTGCGGGTGGCCCCCGAGGGGACGGGGGAGCCCGTGGAGCTGGCCCTGGGAGCCAACGTCGGGGAACCGCTGCAACCGCTCGCCCGGTCCGCGTCGGGCGGTGAGCTGGCCCGGGCCATGCTCGCCATCCGGCTGGTCGGGCCGGGCGGACCGCAGACGATGGTCTTCGACGAGGTCGACGCCGGGGTGGGCGGTGCCGCCGCCCTCGCGCTCGGGGAAGCCCTCCACGAGGTGGCCCGGCAGCGTCAGGTGCTGGTCGTCACCCACCTCGCCCAGGTGGCGTCGCGGGCGGACGCGCAGATCAGCGTGGTCAAACAGGAGTCCCGGGGTCGCACCGTGACGACCGCACTCTCGGTGTCCGGCGAGGACCGCGTCACCGAACTGTCACGGATGCTCTCGGGGCATCCCGGCAGCGACGTGGCCCGCGCGCACGCCCGCGAGCTGCTCCATGTCTCGCATGCGGGGTAGTCCACCGCGCGTTCCGCCGTGTTCGATTATCGTGGTCGGGTGCACCGATCACGTGAAGTGATGCTCGGCGTGCCGAAGGCGGCGTGAGCAAGTTCATCTTCGTCACCGGCGGAGTCTCGAGTTCGCTCGGGAAGGGCCTCACGGCCTCGTCGCTGGGCCGGCTCCTCAAGTGCCGGGGTCTGCGGGTGACGATGTGCAAGCTCGACCCCTACATCAACGTCGACCCTGGGACGATGAACCCCGGGGAGCACGGAGAGGTGTTCGTCACCGAGGACGGCGGCGAGACCGACCTCGACCTCGGCCACTACGAGCGGTTCATCGACGAGAACCTCTCCAAGCGCTCCAACACCACGACCGGGGGCATCTACCGCTCGGTCATCGAGAAGGAGCGCCGCGGTGACTTCCTCGGCCGGACCGTGCAGGTAATCCCGCACGTCACCGACGAGATCAAGGACCGCATCCGGCGCCTGGCCGACGAGGATGTCGACATCGTCATCGTCGAGATCGGCGGCACCGTCGGCGACATCGAGATCGTGCCCTTCATCGAGGCCATCAGGCAGTTCCGCCGGGACATCGGCCGGGACAACGTGTGCTACGTCCATCTCACCCTGGTGCCTTACCTCGTGTCGGGCGAGCAGAAGACCAAGCCGACGCAGCACTCGGTGACCGAGTTGCGCAGCCGCGGTATCCAGCCCGACGTCATCGTCTGCCGCAGCGACAAGCCCATCTCCGAGGGGCTGAAGCGCAAGATCTCGCTGCAGTGTGACGTCCCCATCGACGCGGTCATCTCTGCGGTGGACGCTCCGAGCATCTACGAGATCCCGCTCGTGCTCCACGAGCAGGGGCTTGACACCTACGTGTGCCGCACGCTCGGCATCGATGAC
>Ga0116219_10001315_pt1 | contig 23477 bp, 22 predicted proteins | sample Sb_taG_4_FD_91019 | JGI IMG/M metagenome (GOLD analysis project Ga0116219, IMG submission 91019) | Peat soil microbial communities from Weissenstadt, Germany - Sb_50d_6_BS metaG | ecosystem: Environmental > Terrestrial > Soil > Wetlands > Peat | place: Germany: Weissenstadt | collected 2010-09-21
CCGGGCGCGCGCGGCGACGGCATCGCCATGGCTTATCGCGCCGGCGCGCGTTGCATCAATCTGCAATACGTGCAATTCCATCCGACGGCGCTTTTCGCTCCGGACGGGTGCTTCCTGATTTCGGAGACGGTGCGCGGCGAGGGCGGACGCCTCGTGGATCGCCAGGGCAAGGAATTCATGGAGAAGTTTCATCCCGCCGGCTCGCTCGCTCCGCGCGACGTTGCCGCTCGCGCCATCTACCAAACCATGCTCGAATCGGGCGAGCCTTGCGTCTATCTCGACATCACGCAGAAACCCGCCGACCAGCTTCGCGAGCGTTTTCCAGGTATCTACGCCGTCTGCCTGGAGCGCGGGATCGACCTCACGCGCGAGCCGATCCCCGTCGTTCCGGCGGCGCACTACAGTTGCGGCGGAATCGCCACCGATGCGTGGGGCCGCACCACCGTGGATCGCCTTCGAGCCGTCGGCGAAGTCGCCTGCACCGGTTTGCACGGCGCGAATCGTCTGGCCAGCACTTCCCTGCTCGAGTGCCTCGTCTGGGGAACGCGAGCCGGCCAGCAAGCTGCCGAGCGCATCCACCGCGGCAATGACTTTTACTTTCCCCAAGTGGCCGACTGGCGCTACGAGCACGAGCCGGCGGATCCCGCGCTCATTTCGCAGGACTGGCTCACGATCCAGCACACCATGTGGAATTACGTCGGTTTGATCCGAAGCGAGAAAAGATTGAATCGCGCGATGCGCGTGCTGCGCGAACTGGACCTGGAAATCGCGCGCTTCTACGAAAAATGCGAAATCAGCGATTCCATCATCGGCCTGCGCAACGGCATCCTCACCGCGCTCTTGATCCTCGAAGCGGCCGACCAGGCCCGCGAAAGCCGCGGCTGCCACTACCGCATCGATTAAGTCAAATTTCCCAAGACATCAAATCGCACGGATAACTCAGCCTTCGACGAACGACTTCAGTCTGGACAGCGCCTGGTCCCACAGCTCAGAGACGCGATCGAGGTATTTCTTCATTTCTTCAATCGGCCCCGGGTTGAATTCAAACAGGGTCTGGCGACCCGAACGAACGCTATGCACCATTCCTACACTCTCCAATACTCGAAGGTGCTTGGTGATCGCCTGCCGCGTCAGCCTGGAACCGTGCGCTAGCTGAGAGATCGAATGGGGCTCGCCGCCACAGAGCTTCGCAACGAGCGATAGCCGCGTCTCGTCGCCCAGCGCGGCGAAGACCGGTGCGGTGGCGCGCCTCTTGACGGCCACGCCGCTACGCCTTCTGCGCGACATAGCTCTCAATATTTTTCATTTGCTGAGTCCAGCCGCCGTCATTCTTGCGGAGGGCTTCGTCGCGGCGGTCGCTGGGGACTTTGTCGAAACCGGACTCGGTGAGCACGAGCAATGTGCCGCTTGCGGTCTTCTCCAACCTGAATTCGACAAGCGTGGGCGTCTCCTTCGAATAATCTACTTTGGGGTCGATGCCGTAGGGATGCCAGGTGAAGGAAAAAAGCCGCTCGGGCTCCATTTTCTGTACGACGGCCTCCCATTTCACGTGCTCGTAACCGGGATAGGTGATATGGCCGCGCGAGACCTCGCCCGGCACGAACGGACCGTCCAGTTTCACGCGGAACCACTCGCCGAATTCGCGGTGATCCGTTATGGCGCGCCAGACCCGCGAAACGGACGCTTTCAGCTCGATGCGCTTCTCAATTCGATTCTCCATCTTTACGCAACCTCCAGGTTGCATATTAACGCGAGCCTCGTGGAAAAGGCAACCTTTTTGTTGCTCATTTTCATAACGGAATTCCTGGCTGAACGGAGGGAAAATTTCCATCTAACGCGAGGACTTCACTGCGGACCCCGATGCCGCCGTTTTCATCTTCCATTCGCTAACGGGAATGCGCGGCATATCGAACAAATCCGATGTCCGCGCGTACCATCCGCGGCCATGCATGCGGCCCAGCAGCTTCAAACCTGGAGTGTCGATGTAATATTTCGCGGCGTCGAGGACGAATTCGTCGCGCACATGCATCGCCAGCACGCGGCCCAGAACGAGCCCGCTCTCTCCCAAATCCACGATCTGCATGAGCTCGCACTCCATGGCGACGGGGCTCTCCGCGATGCGCGGCGGCTTCACGCGCACGGAAGGCGCGACCGTCAAGCCGGCCTGCTCCAATTCGTCCACGCTGGAATCGAATTCAATTCCGGTGATGTTCATTGCTTCGGCGTTCGATTCGGCGACCAGATTCACGACGAACTCGCCGGTTTCGCGAATATTCGCGCGGCTGTCCTTGGCCTGGCCCGGCTTGCGATTGCCGATGCCGATCGCAACGACCGCCGGATCGCCCGAAAATACATTGAAAAACGAAAAGGGCGCGGCATTGAGCAATCCCTTGGCATCCTGGCTGACCACCCAGGCGATCGGCCGCGGCGTCACCGTGGAAACCAGCAGCTTGTAGCATTCCTTGCCCGGGATTTCCTTGAAGTCGAATAGCATGATGGACCCCCATTTCCGAACTGTGGACATAGCTTACATCAGGATCGCGGGACGGGCCATCCTGCAGCGGGCAAGGAATCTGCCTGCCCGAATTTTCTGCGACGAATTGCCAGGACGGCGGCATCCTGCTTTCAAATAGACCGCTCGCTGGCTTGGCTTGGGTTGACAATACGTGTAAAACGTGCTACACGTATAATACGTGCAACATTGAAGAGGCGAGGCTTATGGCAGGCCCAAAACAAAATGGAAAACAGAATCTAACCGTCAGTCTCGACCTAAAAACCATCCGATTGGCCAAGATTCTCGCCGCGAGGCGATCGACCTCCATCAGCGGTCTCGTGGCCAACCAAATTGAAATCCTCGTCGGTGAAGAAGAAGCCTACGAACGCGCTGAGCGTCAGGCCATGTCATTGCTGGAACATGGTTTTCACCTGGGCGGCGTAATTCGAGCGAGCCGGGATGAATTGCATGAGCGGTAAGACATTCATCGATACGAACATCTTGATCTATGCGCATGACATTGACGCGCGAGTGAAGAACGAAATCGCAAAGGCAGTTCTACGGGAGCTTTGGAGCGAGCGAACCGGCGCTCTTAGCATGCAGGTGCTCCAGGAGTTCTATATCAATGTCACGCGGAAGATCGCGTCTCCGTTATCCAAGGATTCGGCCCGCAGTGTTGTGACGAGCTACGCAATGTGGTGCATGGAAACGACTCCAGCTGAGATATCCGCGGCGTTCCGAATCGAGGACGAATCGCGGATCGGATTCTGGGATGCGCTGATCGTTTCCTCAGCCGTCAAAAGCGGAGCGACACGGATTCTGTCTGAAGATTTAAACGCCGGACAACGGATTGCCGGCATTCTTATTGAAAATCCCTTTGTGGGTATTCCCTGAGCTCCAGTCGTTACGCATGCTTGCCCTACCCTATTTCCTTTAGAAATATTCTGCAGCCGTCCGGAAAAAACTTCTCTCATCGGCCGGCGCTTCCCTGAGACGCTGCGCACCTGGCTTATGCAATCAACTCACTCTGCAAAACTTCCAGTTTTCGCCGACATTTTTCATCGAGTGGGCCTGGAGGTGCACGAATCCCAATGCCCTCCCATAATCCAGGAGGTACACGCTCATGGTTCGAAAATTTCTGATGCTTGCTTCGCTTGCCGGCTTCTTGCTGGCCGTAAACACACAAGCTCACCCTCCATACCAGAATTCTCAATCGGATCAGCAGGCTCCCAAAGTCCATTCCATTACAGGGAAAGTGACGCAGGTCGAAACCGGCGGCAAGGCATTTTCGATGGATGTAAATCAAGGGAATGACAAGCGCCCGATGCGGTTTGTCGTGGACAAGGGAACGACAGTGCAAGGCCACGTGGCCGCAGGTACGACGGCAAGCGTGGATTATCAGGCGGACGGAAGTGGTCAGCTCGTAGCGTTATCGGTGACCGAACAATCGGCACAATCGCAGTAGCGTTAAGGATGCTCCGAAGCAACTAGAAGGGCGAAATCGGCCTGATTTCGCCCTTCCCTTCCCTCGAACGCGCCGTCCCAAAGCCTGCAATAATTCAAGTGGACGAAACCAGAGTTGGCTGATACGCGCTTGCATCTTTACTTCGAGCGCGACGCATGCTAATTTATTTTCCCGTAACCGCCATCGTAGCGCCAGGCGGCTGGGCCACTGTTAAACGACCCTTCAGCGATTTTGTCGCGGCTCGAACCCTCCCGAGTAAGCGGAATACGTTTCTGCCGATATGTAGAGTATGGGCTTGGTGTAATCGATTCCAGGGAACCCGCTCACCCAGCGCGTAGACGGCGGAGGCCATAAAAGGGGAAATCTTGCTTAAACTGCGCAAAGTCGAGCTCGTGGGCTTCAAATCGTTTTGCGAAAAGACGCACATTACCTTCAGCGGCAGCGGGCTCACCTGCGTCATCGGCCCTAATGGCTGCGGCAAGTCCAATATCGTGGACGCCATTTCGTGGGTGTTGGGCGAGCAGAGCCACAAATCGCTGCGCGCAGAGCGGATGTCTGACTGCATTTTTAACGGAACCGCTAAGCGGCCGCCGTTAGGCCTCGCGGAAGTCACGCTGACTTTAATCGATCCGGAACTTGCGGAGGCGGCGGAGTTCGTTCTGGGGCCGCAGCAGAGCGAAGTTGCGACGCCTGGGCCTGTTGGAGTTCCAGACAGCGCTTACGGGGCGACCGGAAAATCTTTCAACACAGTGGACACAGAGGGCACAGAGAAAAACGTCGTGAATTTGGATCTCGCGGGCGACGATGCCTCTATGGAATCGCAGGCGGAGGGGGATGGTTCGAAGGAGTCGGCCTTTCTGAAGAAAAAGCGCGCGGCGGCGGAGAAGCCTGCGATGCATATGAAGCCGGGCGAGGTCGTCGTGGGGCGCCGCCTGTATCGCTCGGGCCAGAGCGAGTATCTCATCAATGGCCGCGTGGCCCGTCTGCGCGACATTCAGGATTTGTTCATGGGGATCGGGCTTGGCCCCGACTCCTATGCGATCATCGAGCAGGGCCGCATTGGCCAGATTCTTAGCTCGAAGCCGACCGACCGGCGCGCCATCATCGAAGAAGCAGCCGGGATCACGAAATTCAAAACCAAGCGGCGTCTCTCGGAAGCCAAACTCGAATCTTCCAAAATTAATCTCTCCCGCGTGAACGACATTTACGTCGAAGTGGAAAAGCAGCTTGCGTCCCTCAAGCGCCAGGCCTCAAAGGCCCGCCGGTACGCCGAAATCCGCGAGCAGATGCGCGGGTTGCTCCGTCAGGTCCTGGCGAGCAAAGCAAAGGAGCTCGACCTCGAAGCAGACCGGCTGGCAAGGCTGGTCGGGGGAATCTCGCAACAGGAATCTCAGGAAGCGCAGTCGGTGAATCAATGGGAAGCGGAACAGGAGCGCCTGTCGTCGCGCACCTACGAACTGGAAGGCGAGCTGCGGCAACACCAAAACATTCTTGGGCAGACGGCGCTCGAACTCGACCGCAGCGAGAATCGCATTCTATTCAACCGGCAGCGCACCGCGGAACTGACCGGCCGGCTCCAGCAGCTAAACGTCGAAATCGAGCAGGGCGCGGCGCAGGCCGCGCAGGTCGAGGCCCGTGCCGCCGCGCATGGCGAGTCGGTCGCATCAATCCAGGGTGAGGTTTCCCGCGTCGAAGCGACCCTGACGAACCTGGTTGCGGCCACTGCTGAAATTTCAGACGCCCACGATTCCACTGAAGAGCGCATCGCCGCGCTGCGCCGCTCGGCCTCTGAGCTTAGCGAGGAACTGACGCGGTTGCACGGCGATCAGGCGCAGGCGGAACAGACGCTCGCGCATCATATCGAAAGCGTAAGGCGCTACGAGCAGCAGGAACAGCAATTGCTCGAGGAAGCCTTGCATCATCGCGAGCGCGCGCAGGCCGCCGATCTGCACTGGCAATCCGTGCTGGAACGCACGCGCAGGCTGGAAGAACTGGTGCGCAACGCGCAGACGCGCATTGCCGACCTCCGCCGCCAGCAGCACGAAGCCACCGCGCAGGCCGGCGCCTCTCGCGACGCTCTCGCCAGCGGCCGGGCGCGGCGCGCATCCGTCCAACAGATCTTGAATGACCGCTCCTACACCGCGGACGCGGTCCAGAAACTATTTGCGTCGAGTCAAAATGGCGATGAATCCGACGGCTTCCGCGCTGTCGGCGTGCTGGCCGACTATGCCGAGGTCGAGCAGGAATACGAGAGCGCCGTCGAGCAATTTCTGCGCGACGAGCTGGAGTACGTCGTTGTCGAAACTTTTGACGTCGCCCGCGCGGGCATTGCCATGCTGCGCGATGAAGTCGGCGGCCGCGCCACGTTTTTCGTGGATTCGCTGCACAAACTGAATTTGCAGCCGAACGAACCGGTCGTGCCCTTCGAGATCGAACGGGAAACGGTTTCGCGCCTCGATCGTCTCGTGGAGTTCCGCGATCCCCTGGGCCCGGCGGCGAAGCAGTTTCTGCCACGGCTGCAATCGGCGTTCCTCGTGGAACAATCCGCGGTAGCCGAGCGTCTCGCGCGCGAAAACCCCGCATATTCGTTCGTGACGCCCGACGGCACGACCTATCAGGGCCGCGTCGTCAGCGGCGGACGTCCCTCGGAAGCGGGCCCTCTCGGCATGAAGCGCGAATTGCGCTCGCTGGACGCCGAAGTGCTGCAACTCGAACGCGCGGCATCGGAAGCGCAGGCGGCGCTCCATCACATTGAAGAAGAATCTCGCGCTTGCGAGACGACGCTCGAACAAGCCACCGCGCAGCACGTCGAATCCGAAAAGCTCGAGGTGGCGGCCACATTGCAGCGCGACCAAGCGCGGGGCGACATGGTGCGCCTCGGAATCGAACTGAGCGATTGCCAAGGCGAACTAGGCCGTTTGCGCAACGATGCCACGGCGGCACAACGTCGAGCCGAGGCCGCGCAACACAGGCGCGGCGAAGTTTCCAGCGCCCGAGCGGGAGCGGAACAGGAAATCGCCCAGGCCATGGAGCAGCAAATCGCCTTGCGGCAAACGGCGCAGGCCAAACAGGAAGACCTGGCGGCGCGGCGCGCGGAGATGGCCGCGCTTGCGGAACGCCTCGCCAGCGCGGAAACGATCGCGGCGCGGATGGCGCACGAACTTCAGGAACTCGTCGCAAGACGCACAGCATTGGTTCTCCAGCGCGATTCGCTCGTGCAGGAACAAGGACAGCTGGCGTCGCAGACAGCGGAACACCAAAAGCAAGTGGAATCGCTCCGCGCGGAAAAGCTGCGCCTCGAAGCGCGCGGCGCAGAGATGGAGCGGGAATTCGACGCCACGCGCGTGCGCTCCACGGAGGTAGATGACACGCTGCGCATGGCCCGCCAAAAGCTCGGCGATTTCCGCGAAGAACGCAGCAAGCTCGAAATCGAACGCGCGCGCAACGAGTCCGAACGCGAGCACCTGCGGCAATCGTGTGTCGAGGAGCTGAACGCGCAGCCGGAAGATTTGATCGCGGAATTCCCCGCCCTCCTGACGGGCGAGGAGCTGCGCTCTTCCGACGCGCAGTATCACGAACTGAAAATGCGGATCGAGTCGATGGGCCCGATCAACATGATGGCCCTTGAGGAATACAACGAATGCGAGCAGCGCTTCGATTTCCTGGGACGCGAACGCGCCGACCTCATGCAATCGATCACGGACACCCAGCAGGCCATCGCGGAACTCGACGAAGTCTGCAAACAGAAATTCGAGGAAGCCTTCTCGATCATCAACCAGCAATTCGCAACGGCGTTCCACACGCTCTTCGGCGGCGGGACGGGCGAGATGAGATTGTCCGAACCGGACAGCTCCGGCGAGCCCGGCATCGACGTGGTGGCGCAGCCTCCCGGCAAGCGCTTGCAAAACGTGCTGCTGCTTTCAGGCGGCGAAAAGGCCATGACGGCTCTGGCGCTGCTGATCGCCATCTTCCGCTACCAGCCGAGCCCGTTCTGCATTCTGGACGAAGTCGATGCGCCGCTTGACGAAGCCAACGTCGGGCGCTTCACCAAACTCGTTGCCGAAATGAGCGCGGGCACGCAGTTCATCGTCGTGACGCACAACCGGAAAACGATGGAGATGGCGTCGGTCCTGTATGGAGTGACGATGCAGGAACCGGGCGTCTCGAAACTCGTCTCCGTCCGCTGGGACGACCCCGCGGTCGCGCAAGCCGCGACGAACGCCGCGTAATTTCAAAAGTAGCACAGACTTCAGTCTGTGGGTTTTCCGCAGGTAGCGCAGCGCAAAATCCACAGACTGAAGTCCGTGCTACTCAGTTTTCCACTTTTCGTTTTTCTTCTCCGTTGACATCGCCGGGCCGTACGCTAGAATGTCCGCCTCTCGGAAGGATAGGCGGCATTTGGCTTCTCCAAAATTAAATACAGTCGTGTGGGAAACAAATCTCCCCGGAATTCACTTTCTGAATCGCGGGAAGGTGCGTGATTTGTACGAGGTGGGCGGCCAGCTGCTGCTCATCGCCACGGACCGCCTTTCCGCGTTTGACGTCGTGTTGCCCACGCCGATCCCGGACAAGGGCCGCGTGCTGACGCAGCTCTCGCTGTTCTGGTTCAACCTGCTGCGCGACGTCATTCCAAATCACATCGTCACTGCGACGGATTTTCCGGCCGAGCTGGCGCCCTACCAAGGCCAGCTCGAGGGACGCGCCATGCTTTGCAAGCGAACAAGTCCACTGCCGATCGAATGCGTTGTGCGTGGATATCTGTCCGGCTCGGGATGGAAAGATTATCGCGCCACCGGAAAAATCTGCGGAATCGCCCTGCCGCCGGGCCTTCGCGAATCCGAACGCCTGCCGGAGGCCATTTTCACTCCATCGACCAAAGCGACGACCGGCCACGATGAAAACATTTCGTTCGACGGCGCGGTCTCGCTCGTCGGAGCGGAGCTTGCCGAAAAAGTGCGCTCCATCAGCCTGGAAATTTACCGCCGCGCCGCCGCATACGCCGAACCCCGCGGAATCATTCTGGCGGACACGAAATTCGAATTTGGCCTCGTGGGAAAAGACAGGTCCGGGCTCTACTTGGAGCCCGGCGGTACATTGATTTGGATTGACGAGGCCTTGACCCCGGACTCCTCTCGTTTCTGGCCCGCGGACGGCTACCTGCCCGGCCGCGCGCAGCCCTCCTACGATAAGCAATACGTGCGCGACTACCTCGAACGGATCGGGTGGAACAAGCAGGCGCCCGGCCCGGATCTGCCCCCCGACGTCGTTGCGGCAACCCGCGAAAAATACAGGGAAGCGTACCGGCAATTAACGGGCCACGAACTCAGCTAGGCGCGCCGCCGGATTCCTCCGGCGGCGAACAACTCATGTGCGGAGCGTGCTACGGTGAAGGAGCAATTGGAAACGCTGGTTGGCCTGATGGTGGAGCGCGGAATCCATTTCGATGAAGCGGTGAATGAATTTGAAAAGAAATTTATCAAGCGCGTGCTGGACCGTTTCCACGGCAACCAATCGCGCGCGGCGCGGCTGCTGGGAATTCACCGCAATACGCTCAGCCGCAAGATTGACCTCTACAAGCTGGATCATCGGCAGCGGCGGGGAAAGTGACTGGCGACCGGTGACTGGTGATTAGGGACTGGTGATTCGCTGGCTCGGAGGCCACTTCGGCGACTGAAGGTTGGTTTGTGATTTGAGATTTCAGATTCGTGATTTGAAATTTGAGATTAAGTTCGTGCGGCCTCTGTGAACTTTGCTGTGGAATGCGAGCAGTGCCAATCGATTGCGTTTGCTGCCAATAAAAAATGGCCCCGGAAATTTCCCGGGGCCATTTGTTTTCTCGATGCGTTCTGAGATCAGTTTCCTGCCGGAGCTTTTTTGGCGGGAGCCTTCTTGGCCGGCCCTTTCTTGGCAGGACCCTTTTCCTCCGGCAAGTCCTCCATGTTGATTTTGGCTTTGTCCCACGTCAGCATGAAGGGATTTTGCGTATAAGCGGTTAGGGTGCCGGTAAACCGGACGACGGCGTCTTTCTCAAGACGCTTGGCATCCGGTTGACCATCGATCTTGACGGTCATGTTGGCCATGGTGGCCGCCTCGATTTCCTCGGGCGTCGCGCCGCGGAACACTTTAAGCGTCACGGTATCGCCTTCCACCGCGGGAGGTTCCATCACGCGGACTCCGACGTCCGGATATTCCAGGCCGCAACTGGCAAGCCACATGGCCTTGCCCGCTTCGCCTCCGGCCATCAGTGCGGGGATAAAATTCGCCGTGTCATCACGCGCCTTCTGCAGGTCGGCGGCGCTCGGAACATTCAATGTGGCGGGCTTATCCGTGGCGGTGGCGGCAAGCGTGAGGAGTTCGGTCACCTGGTCGTCCACGAGCTTGTCGCAGGCTGGCTGCTGATACCGAATGATTTGATTCTTCAAGTAGGCCCGCACTTGCGCGTCGTTCGGGATCTTCAGGTCGATCGCGCGGGCGAGTTCCCAGAAGCCGTCCGTCCCCATTGGCGGATTCATCTGTAGATCCACGATGCCGAGACGGTAGTGAGTAACGGGATCCTCGGGAGTAATGGAGAGAACCGTCTTGTAGTATCCGGCCGCTGCGGCGTAATCCTTCATGTTTGTCGAAGCCAATGCCGCGACCGCATTGAACAGCACTTTCACACCCTTCTTCTGCTGCTCGAATTGGTCCGCGGGCACAGCGTCGGGCTTCTTGAGCTCATCCAGGGCCTTCAGCCCTGCAAGGCCGGCATCTCGCGCCTTCGTCAGCGAATCAGGGGTTTGCAGCGTCTTATCGGTTGGGACTCCCAGATAAAACGCCTGGGCCCGGGTGTAATACGCTTCAAGGCGCCCTGTCGCGTCAATCTTGTCGCCGAGGGCGATCATGCGGTCGGCGTACTCAATCGCCTGCGCGAAGTTTTTCAGGGCCATGTACGTCGTGTAGTAGTCGCGATAGATATACGGCATCAGGGTGGAGTTGGGATACGCCTTCACAAAATCATCCAGCGCCTTGACCTTTTGCTGAGGATTGGCCTCCTTGTCCGCCGCCTGGTACTGGTTATATTCGGCCAGCGAATAGCCAGGTTTCGCTTGGTCCGTCGCCGCCTGCGGTGCGGCCCATAATTTTCCCGCGCTAGAACCAATTCCGAGCGCGATCCATAACAGACCGGCGCCAGTCACAATCCACTTTCGTATCATCGGCTTCCAGCCTCCTCAGCAAATGTCGCAAATCCGATTGAACAAACCAATGTGCAAGAATGTCTGCTGGCTTAAAGCTACCGGATTATAGGGAATCCTACTCTATGGCGCAAGCGCGATTCCCTTTGGCTCCCGCATAGGAGTCACGCCTCACCGTTTTGGCCCTGTGTCTGGCGCGGCGGGCGCTGATGTTATGATGACAAACTCCTCAGTATGGAAGCCTGGGCAGAGAATATCATTACTCCCGGCAATAGAGGAGAATCAATGCAGCAACAGGATGCCCTTGCATGCAAGGTCGCAATGATTACGGGAGCGAGCCGCGGAATCGGTTTCGCGATTGCGCGCCGTCTGGGACAAATGGGCGCGCGCGTCTGCATTTGCGGGAGAGATCATGCGAAGCTCGAACAATCCGCGTCCGGCCTTCGTGGCGAAGGAATCGAGACGCTCGCCGTTCCAGCGGACGTTGCGCGCGGGCACCAAATCTCGGCCCTCGTTCAAAAGACGCAGCAGGAATTGGGCCCAATCGACATTCTTGTGAACAACGCCGGCACAGGCGTGTTTGGCCCCTTCCATGAATTCGGGGAAGCCGAGTGGAACACCGTTCTGGACACGAACCTGAAGTCGGTATTCCTTGTGTGCCGCGCCGTTGCGCCGGAAATGATCCGCCGCCAGTCGGGCCACATCATCAATATCAGTTCGCTGGCGGGGAAAAACACGTTCGCCAACGGCGCGATTTACTGTGCGTCGAAATGGGGCCTCATGGGCCTGACCGGCAGCATGGCCGAGGATTTGCGCGGATACGGCATCCGCGTGAGCGCCATCTGCCCCGGGTCGGTGGCGACGGAATTCCCCGGGCAGGGCGGTAAGAAACCATCGAAAATCCTGCAACCGGAGGATGTCGCGCACGCCGTGGCGGCCCTGGTAACACAAGCCCCGGGAAGCTTCATCAGCGAAGTGCACATTCGCGCCACCCGAAAGCCGTAACTACACGCGGGTTTTCTCTGTGCCCCTTTGTGTCCTCCGTGTTGAAGATTTTGCCTTTGAATGGGCAAGCCTTGACACACAGGACACCGAGAATACCGTCCGCAACATTCCTCTTGACAATAGTCGTTTAAACGAGTATTGTTGGCTCATGCAACGAGCCTCCAAACCGAAACGCAATTCGCAGGCCGGCCTGGAAGCCCGCGTCTTCGTCAGTCTCCTGCGCACCGCCGACGCCCTGGCCCGCGGCGCCGAGGCCCTGCTCAAGCCCTACAGCCTCTCCGCCACGCAGTACAACATCCTGCGCATCCTGCGAGGCGCCGGAGAAAAAGGCCTGGCCTGCCGCGAAGTTGGCAGCCGCCTCATCTCGCGCGATCCGGACATCACTCGCCTGCTCGACCGCATGGAATCCCGGGGATTGATCGTCCGCGCGCGGGAAGCTCAGGACCGCCGCGTGGTCAAGACTCGCATCACCGCCGAAGGGCTCCGGCTTCTGGAAGAATTGGATCAACCCGTGCACGAATTGCATCGCCGCCAGTTGCGCCATCTTCCCGCGAAACAACTCCGGCAACTGTCGAATTTGCTCGATCGTGCCTGCGGGCACGTGGAAGAGGCGCATTCAGCCGATTGATTTTTTGGAGGCCAACGCATTCATCGTCAGAAAATACAATCAAGGAGAAATGAAAATGAACACAGCCGTCACCGCAGCATCGCAAAGCACCAAACCGGCCCAGTGGCAGATCGATCCCGCGCATTCCGCCGCGCACTTCAGCGTCCGGCACCTGATGATCTCGAATGTCCGGGGAGAATTCACCAAGCTCAGCGGGAGCGCGCTCATCAATCCGGCCGATCCCGCGAAGTCCTCGGTCGAAATAACAATTGAAGCCGCGTCCCTCAACACACGCGAACCCCAGCGCGACGAGCATCTTCGCAGCGCCGATTTCTTCGATGTGGCGAATCACCCGACACTTACGTTCCGGTCGAAACGAATCGAGGCTCTTGGCGCCGAGAATTTCAAGTTGACCGGCGATCTGACGATTCGCGGCGTCACCAAGGAAGTCACCTTCGACGTCGAAGGTCCCACTGCTCCCATGAAGGATCCCTGGGGCAATGTGCGGGCTGGGGTTTCGGCGTCGGCGAAAATCAACCGCAAAGATTTTGGAGTCGCCTGGAATGCCCTGACCGAGACAGGCGGAGTTGTCGTGGGAGATGAGGTCAAGATTACAGTCGAAGCAGAATTGATCCAGCAAGCCCCCGTTGCCTGAGCCACTAAAGGGTGTTCTACCCTAAAGAGCGACGCTCCCGTTTTGGCCGGACGGGACTTGCCCGTCCGGCCAAATTTATTCAAAGATGTGAGCCCATTTGGAAAGGTAGAGTATCTAATGATGATCATGGAAAAAATAGCCGAGACGCAAGTACCCATTCACGAATTAATTCGCCGGCGATGGAGCCCGCGCGCCTTCTCGGAACGGCCCGTTGAGCCGGACAAGCTCCTCAGCCTGTTCGAAGCAGCCCGATGGGCTTCGTCCGCGAGTAATGAGCAGCCCTGGGCTTTTCTTGTGGCATCCCAGCAAGACCCGAAAGATTTCGAGGCCCTGGCCGGCGTGCTGGTAGAATTTAACCGCACCTGGGCAAACAAGGCGCCCGTCCTGATCCTGACCCTCGCGCATACCCAATTTGAAAAGGACGGGAGACCCAACCGGCACGCGTTCTACGATCTGGGGCAAGCGGCTGCCAATCTGTCCCTGCAGGCGACGGCACTGGGTCTCGCGACGCACCCCATGGCGGGGTTTAATGTCGAGGCTGCGCGCGAACGATTTGCTGTGCCCGAGGGCTGGGAGCCGGTCAGCGTGATTGCTCTGGGCTATCCGGGGAATTTGGACTCGCTAACTGAAAAGCTGCGGCAGCGGGAGACCGCCCAGCGCCATCGCAAGCCGCTGGAGACATTTGTTTTTTCGGGCGCTTGGGGACAACCGGCGCCGATCGCAGGTTCCGCCTGATAGCAATGAAATGACTGAATTGCTCCAATTCGTTGTCCGGCACGGGTACATGCTGGTGTTCGCGTGGGTTTTTGTAGAACAGGCGGGCCTGCCGGTTCCTTCGGCGCCGCTGCTTCTGGCCGCGGGTGCGCTTTCGGGAACGCACCAAATGAATCTGGGGATGGCCATTGCATTTGCGACGATCGGGGCGGTAGCCAGCGATTCGATGTGGCATGAGCTCGGACGGCGGAAAGGCGTGCGTGTCCTCCAATTGCTTTGCCGGATCTCGCTCGAACCCGACTCCTGCGTCCGCAGGTCCCAGGTCAGCTTTACGCGCAGCGGCCCGCGGGTGCTGCTGGTCGCCAAATTTATTCCAGGCTTAAACGCGATGGCCGCGCCTTTATCCGGCATCATTCGGATGGGTTGGCGCCGGTTTCTGCTCTTCGATACGCTCGGAGCTTTGCTCTGGGTGAGCGCCTTCACGATTACAGGCTACACCTTCAGCAGCGACCTCGAACGCGTTGCAGCGAAGGCGGCTTACCTCGGGGAATGGTTGCTCGTCCTCCTGCTGGCGGCATTCGCGGGCTATATTCTTTGGAAGTTTTATCATCGCCAAGAATTCCTGCGCAAACTGAAGATTGCGCGAATCACTCCCGAAGAGCTGAAGGAAAAAATAGATGCAGGCGAGGACATCATTATTGTCGACCTGCGCCACTCGCTCGACTTCGACGCAAACCCGGAGACGATTCCCGGCGCGCTGCACGTGGATGCCGCGGAGCTGGAGGAAGCGTACGAAGTCATTCCCCGGGACCGGGAGATTGTCCTGTTTTGCGCGTGCCCGAATGAAGTGACCGCCGCCCGGCTCGCGCTCCTGCTGCGCAGCAAGGGAATCACGCGAATCCGCCCGCTCTCGGAAGGCTACGAAGGCTGGCGCAGACGAGGTTTCCCAATGAGTCTCGCCAAGGACGAAACCGGGGACGCCCAAGCGGCGAACGTTTAGCTGCTGGTTGGATTCGTTTCGACCCGGGAACGCCAATCAGGAGATTGGCGTTCCCGGGAAAAATGCGGACTAGAGGCGCGGTAGCACGATGCCTTGCTGCGCCTGGTACTTCCCCTTTTTGTCCTTGTAGGAAATTTCGCATTCCTCGTCGGACTCGAAGAAGAGAACCTGGCACAGGCCTTCGTTGGCGTAGATCTTCGCGGGAAGCGGAGTGGTATTGCTGATTTCGAGCGTTACGAATCCCTCCCATTCCGGCTCGAAAGGCGTCACGTTGACGATTATCCCGCAACGCGCGTACGTCGATTTCCCAAGGCAGATGGTCAGGACGTTGCGCGGGATGCGGAAATATTCCACCGACCGTCCCAGGGCAAACGAGTTTGGCGGAACGAGGCATTCGGCTCCCTTGAACTCGACGAGCGACCGCGAATCAAAATGCTTGGGGTCAACAATGGTGGAATTCACGTTCGTGAAAATGCGAAATTCGTCGGCGACGCGGATGTCGTACCCGTAGCTGGACACTCCGTAGCTGATGACGCCCTCGCGGACCTGGCGGTCCTCAAACGGCTCGATCATCTTGTGTTCCAGCGCCATCTTGCGAATCCAGCGATCCGGCTTTACCGACATCCAGGGCCTCCTGCACGGCGTTACAAAGACGCGCATCTTACCCGAGCGCGTCCAGCTTGACAACCCGCAACTGCATGCATAGCATAGCTTGCCGTTGAATAGCAGGAGGGTGGTGTGATTAAGCTGGACATTGTTAATGCCGTCGTAAACAAGACCGGCGTGAGCCGGACCAAGGCGGAACAGGCCGTCGAAACCGTCTTTGAAGCCATGAAGAACGCGCTCGGCAAGGGCGAGCGAATTGAGTTGCGCCGATTCGGTGTGTTCAACGTGCGCCCGCGCAAGACCGGCATCGGCCGCAATCCGCGCACCGGCCAGGAAGTCAGCATCCCGCCCGGCAAAGCGGTGCGCTTCAAGCCCGGCAAGGAACTGCAGACGCTCTGAATCCATAACTCCCTGTTGCGATTTCCCGCCGAACCCTTGCAGCGCCGCAGGTATTTTTTCGTTCGAACCCGCGCGTGATCGAACCCCGCGCATACTTGGCGCCGCGAAACTCCGCAATCCGAAAACGGAACTGGGCCTTGCAATCGCAGGCACCCGAGCTTATGTTATCGCTCAGTCGAAATTGAAAACCGGAAATGAAGGATTGAATCATTCGTTTTGGTCTGCACACCTGCTTCAGCTCGTTCGAACAGGAGAAACACAATGCGCAATCGCAGGCAATTCCTGATGGACGCGGCGGGAGCTTCCGCCGGGATGTTTTTCCTGGGAAGCGGCGCGTATAGTTCACAGCCGGCTGCGCCAGCGCCGCAAGCGAGCAAGCGTCGTGAAATTCGTGTCGGGCAGCGCCGCGTCAAGACGGTGGATGTTCACAGTCACATCGCTTTGCCGGAGGCCGCCGAACTTTTAAAGGGTACGCCCCTTGAGAAGCTCGCGGCTGGGGGCCCGACGCGTGCGGGGACAAATCCCCATTCTCTTGGCCCCGAGCGTATGCAAACCATGGACGAAATGGGAATTGACGTCCAGGTGGTCAGCATCAACGCATTTTGGTATTCCGCCGAGCGGGATTTGGCCCGCCGATTGATCGACGTTCAGAACCAAAAACTAGCCGAGTTGTGCGCCGTTCACCCGGACCGATTCGTGGCTCTTGCGTCCGTGGCGCTCCAGTTTCCCGAACTCGCGGCCCAACAGATGGAAGATGCGATCAAGCACCTGGGAATGCGCGGCGCCGCGATTGGAGGGACGGTGGAGGGTCAGGAACTGTCTTCCCCAAAATTCGACCCATTCTGGGCCAAAGCGGAGGAGTTGCAGGCGTTCATCTTTATGCATCCTCAGGATAGCGCGGTGGCCACGGGTGTCGTCTCCCGCGTGCAGGGAAACGGCTTCCTCGAAAATGTGATTGGCAATCCGCTTGAAACTACGATTTTTCTATCGCACTTGATTTTTGAAGGGACCCTGGACAAGTTTCCTAACCTGAAGCTCTGCGCGGCTCATGGTGGGGGCTACCTGCCGTCCTATAGCGGCCGCATGGACCAAGGCTGTCTGACACTGCCCACCCGTTGCTCAAAGACCATTCAAAAAAAACCGAGCGAGTACCTGAAGCAGCTCTACTTCGACGCCATGGTTTTCACGCCCGAAGGTCTGCGCCACCTGATTGCCGTCTGCGGGGCGAGCCAACTCGGCCTCGGCAGCGATTATCCGTTCGCATGGGAGGGCCACCCGGTCGATAAGGTTCTAGACGCGCCCGGGTTGAGCGACAGCGACCGCGAGGCGATTCTCGGCGGGACGATGCGCAAGCTGCTGAAAATTCCGGCGTAGTATTCAAAATCTTGCTTCAAAATGGATGGAGCGCCTGACGCCGGCAGCGTTGTTTAAGCGGTCTACGGTGGCACGTCACCGAAATCATCCTGACCCGTTATGTCGGCTGACGCATCAAACACTCTATGTCCGACCGAAGCGAATTCGAATCTACCCCCGCGGAAACTATCACTCCGGAGGTGCTCGCCTGGGATCTGCCTCCCAATCCGTACTGGGAAAATCTGGAGGCTCGCAAGCAGCGAAGATCGCTCGCAATTGCCATCCTGCTTTTCGTGCTGACCTTGATTTCCACTCTGGCCGTCGGAGCGCAATACGCATCCTCCTATGCGTCCGGGCAATCCCCTGATTTTGATGCGCTCTTTTCCACGTATGCGTCCTTGCTCGCGCACCCCCAACTTTTGCTCGCCGGCGTTCCTTTTGCCTTCACGCTGATCGGAATCTTGCTGGCACATGAATTGGGACATTTTTTCGCGTGCCGCTATTACGGGATTTCGGCCAGCTACCCTTATTTTCTCCCTGCGCCGACACTGATCGGGACGCTTGGCGCGTTCATTCGCATTCGCTCTCCGATTTACAATCGCAAGGCGCTCTTTGACGTGGGCCTCGCGGGACCCGTGGTTGGATTTCTCTTCGCGGTCCCGGCGCTGGCGATTGCTATTTTCTATTCGAGAGTGGTGCCATTTTCGGACGCGCATTCTTCCATTGTTTTCGGCCAACCGCTCGTGATGCGCCTGCTCGTCGCCGTTCTGCGGCCCGGCGTTGCACCGGGAGATCTGCTGTTGCATCCCGTGGGGCGCGCGGCATGGGTTGGTCTATTCGCGACGGCGCTGAACCTGCTCCCCGGCGGACAACTGGACGGCGGCCACATCCTGTATTCCGTGGCCAGCAAGTATCACCGGAAAATTACGCTGGCCGTCGCGCTGCTCTTGATTCCTCTCGGCCTGTTTTTTTGGAATGGATGGATCTTGTGGTCCGTGTTGCTGCTGGCGATTGGCTTCCGCCACCCGCCGCTTCTCAATCGCTGGGAGAAGCTCGATCGCACGCGGCTCGTCTGGGCTGCAGTCGCCGTCCTCATGTTCGTCCTGTGTTTCATGCCCATGCCGGTCATGATCCGCAACAATTAATGCGATTCAAGTGGCACAGGCTTCAGCCTGTGGGGGTTGGTTGCGGCAAGGTCGACCGTGCCCCCACTAACCCCCACAGGCTGAAGCCTGCGCCACTAGACCCTAAAACAAACTCAGTGGATCCACATCCACGAGGACCGCTTTCTGCGGAATTTCTTTTTCTTCACTGAAGGCCAGCAATTCGGAGACGGCGCGCGTAAGCTGCGCGCGCTTGGGCGCCTTCAGCAAGAATTGAAACCGGTACTCGCGCTTCAGCCGCGCGAGCGGCGCCGCAGCCGGCCCCAGCACTTTCACGCCGCGCGCTTCCTGAGGAGCCAGAAACGCGGAAAGCTGGCGCGACCACCGGATGGCGTTCTCGATTTTCGTGTCGCGCACCAATACGCTCGCCAGCGCCGTGAACGGCGGATAGTGCAACAGACGCCGAAATTGCACCTCTTTTTCAAAAAAGGAGAGGTAGTCCTGCCGCGCAGCCAGCTGAATCGCGTAGTGCTCCGGATAGTACGTCTCGACGAGCACTTCCCCGGGCAACTCGCCGCGGCCGGCGCGGCCCGCAACTTGCGTCAGCAATTGAAAAGTGCGCTCGGCGGCGCGAAAATCCGGCAGGCTGAGTTGCGTGTCCGCGGAAACCACTCCGACGAGCGTGACCCGCTGAAAATCGTGGCCTTTCGCGACCATTTGCGTGCCCACCAGAATATCGATTTTCCCTGTCGCAAAGTCGCCCAGCACCTGCTGGTACGCGCGCTTGGTGCGCACGGAATCCCGGTCCAGCCGCGCGACCTTCGCGGCGGGAAATTTCTCGCGAAGTTTTTCTTCGAGCTGTTCCGCGCCCGCGCCGAAAAAGTAGACGTGCTCGGAATTGCACTTCGGGCAGCTCTCCGGCACGCGCCGCGAGAATCCGCAGTAGTGGCATTCGAGCCGATGGCGGTGCTTGTGATACGTCAGCGAAATGCTGCAGTTCTCGCACTGCACGCCCGCGCCGCACGACCGGCAAATCACGAACCACGAATACCCGCGTCGATTGATGAGGATCAGCGATTGCGTTCCCTCGGCGAGCCGCCCGGCGATGGCTTCGCTGAGCTTCGACGAGATTGGCCCGGCCCGATGCGTGGCCTTGAAATCCTCGCGCAGGTCGACGATTTCCACCTGCGCGAGCGGGCGGTTCTCCACTCGCGAATCCAGCTGAAGAAGATGGTATTTTCCCGACCGCGCATTCTGAAAACTTTCCAGCGAGGGCGTGGCCGAACCAAGCAGCACGACGGCCCCTTCGAGTTTTGCGCGCACGACGGCGACGTCCCGGCCGTGATAGCGCGGCGTTTCTTCCTGCTTGTAGCTCGCCTCCTGCTCCTCGTCGACCACGATCAGCCCGAGATTTTCAACCGGCGCGAAAACGGCCGAGCGTGTTCCCACCACGACGCGCGCCTCCCCGCGCCGCACGCGCCACCACTCGCGCGCCCGTTCCACTTCCGGCAGCGCGCTGTGCAGAACCGCGACGCCCGCTCCGAACCGCGCCCGAAACAATCTTCCGCACCAGAGCGTCAGCGCGATTTCCGGAACCAGAATCAGCGCGCTCTTGTTTCGCGCAAGCGTGGCCTCTACGGCGTTGAGATACACTTCCGTCTTCCCGCTTCCGGTGACGCCATAGAGAAGTCCCGCGGTAAAAACGCCCGCCTCGATCCAGCCGCGAATGACTCTCAATTCGCGTTCCTGATCCTCATTCAAAATATTGGATGGGGGCGTGAAATCCGCATCGAACAAATTCTCTTCGATAGAGAGCGGCTCTTCCCAGCATTTCAATTTTTCCTGCCGGATCATCCGTTCGACGAGTGGCCGCGAAACTTTGGCGAGCTTTGCGAGTTGGGGCAGCGGCAAAGGGCCGCGTTCCTCCGCGAGAACATGAAAGACACGCGCTTCTTTTTCAGCGAGGGAGGCGATCGCATTGGCCTCTGGTAAATCCTCAGAAGGAGCCGCATTCCAGGCGACGATTTTCTGCACGCGCGACTCGCGCCGCACCGCGACCTCGCGCGCTTCCAGCTGCTTGCGCCGCTGCAGGCGCTCCGCCGCCGCTTCGCCGCCGGGCAGCTTGCGCAGACGGTCCGCGCGCACCGGCCGTCCCTCGATTTCCATCAGAGAAAGCAGCGCCAGCTCGGCGACTTCGGATTCGCTGCGATTCCCCGCCGCGTCCAGTTCGGCGCGGCGCGCGCGCCCCGCGTCGGTCATCAGGAATTCCCGCTCGTGCCGGAGATCGATCTGCGGCGGCAGCATCGCGCGAAATACTTCCCCCAGCGGCGCCACATAGTAGCCGCCCACCCAGCGCCCCAGTTCCACAAGCTTCGGCGGCAGCGCCGGAATGGCATCGAGCACTTCGACAATTTCCCTGACGTTCTTCACGCGCGCGGGATCCGGCCGCCGCACGGACGCCTCCACGACCACTCCCGTCATCGCGCGATTGCGAAATGGCACGAGGACGCGGCTGCCCGCGCAGACCGATCCAGTCAGACGCTCCGGAATCTCATACGTGAACAACGAGCGCAGCGGAACCGGCAGCGCGACTTCGCAATAAGTGGGAGACATGTCGGAGAAGTAGTGTAGCAGCAGAAACTCAAGTGGGCATTGCCCAGGCAGGTTTCGGAAGGCGGGCGAATTTCGTGGCGCCGGCGTCTCGCCGGCGTTTTTCGGCGTGTGTAGCGAGGACAAAAATCGCCGGCGGGACGCCGGCGCCACCAAATGCAATCAGCGCGAAGGTTTCTTCGGCTGCAAGCCAAGAAGCGCCATCACTTTTTGCAAATCCTTCCAGACTTCGCCCTTCGCATTCGGGTTGCGCAGTAAGTAGGCCGGGTGATAGGTGGCAAGCAGCTTCGTGTTCCGAAAATCAAACCAGGTGCCGCGATATCGCGAAATGGAATCCTTGGTTTTCAAGAGCTCCTGCGCGGCGGTTCCGCCAAGGCACACAATCGCCTTCGGAGCGATCACGTCTAATTGGCGGTACAAATAGGGCGAGCAAGTCGCGACCTCGTCGTCCTCGGGCTTGCGGTTTTCCGGCGGCCGGCATTTCACGACGTTGCAGATGTAGACCTGTTCGCGCGTGAGGCCCATCGCCTCGATCATCTGCGTCAAAAGTTTTCCGGCGCGTCCCACAAACGGCAAGCCCTGCACGTCTTCATCGTGGCCGGGGCCTTCTCCAACGAACACAAGTTCGGCGCGCGGATTCCCCGCGCCGAAAACAATTTCATTTCGCTGCAGGTGCAGAGGGCAGCGCGTGCATTCGCCGAGATCTTCGCGGATCCGTTCCAGCGTATCGTTTTCAACGCGGTCGAAGGCCTCAAACAGAGACGGCGCATTCACGACGGGAAGCACGGAAACAGGCGGAGCTGCCTTCGGAGGCGCGATGGCAATCGGTGCCTGCATAACAGGGGGCGCGGCAGGCGCATTTGCCGCCGCTCGCTCGCTCGTGCGTTTTCCCATGGTTCTCCGGTCGGTGTAGAACGCACCGAGATTCAAATCGTCGTAGTAACGAAGCCAGGCTTCCAGTTTTTCGCGTGGTGTTTGCGTGGGAGAGGAATCCATCGGCAGGTCAGCGCGCGCGCTGCGTTGCGGCCGTTTGCCCCATCGGTTGCCGCAGGCCGCGCAACTGATCGAGGATGCGCTGCGCCGCGTCAATCTTCGGCATGCGAGGAAATGCCTTCTCGCTTCCGTCGCGGAAATACAGGGTAATGACGTTCGTGTCGTGATCGAATCCGGCGCCATCGGCCGTCACGTCATTGGCGACGATCAGATCGGCCTGCTTGGATTCCAGCTTGGCGCGCGCATGCGCGGCGACGTTTTCCGTCTCCGCAGCAAATCCGATGATCGCGCGATCCCCTTTGCCGCGCGCGACGTCAGCGAGAATATCCAGCGTAGGCTCAAGCTCCAAATTCAAGCGGCCGTTCCCGCGCTTCATTTTTTTCGTCTGCGGCGCCACGGGCCGGTAATCGGCCACCGCCGCCGCCATGATCAGCGCAGTCGCGCGCGGAAAATGTTCGAGCACCGCGCGGTGCATCTGCTCGGTATTGCGCACAGAAACAAATTGAACGCCCTGGGGCGGATCGAGCCGCGTCGGCCCGCTGATCAAAATCACGTGAGCGCCGCGCCTGGCCGCGGCTTGCGCCAGCGCATAGCCCATCTTGCCGGAAGACCGATTGGTCAGAAATCGCACAGGGTCCAAATCTTCGCAAGTAGGGCCGGCGGTAACGATCACCGTCTCTTCCTGTAGATCATGTTCGATTCCCAGCCGGGCGCACACTGCCTGAGCGATCGCTTCGACGCTGGCGAGGCGTCCCGCGCCGGTCATTCCGCAAGCGAGATACCCTTCCTCCGGCGGCACGACGTGCACGCCGCGCGCGCGCAGCGTCTCAATATTCTCCTGCGTTGCCGCGTGCTCCCACATGTTGACGTTCATGGCGGGAGCAACGACCACGGGCGCGGTCGTCGCCAGATACAGCGTGGTCAGGAAATCGTCCGCGACGCCGCGAGCCATTTTCGCAATCACGTTCGCGGTCGCCGGCGCAACAACCAGCAGATCGATCCGCTGGGCCACGGCGATATGCTCGATGGCGCTTTCCACATTCGCGCCCGCGGATTCCTCGCCAAACATTTCGGTGATTACTTTTTGCCCGGTGAGCGCGGCAAACGTGAGTGGCGTGATGAATTCCTGCGCGCTCTTGGTCATCAACACTTGCACATCGATGCCTTCCTGCTGGAGCTTGCGCACCAGTTCCGCCGCCTTGTAAGCGGCCACTCCGCCGGAAACACCGAGTGCCACGCGCATAAAAATTCCGCGGCGCTACTTCTCGCGCCGCTTCCCATCCTTGTCGAGCGGGTCGCCC